>Ga0207683_10006383_pt1 | contig 10098 bp, 10 predicted proteins | sample KBSM73metaG_FD_184333 | JGI IMG/M metagenome (GOLD analysis project Ga0207683, IMG submission 184333) | Miscanthus rhizosphere microbial communities from Kellogg Biological Station, Michigan, USA - KBS M7-3 metaG (SPAdes) (version 2) | ecosystem: Host-associated > Plants > Roots > Rhizosphere >...
GCGGACGTCATGGCGCCAAGCGTGTCACTCAAAGCCGGGAACCCGCTCAATGCCCTGCCGGTTCCGGCAAAGCAAGACGACACAGCGCGGGGGTGGTATGTGCGGTTGGTCTTTTGTGCAGATCTTTGACGGCCGAACAATGATCCATCGACTGCCCTGTGCCCTCCTCGCCGCCCTCCTGCTCGCCGCCCCCATCCACGCGCGCGACATGTTGCCGCCGGGCTTTGTCTATCTGCGCGACGTCGATTCCAGCATCGTGCAGGACATGCGCTATGCGAGCGCCGACAACTTCACCGGCCGTCCCCTGCCCGGCTATGGCGCGGCCGAATGCGTGCTGCGGCGCGAGGCCGCGGAGGCGCTCAGGCGTGTGCAAGCCGATCTCGCGCGGGACAACCTTGGTTTGAAGGTTTACGACTGCTACCGCCCGACCCGTGCGGTGCGCGCCATGGAGGCATGGGCGCATGATGGCAGCGACAGCGAGGCCACCCGCCAATTCTATCCGGCGTTGCACAAGCGCAATTTGTTCGCGCTCGGCTACATCGCCGCACAGTCGAAACATTCAACCGGCACCACTGTCGATCTCACACTGATCCGGTTGCCGGCGGCGCCCATGCAGCGCTTTGATCCCACGGCGCGTTACGGCCCCTGCACCGGCCCGGCCAGCAAGCGCGCGCCCGACAACAGCATCGACATGGGCACCGGCTTCGACTGCTTTGACGTCAAGAGCTACGGCGCGAACCGGGCGATTGATCCCGAGCAGCGGCGCTGGCGCGGCGCGCTGAACGCGGCGATGCACCGGCAAGATTTTGCGAATTACTTCCGCGAATGGTGGCACTATTCCTTCACCGGCGCCGCCGAGCCGCGCAGCTATGATTTTGCGATTGTGCCAAAAGGACGGTGAATTCTTGGGGACGGTGAATTCCTGGCTTGAGGGGGCAGACATGAGCATCATGTACCATGACGGCAACCGGGACCTGCAGGATCGCTTCGACAGCCGGCGCATCGCCGACCGGCTGGAAGAAAAGCTGACGCGCAGCGCGTTCACCGACGACGACAAGGCCTTCATCGAGAGCGCCGCCTTTTTCTTCATCGCCACGGCCGACGCGCAAGGCCGGCCGGATTGCTCGTTCAAGGCCGGCATGCCGGGTTTCGTGCGGGTGACGGGAGCCGGCGAGCTGGCTTTTCCCGACTATGACGGCAACGGCATGTTCAAGAGCCTGGGCAACCTGCTGGTCAATCCGAACATCGGGCTCCTGTTCATCGCCATGACCGACAAGCCGAAGCGGCTGCGCGTCAACGGCAGCGCGCGCGTGAGCGATCGTGATCCGCTGCTTGGCGAGACCGTCGGCGCACAGCTCATCGTGCGGGTCGAGGTCCGCGCCATCTTTCCCAATTGCCCGCGCTATATCCCGGCGATGCAGATGGTTTCACCATCGATCTACACACCGCAGCCGAAATGCGAGCCGCCGGAGCCGGCCTGGAAGAGCTTCGATTCCTTCAAGGACGCCGTGCACCCGCGCCAGCCGACGTGGAAGGGCTAGGTGCAGACTTCGGTGGCCGGTAAATTGCTTCCGCGCGGCACTATCCTCTTGTTGGCGCCCAAACTGCTATTCAATATTCCCGGACTTCTGCAGATTATGTTTCATACACAACAATCTGACATTTTTTGCTGAAATACTTGTTCCGCCTTTAGAAAATGGCAAGTCATGATCGAAATGTAAATTTTTCATATCGCCACAAATCACACAACGCCCGCCATCTCGTTTCCAGACCTCCTTTTTTATTTCCGACGGAATTAGTCGCGTATGAGCTTGAGATATTGGGTCAGGACCTGAACTCGCGATGTCAGATCGATCCGACAATCTCAAAATGTACCGAAAAGCCTTTCGTCTCCCATCATGGACAATTTTGTAGTCAATCAGATCGAAGTATCCCTTCAACGACCACACGCCGGGAAGAATCTTTTCATACACTTTTATGAGTTCTGTCGGCGAAGCGGCCTTTTTAAAAGCGTCCACCGCCCGTACGAATAGGCCGTTTTGCGTGAGCTTCCCGGTAGGCAGCCTATCGAGTTGGTCTTCATTCTTCGGATTGTGATTATGAGAGCGCTTCGGAACGTCGTGTCCTTCGTACTCTATTGTAATGCCATCATCGTGAACCCGGTCGCGATAAGGGGCGTTGCTCCGCTGCGACATTAGAATTACGGAATAAGAGTGCCTCATCCGAAAATTCATGCCTCTTTGGAGGGTCTGAACTTCTTCGGCATCACACATCTCACGGTAGCTGAGAATGTCGTCTCGAATTTTCTCTTGTGGCATCTTCAAGATACCACTCAGCTAGTTGCTAAGATCGATTGTGATGATGGGCCGAACGAAAAACGGCCCGCAATTAGTCGTTCAACGCATCGGCCGTAGATCGGCCGGTGCTATTGCAAAAGCTCGCGCGGCGAGCGGCACAACGACTTCATGTATTCCCCCACACTTAGTCGCCCACAGTAAGAGTAAGTAACCGGACAACCGAATGTCCAGTACAATAGCAAGGCGCTTTAGCTAGTTTTTTGACTCGCTTTTCCTTTCGACGGCATGCGTCGCTTCGTCCCCTTCGGCCACTTCCCCGGCCAACTCACAATATATTCTTCTAACTTTTCGTCCGGCACATCCTTCTCGCTCGCCGCAACGCGCCCGCGCACCGAGATGCCGGCGGTGTGCACCGTCTCCGGGTCACCCGACACAAGCGGGTGCCACCAGGCGAGACCCTTGCCCTCCGCCACCAGGCGGTAGGCACAAGTCGGCGGCAGCCATTTGAGCCGCCGCACATTGCGCGGGGTGAGCCGCACGCAATCCTTCACCTTGGCCTGGCGGTGGGCATAGTCGCTGCAGCGGCAGCTTGTGCAATCGAGCAGCTTGCAGCTGACGTCGGTATACACCGTCGCGTTGGTGTCCTCGTCGATCAGCTTGTTCAGGCAGCAGCGGCCGCAGCCGTCGCACAGGCTCTCCCATTCGGCGCGCGTCATTTCCGACATCGCCTTGCGGCGCCAGAACGGGGCTTGCGGGTCGGGCATGGAGAGGGGTCCTCTGGCGCCGTTGTAGCGCTTGCGCCCTCCGGTGTCGTCCCGGCCGGGCGCAACGCGCGAGGGCTCTATAACCCCTGTGCGCATGAGGCGGAAAGTCCGGGGTTACTGGGTCCCCGCTTTCGCGGGGACGACGGCTGAGGTGTACTGGATCCCGGCTCTCGCCTGCGCTCGGCCGGTATGACCACCGGGGAGATTTCCTCACCACGTTTCGAGAGGCTTTTGGCCGGCTGGCAGACCGGAAGACGACAAATGATCGGGATAACCCTTCCGACGACGGTCGCCGGGGCCGTTTCCGGCCCTTTTTCACCGCAATTTTCGTTCACCCTGGTTTCAGCCCACCGGAACCGCGGCATTGGCCGAAGGTTGCCCGATGGGCTAAAATTCGTGTGGCCGGCACCCCGCCGGCCTCCAGAATCATGAGCGGTTAGAGCTTGCGCAATCTTTTCCCCGAGGACTGGAAGGCCAGCATCAAGCGGCACCTGCTCGGGGTGGACGCGTGGGTCGATTTCAGCATTTTCCGCAGCTTCTCCGGCCTGCGCGAGGCCTATGAGCGCTTTTCCACCTTCATGGACCGCTTCCATGTCTCCGGCTGGCGGCGCTGGTTCAACGAGCTGGTGTCGGAAGGCGCCACGCTCGGCACCTTCGGCCTGGTGGTCATGCTTGCGCTCGCCGTGCCGGCCTTCCGCGAGACCTCCGACGACGACTGGCTGAAAAAGTCCGAGCTGGCGGTCACCTTCCTTGATCGCTACGGCAACGAGGTGGGCTCACGCGGCATCCGCCACAATGACGCGATCCCGCTCGACCAGTTTCCCGATCATCTGATCAAGGCGGTGCTGTCAACCGAAGACCGGCGCTTCTACGAGCATTTCGGAATCGATCTCCCCGGCACCGCGCGCGCCCTCGTTGCCAACACCAAAGCCGGCGGCGTCGTGCAGGGCGGCTCCTCCATCACGCAGCAGCTCGCCAAGAACCTGTTCCTGAGCAATGAGCGCACGCTCGAGCGCAAGGTCAAGGAAGCGTTCCTCGCCATGTGGCTGGAAGCGCGGCTGACCAAGAACGAGATCCTCAAGCTTTATCTCGACCGCGCCTACATGGGCGGCGGCGCCTTCGGCGTGGATGCGGCCGCGCAGTACTACTTCAACAAGTCCGCGCGCGATGTGAACCTCGCGGAAGCGGCCATGCTCGCCGGCCTGTTCAAGGCGCCAACCAAGTTTGCTCCGCATATCAACCTGCCCGCGGCGCGCGCCCGCGCAAACGTCGTGCTCGACAACCTGGTCGAAGCCAACATGATGAGCGAAGGCCAGGTGTTCGGCGCCCGCCGTCATCCGGCAACGCCGGTCGATCGCCGCGACGACCGGCAGCCCAATTATTATCTCGACTGGGCCTTCGACGAGATGAAGAAGCTCGTCGACACCTTCCCGAAATCCATGAGCGAGCGCGTGTTCGTGGTGCGCACCGCCCTCGACACCGGTCTGCAGAATAACGCCGACGCGGCGATCGAGAGCTCGCTGCGCCAGTACGGCCAGGAATATCATGCGAAACAGTCTGCTGCCGTGCTGATGGATATCGACGGCGCCGTCCGCGCCATGGTTGGCGGGCGCGACTATGGCGCCAGCCAGTTCAATCGCGCGACCGACGCGATGCGCCAGCCCGGCTCCTCGTTCAAGCCCTATGTTTATGCCACGGCGCTCATCAACGGCATGAAGCCGTCCTCGACCGTGGTCGACGGACCTGTCTGCATCGGCAACTGGTGCCCGCACAACTATGGCCATGGCTACAGCGGAGCGATGTCGCTGATCCAGGCGCTCACGCATTCGGTCAATACCATCGCGGTGAAGCTGTCGATTTCGATCGGCGGCGGCAATGCAAAGGTCGGACGCGCCAAGATCGTCAAGCTTGCCCACGACATGGGCATCCGCTCACCGCTGCCGGATACGCCCTCGCTGCCGATCGGCGCCGATGAAGTGACCGTGCTCGATCACACCGGCGCCTATGCCACCTTCCCCAATATGGGCAAGGCGGTGACGCCGCACGCGATCCTCGAAGTGCGCACCGGCACCGGTGATCTGGTCTGGCGGTTCGACCGCGACGGGCCGAAGCCGCGCCAGGTGATGCCGCCGGGCGTCGCCGCCGACATGATCAAGATGATGAACAGCGTGGTCGAAAACGGCACCGGCAAGCGCTCGCGGCTCGACGGCGTCACCTCCGCCGGAAAGACCGGTACGACCAATGCGTACCGCGATGCCTGGTTCATGGGCTACACGGCCAATTTCGTCTGCGGTGTCTGGTTCGGCAACGACGATTACCAGGTGACCAACCGCATGACCGGCGGCTCGCTGCCGGCGATGACCTGGCACAACATCATGGCCTATGCGCATCAGGGCATCGAGGTGAAGCAGCTTCCAGGCATTGCAGTGCCGCAGGTGCGGCAGCAGCCGGCTGCTGTTGCCGAGGTCAAGACGAAATCAAACGAGCCGCCGGCGGCGCCGCCACGGCCGGCCTTGCTGACCAAACGCGGGGCGGATGCCCTCGTGCGTGTCGAACGCCTGATGGATGACGCCAATCGCGCGCTCGGCCCCGCTCGTCCAACGGTTTCATCCGCCAGGGACAAGCAGGTTCAGGCGCCCGTGGTCCCATTGCCCCATTCCGGTGACGCGCTTGCTTCGTCGCTGGAAGGACGGGCCTTCGGCAATCACAACTGATTGGCCCTTCGCCTGCGGCCAGCGTATTCTTCCAACCCGGTTATCCATTCTCGGAATCATTCGTGCGACTACTGTTCGGAACGTTGTTTGGTCTTGCCCTCGCCGCCTTTGTCGGCCTCGGGCTGACGCATTACGCGCTCACGCACGGCGCCGCCTTCGGCGGCCTGACCATCGAAGGGTGGACGGCCTGGCCGAAAAGCGGGACGACGGACGCCGATCCCTATGTGCGCGCATCCATCGCACGCAGCGGCCGGTTGCCGACCGCGCTGGGTGACGGCGTGTCATTCACCGTCGATTCCGACGACGACGGCAAGACCCTCGACGGGCGGTGCGAAGTCGTCATATCGGGCATCACGCCGACGGCGCGCTTCTGGACCGTGACCCTTTATAATTCCGACGGAGGGCTGGTCGCCAATTCGACCAGCCGCTACGGCTTCACCAGTCAGGAAATTCTGCGCCACTCGGACGGCACCTTCGAGATCGTCGTGGCGCCCCGGGCCAATCCGGGCAATTGGCTGCCGACCGGAGGCGTCGAGCGCTATGAGCTGGTGCTGCGCCTCTACGATACCGCGGTGGGCGTTTCGACCAAGGCCGGCCGTGAGGTCCCAATGCCGGATGTGACGACCAGGAGCTGCCCGTGATCCGATGGATGCTTCTGATTCTCGGCGGCGTGCTGCTCGGCGGCATCGTGCACCTTGCAACCGTCATCATCCTGCCGCGGACTGCCACGCAGGATGCCTATGCACGGCTCACCCCCATCGTTCCGGTGAACACCGTCGTCGCCCTGCCCGCCCCCACGCCGGAGAAAGCGGTCATGCCGTTCATGGATCCGGCCTTCGCGAGTGCCGTTTGCCGCTACGATCTTTCGCAAGGACCCCTGAAGCTCACGGTGCCGGTGAGCCCCGCCTATACGTCGGTGTCCTTTTACACGCGCAATGACGTCGCCTATTACGCGATCAATGATCGCGCCGCCGGCCGCCGTGTGATCGAGCTCGATTTGATGACATCCGCGCAGCACGACCAGGTGCCCGAGGACGAAGAGATCACCGCTGCCGACCGGCTGATCGTGGAATCGCCGACACCCACCGGGCTCATTGCGATCCGGGCGATGGCGCCGGAGCCGGGTCTGATGCGCGCGGCGCAAGCCGCCATTGCTGCGGCAAAGTGCGGCACGGCGCAACCCGAGCCGCCGCCGGCACCCGCACCGGCCGTCCGGCCACGCAGGTAGATCATTGGTCGTCATGCCCGCGCTTGTCGGCGGAAGTCGGGTTTACCCGACTTGCGCCTAGATCATTAATACGGAAGTCGGGCAAGCCCGACTTCCGGTGGCACCCACGTCTTCTCCGGGAACCTAAAACAGGCAAAGACGTGGATGGCCGGGACAAGCCCGGCCATGACGAAGGAGGGCTTTGTCCCCGGCCATGACAAATGAGGGTCTCTCGTCGCGCTTCTTGGTTCTCCTCGTACACTGTCTCACCGCCGTCATGCCCGCGCTTGTCGCGGGCATCCACGTCTAACGGTCGTGCAAGTTCAAAGACGTGGATGGCCGGAACAAGTCCGGCCATGACGAATGAGGGCTTTATGCCCGGCACAAGGCCGGGCATGACTGCGTAGAGGCTCGTCGCGGGCATCCGCGTCTCTTCTGCTCTAGTTGGTCGAGGCGAGGCTTGGCTCGCGCCGCCAGGTCGGAGGCAGCGTGTCGTAGCGCGCAATCTGGCTTTGCAACTGGTTGAGCAGGCGCTCGGCGTCGACCGCCTGCTGGGACGGGACCACAATCACCAGGCGCTCGAGCGCGAATTGATATGACGCCACCCGGTCCAGCAGGCTCTGGCGCACGATGATCACGACGTGCGCATTCTCCTTGATGCGGCGCATGGCATTGTACTGCTCGGCCTTGTTCAGCGCCGAGACAAAAGCGAGGCTCTTCTGCCGTTTCTGATCGATATCGATCACACGTCCGGCCGTTTCGAAAAATTGCGACAGGCGCGTCGTGTCGTTGCGAATGTCGTCGATCAGATGAGCGTAAAGTGCAGCCGAGGAACTGTGCCACTCGGCCTGCAGGCGGTCGAAATATTTGCGGTAATCCGCCGGATTGAACTTGATCATGCCGTACTCGCCCGCGACGGAATACCACTGCTGCCGGTCGAACGGCGGTTCAATCAGCGGATAGGCATTGTCGCGCAGCGCGCGTTCGTCGTCGGTATATTCGAATTTCGAGGGCTCGGCTTTCGCCGGCGGTGCACCACGGCCGATCCAGTCGTGGATTCCATTGGTCACCAGCGTTTGATTAACCTCGCCGAAATCGCTGTTGGCGCATCCACCGAGCATGCCGCTCGCGGCGAGCAGACAGACATAAATATATTTTTGCCGCAAAAAATATTTTTGCTTCTGCGCCCGCGGCGGATAATTCATCGAAGCCGTGCGGTGTTGTCAGCGAACGGCGCGGCGACGGCGGCGGCGGCCCGCAGTGTTGCCGGTATCCGGCTCAAGACCATTCGAGCCGTCCGGACCGCGGTCGATACGGATGACCGGAAGGATGATCACGGTCGCCGGCTCGGTGTTGGCGTCGACATACCTCCCGCGCGGGTTCACCTCGTCGGGAAATCGGATGATCTCGCCCATTTCAGTTCCCCCTGCCGCCCGGTTGCGTGCCTCCTCGAGGCCGTGGGGTCGGCGCGTTACCTCAATTAAAAGACTTGCAAGGTTAACGCTCTGCTAACGCCGCCATATTAATCTGCGCCGTCCCGCACTGGCGTAGCGTTAGTCCGTATGAAGTTTTCCGCGTCCGATCCACTGGACAGCCTGGTCGATCTGGCATGCCGGGATGGCGTCGATATCCGCCCGACCCTGCTGCGTGTGATCACCGATCTTTACGTCCAGAAGCCCATCCATGGCCTCGAGGAAGAAACCCAGTTCGTCGAACTGGCGCTGGGCCTGATCGATACGGTCGACGCGTCAACGCGCGCCGCGGTGGCGGCCCGCCTGTCGGCCTATCCAGCCGCGCCGGCGGCCGTCCTTTACCGGCTCGCAGGCGGTTCTCCGGCCGGGACCGGCAGCCGCAGAGAGCCCGGGCGAGACAGCCTGATCGAGCTGTTCTTTTCCGCCGCATCCGAAGAACGCAGGCTCATTCTCGTCAATCTCGATGTCGCTTCGGACCCGCCGCTACGCCGCGGCGCGCCCGTTGCCGGCGAACTGACGCGGCGGCTCGAAATCGCTGCGCTCAAGCGCAACCAGGGCGAGTTCATCCGGGTTCTGGAGCGTGCGCTGGGCGTGAGTCACGCGCTCGCCGAACGGATCGCGTGCGATAATTCCGGTGAGCCTCTTGTCGTCGCGGCGAAATCGCTCGGGATCAAGGCCGATGTGCTCCAGCGCATTCTGCTTTTCCTGAACCCGGTCATCGGACAATCGGCTCGGAAGCTGTACGAGCTCTCGCGCCTGTACGACGACCTCAACCCGGCCGCCGCCGAACGCATGGTGAGCATCTGGCGAACGGCTGCGCCGCGCCATCCGGTCCACGCACCTGTTTACTGGAACGACGAGCGCCCTGCTCTGCGCCCCTCCGCAAAGCCGGCGCCAAATCGCGCGCTTTCGCGCGACGAACGCCTTGCGCGGTCCAGAAGCAACGAACGCTAGAGCAGAATCGGCTTAGGTTGATACATCGCATGGAATCGTCATGGCCGGGCATATAGCCCTCCTGCGTCATGGCCGGGCATAAAGCCATCATTCGTCATGGCCGGGCTTGTCGCCGCAAGTCGGGTTTACCCGACTTGCGCCTAGATCATTAATACGGAAGTCGGGCAAGCCCGACTTCCGGTGCCATCCACGTCTTCGAATTTGCACGACAGCTAAGACGTGGATGCCCGCGACAGGCGCGGGCATGACGGGAGAGAGGCAGTGCGTTTCAATTTCGTCATCGCCAGGGATATAGCCCTCCTGCGTCATGGCCGGGCATAAAGCCCACATTCGTCATGGCCGGACTTGTTCCGGCCATCCACGTCTTTGCTTGTTTTAAATACCCGCAGAAGACGTGGATGCCCGGCACAAGGCCGGGCATGACGGCGTAGAGGTTCGTCGAAGGCATGAGGGGAAAAAGGCAGTGCGTTTCAATTCGTCATGGCCGGGGATAAACCCAATTCGTCATGGCCGGGCATAAAGCCCACATTCGTCATGGCCGGACTTGTTCCGGCCATCCACGTCTTTGCCTGTTTTAAATACCCGCAGAAGACGTGGATGCCCGGCACAAGGCCGGGCATGACGGCGTAGAGGTTCGTCGCGGGCATGACGGTGGAGAGGTTCATCGCGGGCATGACGAATCCATTTAAC
>Ga0207683_10006384_pt1 | contig 10098 bp, 8 predicted proteins | sample KBSM73metaG_FD_184333 | JGI IMG/M metagenome (GOLD analysis project Ga0207683, IMG submission 184333) | Miscanthus rhizosphere microbial communities from Kellogg Biological Station, Michigan, USA - KBS M7-3 metaG (SPAdes) (version 2) | ecosystem: Host-associated > Plants > Roots > Rhizosphere >...
GCGGCTGCATCGAGCGTGACTACTTCGCTCGACACCGGATGCGCCGGGTCTTCGACGACGCGCCCGTCAACCGAAACCCAGCCGCCCCTGATGTACTGCTCGGCTTCGCTGCGTGAGCACTGGACCAGGTCGGCGAGGTGTTTGGACAAGCGAATCGGTTTGGTCATCAGTCGGCGCCAGTGTGTCTTTGGCAACCAGTGTACCGGTCAAGCGAGAAAAACAGGGGGCAAGTGAAAAAGGGGGCATGTTCAATTTCTCAACGACGAAAAATGAACCTGACCCCATTTCCTATTTCCTGCCGACCCAGGTTCTGCGGGTTCTGCCGCTGCCTACGGCGCTTCGAATCCGCTCAAGAAGATCCTCGGCATCGGCGACAGGTCGAAGCCGCGTGCGCGCAGGTAAGCAAGGCGGTGCGGAATGGTCGCTCCGATCATGGTGCGCACGCTGTCGCTGACGCCGGGGCCGGACGCCGTGACGGCAAGAAACGGGACGAAGCTTTCGGCGACGTCTTCTCTGCTCGGATTGTCGCGCGCGTAGTTCGAGATGAACTCCGCGTCGGCAGCTGCTGCGGCGGCCCAGCCGGGATCGGCGTAGGTCATCGTGTCGAGCGAGGCATGCGTCGCTTCGTGCGCCAACGCTTCCTCGAGGATGCCGGCATCGATGTAGCTTTGCGCGATAGAGCCGGTATGGATCGGCAGGCAGCAGCCGGCCGCGCCGCCGAACGCCTGGTCGCCCATGTGGACCCACACCTTCTGGACGTCGGTGCGTAAAACGTGCGGCAGGCGTCCGATCACCGGCGCATAGAAATCGACCGGCACCTGGGCGGCGACGGCGCTGCCGTATTCCGGGTTGACTTCGAACTCGACGCTGAAGCCGTCTGCGTAGGTCACGTTGAAAAGGTAGGCGTTGAAGTCGGCATACACGCCCGTGCGCCGGTCGAACATGTTGCGTATACCTTGTCCTGCATAGGTCGTGTCGACGTACGTCGTCGGCACCTGTTCCGTGATGATGTTCGGGTCGACGAAGATCGTGCCGTCGTAGGGCGGATCGGCCATGGCCGTCGCGCAGCAGGACATCAGGCACGAGAGGATGCACGCGCGAAAGGCAGTCGGGTTCATGTCATCGTTCGGTTTGATGGGGATGCCGGTCAACGCGATGAATCGTCGCTGTGCTACGGCCCGGCTTCGAATCCGGACGCGAACAGGCGCTGCCCCTGACCTTGCCACGCGCCCATGTCGACCTTGCCGTCGAGCGTGCGCGGAAAGCCGGTTCCGCGCTGGTCGTACTGCAGTGGCGTCGCGTCGAAGGTGGCGAGCGCGACGCTGCCGGCACCGAGTGCCGGACTCGCCGAGTCGAGCGCCATCGTCCGTGTCGGCCCACCGTTGTTGGCCAATGGCCCGAGCGCGGGCTGCGCGCTGATGATGTTGCCGTTGATGCCGTCGGTGATCTGGCAGGTCCCGCCGGAGTACACCAATGAGTGGTTGGCGCTGACGGCGATGGAATTGTTGCCGTTGTAGCAGTTGCCGCCAAAGTTGCCGGCGACGATGCTGTTGAGCAGCGTGATGTTTCCGGAAACCTTTGCGCCCACGCCGCCGCTGCCCACGTCAGACGAGTTCTGCGAGACGGTCGAATTGACCAGCGTCGTCGCGCTGTGGTCGGCGAAGATGCCGCCGCCGAAGCCGGGGGAGGTGTTGCCGTAGACGGTCGAATTGGTGAGGGTCAGGGCTGCAAAGCTGCCGTAGACGCCGCCGTGATGCGTCGTTGCGTTGTTGCCCGAAATCGTTGAACTGACGAATGTCGCCGACACGGGCGCGCCCGACGTGCCGTAAACGGCGATGCCGCCGTTGCTGTGAGCCGTGTTGTCGCTGATCGTGCTGCGCGCGACGTAGAGCGTCGAACCGGGCCTGACGTCGATGCCTCCGCCGGAGTTCGTCACGAAGTTCGACTTGATTTGCGAATCGAGGATCGTGACGCTGGCATTGGACAGGCCAATGCCGCCGCCGCTGGGGGCCGAGCTGCCATATATCGCGCAATGGTCGAGTCGCGTGTCGCTGCTGCCGCTGATGTAGATTGCGCCGCCGTTATTGCCTAGGCCGTTGCCATCGGCCAAGGACAGGTGGCTCGCCGAGAACGTGGCGTTGGAGATCTCCAGCACGCGCGATGCATTGTAGGCGTCGAGGATCTGGCCGCTGCCCACGATCGTGAGCGGCTGGGTAACGGAAAGCTGACCCTGCTGCAGCGTGATCATCGTGTTGGCGAGCGGCGCGGCGAAGACGATCTCGTTGACGCTGCCTGCAACGCACGTGCCCGACGTCGAATGCGCGTTTGCCGCATTGATCGCCTGGCGCAGCGTGCAGGTGCCCGAGTTGCCGGCGTCGCCGCCTTCGGTCACGGTAATGGTGGTGATGGGCTCGGCGCAGCAGGCGCCGCTCGCGAGGGCGATCGCCGCGGCAAGCGGCGTCCAGCGATGGACGTCGAGCGTCTTCAACGAATTTTCCCCTGTTGTGAAACGGCAAGCCTGGTGAACTTCGATTCGCCCGACTTCGTGTTGGTCCTGACACGAATAAACCAGCGGCAGTCTATCAGCGGCGCAGCGCCGATGCTCGTTGCGCGCGACAGCAGCCCGTGAGCGCAAAGAAAGGCCAACCGGCAAACAAGATTCCGGGGTTAACGGAACCTAACCCCTTATGACCGAAACGGAGCCAGCGTGCCTACCAGGGCAACTCGGTGCCGTTGCCGTGCCAGAAGGTCCCGGTCTGCGCCGGGTCACGCGAATCGAGCGTCTCCACGAGTTGCCGCGCCGCCTGCGCCGGGCTCAGGTCGCCGCGGCCGCCGACCATCTCGGTCGCGACGAAGCCAGGATGCAGCAGGAATACGGCGATGCCGCGCGGCTTCAGATCCACCGCCAGCGACTTGCCGATCGCGTTCACAGCCGCTTTCGACGCGCGATAGCCGTAGGAGCCGCCGGAGCCGTTGTCGGCAATCGATCCCATGCGGCTGGTGATGATGCCGACCTTGCTGCCCTCGCCGAGATTCGGCAGCAGCGCTTGCGCGACGCGCAGCGGTCCCAGCGCATTGACCTCGAACTGCTGCCGCGCGCTGGCGAATCCGGCCGCGTCGAGGCTGCCGAGCGCGTTGCGCGCCATGATGCCTGCGTTGAGCCAGAGCACGTCGATGCGCACGCCATCGAGGCGGCGCGCGAGATCAGCCACCGCGGCGTCGTCGCCGACGTCGACACCGTCTTCGACGCGCGCTCCGGTTTGCGCGAGCGCATCGCTGCCATGGCGGCACGCGCCGATCACGCGGTCGCCGCGCGCGACGTGGGCCTGCACCAGAGCCAAGCCTATGCCGCGGTTGGCTCCGGTAACAAGTACGGTTTTCATCTGGGCCTCGCTGTTGAGAGAAAAGGGGACGTAGCCAATTGAGCCGTAGTGAATCTCTTACACCGAGGCACGCGGGAAAAAAGGGGACGGTAAAAAGGGACGGAGGCAAGTAAGCCGTAGCAATTGTCGTACACATCGCCAGAAACGGTGACATAGAAACGGTGACAGGTTCACTTACGCTTGTTTGAATCCTGCAACGTCGGTCAGTCACTTGGAGGCTGTGCCGCCGAAAAGGGGTCAGGTTCATTTTCTCAGCGACGAAAAATGAACCTGACCCCATTTCCTCAGGGCTCGAAGCCGCTGGCAAACACCCGGTCGAAGGCGATCGCGGTGAAGCGGATTCCCATGGAATTGAAGTCGATGGTCGTGCCGTTATCGACGACCTGCACATCGGGCGCCAACAGGGCTTGCATGAGCGAGCTCTCCGTCAGCTCGCACACTTCGATCATGCCGTCGTCCGCGAAAGTGGGGGAACCGCTGCAGCCGTTGTCGAAGCCCTTGCACCCGTTCGAAAAATCCGACGTGGGATCGTTCTGGATGCTGTCATTGCACGCCATGGCTAATGTCGGGAGAAACGTGTTCAGCAGATCCTCGTGCGAGATCAAGCCATTGATCTGGCCGAACGTGATGTCGCCGGCGGCACTGGTCGTGAAGCTGAGGCGCGCGTTTTCCACGTAGATCGTCATGCTGGACGCGCCCACCGCGACCTCGATGTCGAGGGACACTGGATTCGGGTTGGTTGCGGGCGCCGGCGAGGTGAAGCTGCCGCCGGACAGCGCGGCAACGAAGGTTCCAGACGTGTCGGCGCAGGACGCGCTGTCGGTGCCGTCGAATAGCGGTGGCGTCGCCGTCGGCACCCCGATGCACCAGCTGGCCTGCGCGGCGGGATCGTTCTTGAACGCCGCATCGGTGCTTTGCACGTGAACGAGATGAACGATGCTGCCGGATGAGACAGCCGGGGCCATGGCTCCGGTTAAATCGAACCCAGCGACGTAAAGCGCGGAGAGCATCTGGCCGAAACTGTTCTCCGGGAAACCATCGCCATCGACATCGATGGCGTAGCTGTTTGCCTCGGAACTCGTCGTCGGCAGCAGCACATTGTCGACGAGATAGTTGCGCATGTAGTTCGTGGCATGGGCTGTCGTTGCAGCGACCGCGGCCAGCAGGCTTGCGCTGCGGCAAAGGGCTTGGCGTGACATGCGGGCTCCTGGAAGTTGGAGACGCATAATGATACTACCGACGCACGGCTGCCGGCGAAATCCGCTCGGCCCAAACGCACGTTCAAGAAGGGATCCGAGAAGGGGTCAGGTTCATTTTCCAATATCTAGAAATGCACCTGATCCATTTTTTCCGCGCTGCAAGTGAGCGTATGCTGGGAAAGGGCGTTTCGAAAGCATGCCGCGGCGCCCGACGTGGAAGGAGGTTGCGATGTTCGTGCCCATCCGCTCGTGTGCGCCGATCCGTGAAATCATCCGATTGGCCTTGTGTCTGCTGGTTGCCTGCGCCGTCCCGGCAGCTGCGATCGCCGCGACGTTCACCGTCAACAGCGTTGCCGACGTCCTTGACGCGAACCCGGGAGATGGCATCTGCAGGACCTCGCCCAGCAACACGGTGTGCACATTGCGCGCCGCGATCATGGAGGCAAACGCGTTTGCCGGCGCCGACACGATCAATTTGCAGGCGAACGCGACCTACGTGCTGACGCGAGTCGGCCAGGATGCTACAGGGCTAGCTGGCGATCTGGACGTGCTCGATAGTGTCACCATCGCCGGTGCAGGGGCGGCCTCCACAATTATCGACGGCAACGGCGCGGTCATCGGTGACAGGGTCATTCAAATCTTCGCCTGCATCGGCAATGCACCTTCATGCGCTGGCGGGGTTAATGTGGTAGTCGACATCTCCGGCGTTACCTTCCGCAACGGCGCTTCAGACGGCATCTACAACCGAGGCGCATTGACACTCGAGAACTGCTCAATTGTCGACAACTCAGGGAGCGGTATCTATACGAACACTGGGACAGTGATTGTCAGTGGCAGCACGATCAGCGGCAATCACACCGACTACGGTGGCGGTGTGTTCGCAGATAGCGGAACGGTCAGTCTGGTCAACACGACGATTTCCGGAAACTTCAGCGACTTCAATGGCGGCGGTATCTATGTGATCAGCGCCACGGTTGGACTGTATAACGTGACGATCGCCGCGAATCAGGCGAATGCCGACGGCTCCGGGTCCGGTACCGGAGGCGGCGTTTACGTGGTGTCTACACCACTTGCGCTGGCCAACAGCATCATTTCCAGCAACGAGTTCATTCCCGACGGCGGCGGCGATTTTCACATTCTCGATGACTGCGCAGGAACGCTCTTGTCACAAGGCAACAACATCGTGAGATTTGCGATTGCCGCGCGTTGCACGATCTCCGGACCACATTCGAGCGACAATCCGGAACTGGGAGCGCTGCAGAACAACGGGGGACAGACCATGACGCATGCGCTGCAGATCGGCAGCCCAGCAATCGATGGCGGTAACTCCAGCGGATGCACCGACAATTTCGGCGCGACCATTGAAACCGATCAGCGTGGTGAGCAACGCCCTGACGGAGCGTCCTGTGACATCGGCGCATTCGAGTATGCCAACACCATCTTTCGGGACGGATTCGAGCTTCAAGTCCTGTAGGGATGGAGCGCCAACGAAATGGTGGCGGGGACAATTTCTAGCGAGCGAAAAAGAGGTCAGGTTCATTTTCTCAGCGTCGAAAAATGAACCTCACCCCATTTCCTCCCGACCCCATTTCCTCCCTAACCTTCGATCCCATCCCAGAAAATATCGTCGTCCAGTTCAGCCGCACCGATGTCGCAGCCATCGGCCACGTTTGCCACGCGTGGCACGTCGCTGGGACGTGTGTGGGTGCGCTCGTCGACGTACACCGATGAAGCAGCACAGCTTCCGGCATCGGTTGCGGGGCTGGTCGGGTGCGGCATCATCGTGTCACCGAGACCGCCGTTGGCGCTCAGCGGGCCGAGCTGCGGATCGGTTGTCATGATGTCGGCGGTGCCGTCGCTGAGGCAGCCGCTGCCGGCAAGGTTGTAGCCCGCACTCGTGTAATTCGGGTCGCCGCTAAAAGCATCGCAGTCCGTGCCGCCGCCGCCATTGCCCGAAATGATGCTGTTGCTGATCTTCAAGTCCTTGTCGCTGAGGATGGCGATGCCGCTGCCAGTCGCCGCGGTGTTGCCGCTGATCGTTCCGAGATCGATCACAGCCGGCGTGTATTGAAGGAATATCGCGCCACCGACACTCGCCTGGTTTTCAGCAAGGGTGTCATTGCGCAATAGCAGGGTCGCGGCCAAGGACGCGTAGATTCCACCGCCGAACAGCGACGACTCATTGCGGGTCACGCTGCTCTGGATCAGCTCAAGGGTCGCGCCGCCGAGGACGGCGATGCCGCCGCCGTAGGCGCTGCTGCTGGTGTCGCCGGCAGCGTTTCCGTCGATATCGGATTGTGTGACCGTGGCGATGCTGTTGGAGTCCAGGTAAAGTGCGCCGCCGGAGCCGCTGTCGGCATCCGCGTCGAACAACCCGGCGAGGCCGCTCGCATTGGCAGTCAAGATGCTGCGCTGCAAGGTCAGTGTGCTGTTGTTGGCCAGACTGATTGCGCCGCCGTCGCCGCCGAATCCGGCATGCGACATGTATGAACCCTCCGAAGCATTGCCGCCGGCGCCGCCGTGATTGAACGTGAGCAGGCTGTCGCTGACGGTGACAACGGAGGCATCCGCGGCCAGGCCGCCACCGGCACCGCCCTCGCCGCCGAAAGAAAACTGGCCGTCAAATGCATTGCCGCCACGGCCGCCGAGATTGCCGAAAAGCTCGACATGCTGCAGCGTCAAGGTCGCATTCGATACAAGTATCCCGCCGCCGGGTGCGCCCTTCGACGCTTCGGAACCGTCCGGCGCGTGTCCGCCGCTGATCATCAAATCGTGCAAGCTAACCTGGATGGACGGTCCGATAATCTGCATTACGCGATCTTGGTGGCCGTAGCCTTCGATCACGGTACTGCCTATCCCGGCGCCGGCAACCGTCATGCTCGCGCGCAGGTCGAGGTCGCCCTTCGCATTGAAGTCTTCATTGGCGCCCGCGATCTGGAGGTAGTAAGTGGTGTCCGACAGCATGATGGTGTCGTTGTTGCCGTCGCCGGCGGCGCACTCGCCGTTCGTGTTGCCGGACGCGGCACTCGTGTTTACGGCAGTGACGGCTTCGCGCAGAGAACACTTGCCGTCGTTCGCGACGTCATCGACGTACGTGTTCACGCTGATCGTCGCAGCGTTGCCGTATTGCAACGGAACAAGGATCGCCGAGCCAAGGAGTATTGGCACCAGAGTGCGGGATAATGTCGCGAATCTTGATGACACTATGTGAGCATGGAAACGCGAGTGATTGTTGATGGTGTGAGTTCCCAGGCTAATTGGCGAGCATAGCAAGAAACCGTCACGTGGCCGTATATAAACGCATCCTCTGATGCAAGCACACGTCTCTTCGCCGGTCTATGCTGCGATCATGCGAAAACATCCCCCCACCATCGATGGACTCGCCGCAAGCACGCTGCAATTGCCCGCGGGCCCGTGGCCATCGGTGCTCGATTGCTTGTGCGAGCGGTTTCCGGCGGTGGTGCGCTCGCAATGGCTCGATCGCATGGCACGCGGGCGGGTGATGGACGGTGACGGGCGATGGTTGACGCCGGAAACGCCATATCGGGTCGGGCTAGCGGTCCATTACTACCGCGAAGTTTCCGACGAACCGCCGATCCCGTTCGATGAAGTCGTGCTGCATGCCGATGCCGATTTGCTGGTGGCAGACAAGCCGCATTTCCTGCCGGTCACGCCATCCGGCGCGCATGTCCATGAAACCCTGCTGGGGCGATTGATCCGTCGAACCGGGAACGTTGCGCTGGCGCCATTGCACCGGATCGATCGCGACACCGCGGGTCTGGTGTTGTTCTCCGTCAACCCGCAAAGCCGCGCGCGTTACCAGGCGCTGTTTCGCGAGCGGCGCATCGAGAAAAGCTACGAGGCGATTGCACCGGCGCTGCCGGACATCGAACTCCCCTGCATCCGCTGCAGTCGGATGGTTGCCGGCGAGCCGTTCTTCCGCATGCGCGAGATCGAAGGTCCGGCGAACAGCGAAACCCGGATCGGCGTCCTCGCGCGCGGCGAGGGGAACTGGCGCTATACATTGACGCCGATCACCGGCCGCAAGCACCAGTTGCGCGTGCACATGGCCGCGCTGGGAGCGCCGATCGCCAACGATGGGATGTATCCATCCGTGTTCCACCGCGAGCCGGGCGACTACTCGGCACCCTTGCAGTTGTTGGCCAGGCGGTTGTCGTTCGTCGATCCGCTCAGCGGCGCCGGGCGCGCGTTCTCGAGCAACTTCGTGCTCCGGGACTGAACGTACGCGGCAGTCGTCATGGCTGCGCGATTTCGCGCTGGGTCAGGTACAGGCGCAGATCGAATTCCAGTTGGTGATAACCCGGCTCCATGTGCGTGCACAGCTGGTAGAAGGATTTGTTGTGCTCGAATTCCCTCAGGTGCGCCAGTTCATGGACGACGATCATCTTCAGGAACTCGGCGGGCGCATCGCGGAACACGGTGGCGATGCGAATCTCGCGGCTGGCTTTGAGCTTGTCGCCCTGTACCCGGGAGATGGCAGTGTGGGTGCCGAGCGCGTGCTTCATCACCTGCAGCTTGCTGTCGTAGATAACTTTGCCCAGGGGCACCGATTTTCGCAGGTGCCGGTCCTTCATCGCCTGGACGTAGTTGCGCAACAGGCTGTCGCTGCGCACGGTGTGCGCCTGGCCGTATTTGTTGGCGAGCAAATCACCCAGCCGACCTTGCTCGATCAAGTCGTGTACCCGCGCCTGCACCTGTTGCGGGTAGCCGGCTAGATACTTCAACGCTTTCATGGGCAGAGGGGTGTGTGTAAGGGGACGGAGGAATTATCCGTCTGAAACACAGGATTTCTTTCGTTCCGTTTTTTGGTTTCGGCTACGACTCGAACCCATCCCTGAAAATGCCGTCGCCAGCCTCGACCGCGCCGATGTCGCAGGCCGGGCCGAACGGTCGTTGCACGCCGCGCTGGTCTTTTTTGAGGACGTTGGCGACGTTATCGGTGCAACCGTCGGGGTTGCCGGCATTGATAGCCAAACTGTTGTCCAACAGGGCGTGGGTCAGCGTCGGTCCGCCGTTGTTCTGCAACGGTCCGAGCGATGCGGCCACCGCGGAATACGAGCCGCTGATGGAGCAAATCCCACCAAGCACGACAGTAACGATGTTGTTGCCGGCAGAGATGATGCCTCCGAAGCATTCCTCGAACGAGGGCGGTGCCGCCTGATTCAGATGCAGGTTGCCCGAAAGGATGGAGTTTCGAAACGTCAGGCTGCCCGTGTTCCTGTAGACGCCACCGCCGAATTCCGTGCCCCCGGCGGCATCGGCGTTCGCGATATTGTTCGCGATCGTCACGTTGTACAGCCATGCCGCTCCACTATCGACCGCGAGTCCGCCGCCACTTTTGTAGCTGAGGTTGCCGGACACGGTGGTGTTGACCAGATTCAGCGTCGCGCTCTGCAAATGGATTCCGCCGCCGAGTCCGGCCCTGTTATGGTTGATCGTCGTGCGGTCGATGGTCACGATAGTGCCCACTCCCGCCGCGGCGATGCCCCCGCCGT
>Ga0207683_10006385_pt1 | contig 10098 bp, 8 predicted proteins | sample KBSM73metaG_FD_184333 | JGI IMG/M metagenome (GOLD analysis project Ga0207683, IMG submission 184333) | Miscanthus rhizosphere microbial communities from Kellogg Biological Station, Michigan, USA - KBS M7-3 metaG (SPAdes) (version 2) | ecosystem: Host-associated > Plants > Roots > Rhizosphere >...
CATGCCCCGCTGACACGGCACGGCCGAACGGACATGTCCTCCGCCACCCGTGACCACTGGACATACTCCCTTTGTGCCCACTCCTGACAGCGAAAAATGAGCATGTCCCGCGGAGGTTGTTCTGAACAATGAGCATGTCCACAGAGGCTGTCCGGAAGAACGGGCATGCCCCGCTGACACGGCACGGCCGAACGGACATGTCCTCCGCCACCCCTGACCACTGGACATACTCCCTTTTGTGCCCACTCCTGACAGCGAACAATGAGCATGGACCGCGGAGGCTGTCCGGAAGAATGGGCATGCCCCGCTGACACGGCACGGCCGAACGGACATGTCCTCCGCTACCCCTGACCACTGGACATACTCCCTTTGTGCCCACCCCTGACAGCGAACAATGAGCATGTCCCGCGGAGGTTGTTCTGAACAATGAGCAGGTCCCCCGGGAAGGTCCGGCAGGCGGGAAGCTAGCCGACGCCCCCGGAGTTGAGCGCGGCGCGCAGCTGCTGGACCGCCGTCGTGCCTCCCGCGATGAACCAGTCGAGTCCGTTGACGCGCACGACGTCGGTCGCGCCGCCGGCCGCCTCGACGATCGCCTTCCCGGGCAGCCAGTCCCACTCGGGGCAGCTGTGCTGGAACCAGCAGCCGAGCTCTCCGTCCGCGACCCGGCCGAGGTCGCAGGAGCCGGACCCGAACATGCGCAGCGCGGCCGCCGACGTCGCTGCCGCATGCCAGGGCATGGCACACATCGGATCGGCAAGCCACGTCGGGTGGATGTAGGTTGCCGCGCCGAGATCAGACAGCGGCGTGTCGGTGCGTCCGGTGCCACCGGACGCGCCGGGCAGGAAGGTGACCAGTTTTTCGCCGTTGAGGGTCGCCGCCCGGGACGTCCCGCCCAACCAGAGTTTGTCCTCCTCCGGCTGGAAGATGGCGCCGAGCCCTGCACCGGAGGAATCCTTCAGGGCAATGGCCGAGCACCAGTAGGTGGATCCATGCAGGAAGTTGAAGGTCCCGTCGACGGGGTCAATGACCCAGGTCCGGCCGCTGCTGCCCGCCACGGAGGCGCCCTCCTCGCCCAGGACGGCGTCATCGGGCCGGCAGCGCCGAAGCTGTTCCAGGACGTAGGATTCGGCGGCGTGGTCGGCGGCCGTGACCACGTCCGAGACCGACGTCTTCTGCCTGCCTTCAAGGCCGGCCTGCCGCATCAACAGCGCCAGGGTGCCGGCCTCGCGGACCAGTGCCTCGGCCAGTTGGTAGTCATCCAGTGAGGGGTCGAGATCTGCGGTGCTGTGCCGGCCGAGCCGGTGTTTTCCTAGTTCGGTCACGCGTCCCAGACTATCGGCGCCCGTTGGCAGTGAACAGCCGGCGCGGGCGGTCGGCAGACAGCGGCGCGGAGGGGTGTGCAGGACGGGCGATAATGGAGCCATGGCCAAGACACCCGCGCAGCGGATCAAAAAGCACGGCGCCAACGCGGCGGTCCCCCAGCACCATCTCCCTCCGGTGATCAATCCGACCACCAGCCGGACACCGCAGAAGGCACAGAGCAACAGCAATCTGATTGTCATCGCCGGGGTCGTGGCCAGCCTGTTCCTGTTCTGGTATCTGCACCTGCTCACCCTCAACCAGCTCACCCAGTTGTCGGGCGGCCAGGCAATGCCCGACTCGTTGGTGGGCGGCTTTGACCTGGGGTTCGTGGAGCAATTGCGCGCGGCCATGGACGCCGATGCCCGGGGCCAGCTGAACTATGTCCACAAGACGGCCGGGATGCTCTTCCCGCTGATCTTTGGCTTCACCTGGCTGCTGCTGATCGGAACCAACGTGGCACGGAAATCCCTGCGCTGGGCGCTGTGGTCGCTGCCGCTGCTTTTTGCTGCGGTCCGGCTGTGGGGCAACACGGTGATCGATGAAATGATGTCCGCCGACACTCTCGACGGCGGTCAGGTCGCCCTGGCCTCCGGGCTCACCGTGGCCGGCTGGGTCCTTCTGGCGCTGAGCGTCGTGGCCGGCGTCGCCGCCGTGTTAGTCGGGCGCAAGGCTGCCGCGGCTTCCGCCACCCCGGGACATGTCCAGTCCTGATTCGCGCGGCAGGGCTAGTTCTCTATTCCCGTCTTAGAACACGGGACATGTCCATTCTTGGTCACGGCGGCTGGAGTCGCCCCAAGCACCCGGCCCCGAGCGCGGGACATGTCCAGCGTTCGGCCCGGCCGGTGGACATCTTGCCATTATGTCCATCCCTCAAGTCCAGGGGAGAGCATGTCCAGTTCAGTGCGAAGTCAGGGTACTTCGGTCAGGAATTCAAGAGCCTGTTCCGCACGTTGGGAGGCTCCTGCTTTCTCAAAGTAGTCGGCGGCCTCCATCAGGTACTTCCGGGCTTCGGCCCCGTTTCCCAAAGCGGCGTGCGACCGGCCCAGAAGAAGATACGCCTCGCCCAATATTTGCGGTGATGTCTTTTCGGGGACCGGGAAAATGTCAACTAGGGTATCGACTGCCGATTTTTGATCCCCCGCCAGGAAGTTCCAGTGGCCGCGGTTCAGCTTGAGCAATATGTGATCTTCCTCGGTGCCGCCAATGACATCCGTGGCTAATTCCGCGCGTTCAATACAACGCAGGGTGTCCGCGTCCGCAACATCGGCGGCGAGCCGCATGGCAGCGGAAGCCTTGTTGAATTTGGCCCAAACAGTGAGGTTCCGTGCCGGCGAAAAGGTGCCAGCGGCGAGTTCGTGATAGTGCAGCCCCTCGGCGACTTTGCTGCAAAGAAAGGCGACGTTCCCAATGACCCAATACGCCTTGCCCACCAGCTGGTCATCGACTTCGCCCGAAATGATGTCCGCCATGATGAGGCTTTCCGCCCACGCTTCGTCAAGCCTTCCACTATCGGCGAGCGCCGCAATGAGGGCCTGTCTGGCCTTGACTGCAATTTCGACGTCGTCCTCATCAACCATGAGGTCCGCTGCAATTCTGGCCTCGTCGGCGGCCTCTTCGAGCAGGCCCATGCCCCGGCGAGTCAGGGCCAGGAGGATGTGCACCTGCGCCTGAAGCTGCCGGTTCCCATCCCGGGGTTCAGCAATCAGTGTGCCGGCAAGTTCCGCGCAAGCTTCAATTTCCCCGGCGGCAATGAGGCTCTCGGCCCGGAACAGCGTCATGTGCCACCATGACGACGCATCACCTTCAGCATCGGCAATATCCGCCGCCATCTGCGCGGCGTTCGCAGCCTCGCGGAAGTCGTGGCTGGACCGGAGCTCGCGCGCCTGCAGCTCTGCAGCAGCGTACGAGGGTGAAACGGAACTTTGTTGCATGTCTCAATTATCCGTTGCCGAGGGAGCGGAAACGAACAAACCGCGCAAGCAAGACCTGCGCAATATTGACTCAGGTCTTCCGAAGCTTCGCGCGAATAACACGACTTCGCACATCGCGGAGCGAATCGTTATACAGCGGCGTGTCGTTTGGCCCTATACTAAATCTGCACCACAAGTCACATGAGTCACATCAGCCTCTTACGTATCAGGAGTCCTAATGAAGAAGACCCTTGCAACACTCCTCGTCGCCGGTGCGCTGGCAACCGCGGGCATGTCCGCCTCCGCAGCGATTTCTGCTGCAGCTGACACCTCCGGACACAGCTCGGTGGCCGCTATCGGTTGGTGGCCGGACTCCATCAAGAAGTAACGGAGACTGCATTGACAGGCGGCGGGTGTCGGAAGTGATTCCGGTACCCGCCGTCGATGTTTAACCATCGTTCAACCCGCCCCACCCAACATCCATCAACCCGGGGCTACAAGAGCTTTCCACCCCCCGCAAACAACGCCACAATCTCGCCCGCCGGCGCAGGCCGGCCAAAGTAGTAGCCCTGCCCGCTGCCGCAGCCCATCTCGCGCAGTACTTCCGCCTGTTCCGCCGTCTCGATCCCCTCGGCCAGCGCCTTCAGGCCGCAGGCGTGGATGAGGTGCAGCACCGCGGCTACGAAGTCCCGCTGTTGCTCGTCGTCGCCGAGGCCGCTGATCAGGCTCCGGTCGATCTTGACCACGTTCACCGGCAGCTTGCGCAGGTAGCTGATGGAGGAATAGCCGGTCCCGAAGTCATCGATCTCGAGCTGCACGCCGAGCCGGCGAAGGCCGTTGAGCGAATACTGGTCGACGTCGCCGCCATTGACGGCCATGGACTCCGTCAGCTCCACGATCAGGTTTGATGCATCCACGCCGGTCTCCCTGAGGATGTCCCGCACATGTTCGATCAGCTCGAGGTTTTGCAGTTCGGTGGTGGAAATGTTGACCCGGACGTTAAAGGTGCTGTCCACCTGCAGGTCCTGCTGCCATTTGCGCAATTGACGCACTGCATTGCGCAGCACCCAGTGGCCCAGGTCCACGATCATGCCGGTTTCCTCGGCCAGGGGAATGAACTGGTCCGGCATGAGCAGACCGCGCTCCGGGTGGTTCCACCGGACCAGCGCCTCCACGCCCTCGATCCTGCCGGTCGCGAGGTCCACCACCGGCTGGTAGTGCAGGGTCAGCTGGTCCTGCCGGATGGCTTCGCGCATTTCCGTAATCATGACGCTCTGCAGCCGGCGGGCGTACAGCAGGGCCGGCTCGAAGACTTTGATGCTGCTGTGCTGCTGCGCCTTGGCCGCGTACATGGCCGTGTCGGCCTCCATGACCAGGTCATCGACGGACTGGCCGGGTTCCGCGATCCGCAGGCCGATGCTCGTTCCGCAGGTGACTTTCAGGTCCCCGACGTCGAGGCTCTCACTGAGTGCCTTGAGGATCCTGTTCGCCACCCTGCGTGCCCGGACCAGATTGGACTTCGGCAGCATGACGGCGAATTCGTCGCCGCCAAGGCGCGCCACGGTGTCCGTATCGCGGACGGCGTCCTGGAGCCGGCGTGCGATGGCCCGCAGGACGTCGTCGCCGGCGCTGTGCCCCAGGGTGTCGTTAATGCCCTTGAAGGAATCGAGATCCAGAATCAGGAGCGCCGGCGGCATTTCGCCGCGCGAGGACTCCGCCAGGGCATGGCTCAGGACCGAGTTCAGTGCCGTCCGGTTGGCGAGTTGGGTCAGGGGGTCGGTCAGCGCCATGCGTTCGAGTTCCACCTGCGCCTCGCGCAGCATGGCCGTGCGGCTTTCGACCCGCTCTTCCAGCTCCTGGTAGATGGTCTGCAGGTCATCGGCCATCAGGTTGATGCCGGCGATGACGGCGGCGACGTCGTCGCGGGCTCCCGAATGCGGGATCCGGGTGCTCAGATCGCCTCCGGCGATCCGCACGATGCCTTCCACGAGGGCGTGCAGCCTGGGGTCCGGTGCTTCATTCTTCACGGGTGTACTGCCTTAGCCACTCAACGGCCGCGGATTCGGAGGTGAAGAACTGGGCCGGGATCGTCTCGCTTCGGGACCGCAGGAGGTAGTGGGCAATGACCCGGTCCACCGGGCTCTCGCCCACCAGGGCGAACGCTGTCGCCGCTATTGAACCGCTGTAGACCCGGCGGGCCTCCATGCTGACACCGACGACGCCGGTGATCACCAGGAGCACCGGCATCCGCCGTCCCGCGGCGATCGTGCGGACGATGTCGCCGGCGATGCGCGCCTCCGGACCCTCGATCTCCTGGTTGGCGGGCAGCAGGACCTCGATGATTCCGCCGTCGATCATCCGCACCCCGATGCTACGGGCGGCACCGCCGTCGGCGAGCGCACCGTCGGTCGCCCGGGCCGCGGTGACCGCCGCCGCCCCCAGAACGACGCCGGCCGAGGCCGCTGCCGTGTCCGGCAGGCCCTCCGGCAGCCGCCCCTCGGGCCCGGCCAGGGCCTCGAGAGTCATCGGACCGCAATTCGACGGCGGCGGTCCGCGGAGCCCCGGAGGTCACGGTTCAGCCGTCGGTCGCCGTGATAGAGAATCGTTTCCCAGTCGACTTCCTCGGCTGTCTTGGCAATCACGGGACTCTCCTTCTCTTTCTTGGGCCGGGGACTGACATACAGCCAGTTAACCACCCCGAGGAAGACATCCACCGCGGAGTTGAAGACTCCGATGTAGGCGCGGATCGCGCCCGCTGCGAGGATGGCGTTGACGGAGGCGAAGGCCACGTTCCCCCAGTTGCCCACTTGCGCGTCCCGCCATACGGTCAGCAGCGAGAAGGCGACGATCGCGTACGGGGTCAGGACGTAGATGGCCGGGGCTGCGGTGCGGTCCTTGACCTTGGGCGTGCGGGCGAAGGGAATCTTGTCGCCTGTGACGGCCTGCTGCAGCGATTTCAGCACGCCCGCCAGGTTGACCGGCAGCAGCACGAGGTTGAAGCCGTAGATCCGGAGGATGTCGCTGAAGCGGTGGCCGCAGTCGCGCAGGTCGCTGCCCATGGCCAGGAAGTACGGCAGGGCGGCGATGAATACGATCGGGCTCAGCAGCCGGCTGTCATAGGGGTACGCCAGGAGGAAGACGAGACCAAAGCTGGCCCACGCGATGGACGCCATGTAGTTCACCCGCAGCAGCACCTCCCGGAACAGGATCGCGCGGCGCTCGGACCGGTGTTGGCGGAGCTGGACCCACAGCTTGGGCAGGATCAGCAGGCCGCCGTTCGCCCAGCGCCGGCGCTGGACCACGAGGGAGCCGAAGTCCGGGGGTGTGGCGCTGTAGCTGAGCCGTTCCGGATAGTTCACCAGGGTCCAGCCGTGCTGGCCGAGATCGATGCTGGATTCGGTATCTTCGATGACGGTTCGGTCCTGGATGTAGGTCCGGATCTCGAAGGCCCCGTTGGTTTCCACCTCGACGATGTCCTCCAGGGCGCGTTTGCGGATGACGGCGTTGGCGCCCACCCAGAACGTCGCACCGTAGTAGGTCATGCCCTGGTGGAGGATGTGCTGGAGGTCGGTGGTGGCTCCGGCGACCCGCTCGATGCGGGTGGGGGCACCACGGAAGGAGGAATACGGCGTCTGGGTGACCGCGACGCGCTCGTTGCCGGCCGATTCCAGGAAGTAGACCAGCCGGAGGCAGTAGTCGCGCAGAAGCAGCGAGTCGGCGTCGAGCGTCAACAGATAAGTCGTGTCCCGGACGTCCATGATCTCGCCGTCCAGCTCCGGGGCGACGCCGGCGCCCACCTTGCGCAGAACCACGCCGTCGGCGGTGGTTTCCTTCTGCCAGGTGTGGCCCATCAGCGAAATGTAGGCATTGAGGTTCATGGCCTTGTTCGCCTCGTGGGAAAGGCTCGCGTACTTTTTGCGTTCGAACGTTTCGGTGGAGACGTTGAAGATCCAGGTCAGCCGGAGGTACAGCTCTTCGATCCGTGTGCGGGGCGGCGAGGTCTGCTGGGCCAGCGCAGCGTTCAGTCCCAGGAGTACGAGCCTCAGCTCGCGGGCCAGGCCCATCAGGACGAGGTCGACGAAGAACTCGTCGACGTGGTCCTCCACCGTTTCAGCAGCAGCCATCGATTCAAGCCATTCGGCGGCTGCCTCATATTCGGCGATCAGCAGGGCCACCTCGGCGGCAGTGCCGCGCCCGTGCGCCTTTTCCCGGCTGCGAAAATCGGCCAGGGCAGCGTTGAAGCGCGACGCCGGGACGCTGAGTTCTGCTTCGATCTCCGCGGTCAGTGCGCGGGTCTTGTCCAGCCGGACCCGGTCACCCAGGTCCGAGGGATGCGGCGGGTCATCGAGCAGCAGCACCACTTTGAGGTCCGGGAACTCCTGCAGCGCCGCGGACCACAGCGTCGCCCGCACCACCTGGGGTTCTTCGGCGTAGGAGGGCACCAGCACGGTGATGCCCTCGGCATACTCGGCGAAGTGCCGGTCCAGCTCGCCGCGCGGCACCCTGGCATGGTCGCGGAACCGGTACAGGGCGCCCTGCCGGGCCATCAGGTACATAAGGGCGGAAAACGTCAGGAATGTTACGACGATTAGGTAGGAGACCGTCTCAAACTGAAACCGGAAACCCGCATTGGGGTTGTCCGCGAGCTCTTTCAGAATGGTGGAAATGACGTATGTTACCCAGGCCGCCAGCGTCGTGAGAATTCCCAGACGGCCAAGGATTATTTTGCGCCGGGACGGTCTCGGATGAACAATTGACAGCGGCTCGGAACGCCGCTCTGCCCCCCATTGACGGCGCCGGACCGCACCTTTTTGTTCGGTGGTCGCGCTTTCCGAATCCAAGCGCGGCAAGACAAGCTGATCTGGCATTAGTCCCCATAAGACTGCAAAGTCGGCATATTGGCGCGCGCCTACGGCAAAACCCGCACGCCGCACCGGAATGTTCCGGTGAGTGCCCTTATGATAATGCAAGGTCAGAGGCTTGCCGGACATCAGACACCCCGGAAATTTCACGAGCTGATGCCGGCTGCCGGCGCGTGCCCGGCTGCCCAACGAAAGACGCACAAGGGGGACCCCGTGTCCGAACGATTCCCAGGCCGCAAACTATCTGTGGTCCGGCTGGGTGTACTCATCGGCGCCGTGGTGGCGGCCGCCGGCGGCGGCGTTGTCGCATGGGGCAACTTCCAGGACGTCCGGGCGGCCGAGGCCATCCCGTCCGTTTTCTCGGGATATGTCGATGTCACGGCGACGCCCCGGTACGCATTCGAGGACCCGGCGTCCAAGGAAGCCGAAAAGGTCGTGCTGTCCTTCGTGGTGGCTGATCCCAAGGAGCCGTGCTCGCCTTCCTGGGGGGCCGCCTACTCCCTCTCTGACGCCGCGGCCTCGCTGGACCTGGACCGGCGGGTGGCCCGGCTTCAGCAGCTCGGCGGCAGCGTGGCGGTGTCCTTCGGCGGGCTGGCCAACCAGGAGCTGGCCGTCACGTGCACCGATCCTGCCCAGCTCAAGTCGGCGTACCGGACCGTCGTCGACCGCTACCAGGTCAGCAGCATCGATCTGGACGTGGAAGGCGAGGCCCTGTCCGACCCCGCGGCCCTTCAGCGGCGTTCAGTGGCCATCGCCGCGCTCCAGCAGGAGCGCCAGCGCGAGGGCAAGTCCCTGAGCGTCTGGCTGACGCTGCCGGCGGATCCCAACGGCCTCACGGCGACGGGCAGCGACGCCGTCCAGAAGATGATCGCTGCGGGGGTCGACCTCACCGGCGTGAACGCCATGACCATGGACTACGGCGGAAGCATGCTGCCGGGCCGGTCGATGTACGAGAACGCGGTATCCGCCGCGGAAGCCACCCATCAGCAACTGACCGGCCTGTACCGGGCCGCCGGCACCGAACTCGGCACGGGCACGGTGTGGCGCAAAGTCGGGTTGACGCCAATGATCGGCCAGAACGACGTCGCCGGCGAAATATTCACCCTCAAGGACGCCCAGGAACTCAGCGCCTACGCCAGTGCCCGCGGCATCGGCCGGCTTTCCATGTGGTCCCTGAACCGTGACCGCACCTGCAGCCAGAACTTCCCGGACGTCACGAAGGTTTCCGATGGCTGCAGCGGCGTGGACCAGGGAAGCTCGTCCTTCGCCACGATCCTCGGCGCGGGTGTCATGGCCAGCCCGTCGTCTGCGCCGGCCGCCGCGGCTGCGCAGACGCCGGTCCCGGCCGTCAGCGACAATCCCTCCACCAGCCCGTACCCGGTGTGGTCCGAAACCACCGCCTACACCGCCGGGGAGCGGATCGTGTGGCATTCGAACGTCTACGAGGCCAAATGGTGGACCCGCGCCGACACCCCGGATGATCCCGTCCTCCAAGGCACCGCGACCCCCTGGCGCATTATCGGTCCGGTCCTGGCCGCTGACCGGCCTACCCCGCAGCTGACGGCACCGGCCGGGACCGCCCCGGCGTGGCAGCCCGCCACGGTCTACCGCAAGGGCGCACGGGTGCTCTTCGAAGGCCGGGTCTTCGAAGCAAAATGGTGGACCCAGACCGACAGCCCCGAAGCTGCGCTGCAGGGATCGCCGGAATCGCCGTGGTCAAAGCTGCGGGACGAGGAACTGATGAAGATCATGGCCAAGGCGACTGCCGCCCCGGTTCCCAGCGCGGCGGCGTCCGCGCCGGCCCCCTAAGGGCCCGCTTCACCGGGCCCGGGCCCTCCAGCCCGGGCCCTCTGTCCCGGGCCTTGTGGCCTGCACAGGCCTGCCTCAGCCGGCCTGCCGCAGTGGGCCCGCCTCAGCCGGCCTGCCTCAGCGGGCCTGGGCCCGGGCGAGCTTGCGCGCCGTGC
>Ga0207683_10006386_pt1 | contig 10097 bp, 15 predicted proteins | sample KBSM73metaG_FD_184333 | JGI IMG/M metagenome (GOLD analysis project Ga0207683, IMG submission 184333) | Miscanthus rhizosphere microbial communities from Kellogg Biological Station, Michigan, USA - KBS M7-3 metaG (SPAdes) (version 2) | ecosystem: Host-associated > Plants > Roots > Rhizosphere >...
CCGGCTCGACGGCGTGCGGTGGCGGCGGGGCTGCCGGTCCTGCTGGCGCTGGCAGTCAGGGAGGTGACACAAACACAGGCGGGACTGCCACCGCCGGGGGAGCCGGTAACGGCGGTCAAATTGGTGCTAACGGAACCGGCAACTACTACGGCCCTTGGGGACCGGGTGGCGGCGGCAATGGCGTTTGGAGCGCAGCCAACGGCAATGTAGGCTTGGGTGGTGGTCAGTATGGTGGAGGTGGCGGGGCTGGTTGCGGTGGCGGCAGTACCTCTTACACCGGATACGGAGCCGCTGGCGGTCATGGCCTCATCGTCATCCGATACGAACCGCAATACGCGCCAGCCATTTCATCTATCACACCCAGCAGTGGACCGACAGCAGGCGGGCAAGCGGTTACCATCGGCGGCAGCAACTTCGTCAGCGTAACCAGTGCCAATATCGGCGGTGCTGCTTTGACCGGCCTCAGTGTGCCCAGCACAACCGTGATCAACGCCACCACATCCGCAGGCGGTGCGGGCACCTACAATGTCAACGTCTACCGATCTGGCGGACCCTCTCCCGGCGTCGGCGCGAACCTGTACACCTACGTCGCGCCGCCGACGGTGACCGGTTGCAATCCGCCGCTGGGCCTGATCTTCGGCGGCACCGACGTCACGATATCCGGCACGCTGATGAGCGGCGCAACCGGCGTCACCTTCGGCGGGGTAGCGGCGACCAATGTCGTGGTTGTCAACGCCAACACCATCACATGCAAGACCCCGGCGCACGCCAATGGCCTCGTCGATATCGCAGTGACCAACGCTTACGGCACCGGCACGGGCGTGGGTCTTTTCACCTACCTGCTCCCGGCGTCCGGATTCAACATGCCCATGATGGGAATCTGACAGGAGAGTGCAATGGATGTGTCGGACAAGATGGCGCAACTGGTCGAGCGCGAGGTGCGTCAACTGATCGGCGATCTGCAGATGCAGATCATCGTGCTGCGGGCGGCGCTGGCGCAACAGCAGCATCCCGAACCGCAGCCGCAGCCGACACCGCAACCGATCCCGCCGCAGCCCGAGCAACCGCCGCCGGAGCACCGGGAGCCGGACCCGAAACCGGAGCAGCGGTCTAACGGCCACTATCAAGAGAAGATCGTTCCGTGATTGACGGCAACGGTCAGGTACGAGGACCGTCGTGGTTTCGTGAAAACTCGACGCTGATCTATTTCCTGATCGCGCAACTGATCGCCATTGGCGGCGGCGCTGCGGCAATGCTCGCCTATTTCACCAAGCTCGAAACGCGCGTCGCGATCATGGAAGAGCGCGGTGCGGCCTACACCGTTGGCCGAATGGACGAAATGAAATTGAAGATCGCGGTGCTCGAAGAGCAGATCGATAGAAACGAAAAATCGATCCAGCGCATCATCGAGCAGTACCTGAAGAATCCTCCGAAGCAATAAGGATTACATCATGGGCAAGCAGCAATCGAAGGCGATGGCCTTCGAGGAAACGGTCGTGCTCGATTCCAAGGTGCTGCGGCAGACCGCCGACGGCTACATGGTGGCGAGCCCACGCATCGCGCGCACCGGCATTCAGGAATATCTCGGCGTCGAGATGGGTCGCTCCGACATGGAGAAGGTTCGGGTCTGGCGGCCCGAGGGCGAGGTGTTCGCGCGCGACGCGCTGCGCTCGCTGGCATCGAAGCCGGTCACCATCGAGCACCCTGACGTGCCGATCACCTCGAAGAACTGGAAGGATTTCGCGGTCGGCCACGTCGGTGAGGACGTGATCCGTGACGGCGAATTCATCCGCGTGCCGCTGGTGCTGATGGATGAGGAAGCCATCAACGAAGTGAAGAGCGGACGGGCGCAGTTGTCGGTCGGCTATTCGGCCGTGATCGAGTGGGCCGACGGCGTCACGCCGGGCGGTGAGAAGTACCACGCCAAGCAAACTGCAATCCGTGCCAACCACGTCGCGATCACCCATACCGCGCGCGGTGGCCCACAGCTTCGTATGGGAGACAATAGGAGAGACACAATGACCACGCGTACAATCATGGTTGATGGATTTTCCGTGACGCTCGAAGACAAGGATGCGCAGATCGTAGAGAAGCAGATCGCCAAGCTCGCCACCGATCTCGCTACTGCGCAGAACGCACTCGCCACGGCGCAGACCGACGCGGCGAATGCCACCGCCGCTGCGCAGACTGCGCTCGCCACCGTCAAGACCGAGTCGTCCAACAAGGATGCGGAGATCGTGACGCTGAAGAAGCAACTGACCGATGCGGCGATGTCGCCAGCCAAGCTCGACAAGATGGTTGCCGACCGCGTCGCTACCGTGCAGCGCGCCAAGGCGATCATCGGCGACAGCCTCGTGGTCGAGGGCAAGAGCGATGCCGACATGCGCAAGCAGGTGGTTCTCGCCAAGCTCGGTGAGGTCGCCAAGGACTGGAGCGAAGAGATGATCACGGCGTCGTTCAACACGCTGAGCGTGGCCGACACCGGCAATGGCAACAGCCTGCAGCACGTCATTGGCGTGATCCAGAACAGCAACGACTCGGGCGGTGGCAACTCGGTCGCCAAGGCCTATGCGCAATACGATTCCGACCTCGCCAACCGCTGGAAGACCGCAGGCGCTCGCACCGCGTCCTAACAGAGGACGCTCCACCAGCGATCTCAACATCCCATCAACAGGAGTTTCGACAATGGCTGACGTTAATCAGAGAGACGACGTGCGCGAAGACAAGGTGCAGGAGCCCGCCAAGACCAAGAGTGAACTGGTGGCGCGCAATGCCAAGGTGGAGGTGACGCCGTTCGGCGTGCCGCAGAGCACGTTCAGCGAGCAGATGGCGCAGGGCTTTCCCGGCATGGTTAACCGGATGGTCGATTACAATGCGGTGACGCGCTCGGCCGAAGGCGGCAACATCCCGGCGTGCCGGGCGGTGTCGCAGTCGGTTGCTGCTGACATTGGCGCGGTTCTCGGCGGCAGTGCCAATGGCTTCCTCGGTATCACCATCTACGATCCGACCATCATCACGCCGGTCGGCTCTGGCCTCGCTGACGGGGTCTATCCGCAGTACACCAACATGGGCGTGATCACGAAGGGTGAAATCTTCGCCACCGCAACGACCGCTGTCGCGGCTGGTGATCCGGTGTTCTTTGTCGCCGCGACCGGCATCCTGACCAACGTCGGCACCGACGTCGCCGCCGCCGGGTGCAAGTGGAAATACACTCGCACCGCCAACCAACTCAACGCGATCACGTTGGGCGTTCAACGCTAAGCGGGGCGTTTCCCGCTTTTCCCTTCACACAGACAACGCCCAAGGAGGCGGAGATGAACTATCAGATGTTTGCCAGAGACGCGCAGCAACTCGCGTACAACTTTGTCGTCAACCAGACGAGCGCGATTGAAGCGCAAGTGGTGAAGATTCAATATCCGGAGGTGCAGTACCCCGACCTTGTGCCGGTGGACACGCAGACCGGCAACGAGTGGGTGAAGTCGATCACCTACTACAGCGCCGACATGGTCGGTCGCGCGGATTGGTTTCACCACACCGCACTCGATGTCCCGCTGGCCGAACTGACCCGCGAGAAGTTCGAACGCGGGATGGAGATGGCGGCGATTGGTTACCGCTATACCCTTGAGGAAGTCGCCAACGCGATGAACACGCCCGGCCTGTCGCTGACGTCCGACAAGGCGACCGCGTGCCGTCGCGCCTATGAAGAGTTCGTGGACAACCTCGCCCTGCGCGGCTCGGTGCCCAAGAACATGCAAGGGCTGATCAACTCGTCACTGGTGACGGCGACGACAGCCCCGGCAGACGGTGCCGCAGGTGCGACCACGTTCGCCTCGAAGACCAACGATCAGGTCATTCGCGACATCAACACCGCAATGATGGGAATCGCATCCGGCACCAACTGGATGTACTACGCCGACACCATCCTGTTGCCGCCAGCGGTGCTGGTCGGTCTCGCCGGGCGCATCATCCAGTACTCCTCGATGACGCTGCTCGACTGGATCAAACAGTACAACGTGCTGACGGTGCAGACCGGGCGACCGATCACGCTGGCAGGCGTGCGTGGACTGGAGACCGCAGGCACTGGCGGCATCTCGCGCATGGTGGCCTATCGCCGCGATCCGAGCGTTATAAAGATGTGGATCCCTATGCCTCACCGCTTTCTCCCGGTCTGGCAGCGCGGCCCGCTGGTCTTTGACATTCCGGGTATCTTCCGTCTTGGCGGCGTTGAAATTCGGATGCCTGCGGCCATGAGATATCTTGATGGAGTTTGAGGCTGGTTTTACAACCGCAAGTAAAGGGTGATATGGTCCTCTCAGGAGGACCATATGAGAACCGACAAACCACCACCCAACTTGCATGACGTCCTGCGCTACGATCCCAAGACCGGGAAATTCTTCTGGCTAGAATCCAGAGGAAGAGTGGCGGAGGGCGACGAGGCCGGGACCCCGGATAAGGACGGCTATATCCAAATCAGAATCGATGGGACGATCTATAAAGCCCATCGGCTGGCTTGGTACTTCATGACCGATGAATGGTTGCCGCCGGGTCAGGGACTCGACCACAGGAATGTCAAACCAGCGGATAATCGCTGGCGTAATTTGCGCAAGGCAACTCAGACTCAGAATCGTAGCAACAAGATGTACAATACGTCTGTCAACAACACCTCCGGTCAGCGTGGTGTGACATGGCGAAAGAACCGAGGGAAGTGGCAAGCCTTCATCCATCTTGGTGACCGCTTCCATTATCTCGGCAGCTACGACGAATACGATGATGCTGTTGCGGCGCGCAAGAAAGCCGAGCGTAAGCACTACATCTAGCCCTCATTTCAACAGGAGAATCTTAACATGGCGAAGATCAAGAACACCGGAAACCAGCCGCGTGGTTTCCATACGGCGGACGGCGGGCACGTGACCGTGCCTCCCGGCAGCGAGGCCGACGTCAACATGACCGAAGCCGACTTCAAGCACCTCAAGAAGCTGATTGAGGATCACGACGATCCGAAGCCGTTCGAGATCAGCGGCAGCCATGAGGCCGAGGCCAAGAAGAAAGAGAAGAGCAAGGACGAGGGCGAGATGCCCGCGCAATCGACCGAGCCGCCGCCCGCTCCTGCAACGCCGCAGGTCGCAACGCCAGCGGTGGTGGAAAAGACGCGCGAGCATCAGAAAGAAGCACCGCCAGCCCACAGAAAGTAAACGCACATGGCGATCACCACTGTCATGCCTCCCACCATCGCGGAATTCCGGGCAGCGTTTCCGGAATTCCAGTCGGTGACCGATGAGCAAATCCAGATGGCCATCGACACCGCGATGGTGTGGGTTGATACGTGGTGGTTCTGGCCGGATGCCAAGCTGGCCGTGATGTATGCCGCCGCGCACTATCTCTGGCTACACGACAAGGCCAGCGGCGGCCTGATCACGGGCGGCGGCGGCACGGGTGGCGGCACGCCTCCCGTGATCGACAGCGAGGCGGGCTTGATCTGGGTCAAGAGCGTCCGCTTCCGCGACCGCATGGTGACCTATGATCGCGTTTCCGGTGCGGCCGACGCGACCGGCGGTAGCACGGCCGAAAGGGTGACCTCCTCGGCGCAGGACTTCTGGAATTCCTCCCCGTATGGCCAACTCTATCTTTCGTTTCTCCGGCGCAACGTCCCACATGTGGCGGTGATCTGATGGAATATACTCTTCCTGTAAAACGTCTGCGCATGACGGCGGTGCTCAACTCCATCGATGGCGGCGGCTCGCCCGGCACCATCCAGATACGCAACGCCGAGCGTGTCATCCTCTGCACGCTGTTGCTGACGATCCCGTCGTTCTATCTGGTCGCCGACGATCTGGTGCTGACCGCGCCGACCACGGCCTATGTCGCCATCGAGGGTATGGCGTCGCTTGCCACCATCTCGGACGGTGCTGGCAATATCATCATCGATGAGATGACGGTCGGCGTCGATGAGACCGAGGACGAGGTGCACGATTTCGAGATCGTGCTCGACACCGTGATGCTGGAGATCGGCAAGCAGGTCACCATCGTGGCGGCAACCATCGAGCACGGCTGATGAGCACGGTTAACGACAGCAAGCCGGTTGATCTCCGCGTCGATGCGGTGTTCGGCGAGCCTGTCGTGCTCAAACCGATGAAGGTGCAGCAGGGCGGCTACCGTGCGGCGGTGCCTGACCTCTCGCGCCCGCAGGTGGTCGCGGTCGGCATCTATGACGACTCGCGCGGCAACACCGAGGGCATGGGCAACGCCATGATCCACCGGCAGGCGACGGTGGCAGTGCATCTGTCGATCCGCTGCGAGCCAATCTTGCAGTGCGATCTCAGGAAGGGCGACCGGGTTTATTTCCCTGACCGGCAGGAGATACACGACGTGGTCTTCATCTATCCTGAAGCCGCCGGGCGGTGGGAAGTGCACCTCGTGCGGGTGCTCGAAGACGTGGTCAATCCGCAATGAGCATCATCCGCATGCTGACGCGTATGTGCGCGGTGGCGGCGTTGCGTGGCCAGACATGGGCCGACAAGCGCGTGTTCGATTCCGACAACACGCCGCTGTCGCGGGCGCTGGTGCAGAACGAAGAAGCCAAGCCCTACATCGTGGTCTATACCGACGTCGATAACCGCAGCGAGAACAACGGCACCGACCTGACCGCGATGCGGCGCGAACTGGCGCTGACGCTGGAGATCGGCGTTGCATCCAAGGTCGATGGCAAGACCGGCGAGGCGGAGATCAAGATTCCGCTGACCGACGAGGGCATGGAGATCGCGCTCGACATGGTCGAGCAACAGGCGCTGTCGGCATTGTTCGGCGATCCGCAGAACGAGTGGGCCGAACTGCTGAAGTCGCTGGTGATTTCGGTCGAGCGGGTATCCGGTCAGCGTGGCGCGTCGAGCGACCGCGACCACAGGTGGGCGGCGCGTCAGGTGTCGATTGTCTGCGATGTGGTGTCGGACGTGCCGCACGGCGTGCCGATATCGGAGGAGCATCCGATCTATCTGTTCACCGAGGTCTCGAAGCGGCATCCGGAGGCAGAGATGGATCACGCGGCGGAGATTTGCACGGCGATGGTCAACGACAAGACATCGCCGCAGTGGGAGCAGGTGCAGGCCGCGCTCGGTGTGAGGCGGCTTGGCTTGCGCGCCATCGGTCTTGCGCCGCTGCCTTCCAGCATCTGGCCGATGGCGAACGTGGGCGACGACCTCACCGACAAGAACGGCGAGGCACCGATCCTGCGCAAGATCACGCACGACGATATGGACATGGAGCGCGACGAAAGCGTCGGGCTGGTCGATGAGTTCTCGATCTCGACCAACGTCGGCATTCTCGACAAGCTCAGTGACAAACCTGACACCGTCGAGATGGATGGCAATGGCGGCTAACCTCAAGATCGAAGGCGGCGATCTGGTCAAGTTCATCAAGGGCGTCGAGGAAAAGGAGAAGGCGAAAAACGTCACGGTGCTGCAGCTTAGTCTCAACACCGTCGGCGATCAGATGACGTCGCTGGTGGCGACCACGCTGTCGAACAAATCCGGATTGTCGCTCGAACAGGTGCGCGGCCTGATGCGGGTCAAGCGCGCCAAGAAGGGCGACCTCGTCTACGAACTGACGGTGAAGAAGGGATTGCTGGAGGCCGACGCCGGTCGCAAGCTGGAGGGCAAGCGCGAGAGCACCGACTTCGGCAAGCGTCAACCCGAGCAACTGGTGATCATCGTCAGCAAGGAGGATGATCTGGTGTGCCCGGATTGCGAGGAGTTGGCCGCCGCAGGTCCGATGCCATTCGAGGTCGCCAAAGAGCACATTCCGAAGCATCCGCATTGCCGTTGCGTCATATTGCCGTATACACCGAAGGGCAAGCGTCTGCCGGTGACGATGACGACGGTATCTGGCACCGATCCGGACAAGCGCATGGGTGGCAAGTCGCCGGTCAACGTTGACATGACGCTGCGCCAGATCGTGGACGACCTGATGAAGAAAGCATCGAGCAAGATCAGGATCGAGTTGAAGAAGGGCAAGTGAACCGCGCAATTGTGCGCAAATCGAAGGAGGGAATATGACGCAGTATCTCGCATTGATTACGATCATTAGTGGTGGCAGCGGCAACCGACCGGATAACTCGCTGCCGCAGCCGCCGCTTGGCATCTGGGGCGGGCCACCGCTTTACCCGGATCAGGGTTTGCCGGGGTCGCAACCGGGCATCGACAATACGTTGCCGGGATGGCAGCCGCGCCCGTCGCATCCCATCGCGCCCGGTGGGCGGCCTCCCTATCCGTCACAAGGTCCGGGCTTCCCGACGCATCCCATCGCGCCCGGTGGCACGCCGCCCGGTATCTGGGGCGGTCCGCCGCTCTATCCGGATCAGGGCTTGCCGGGACCACAGCCGACTCCCACACCACCGATCTACCTGCCGCCGGGAAGCCTTCCGGATGTGAAGCCTGAGCACCCGATCTACATTCCGCCGAGCAGCGGAGTGCCGGGCGTGCCGACGCACCCGATTGTGATTCCACCTGCTCCGGAAAAGCCGGAAGTGCTGGAAAATTGGGAAGTCAAGACAGCTTGGTCACCGCAATCGGGCTGGGTTGTTGCGATTGTGCCGACCGGCGCGGAAGTGCCGACGCCGTCAAAGTAGCAACGCGCCGCGAGACCAGAAAAGAACGGCGTCACTCGCGGCGCAATTCATAACCACCGCAGCATTGAGACCGAACAGACGGGTGCGCCTTAACTGGCGCATCCGTGAGGGCTCCCGTCATGGCCGATGATTATCAACGGTTGCTCGGGCAGATCGCCGACCTGCGAAAGCAGATGTCTGATCAGTTCAAGGTCGGCACCGTGCACGAGGTCAAGGGCACCAAGCTGCGGATGAAGCTCGGTCAGGACAAGGATGGCAAGGACATCCTGTCGCCGTGGCTCAACACCACCAATATGCGCGGCGGCGCGCGCGAACAGCGGTTCTACAAGAAGGGCCAGAACCTTTCGATCTTCTCGCCCGGCGGCGACCTCGCGCAGGGCATGCTGGCACCGTTCGCACCCAACAAGGACTTCAAGACGCCGGAGCACGCCGACGGCTCCGGTCAGGACGAAGAGTCGTATCAACAGGACGACTATCGCGGCAAGCAGACCAAGGAAGGCCATGACCACTGGCTGCAGCCCGATGAGGACGAGAAGAAGCAACAGCAGCAGGGCAGCCAGCAATCTGGTGGCGGTGGCGGCGGCAAGAAGCAACAGAAGAAGGGCCACGTCGGCGGCGACAAGGCAATCATGAAGGCGCGCATGAACAAGGACGGCGGGCACACGCTGCGTGTCGGCAAGGACTCGCGCATCGCCTCGCACAAGGACGGCGCGAAGATTCGCATGGGGTCCGACTGGGTGGTGGTGAAGAAGGGCAAGATCATTTTCTCGCAGCCGCCGATCCTCGGCAAGGACCCGATTCCGAACGACGACAAGTAACTTCAAACAGGAGAGAACGATTATGGTACGCAGACTGACCAACGTCGAAGCACGCGGCTTGATCCGGCATCCGCGCATCCTGCAGAAATTCTACATCTACGATCCGGGCGTCGGCGATGAAGTCGGTGGGCTGCGTGTGCTCAGCGACAAGGACGACAAGGGCAACGCCAAGGATGGCACCAAGCACGTGCTCGCCGTGCAGCCGCAGGTGCAGTTCTTTATCGATCAGGGTCTGATGGGCGAGAAGCCGGTCGGCGAGATCAGCGGTGCTGGCAAGAAGTTTCTCGCGCAGGTCACGCGCGGGCGCAGCGAGGACAACGACACCGAGCCGAAGCGGGTGGCGCGCTACAGCAAGCGGTCGATGTCGGGCTCACCGGCATTCGCTGGTGTGCCGTTGCTGTCGCAACTGCGCAAGCAGAAGGCCAAGGGCAAGAAGAAGGCGGCGGCTCCCAAGCCGAGCAGCCCGCCGCCCGTGCCGACGCGCGCGCCAGCACCGAGGTCGTAAAGCGATGGCGAATGAAATCTATGATCCCACGCTCGATATGTGGCCAGACCTTCGCTATGGCCGCATCACGCTGTCCCCGGTGCGCATCGGGATGGACCGTCAGACCGGCAAGATGATGACGGGGTGGGATCATGTGATTCAGTCGATGCTGCTG
>Ga0207683_10006391_pt1 | contig 10091 bp, 6 predicted proteins | sample KBSM73metaG_FD_184333 | JGI IMG/M metagenome (GOLD analysis project Ga0207683, IMG submission 184333) | Miscanthus rhizosphere microbial communities from Kellogg Biological Station, Michigan, USA - KBS M7-3 metaG (SPAdes) (version 2) | ecosystem: Host-associated > Plants > Roots > Rhizosphere >...
GTAGAGCACGAGGCAGCCCTCTTCGAGGCGCACAGATGCCTGGCCGACCTCACGTGTCGCCGCGGCGAAAGCCTCCGCCTGGGCAGGATCAATTTGCAGTTCGGCGACGCGCACGGCGCCACGTGAGAGAAGTTGCCATGGTCGCTCTCCGTTGTCCTGCGGTCGCTAGCGCCCGTACCGAACGTGATAGGGGTTCTGCCTGATCGCGCCACCGCTCTTGGTGGTGAAGTAACCGAATCCGTCCAGCTGGGCAGGCGCCTTGTTTGACCGGTGGGTGCGCAGGAAGTCGCCCCAGCGCTCGTTCGATGCAGTCGACCCGTCGCGGTACCAAACGACGAAGTCGCCCAGCAGGCCGAAGGCCGTGTCGACCTCGTCGCTCGCGCCTCCCCACGCCACCGTGATCGCCACCTCGCCATCGCCATTCACGGCCAGCGCGCTGTAGCCGAACGCAATCGTCGGATTCCACAACTGCAGTTCGGACGCCACCGTGAAGGTCGCAGCGTCGATCGTGACGACTCGCGTGTAGGGCTGGGGGTAGAAGGGCGTATCGCCTGCCACGCTGCGCGGTGACATCGAGGAGAACAACATCTGCTGATTGCGCCAGGTGGCGCCGTTGGCGCGCGAGCGGCAGCGACTGCTCCAGTGGACGCCCGACGGCAACGTGCCGGCATAGTCATTCGAGTCCGACCACTTGGCACCGTCACGTCGTGCTCGTCGTAGCCGGCATTGGCGTCGTGCCAGGCAACCACGCGCAACTTGCCCGTGTCGATGTGCCCCGCCATGTAGGCGCCCGGAGGGGGGCCGTCGGGCCGTCGCTGGCCGGCGCACTGAACTGGTATTCGTCAGTCCCGACGGTCAGCGGCCCGATGTACTCCCAGCCGATCGAGCTCTGGGCAATCGCGCTGAGCCTGATCCGGATCACGACTCGGCCCTTGTCCGACGCATCGAATGCCACGATCAGGTGGCGATTCGAATAGCTGAGATGCGGCTGGTCGAGGAACACGCCCGCCAAGCCGAAGTCGGAGGCGACGAAGTCGATGTACGTTCAGGCGGACTTGGGCTCCGAGGCGCCATCGCTGGCCGAGGCAAACGCGATGCGAAAGGCGCCGTCGCCGGTGCTGGGCGCCGGGTTGTGCAGCATGATCAAGACGAACCGATCGGACTCCGGCACCTAGATGATCTGCTGATCGCCCACCAGGCCGCCCGCAAACTTCGAAAAGATCGTCGTCGGGTCGAAGTAGCGGAGCTCGCGCCGCCGTCCTTGGACACGGCAGGTAGACGTTGCCCGTCATCATCACGACGCCGGACTCGGAGGCGGCGCCCGAGGGATCGACCGGGATCTTGACGTTCGCGAGCTTGGTGGTGTCGAGCGGGTGTAAGACGAGAATTTCACCGGGCGCCGCTCTGGCTCTGGGCCCTCCGTCGAGCGGGGCTTCGTGGCCGGACTTTGCTTTCCCGGCGACCGGTCGTGGAATCGCCTCGTCCTTGATTCGCTTCGGGATCGCCTTCGCTCGATACCCGGATTTGTTGACCGCCTTGGGTTGCTTGGCAACACCTTTGCGTGAGTCGGGCACGGTGCACCTCCATCAGGTGGTGAAGTGCCGAAGAGCGGCTGCGGCGGTCGGTCCGCCGCCGACTCAACCGAGACGAGATCAATGCCGCTCGACAGGAGATCACTATCCAACCAGAGAGGCCGCATGTCAATCGCCCGCGCCTGACATCTTGTTGTCATGCACTCTTTGCTGGGAGCTTCGTCCGACGCGATGCGCAGTTCGTCTGCTACGCTGAATGCGATGGTCAGTGCTGTCGTTGCAGATGCCCCGCCACCGCCGATCCGTCGCAGCGCCGGCGGGAGCTGGGCTCGACTCTTCGGCTACGACATCTTCATCTCCTTCGCGCTAGGGCCTCCTCCCCGTGGTGCGCGCGGCTACGCGTCGGATCTTGCGCGGCGCTTGCGCGAACGCGGCTTCACGGTGTTCTTCAGCGAAGACGAGGCGCCCGCTGGCGGCGAGCTTGACGAAACGCTGAAGGGGGCGCTCCGCGCATCGCGTGTCCTGGTGGTGGTGGCCAATCGGGGCACGCTGCGGGAACCGCGCTGGGTCCGCTCGGAGGTGGAGGAGTTCCGCCGGCGCTATCCGAAGCGCACGGTCGTGCCGATCAGCATCGACGGCGCCTTGCAGGATTCGGAGCTGGGTCCGGCGACGCAGACGTGGCTGCCCTTTGCAGAGCGGATCTGGATCGACGAGTCGAGAGAGGCCGGCGAGGCCGGCTTCGTCAGCGACGAGGTGGTCGATCGACTGGTGACCGCGCCGCACGCCGTCCGTTCGGCGACACGACTTCGCGCGGTGGTGGGCGGGATCATCGTCTTCTTTGCGGTCATCGCGGCGGTTGCGCTGTGGCAGAAGCGAGCCGCTGACCTCAACGCTGTCGAAGCCCAGCGGCAGCGCGGGCAAGCCCAGGAGCAGCGCACCGTTGCCGAGCTGCAGGCCCGGCGTGCCGACGCAGCCGCAAGCCAGGCGCGTGCTGCCGCGTCGGCAGCCGAAGCGGCTCGGCAGCAGGAGCGCGAGGCAAGGATCGCCGAACAGAGGCAGCGCGAGCTGGCGGAGGAGCGCCTGCGTCTGGCGCAGTCACGCGAGCTTGCAGTGAGTGCCGGGGCGGCGCTGGCGTCGACGGGTCCCGAGCGCGCGGTCCTGCTCGCCGCCGCCGGTCTCGAGCTGTCGCCGTCGGTCGAAAGCGAGAGCGCCCTGCGCGCCGCGCTGCTCGAGCCACGAGGGCACCGCGTGTTGCAGCGCAGTGTCGGCAACGCGTGGGGCATCGCCTACACCCCCGATGGCAGCCACCTGCTGTCGATCGGTGCCGATGGCGCTGCCATCACCGACCTCGCTACAGGCAAGTCCGCGAGGTCGCTGGGCGGCCACGGGCTGCGCTTGGTGAGCGTCAGTGCCGACGGACGCTACGCCGTCGTCGGCGCTGAGGATGGCAACTCCCGAATCTGGCGTCTGGGCGTCGGCGCGCAGGAGGCGCGCGAGGTGGAACTCGGCCAGGCTCGTCGCAGGACGGTGTTGAGTGCGGACGCGCGCCTCGCCGTGACGTTCGGCGAGGGAGACTGCGCTCAACTCTGGCTCGTCGCGACGCGCATTCAGCTCGCCGAGCTGTGCGGCCACCAGGGCAGCGTGCATTCGGCGGCGTTCAACCCGAGCGGCACCGCACTGATGTCCAGCAGCGATGACGCCGTCGTGCGCGTGTGGGACACCGACACCGGGCGCATGGTCCAGGAACTGAAGGCGCCGTCGTCGCGCGCCCGGCTGTCGTTCAGCCCCGACGGTCGGCTGGCGGGCGCCGTCTCGACCGTGTCGAGCATGGTGCAGCTCTGGGATGCGCGATCGTGGAAGGCGGGAGCAACGATCCGGCCGGACTTTTCCCTGCTCGACGCCGTCTTCAGCCCCGACGGCGATCGCGTCGTGCTCCTCGACTCGCTGGGCTTCAAGGCCCAGCTCTTCAGCACGCGCGACGGCCAGGCGATGGCGCCGCTGGTCGGGCATACCGACCGCATCTTTGGCGCGGCGTTCAGTGCCGATGGTGAGTTCCTCGTCACGGCCAGCGCCGACAAGACGGCACGGGTCTGGGCGGGCCGGCGCGGGAACCCGGTCGCCGTCCTGCGCGGCCATGAAGATGTGGTGACCAGTGCCCGGTTCAGCCCGGACGGCACGCGCATTGCGACCTCCAGTCTCGACGGCTCGTCAAGGATCTGGCAGTCGATCCTCTTCAGCGACGTGGTTGACCTCAATCGGTCCGGTCCGCGCATCGAGAGCACGAGCCTCGGCAGGGGTGAGCGCCTGGCGTGGTTTGTCGACAGTGCGCGCGAAGTCAAGATGCTGTCGCTCGCGGACAGGACGCTGCGACCGGTCGCCAGCGTTCCAAGGAAGTTTGTGTTCCTGGCAATGAGCGGCGACAGACGCATCATCGCGACGAGCGACGGCGCCGGCTCGATTCTGGTGCGCCGGACGGGCGACGGATCCACGCTGGCGGAGTGGCCCGGCGCGCATGCTGTAGCGCCCCGGCTTGCGGTGAGCCCCGACGGCACACGCCTCGTGAGCGCGGGCGGCTCGGGGGTTCTCTGGGATCTGCAGCGCAAGAAAATCATCACGACGCTCGATGTCCAGGCGTCGGCCTCGGACGCGGTGTTCAGCCCCGACGGCCGGTTCTTCGTCACGCTCGAGGGTGACGCCGCGCTCCTGCGGGAAAGCGGCCGGGGCAGGCGCGTCGCCGTGCTGGCGGGGGAACCCGAGTACGAGGTGACGTCGGCCCGTTTCAGCCCTGACGGGGGCGACATCGTGACCACGAGCGTCGACAAGGTCGTGCGAATCTGGCGCACGGGGGCGTCATCGCCGCGACTTCAACTCGTGGGCCACACCGATGCCGTCCGCGGTGCCTGGTTCAGCGCCGACGGACAGTCCATCGTCAGCGTCGGCCAGGATCGAACGGCCCGGGTATGGGACGTGGCGACAGGACACATGGTGGCCGAACTGCCTGGCGACCGGGACGACTGGGCGACCGCATCGTTTCATCCCCACGAGGCGCTGGTGATCACGAGCGGCGGGCACAACCCCGCTACGCTGTGGGATGCGCGGACCGGCAGGCGACTGATGGAATTCAACAGGGCCGCGGACGCCGAGGCCGACTTCACGACGGACGGCAAGCACGTGGTCGTGGTGAGCGATGGTCGGGCAAGGCTCTACCGCTGCGAAGAATGCGGCCAAGGCCGCGATTTGCTCCGGATCGCCCGCGTGCGCGCAGATCGTGCTCTGAGCACCGAGGAACGCAGGGTCTTCCTTCACGAAGCTGTGAAGCTCGCGCCCTCCGGCCAGCAAATGCGAGCGCCTCTGACCGGCAATCGTTAGCAAGCGACGGCTGGACTGCCGACGACCGCGAGGCGAACAGCGGCGTCCGGCATGCCGCCTACGTGCTCAAGCCGGGGGTCTGGCGGAGAGCATCGAGCATCGCTTGGTCGGCCGTCACTTCCGGTTCGCCTACTCGGACGAGCAGGGCTGCCGAAGTGCCGGCAATGCTCAGAGTGAGTGCCGCCAGGAACGCGCGCCGGAATCGGATTTGTTTTCTAGGCTGACAGGGACTGGAAGCCCGGGCGCCTACATCAAGCGAAGGTAGATGCATGAGCGGTATGAACGGCATGAACGGCGAGGAGGGTGTTCATGCAATGTAGACAGCCGCGAGCTCGAACGGAATCCTGCCTAGGTGGGAAGGCGCCCCTCAGCCCTGTCGATGCGCGCGGTTGGGACGCGGTGAGGGCGCCGGCTCCGGACCGTTGCTCTCCAACTCGGGCCGCCCGTGCCCGGCGTTCGCGAGCCTGCTTCCTTCACGGGTACGTGAACGTGCTCGCTTGACGCCCGGGCCGCTTCGCGCGGACGCGGTGCGTCCTTCCTCCGGCCGCCCAGTGCGCCAACCCGGTCACCCGCCACGCCCGCAGCCGGCCCGTTGATGGGAGCGCCGGCTCGCCGGTCGTGCCAGGCGGGTTGTCACGTCCGGCGCAGTGACGCCGATGCTCGGTCATGGGGCTTCTTCGCTGCAGCGTTCGCGCCAGTGCGCTGCCGTTTGCTGCGGCAGCTTCGCCGCCGTGGATCGCCGCACAGGTGCGCTCGGCGTCGTCAATACTGCGGATCGACGCGTGATCAAGAGCCTTGTCGACAAGTCCGTCATCGTCGTGGACCCCAACATGGTCGGTAGCGGGCGCGAGAACCTGGAGGCTGCCGTCCAGGCCAAAGTGGCGCTTGAACCCGTGAGCCTGACTTTAGGCGCCGTGCCCTCCGGAAGCGGAATGGCGATGCAAGCCAACATCGTCCTCACAAACGTCAGCGGCTGCCCGCAGACGTTGGGTTTCGGTGTCGCCAATCGAGCTCTACTGACGTGACGTTCTCGACCTCGGTGCCCGGCAACTACGTGACCATTCCCGCCGACGGAAGCGCGTCCGTCGTGGTCCGGATGTGAAAGGCGCGAAGCCGGGTCACAAGGCGCTTCTCCAGGTGATGTCGGCAGGAGGTGCTGTGGCGCGGGCGATGCTCTACACCTTCGTCAAGTAGCGGCTAAGCGGCTGCGCCGCGGCGCCAGGGCGGTGTCGGCGCGCGAGCAGCGCTTGCCGCGCCGCGCCGCGCAGCGTTTGCTGAGAGCGCTCTTATGGCTAGGCTGCTCAGCGCGGCGTCATGATTCCAATCCTGCTCGACAAGGTCAAGATTCCCTTGGAGTTCCGGCGCAAGCAGACCGCCGACCTCATTGCGTGGGACGGCGATCCGTCGCACGGGGGCCTGCAGGGACTCTTCGAAGCGCTAGACGGCACGAGACCGCAAGCCCCTTCGGCACCGACAGCGACCACCTCGACGAGTCGACCGGCCTTCCAGTTTCGGCCCTGGTTGACTACTGGTGGTGTGGGATTCGTGCTCGGTTGCTTCGTCACTTATCTCGTGGTTAGCGGCTTGGCCGGTCAGGAAAGAACTGCCTTCCAACCGGCGCGGGAGCCGGCGGCGGAAACGGCGTGCGTTTCGCGGCCAAAGAACGTCCGGACCCGTCCGAGCCAATGCGGCAGAACATGAGTGGGTCGTTGCCCGCCAACCTTCAGACCAGCGACAAGGGGTCGTTTGTCGACATCGTCGGCTTCGAGTGGAGTGGGTGGTGAGGAGTACGTCTGACCAAGCTCACAGTTCTGTAGCCATGCATTTCAGGCGAAACTGATCGACCAGAGCAGCGGAGAAAGTTGGCCCGCCGTGCACAACGGCGGACCGGCTGCCGGCTGCAAGACTCTGGTCCGGGGAGCAATCTGGTGCATGGGCTAAGTTCAAAGTGCCGGCTCCGGAGAACAGGCGCTTGGCACGCTCTTTGCCGACGTTGCTCAAGGCGCCGGAGTTGCCGCCGCCAGCTGCAACCAAGTGATTCGGTCTTCAGCGAAGGATGAACTGGAGCGCCTTCGGCGCACTGATTTGACGTAGGTGACGATGAGTGTCTGGGATGCGCTGAGTGGCGTCGCCGACGACGTCGTGGACGTCGCCGAGGACGTGGCCGATGGGCTGGCGGACGCGGCGACATCGCTCTTCGAGGGTGCGGCTCCGCTTGCAGGCATTCTGGTAAGCGGCGGTGCGTTGTTCATCGCAGGCCCGGCGTTTCTGGCGCCGGCATACTTGGCGGGAGCCGGTACGGCCGCGGCCTTGATCCGTCATCGTCCGATGGAGCCGGAGGAGCGATCGTTCGCCGAACGCGTGTACGGGAACACGCTGCCGCCGAATGAACGGATCGTTCTCACGAACCTGAGCGGGCTGGGGGGCGCGAAGTTCGTTTGCCCGACGGTGAACGGGACAATTCTCGTCAACCTGGGGCCGACCTGCTACGACCATCCGACTACCTACGAGGACAACAAGTACCCGGCGCCGGGCAAAGTGTTCATCCACGAGATGGCGCACGTCTGGCAGATCACGCACGGCACGTACTTCCCTCGCCTGTGCGAGCGGATCGGCGGTGAGTTCACCGGGGCGTCCTATGAGCCTCCGGCGAATCTGCGCTATCCCTGGCCGGCGCTGAGCCTCGAGCAGGAAGCTACTCTGATCGACGAGTGGTTCGCACCGAGCAGCAGGGGGCCCGGCGGCAGCGCGCAGTCGGAGCAGCATCCCTACTTCGCCTACGTCCGCGATGTCATTCGCGCCGGTGACTATCCGGCGCAGATCAACGGCGTGCCCATCTACGGCGCAATCGTCGTGAAGTGGCGACGACTGGGCGCTCTGGCCGGATTTCTCGGCGCTCCGCTCGCACGTGAAGAGTCGACGGCAGACGGCGTGGGCCGCATGCAGAGGTTCGCGGGCGGCGTGATCGTCTGGCACACGGAGACGGGTGCGTTCTCGATCCGCGGCGCGATACTGGCGCGTTGGCTGGCGATCGGCGCAGTGCGCTATGGTTTTCCGATCACGGACGAGCTCGCATCACCTGACGGGATCGGCCGGTTCAATCACTTCAAGCCGCTGCTCTGGCCAGGCGCGCCCGACGCGTCGATCTACTGGACCCCGACCACCCAAGCGGTCGAGATCTACGGGGACATCAGACGATATTGGGCCGAGGCAGGTTGGGAGCGTGGGCGGCTGGGCTACCCGCTGGCACCCGAAGAGCCTGCAGGCTTCGGCCGCCAGCAGCGGTTCGCAGGTGGCACGCTCGTCTGGAACCCCGACGGCAGGATCGAGCAGCGCGCGCCGGAGCCACTTGTCGGCACCTTCCCGACCGGTGCCATTCCCACGCCCGTAACGCTGTACGCGATTAGCGATGCGGGCCAGTTGATGTGGCGCGCCTTCCGCTCGAATGTCGCCGGCACCCCGCCGACGTGGCACGGTCCTCGCGAATGTGGCAGCGGGTGGGCCGGCTTCCGAGCGGTCCTTCCCGCGGGTGGTGCGGCGATCTATGCAGTGCGCCCGGACGGTTCACTTCGCTGGTATCGACACGACGGCTTCAACGATGGCAGCCCGGTCTGGGCCGGTGGTCACGAGGTGAATGCCGGCTGGCACATGTTCGAGCGCGTAGTTCCAGGCGGACATGGCGTGCTCTACGGCATCCAACCCGACGGCACGCTTCGCTGGTACCGGGACTCCGATTTCCTGGGCGGAAGCGGCGGAATCAACATCCGGGGCGGCATGCCCATCGGCAGCGGATGGACCATGTTCACGCATGTGTTCACCGCAGGCAAGGGCGTGCTGTACGGTGTGGAGCCGGACGGCAGCCTGTACTGGTACCGACACTTCGGGTTCGAGAACGGCAGCGTCGGGTGGAGCCACCGGACCAAGGTCGGTGGCGGCTGGGGCGATTTCGTGACCATCTTCGGGGCCGGCGAGGGTGTCGTTTTCGCCCTTACGCGAGATGGAACGCTATTGCGCTACGAGCATCGCGGCTGGGAAACGGGCGGTGCGATGGACACCTGGACCGAAGCCCAGGCAGTCGCGAGTGGGCTCAAGAACGTGCGATCGATGTTTGCGCTCATGCCGGTGGATGCAAAGTGGCGCCCGTAGGGCGCTTATTGCAGACTCCGCGATCAGAGCTCGGCTGCCGTGCACGGGATCGGGCGTCCGCCGAATCGGTGACAGTCTGCTCCGGAGTAGGCGAACCGGCCGAAACGAGTTCCGCTCCGGGTCGACTGCGGGCCCTCCCGCTACGGACCGTGCTGTTTGATTCCTGCCGTTAGTGGCGCCCCCCGAGTACCTGACATTCGCGTACGCGCGGGTTCGGCCACTTACCGTCGATCGCGAAAGTCGACTCTCAGGTGCGCTGGTAGCCGCTACAGGATTGCTTGTTTCAACGCGCTGGCGGCAATCGTGTCTTTGCCCGGCTTGGCGTTGTACAAGCCACGTACGTACAGATTCTTCAGAAAGTGCGTGCTGTGCGTATTCACAAGGTTGGGATTCCGCTTGAGCGCCTTGGCGATCATCCAGTCTTCCAGAAAATCGACAGCTCGCAGTCCTGCCTTCCTAGTGGTTGGCGCCGCAAATGCGCCGCCGGGGGTCAACTTCGGGATCAAGAACAATACCGGGCGCCCTGAGTTTCCGGCAATCACCTCGGTGAAGATGGTCTTATTCCTCGGACTCAGGGCCTCCCACAGAAGCTTCGTCTTCGCGGCCTGTCCGACATACCAAGGCTTGTGCCCGCGGGTGGTCTTGAGTGCAAAAACGTAGCAACCACACCCGGCGATCAGTGCCTCATTGTCGATCGCTGCCTTCATCTCAGCCAACGCATTCGAAGCGATGACCCGCCCGTGCTTCAGCTTGTCCACCTTCACCTCATACGGTCCATGGATGTCGAAGTTCATTGAAGCCTCGAAGTAAACGGCGCTCGGATCATATGGCGCGAAACGACCGCTTCCGGGCGATTGATCTACTCTGCCGGCTGACGCCATCGGGTCGGTAGCAGCGATCCGCGTGTCTGATCGGCGTTGCCGAAAGCAGCCCTTCGCAAATCCGCCGGGCGTCCACCGCCGGGTTTACATAGGATCGCCCGGGTCTCGCGCACAAGGCGTTGGAGCTGGCAGCCCTCAACCTACTTGTTTCCGCCAAACGCTC
>Ga0207683_10006392_pt1 | contig 10091 bp, 6 predicted proteins | sample KBSM73metaG_FD_184333 | JGI IMG/M metagenome (GOLD analysis project Ga0207683, IMG submission 184333) | Miscanthus rhizosphere microbial communities from Kellogg Biological Station, Michigan, USA - KBS M7-3 metaG (SPAdes) (version 2) | ecosystem: Host-associated > Plants > Roots > Rhizosphere >...
TCTCTTTGCTGTGAGGGGGAAACAGGAAACAGGAAGAGGAAACAGGGGTCAGAGTACACTTTTCCAGCAATGGCGTGCGCTGTTCTCCTACAGCGGCGGACGGTCAAACTCGCGGCGATTTCGACGAGCTTTCCAAGCCATGCCACGCCGCCCGCGTATCGACCTTCCGCACGTTACCCAACATGTCATACAGCGCGGCAATGACCGGCAGCCTTGCTTTTCTATTGCCGCTGACTACGAACGTTACTGCTGCGACTGCGCGAGATCGCCCTGCACGAAGGCTGCGAGATCCACGCTTATGTCCTGATGACCAACCACGTGCATCTGCTCATGACGCCTTGCGAGGCCGGACAGATCGCTCGCATCATGCAGGCACTCGGACCCCGTTGCGTCCGCTGCGCATCACTCAGACCGCCCATCGCCCGCGCGCACCACCGAGGTCCAAAGATAAGGCACTCTGACCCGGTCTTCGGCGGCAAAAGTTACTGCGGCATGTGCTCTGGGCGTCATGGATTGCAGCCGTCGAAACTCGTATCGAAGACGACGTCGCCCTGCTGCACCTCCAAGGCGCCGATATCTGCAACCGGGTTGGGGTAACCGAGGGGGCCGGAGATGCGCGGGTAATTTCCCGTCGCTCCGTTGTTAGCCGGACTTCCGCGCTGGTCATGTGCGGTCTGGCCGATGAAGTTGGTGGGGCCACCGTGATCGATGGCCGGACTATGGCTCTGCGGCGCATGTGTCTGAGTGGGTCCCCCATTGGATCGAAGTGGACCGAGCTGCGGGCACACACCAAACGTCGTGCTTCCTGGCGGCAGGCTCGCTACCGCCGTTACGCGGATGAGGTTGGTGCTCGAAGCGGCGCTGAACGCGACGTTGGGTCCAGCGGTCAGGTCTTCGTCCACGGTTCCGTTGGAATTGTTCGATATCAGCGTGTTTTGCAGGAGTGCCGTCGAGGTTCCCGAGAGCTGTACTCCAGCACCCAGCCCGGGCGCATTGGCACTGTTGAACGCGATCGTCGAGTCCTGGAGGTTGACATGACCAAAATTTGTATACAATCCGCCACCCCAGTTGTTGGCCGTGTTGCCCGAGAGCGTGCTGTTTTCCAGTGTCAACGAGACCGTGGCCGGTGCCTGCGACAACGCAAGCAGGCCGCCATAAGCGACCCCCGCTGAATTGTTCGAAATCGTCGAATGCCGGATAACTGTCGCGCCCGCGGCCACCAGACCGCCGCCGACGCCGAAATCATTCGCAGCGTTATCCGAGATCGTCGAGTATTGCAAGACCATCCCGCCGAGCGCGCGCGCGCCTCCGCCCCTGGTGAAACCAAGGGTACTGCCTGCGGTGTTGCCGCTGACCATGCCGGAGGAGAGCGACAGGATGCCGCCGACATACAAGCCACCGCCGGATGCCTCGGCGAGGTTGCTGGCGACACTGTTGTATTTGATGTGCATCGGGCCGGTGGAAGAAAAATTGCCATGGACAAAAGCAGCGCCGCCCCGCGCCGGCTTGTTTGTCGACGACACGGAATTGATGTCCATGACCGAAAAGTCGCCGGCGTCGGCATTCAGGTCACCGCCGACATACGCGCCGCCACCTGCTGCCTCGTTGGGACCGTGCGCCGAGTTGTAGGACACAGCCGAGGCCGTGATGGTGAGGTTGCCTTTGGCGAAGATTCCGCCACCGTAGACCTTGCAATCAACACCCTCGCCGCAGGTCGCGGTGTTGTGGCCGATCGAGCTGTTCGTCAGCGTCACATTTCTCCCGCTGTAAATGCCGCCGCCTTTGGCGCCATAGCCGCCAACGCTACTGTAAGTCACGGAGCTGTTCGTCAGATTGACGTCGTTGGCGGCGGCGATTGCGCCGCCCGCAGGCATCGCATTTGTGTACTTGGGGAGGCTACCGTCAGAAAGTGGGGAATAGACTTCACAGTGCGAGACCTCGACCTGCTCCAGGGTGACACTGCCCTTGGACCCTATGCAGCCGCCATAGGGAGACGCCAGCTTACCGATGGAATCTTTCCCGGCGGCCCCGCGCGTCGCCGTGAGGTTCTTCAGGGTCAGAGTGCCGGTGCCCAAATGGGTGAACACGCGACCAACGCCTAATGGCCGCGGCAGGTAGTAAGCGTCCAGCGTCACCTGCGAAGCCACGCCATTGATGACCACGGCGCCGTCGATGGTGAGCGAGTTTTTCAGGATCTGGAGCTCGCCGGCCATGAGTGAAATCTTGCTGCAGTTGAGCGCCGCCGAAAAATTTATCGTCTCGCCTTCGGCAGCGGCAGCGATGACCGAGCGCAGCGTGCCGGAGCTAAAGTCATCGACACACGAGGTGACCGTCCCCGCGAGCGCGCTCGGGGAACCAGCGATCATAAAAGCAGATGCAACGCAAGCCGCGATTGGGCGTTGAACGAGCAGCGCGAAGTTGCGCGCGGATAACGTCGCCATGTCTCTCCTCAAGTAAGGCGAGACCGGCAGACCCCGCGATGTCGAGAGTAGCAAAAAGAAAGGAAAGGAAAACAGGGCCAGTCCACACTGGCCCATTTTTCTCCCTGCCACTTCGGATGTAACGACATGTGATGACCAGCGCAGACCAGGATTGAATCTAGACGCATATTCACTCTGGCCGCTTTTCCGCTTTGCGGTGTGGGTGTCGAATCAGGTGCTGCTCGGTAAATCCATCGAGTCGCCGGCAGAGCAGCCGGTATATCTGTCATGCAGGCAGCGTTGGCAAAAAAAACGCAGCGAGGGCGCCCGGCCAGGAAAGCGCACTCACCAGGCGCGGAGGAAAATGTACTCTGACCCCTGTTTTCTCCCCGCCTTCAGGCCATGGACGGCTCAGAGTGCACGACGCCAAAACAAGGCAGTCGAATTTAGTTGGATTCAATCAAATCAAATGAAATCAAATCAGGGGAACCCCTTGCGCCATGCCGCCAGATTATCGCTAGCCACCTGCGTTTTACTCCTGGCCTGCCTGCCGGCATGGGGGCAATCGCATTATCGCGCGCTCAATGAGCCGCCCACGTTGCACTATCTGCTCGACACCGATGTGGCGCCATCCTTCAGTGTGTACAAGGAGATATCGATCAACCGCAAACTCAGCACCGTCACTGGCTCGCTCAATTGGGTGGCGGCGGATAGCGATTCCGGCAATGGCGCCGTCACCTTGCATGTCGAACTCGTTGGCGGCCAGAACATCGTCACGATCGCCCTGGCGGAGCTCGACGGTGTGGAGATCATCGAACCAGGGCGCCGTTACGTCATGACCGCGCCCATCGATGCGGTCGCCGCCGCATTGTGGTCGCTGGCCTACAAGGCGACTGCCGATGCCGACGTCGACATCTACATCACGCTCAACGACAACGGCTTCACCGGCGCGTGCAGCAAGACCAATACCTCACCCTGCGCGCGTGCGGCCGTGGCCCACATGCTGATCCACTTCAAAGCGCCGGTGCCATGAGTACGGCAAGAGTCGTTCGCACGGATTGGCGGCATCTGGCACGAAGCGTTTTCAGCGTAGAGCTCGCACGAATAATCGGGGGAAGGGTGATGAAATTCATGAACTTGTTGCCCAGTGTGTGGATGCTGCTGGTGCTGGCTGGATTTGCATCCTGGGCGCCGCCAGCCGATGCTCAACTGGTGGCGGGCGGCTACGTGCATACCTGCGCGCTCAAGCCCGATGGCAGTGCGGCGTGCTGGGGCGACAACAGTTCGGGCCAGACCTCGGTACCGGTGGATGCGGCGCCGATGAAGGCGGTGGCCGCGGGTGCGTCACATACCTGCGCCGTGCGCAACGACGGCAGTCTGCTCTGCTGGGGCGCCACCGCGGCGGGTGAGAATTTCGGCCAAACCGTAGCACCGACGACCGGCACCTACAGCGCCGTCGTTACCGGCATGTATCACAGTTGCGCTTTGCGTGCGGATGGCGCGGCGGAGTGCTGGGGCGCGGGTGTCGTCGGCGGCACTGCCGCCCTGGCCCCACCTTGGAACTACGGCCAGGGCAATCCGCCAAGCGACACTTTCACCGCGCTGGCGGCCGGCCCCTTTCATACCTGCGGGTTGCTCGCGGCGGATGGTACTGTCCTGTGCTGGGGCCGCTTTGCGGGGCATTTTGCCTACGACGGCACGGGCCAGTTCAAGGCCGTGACGGCGGGGCTGAACCACAGTTGCGGCCTGGCCACGGACGGCAACGCGCGCTGCTGGGGCAGCAATGGCTATGGTCAGCTCACCGTGCCGGCGCAAACGTTCACCGCGATCACGGCGGGCGAAGCCAGCACATGTGGCCTGTCCACCGATGGCAGCGTAGTTTGCTGGGGTGCGGGGCCCAATTCCGAGTCCGACAGACCTTACGACTTCGGCCAGATGACCCCGCCCGCCGGGGTAGCACCTTTCACCGTGCTGGCTGCCGGCAGCACGCATACCTGCGGTCTGCACGCCGACCACAGCCTGGAATGCTGGGGCGCCGGCACTGTCGTTGCGACATTTCCAAACCTCGGCCAGAGCATCGTGCTACCAGGAATCTACGGTTCCGATCGTATTTTCAGCAGCAGTTTTGATGGGAACTAAAGAGCTGGCCCGTTTGTTTGGACAGCTTTTTTGCTTTGGTTAAGTGATCTTACTGCTTTGCTCTTGCTTGTATAAATCTATATTTATTGCTATTGCTTGTCCGAGAGTACGTCAAGCTGCCAGGCGTGCATCGGCCGAGGAAATGGGGTCAGGTTAATTTTTTCGACGAAGAGAAAATGAACCTGACCCCTTTTTTGAACCTGTCACCGTTTTCTCCCCTTTGCCTTAGACTTGTCACGAGGGCGTCCCCTTTTTTCCCGTCTTCGTCGGCAACTGCCAGCGCCCATCGACGGCTTAGAAATCGAAGCCATTGTTGAACAGATAGTCTTCGGTCGCGCGCCGTTCGATCGCGCCGATGTCACAGGCGGCGCCTTGGGGGCGCGCAACGCCACGCTGGTCGGTTTGCGTGCAGTTCACGCCGGCATTCAATGCCGGGCTGTTCGCCGCCGGCATCAGCGCTGGCGTGAAGCCGCCGTAATACTGCAGCAGTCCGAGCAGTGGATCCGTAGCCGACACCGAGCTGCACGTGCTGCCGGCAGGACATCCGTTCGCGATCAGGCTGTGATCGATCGTCGTCGTGCTGCCGGGGAGCGTGGCAACTTCGCTATCGCTCGGGGCGCTGTCGTTCCAGAATATCGAATCGCTGATGGTTGCGACGACGACGCTGTTGTCGAACCTCTCGCTTTGCAATGCGCCGCCGCCAGCGGCGGCGGCATTGCCGGCAAATGTCGCGTTGCGCACATCCAGGTGGGTAGAGAAGCCGAGGCCGCCGAAATTCCAGATCGCGCCGCCGACCGCTGCCGTGTTCTTCCGGAAGGTCGAGTCGGTGACCGTGGTCGAAGCTCCGGCCGCGCTGAAGCCGGTAGCGACGAGGGCACCCCCGAACAGCGCCGAATTGCCGACGAACGCGGATTGGGCGATCGAGAGCGTGGGCGCGTTGCTGTACACGGCACCGCCGTATACGTTGGCGCCGCCGTTGCGAACGAACAGTGCGTCACGGATGACGATGACCCCGCCTCTGGCGCTGATCGCCCCGCCGTAAGCCGGATTCGCAGCCAGCGTGTTGTCGAGAAAGCTGACGTGATCCAATAGCCACGTACTGTGGTCGCCGGCGACTATTGCGCCGCCCTGTCCGGAAGCCGAATTGCCGAAGAAGGAGGCCGACGCAAATTGCAGGCTTTGCGCGCCGGCATTGTCGTAGTTGTACAGTGCGCCGCCGTTGGTGGCGGCGGAGTTGCCGGTGAATGCGACGTCGAAGAACGAGGCGCTGGCGTCGAGGTCGAAGACGGCGCCGCCGTACGTGGCGCTGTTGTCGTTGAAGGCCGTCGCTTCGACGCTGACGCGGCTGAAGCCGCCGCTGCCGCCGTCGTTGACCATCGCGCCGCCGTTGCCGGCGGCTGAGTTGCCGGAGAAAACTACGTCGCTGAACACGGGACTGCTGACGCCGGCGGCGCCGGCGTCATAGACGGCGCCGCCATTGGAGCTGGCGTGATTGCCGCTGAACGTTACCGACACCAGCCGCGGACTGCTCACGCCGCCGTTCGTGCCGACGTTCATCAGCGCGCCGCCGAATACGGCCGTGTTGTTCTTGAACACGAGATGGGCAAGCGTCGGGCTGCAGAAATAGCCGGAGTTGCCGTTGCAGATCAAGCCGCCGCCGTATTGCTGAAGTCCGACGCCGTTGGCACTCCCGCCCGTGATCGTGAAGCCGTCGAGGATCGTCGAAGCGCCAATGTTGACGCCGGCGCCGGTCGCGTCCATCGCGACGACGCGGTACAGACCCTGGCCGTCGAGGACAGTCTCGTTGCCCGCCAGGATGCGCTGGCTCAGCGCCGTCTCGGTCCCGGCGAAGCCGCCGAGCAGCTGCTTGCCCGGCGGAATGTTGAACGCTGAGACGTTCAACAGGTTGTTCGTCACATAGCTGCCCTTGGCGACCCACACCTCGGTGCAGTTGCCATTGATCAGCGCGGGATAGATATTCTGGTAGGCGGTCGCCCAGGACAGGCCGGTGCTTGGCGACGGATTGCTCTGGTTGACATAGCAGCGCTTCGTTTCATTCGTGGGCAGCTCGACCGCGCCGATGTCGCACTTCGTACCCTGCGGCCGCACGACGCCGCGCTCGTCGACGGCCGGGCAGTTGCCCGCATTGCCGGCGTCGATCGCCGGGCTGCCGATGCCGGGTTTCATCGTCGGCGCGAAGCCGTCGTTGTCCTGCAGCGTGCCGAGTAACGGGTTGGCATTGATGCACCCCACGGCGCCGCCGGGGCATTCCGGTGTGATGCTGTATTCGAGACTCGAAACGGTCGAGGACAGAAACGTGTAGTTTTCGACCGGCGCACCGATGGCCTGGTCGCCCCACAAAATGACGCCGCTGAGGTTCGGCGCCGCATCCGCGCTCGGCGCGATGTTGTAGATCGCGCCGCCGTTGCCGGTGACCGCGCGGTTCCCGCTGAACGTCGAGTATCGGATGACCGGACTGGCGTGACCCGCCGACGCACCGTAGTTCAGGATCGCGCCGCCGTTGCTCGTCGCCGTGTTGCCGTAGAAGGTCGAGTTGCGGATCGTAGGATTGCTGATGCCGGCCAAGCCGTAGTTGTACATCGCGCCGCCCAGGTCGGACGAGTTGCCGCTGAACGTGACGCGCTCGATCAGCGGACTGGCGACACCGCCGCCGCTGCCGGCGTTGAACATGCCGCCGCCACCGGTGCTCGCGCCCGGCGTGTCGTTGTCGCGCACAATCGAGTCGTGCAGCCACGGACTGCTCTTGCCGCCGGCATGGCCGTCGTCGTAGATCGCGCCGCCGGACTGCGCGCTGTTGTTCTCGAAGATGAGGTTCGCGAGCTCTGGGCTGCACTCGTGCCCGGCGCCCTGACCGTTGCAGAACAGGCCGCCGCCGTAGCTCTCGTTGGTGCCGGCGCCACTGGCGTTGCCGTCGCGGACCGTGAAATCGGAAAACAGGTTCGAGCCCAGGGATATTCCCCCGAAGATCGTGGTGCCGTCCATGACTACGACGTGATAGCTGTTGTCGCTGGCGTCACCGCCGACGCCGATGTCGCCGGACAGGATCGTCGGGTAGGCACCCAGCAGACGGTTCGCCAGCGATGCCTCGGTCCCAGCGAAGCCGCCGTACAGGTACACGCCTGGATGGACGTTGAAGCTTATCGTTCGGTCGGTCGTCGACGTCGGCTTGTAGATGCCCCGTGCGACGTAGATATCCTGGCACGCCGGCGTATTCAATGCCGACTGCAGGTCGGTGTAGGCGTTCGCCCAGGTCGTGCCGTCGTGGACCGCGCCGGCGGCGTCGTACTTCACGTAGCAGATCGCCGCATGCAAGGGCGCGGTTGTCAGCAAAGCCAACATCGATACCAGGAATCCGATGCGACGCGCACGCCTTCCGCCGCAGTTATCACGTCGCGTCATGAAAGTCTTCCCCTGTGATCGAGACGTTGCCCGGACGGCCCAATTAAAGCACGGAACGCCCGGTAAATAGGGGACGGAGGAATTATCCGTTTGAGTCGCGCCGTTTTCCTACAGATTCTCGCGGAGGTTGCCGGCTGACCTCGACCTATGTGATCGGCGAAGGTGTACGGCATCGTCCTTGCGGTCACGCCCCATGCCCCGCCGTCCTCGTCTCGTCATCGCTCGCATTCCGCTGCACGTAACCCAGCGGGCGTGAATCGGGCCGCAGTCTTTCTCGACCAAACCGACCATCGCCTCTATCCGCAACTACTGGCGGAGGCCGTCGAACCCGGCGCTGTCAGCGTTCATGCCTACGCGCTGATGAGCAACCATGTGCACTTGTTCATCACGCCTCGCAGTGCAAGCGACCTCGCGCATTCGATGCGAGTGCTCAACCAACGCTACGTCGCGTCATTCAATCGACGTCACAGGCGCACCGGGACGTTGTGGGAGAGTCGCTTTCGTTCGTGCTTGGTCGATACCGAACGCTATGCAATGACGCTCTACCAGTACATAGAGCTCAATCCCGTTTCGTGCGGCGATGGTCGATGTTCCCGAACGCTATCCCTGGTCGAGCACCCGCGCAAATCTGGGCATCAGTCTCGACTCATGAAATCTGGATAACGGGAAGGATAACCGGGTCAGAGTGCCTTCTCCTCCAACATTTTCCGATAAGGCACTCTGGGGTACCCCTAGTTTCTCGGACACCACTAAACGGGGACAATCCCCTTGAGAGGTGTCTGATGGAAAAGCGTAAACGGTTTTCGGCTGAGTTCAAACGCGAGGCAGTTCGCCTGATGCGCGACTCGGGCAAGTCGATCGCGGTCGTGGCGCGTGAGCTGGGCGTGCCGCGCAATCGCTTGTACAAGTGGCAGAGCGAGGTAGAGAAAAAGCCGGAAGCGTTTTCGGGTTCGGGTCGTCGACCGGAGCAGGAGGCGGAGCTGGCTCGATTGCGGCGGGAAAACGAGCGGCTCAAGGAAGAGAACATCATTCTAAAAAAAGCGGCGGCGTACTTCGCGAAAGACCTGCCGTGAAGTACGCCTGGATCGCCCAGCAGACGTCGGATCACTCGGTGAGCGCCCTGTGTCGGGCGCTGACGGTGTCGAGCAGCGGCTTTTACGATTGGCGCAGCCGCGAGCCAAGTCCACGTGCGATCGAGAACGCACGGCTGGCACTGACGATTCAGTGCGTGCATCGCGAGTATCGGGAAGCCTACGGTACCGAGAGGCTATGGCGCGAACTACGTGACCGTGGAGAGCAGTGCGGCCGCCATCGTGTGGCGCGGCTACGACGCCGCCACGGCGTGAGCACCAAGCGCCGCCGTCGCTATTTGCGGGCGCGAGCACCGTACCAATTCGATCCACCGGCACCCAATCTGCTGCGCTGGCCATTCCAAAGCCCAGCACCTGATCGAGTCTGGGTCACCGACATCACCCACGTGCCGACCCGACAAGGATGGCTTTACCTGGCTGCGGTGCTTGATCTGTTCGCCCGCCGAGTCATTGGCTGGGCCATGTCCCATCGCCAGGACCAGGAGCTTGCGTCGTCCGCATTGATGATGGCTATCAATCGTCGGCGGCCGCCGCGAGGTTTGATACACCACAGCGATCGCGGCTCGCTGTACACCAGCAAGGCGTATCGCAAAACGCTGGAGAGCCACGGCATCATCGCCAGCATGAGCCGAGTCGGCATGCCTTACGACAACGCCGCCGCGGAGAGCTTCTTCAGCTCATTGAAAAACGAACTGACACATCACGAGCAATTCGCCACGATTGACGAGGCACGCTACAAATTGTTCGACTACATCGAAGTGTTTTACAACCGGCAACGCAAACACCAAGCGCTCGGATATCGTTCACCGGTAGAATTCGAGAGCCTGATGAAAGTTGCCTAACCTACTGTCCGAGAAATCGGGGGTGGCCCAGAGTGCCTTTTCTGCGCCCTGCAAACGACGCGAATCAATGTCGTAAAAGCCAACCAACTTCCAGAGGGAGCAAGCGGTGCGAAAAAGCAGGGGTTGACCTGAGACGAATCGTGTAACCACTTGGATGGTGAGTTCTCTTAACCTATTGG
>Ga0207683_10006393_pt1 | contig 10089 bp, 10 predicted proteins | sample KBSM73metaG_FD_184333 | JGI IMG/M metagenome (GOLD analysis project Ga0207683, IMG submission 184333) | Miscanthus rhizosphere microbial communities from Kellogg Biological Station, Michigan, USA - KBS M7-3 metaG (SPAdes) (version 2) | ecosystem: Host-associated > Plants > Roots > Rhizosphere >...
TCGCGCTCGCGCCGTGGCTGACCATCGTGCTGGCGGTCGGCATCCTCGTCGGTGTCACCGCGCTGTTCCTGCGGTTGAACACGATTGCATTCGGCGAACCGCGCGGCACGACGGCCGAAGCCAGGGCCTCCTACGTCCCGATGTTCGCCCATCTCGCCCTCGTCTTCGTCGCCGGCATCTACCTGCCGCCGGCGCTGGTGACTTGGTTCCAGAACGTCGCCAAGCTCTTGGGATAGCGGCCGATGGCGCTGACGGACATCGCCGACACGTCGCAGGGGCCGATGGTGGGCGACTACATCTCGACGTCATTCTCCGGTGGACGGGCGACGACGCTGTTCCCGGTCGGCCTCCAGCAACCGACGTCGACGACGTTCGACGAGGCCACCTACGCACCAGCGTCGCCGCTCCCGGTGGCAACCTCGGCCCAGGCGACGCAACCCTCCACCACCAAGGGCGTACTCGTGCCGGTCACCGGCGTGGGCTCAGGCGCCACGCGGCAAGCGCTGCGCAAGGAGTAGGCCAGGTCACCCGCTGAGCGTCGCTTCGCGCGCGGCGATGGTGCAGCTGTGACGGCTGAGGCGTTCCGTAGTCGACTTCGGCACCACGAGTGCGCGCGAGGCTGCAGCCGAGGAGCACCGCGCCGGTCAGGGCTTCCGGCGGCGCGGTCGCTGGTCGGGCCGGGCGCTCGCGGCGCGGCGGCGCATAGGAGGGTGGTGACATGACGTGCTTCGTTCTGATACCTGGCTCGGGCGGCACCGCGTGGTACTGGAGTCGGGTCGCCCCATTGCTCATGGCGGCAGGCCACGAGGCCCGTCCGGTAGATCTCCCGGGAGATGACGAGATGGCCGGGATCCGCGAGTACGCCGACGTCGCGGTGCGGACCGCCCAGGATGGCGACGATGTGGTTCTCGTTGCCCAGTCGATGGGCGGCTTTACCGCGGCGTTGGTGTGCGAGCAGATATCGGTGGCTGGGTTGACGTTCGTCAACGCCATGATTCCTGTGCCCGGCGAGACAGCAGGTGATTGGTGGGCGAACGTCGACGCGGTGGCCGAGCGGGAGCGGGCAGCTGACGCCGGCGGATACAGCCGCGATTTCGACCTGGCGACGTACTTCCTGCACGACGTCCGACCCGAGGTCGCCGCCGAAGGAGAGCCGTTCCAGCGGCCGGAGGCCGAGATCGCGTTCACTCAACCCTGCGACTTCACCGCGTGGCCGGCGGTCCCAATTCGCGTGCTCGCCGGCGCTGACGATCGGTTCTTCCCCGTTGCCTTTCAGCGCCGGATCGCCGAGCAACGGCTTGGGGTGAGCGCGGACGCGCTACCCGGCGGTCACCTCCTAGCGTTGTCGAATCCCACGGGCGTAGCGAACTATCTACTCAGCTGATCAGGCCAGAGGGGCGAGTCGACCGACCTCGCGCAGGCATCCTTCGTTACCGAAGATGAGACGCACGAGCTGCGCGGCGCGCCAGCGGCCAGAATCTGACTGACCGGCGTGGCCTCGTCGATCGTCGCGCTGCTGGCGATCGTGTATCTCCGACGCGGGCACCCACTCCTAGTACATGTGCGCGAGAAGCGTGCGCGACGCTTGACGGGAGTATCCGTGGTGACCACGGAGTCGCCACGGAATCTGCAGATCCGTGACGTCCACCGATGCCAGCCGGCCGGTGATTCAGCAGCCTCGATAGGAGCGCACAAACCTGCGCCAACGTGCGGAACTATTGAGGAGCGTTCACATGATCAGTCATGTTGTGCTGGGCGACGTAGCAGCCGAGCGGTCGGCGACGCTACGACTGCAAGCGGAGGAATTTCGGCAGGCCAAGAAGGCGGATTCCGCCCGTGCGGAACGTCGCCCCGACGCCCGATCGCAGATGCGGTGGCGTCGTGGCGTCAGCCGACCTCGGTCGCTCGAGCCGGCGATCGACCCGGCCCACTAGGACAGTGTGAACTGCGGCACGCCGCGCACCGAGGCCAGCGCGGCGATGGCCGAGCCTCGAGCGCCGGCCATGTCCAGGTCGGGGACGAGGGCGAGGGTGGTGAGCCGGCGTTGCTCTTCTCGAAGCACGGTGTTGGCCTGCACCTGCTCCAGGAACCAGTCACGCAGCTTGGGGGTGGTCTCAACAACTCCGCCCCCCAAGAAGTAGGCCGCTGGGTCGGTGAAATTCGCGGCGATCGTGAACAGCCGCCCCAGCGCCATCGCTTGCTGCTCGAAGATATGTAGCGCCATCGGATCGTCATTCTCGGCATATGACCTGACCAGCTTGGCCGCCTGGCCAATGGACGCCATCTGGTGCAGCTCGTGGTCCGGATAGCGGCCAAGCCAGTAGGGCAGCAGATTCTTCTCGATGCCCTTCAACGAGGCGACGCTTTCGCCGTCACCGCTGAAACCGCAGTTGCAGTCCGGCAGGGGTTGGTCGGCCTCGAGCAGGCCATTCATCGGGATGTGAATGTGTCCGAGCTCGCCCGCCATGCCGGCAACACCCTTGATGACGCGGCCGGCCTCGATTACGCCCCCGCCGAGTCCGGTGCCGACGATCGCGGAGACCGAGGATTCCTCGGCGGCGCGGTCACCGAAGAATCGGTGGTGGGCGTAGAGGGCGGCGGCGTTCCCGTCGTTGTTGTATACGACGGGGAGCTGCAGCCGCTCCTCCAGGGCGCTGCGGAAATCGAAGCCGCGCCAAGCCGGTGCCGAGAAGTTCGTGGCGCCGCGGGACGAGATGACCCCGTCCGCGCTGGTCGGGCCGGGCGTGTCCAGCCCGACCGCCCGCACCTCCGAACGGGCCGTCTCGGTCAGCTCGAGGACGTTTTTCAGCGCCGAAGCCAACGCGCTGAGGGCGGCTGCCGGGCCTTCATGGACGAAGGAGCCATTCTCGACGAGCCGATCGACGAGGAAGTGGCCACGCGAGTCCAGCACGGTGGCGTTGTTGCTCGTTCCGCCGTTGTCCAGTCCGACCACAACCCAATGCTGTCTAGCGGTCATCGTGCTACCTCCTGTGGATCACAGCGGGACGGGCATCGCGGGGTGGCGTCCCGGTGCGGCGAGCGCCATACAACGATATTGCCGTGTGAAGCTAATTGTTGACCGGATAATGGTCGACTCACGCGGCGAATGTTCTGGAGACCTGCATGTCCCGAGACCGCGCCGGGAATCGCGGTCCACGCCAACCGGCCGAACCTGAGGACGTGGCGGGGGCGGTCGCTCTGGTCACGGGGGCCAATCGAGGTCTAGGGCGAGAAGTCTGCCGACAACTCGCCGACCGTGGCTACACCGTCGCGCTCACGGCACGAGATCCGGCGAAGGCGACCGGTGCGGCGCGCGAGATCGACCGCACCGGCAACAGAGTGCTTGCCCGTCAGCTCGACGTCAGCGACTCGGCGAGCGTCCGCGCCATGTCCGGCTGGCTGGCCGCCACGTTCGGCCGGTGCGACGTGTTGGTCAACAACGCTGCCGTCGACTACGACATCGACGCCCTAGCGGTCACGGCTGATCTGCAGCGAGTGCGCCGGGCCATGGAAACCAACGTGTTCGGCGCTTGGGCCGTCACCCAGGCCGTCTTGCCGTTGCTGCGCCGAAGTGCCCACCCACGAATCGTCAATGTCTCCAGCGAAAGCGGCTCCATCAGCGAGATGACCGGCGGGACGCCCGGATACGCCATGTCCAAGGCCGCGTTGAACGCCCTGACTCGGATGCTTGCTTACGAACTGCGCGCCGATGGGGTGCTCGTCAACGCCGTGTGCCCGGGCTGGACGAACACCGACATGGGTCGCGGCGGCCGTCCGCTCAGCGAAGGCGCCGCGAGCATCGTGTGGGCGGCGCTGCTATCAGACGACGGTCCCACCGGCGGCTTCTTCCGGGACGGACTACCGCTGCCCTGGTGATCCGCTCTTGATCGGCCGTGACCGTCGCGCAGATCAGGTGAACCGGACGATGCAAATGACGCCGGCCACCACGCAATAGATCGCGAACGGGGTGAGCGTGCGGGTCTCGAAGTAACGAGTCAGCCATCGCACCGACAGGTAGGCGGCGACGCCGGCGACAACGGCGCCGAGGATGACTGGGCCATGAATGTGCGCCGCCGCTGGGCCGGCGAGCGTGGGCAGCTTCAGCACACCGGCAGCGAGGATTACCGGGGTGGCCAGTAGGAATGCGAATCGCGCGGCGTCCCGGTGAGAAAGGCCGCGGGCAAGGCCACCGACCATCGTCACCCCGGAGCGGCTGATGCCGGCCAGCAGTGCAGACGTCTGCAGAAATCCGATGACGCCTGCCTCCCGGTAGTGCAGCGTGGCCAGTCGGCGGGACGTCCGCTCGGACACCTTCGTCGTGCCGCCGGCCTGGTTCCCACCGACAGGGCCGGCGTCTTCGACGGAGTCGTCGGAGGCGATTGGAGCGCGGCGGCGGAGCCACTCGCCGGCAAACAGGATCAGCCCGTTGATGGTGAGAAAGATTGCCGCGGCGAGCGGCTTGGCGAACAGGGTGCGGAAGGCGTGCTCGAACAGCAGTCCGGTGATACCGACGGGGATCGTGCCGATGATGAGCAGCCAGGCCAGCCGTTCGTCCGCGTCGCGGGCAACGATGCGCCGCGCGGCCATGGAGGGGCGCACCGTCCGGGCCAAGCCGGCCGCGATGCGGACCCAATCGGCGCGGAAGAAGATGATCAGGGCGAGCGCGGTGGCGACATGCAACGCGACGATGAACGCGAGATACGGGCTGGTCTCGCTGGCAGAACTCGAGGACTCGGTGACGAGGCGCTCCCAGCTGCCGCCCAGAAAGGCGGGGACGAGCACGGAGTGACCAAGGCTGGAAACCGGGAACATCTCGGTGACGCCTTGCAAGAGACCGATCACGGCGGCCTGGACGTAGCTGAGCATCAGTGGCGAGCTTTCTGGTCGAGGTCCACGTATCTCCTACAAATCTGTAGGAGCATAGTCCTACGCTACTGTAGGACACCGCTGGGGGCGCGCAGCAACTCGTCGGACCACATCCGGCTCCGAGCGTTATTAAGGAGTACATCGTGCAGACGCGACGGCCGGCCGGCGGCCTGGAATCGGAGGTCCTGGCCGCGTTGTGGGCAGCGGACCGGCCGCTCACACCCGGCGAGGTCAGCGACGCGGTCGGTGGTGAACTGGCCTACACCACGGTGCAGACGATCCTCACGCGATTGCATCGCAAGGGTGCGGTGGTGCGAGAGCAGGCCGGGCGAGCGCACGCGTATCGTCCGGTCATCGACGACGCGGGGCTCGCCGCCCAGCGGATGCGCGCGATGCTCGATCGGGGTGGTGATCACGCGGCGGTCCTGACGCGGTTCGTCGGCACCCTGACCCCGGACGACGAGGCGACGCTCGCCAAGCTGCTAGGCGCGCCCGCGCCCGCGCCACCCGGCGACCGGCCGGCGGACGAGGTCGACTCCTGATGCACGCTTCGGTCTACCTTCCGCTTTTCATCGCCGGGCTGTTCGGCCTGACTGCTCCACGGCTTGCGCTCCGTCTGCCGCCGGCGGCCGCAACTTGGCTGCTCAGCGTCGGCGGCCTGATTGCCGCCGCCGGTGCGGCCGCCTCACTGACCCTGCTGGGATTCACGCTCGTCGCGCAGGCGCAACCGCTCGCCGAGTCAGGGCACTGGTCGATCACCGCACTGCGCCATGAGGACCCGGTGCTTGCCCCGGTCGCCGCTGCTTCGATCGTCGCGGTGCTCGTCCTGGCGGTCCGATTCATCACCGCGGGTGTCCGCCGAGCGTGCGCTCTGCTTGCCGCGCATCGGTTGGCGTCCGGGCTCCCGCCGGTCGGTCAGGAACTAGCCGTGCTCGACGATCCCGCTCCGCGCGCCTTTGCCGTACCCGGGCGCCCGGGCCGGATCGCCATGTCGACCGGGTTGCTGCGGATGCTCCGCCGGGATCAGCGCCGCGCTGTGCTGGCCCACGAACGGTCTCATCTCAGCCACCGTCATCATCTGCACCAAACCGCGGCCGTGCTGGCCGCTGCGGCGAATCCGCTGCTTTACCGGCTGCCCGCGGCAGTGGCGCTCTCCGTCGAGCGCTGGGCGGACGAGGATGCCGCCGTCACCTGTGACCGTCGAAGCGTGGTCGAGGCGTTGACCGGCATCGCGACCGATACCGGCGCCAGGCGGTCCGGCGTCATCCTCGCCGCGGGCGCCAACGACGTCCAACGCCGAGTCCGCGCTCTGCAGGCGCCCGTAGCCCGCCTGTCGATCTGGCGCGTCGCGCTGCTGGTCGGACTGCTCGTCGTGGCCGTCGTGGCCGTACGCGAGGCGGCACAGGACACCGAGCGACTCTTCGAACTCGCCCAGGCCGCGTACCGGTCCGCGCACCGGTAACGGGCGCTGCGTCCTGCGAGGTCCCGTCCCCACCTGACCCGACCTTGGCGTTAACGCCGTTCAGCGACGACGTCGCCATGGTCATCATGGGAGGCGCGGCGAGAGCCTTCCCCGCACGACCGGATCGGGCGATGACGGGGACAGGCGCACCGGCATCGAGATCCACCCGCGCAGCACGCGAGTCGGCCGGCGAACCGGAATCCCGGCCGACACGAGACCCGGAAACCGGGTAAACAGCCGCTGCAGGCCGATCTCGCCTTCAGCCCGCGCCAGCGCGGCACCGACGCAGTAGTGGCGACCGCTGGAGAAGGCGAGGTGCCGCCCGGCATTGCTTCGGGTGACGTCGAACGTGTGCGGATCGGCGAAGACGCCGGGATCGCGGTTCGCGGCGGCCAGGATGGTGGTGACCGGCTGGCCGGCGTGGATCGGCTGCCCCGCGAGCTCGGTGGTCCGGCGGCATACCCGGGCCGTGAGCTGAACCGGGGCTTCCAACCGGAGGATCTCGTCGACCGCATTCGGCCACATACCCGGATTCGCCTCGAGGACGTCGAGTTGGTCAGGATGGTCGAGCAGGAGACGGACCCCATTGCCCAGCAGGTTCACCGTTGTTTCGAAGCCGGCCACCAGCACGAGACCGGCGATGGCTCGCAGCTCGCGATCGGTCAGGTGGCGGCCGTCGAGCGACGCCTGGATCAGCTGGCTGATGAGATCATCGCCGGGATTCCGGCGCAGTTCGGCCAGGTGGTCGCCAAGCCAGACATGAAAGCGCCGCAGGCCCATCTCGGTGTCGCGGAACCGCCGATACGGCAGACCGACGTCGAGGCTGGGCGCGGCCAGCTCGCCTAGGTCGAGCACCAGGCGACGGTCGGCGGGTCGCACACCAAGCAGATCGCTGATGACCGCCACCGGCAGTCTCGCGCAGTACGCGTCGATGATGTCGGTCGTGGCGCCATCGACGGTGGCGTTGGCGATCTCGTCGAGCAAAGTGTCGGCGGTGTTCGCCACCTGATCGCTCAGCCTCGTTACCGCCCGTGCGGTGAACACCGAGGACACCAGAGCGCGATACCGCGTGTGGTCCGGCGGCTCGATGGACAACAAGGACGGTTCTTCCAGCGGGTGCATAGCGACACCTCGAGTCACCCGTTCCACCCGGCGCATCCACGGCGGGACGTTGGTCGTGATCGAGGTGACGCTGAAGTCGTCGGAGCGCAATACCGCGTGCGCGACCTCGTAATCCGCCGTGATGTAACCGATTCGGGTGCGGACTAGCCGACCCTGCGCCCGGATGCCCTCGTACGCGGGAATGGGGTTGGCGCGCACAGTCGGGTCCGCGATCAGAGCGGCCTGCGGATCACCCGCCGCCGCCCACCGGCGGGTCGCGAACCGAACCAGGCCGTGTAGCACCAGCCAGCGAGTGAGCAAGCGCATGCGTCTGTGGTACCAGATCGATCCCAGCTGTGACTCATCCATGCGGGCCTTAGTGAATGACCGTTAACATTGCCCGATGGACGTTCGCGTGGGTGTCCAGCCATGACCTCCGTCCTGCGGTCTTCAGTAGATCTCACCGGTGAAGTGTGCGTGCGCAATCGCGCCGCCCAGCTGGGCTTGCTCGCCGAACTCGATAACCAACAGGCGCTCGCGATCGCCGGCGGCGGGCAGAACTACACGGATCGGCACCACGCTCGTGGTCGACTGCTAGCACGGGAACGCGTCGAGCTGTTGCTGGACCGGGACTCGCCATTTCTCGAACTGTCCAGCTTGGCTGCATGGGGCACCGAGTTCACGGTCGGGGCTGGCATCGTCACCGGGATCGGCGTGGTGTCCGATGTCGAATGCGTAGTCGTCGCGAACGATCCGACCGTGCGTGGTGGCTCGGTCAACCCGTACACGCTGCGCAAGAACCTACGGGCGCTGGAGATCGCCAAGTGCAACCGGCTCCCCGTTGTCAATCTGGTCGAGTCCGGCGGCGCGGACCTCCCGACGCAGGCGGAATTGTTCATCCCGGGCGGGCGGGTATTTCGCGACCTGGCCGAGCTCTCGGCCCTGGGTATCCCGACGATCGCCTTGGTCTTCGGCCCCTCCGCGGCGGGCGGCGCGTACGTGCCCGGCCTGTGCGATCACGCTGTGCTGGTCGACCGTCAGGCGGCGGTCTATCTCGGTGGCGCCCCGCTCGTCAAGATGGCCACTGGCGAAGACGCCGAGGATGAGGCGCTCGGCGGGGCTGACATGCACACCCGGATATCCGGCGTGGCCGACTACTTCGCGGTCGACGAGAAGGACGCGATCCGGCTGGGCCGTCAGATCGTCTCCGACTTCCACTGGCGCAAGTTGGGGCCCGGGCCATCCCGGCCCGCGGATGATCCGCTCTTCGACGCCGAGGAGCTGCTCGACCTGGCCCCGACGGATTTACGAGTGCCGGTCGATCCACGTGAAATTCTCGCCCGGGTCGTCGACGGGTCCCGATTCGATGAGTACAAGGCGAGATATGGAACCAGCGTGGTGACTGGGTGGGCATCCGTACACGGATTCCCGATCGGGATCGTGGCGAACGCGCGCGGCGTGCTGTTCAGTGAGGAGGCGCAGAAGGCGACCGAATTCATCCTGCTGGCAAATCAGATTGACACGCCGTTGGTGTTTCTGCAGAACACCACCGGATACATGGTCGGGACCGAGTACGAGCAGCGCGGCATGATCAAGGACGGCGCAAAGATGATCAATGCCGTGACGAACAGCACCGTTCCGCACATAACCATCACGATCGGCGCGTCCTTCGGCGCGGGGAACTACGGCATGTCCGGCCGCGCGTACGACCCACGGTTTGTCTTCGCCTGGCCCGGCGCAAAGCTCGCGGTAATGGGCGCCGCCCAGCTCGCCGGCGTCCTCTCCATCGTCGGGCAGCAGGCGGCGATGGCGGCCGGTCGGCCGTTCGACGAGGAAGCCGACCAGCGGCGGCGGGCCGCCATCGAGGCCCAGATCGAAGCGGAGTCCCATTCCTTCTTCGTCACCGCGCGCCTTTACGACGACGGCATCATCGATCCTCGCGATACCCGAACGGTGCTCGGCCTGGCCCTGTCGGCCGCCCACTCGCAGGTCGTCGAGGGCCGCCGTGGCTACGGCGTGTTCCGGATGTGAGACACCAAATGCGGTCGATCTCGAAGTTACTGATCGCCAACCGAGGCGAGATAGCCGCGCGCATCATGCGCACCGCCAAGGCGATGGACATCATCTGCGTAGCCGTCTACTCCGACGCCGACACCGACGCGCCGTTCGTCCGGCTCGCCGACGAGGCGGTGCGGTTACCAGGCTCGGCTCCGACCGAGACCTACCTACGCAGCGAACGAATTATCGACGCGGCTCGGCTGACCGATGCAGATGCCATCCATCCCGGCTACGGATTCCTGGCTGAGAACGCGAAGTTTGCGCGGGCCTGCGCGGATGCCGGCCTGATCTTCGTGGGGCCATCGGCCCATGCAATCGAGACGATGGGGACCAAGATCGCGGCGAAGCAGGCCATGGCGGCGGCCGGCGTGCCGGTACTGCCGCACATCGAGATCGGCTGTGCAGCGGAGGCGGCCGCAACGCCGCCCACCGCGCTGGTGAACCGAGACGTCGGCTTTCCGGTGTTGGTGAAGGCCGCTTTCGGCGGCGGTGGGCGCGGCATGCGGCTAGTCCGAGAGCCGGCTGAATTGGGGTCGGCCGTGGCGGCAGCCCAACGTGAGGCGGCATCGTCGTTCGGAGACGGCACGGTGTTTGCCGAGCGA
>Ga0207683_10006395_pt1 | contig 10087 bp, 5 predicted proteins | sample KBSM73metaG_FD_184333 | JGI IMG/M metagenome (GOLD analysis project Ga0207683, IMG submission 184333) | Miscanthus rhizosphere microbial communities from Kellogg Biological Station, Michigan, USA - KBS M7-3 metaG (SPAdes) (version 2) | ecosystem: Host-associated > Plants > Roots > Rhizosphere >...
AGGATGCCCGGAGTCAAGAAAAGTTACCCGCTCGCCCGCAGGGCGAGTGGAAGCACTGCGCTTGAAGAGCGGAACAAAGAAGGAACTGGATTCCGGCCTTCGCCGGAATGACGTGCAAAAGGAGAGGTGGTCAATCGAAGACGGGCGAGAGAAACACCATCCCCACCCAACCCTCCCCTTGAAGGGGAGGGCTTGAAGCGTTCACCCGGAATCGGGTGGGCGCCGACGCGCGCCTCAGTCGCGCGCCGCGGCGCGGCGCGAGCGCGACCAGAACCAGTAGATAGGCAGCCCCAGCAACGCGATGACCAGGCCCATCCCGGCGTCGGTTGGATTGGAGATGATGTTGCTTGCAACGACGCAGAGCACGGCGACGATGAAGATCAGCGGCAGGACTGGATAACCTTTCATGCGAAACGCGACTGCTTCGTCGGCGCGCGCGCGGCGGTAATAGAACAGCGTGGCGACCGCAGCGGCGTAGCCGAGCCAGTCGCCGACCGTCGAGTAGTTCAGCAATTGGCCGTAGGTGCCGGACAACGCGAGGACGATTGCCCAGCCGGACAGCGCGACCAGCGCGACATCGGGTGAGCGGTAGCGTTCGTTGATGTGGCCGGCGGCCTTGAAGAACAGGCCTTCTTCGCCCATGACCTGGAATACGCGCGCCGCGCCGATGATCGAGATGTTGCAGAATCCAAATGTGGAAATTGCGATGCCGAGCGAGATCGCGCGCGCGCCGGTGTCGCCGAATGCGCCGCGCATGATCTCCGCGGCGGGGGCCGTACTCGTTGCCAGGCCATCGTGGCCGAGCACGGTCAGGTAGGCGACATTGGCCAGCAGGTAGCACGCCGCGACCAGCAGCATGCCGAGGACGAGCGCGCGCGGCAGGTTGCGTTGCGGTTCGCGGATCTCGCCCGCGATATTATTGATGTAGGCCCACCCGCCGTAGGCGAACAGGACCGGCATCAGGATCGCGCCGAAATTCCACGGACTGATCACGACCGGCGGGGGCGCCGCGACCGGCGCGTGCGGCGTGGCGATGAAGACCCCGGTCACGACCAGTGCGACGACGGCCAGCAGCTTGAGCATGGTCAATGCGTTTTGCAGGATCGCACCGGCCTTGATGCCGAAATAGCTCACGCCGGTCAGCAGCACGATCGCGCCGACTGCGATCGGTTTGACAAGCGCTACCGGCAGATCGAACGCGCTGCAGAAATACGTCGCGAACGTCATGCTGACGGCCGCCTCGCTGCCGGAATAGTTCACGACCAGCATGATCCAGCCGTAGACGAAGGCGATCATCGGTCCGTACGCTTCGCGCAGATAGACGTAGGCGCCGCCGGCCTGTGGCCGGCGCGCGCCGAGTTCGGCGTAGCACAGCGCGCCGATCAGGGCGAGCACGCCGCCGATGGCCCAGGCGATCAGAACGCCTTCGGACGATCCGGTTCGCTCGGCAACGATCCGGGGATTGAGGAAGATGCCGGCACCGATCACGCCGCCGACGACGATCATGCTCGAATCCCACACGCCGAGTCGGCGGACGTAGCCGACGGGCGCCGCAGGCGCTGTTGCCGAAGTACCGGTTTCGGTGGCCACGCGCAGTCCCCGTATCGCGAAGTGCGCAGCATGGCTAACTCGGCGCGCGCTGTCGAGAGCTGCGGTTACGCCAGGCAGTTCCTCGTGTTTGCAACCAGCGGATCTTTCGTCGTGGCCGCCAGGTACCTGATGGCAGTCGAATGCGCGGCGCAAATACAGTTCGGTGCGCATTCAGTCATGAGTGCCGGCGCATCGAACTGATCGCGCGGCTGGTCGGGACTGTCTCAGATGATTCGCATCCGGCCGACGTTGAACCCGTTCGTGGTGAGATATCGAACCACGAACCCTTCCGCGTTCCAGTTGGCGTTTCGATACCTCAGGGCGAACGGTCGAACACGCATGCAAGGCGACTTGGTCGCGACAGTCCACTAGGCGATCGCAACCGTCCGATAGGTATTGCGTCCCGCGGCCTTGGCCTCGTACAGCGCGTCATCGGCACTGCGCATCAGCGTTTCGGCGTCGGTGGCGCCGGCCGCGATGGCAATGCCGATGCTGGTAGTGACTTGCAACGTCGTCGCTTCGACGATGAAGTGCGGCTGCATTGCAGCGAGGATCTTGGCGGCAACGACCTCGGCGGCCTCGGCCGACGCGACATCCTCGATGATCACCACGAATTCATCGCCACCCAGGCGCGCGGCAAGATCGGACTCGCGCAAGCTGCGTTGCAATCGTCGGGCGAACTCGACCAGGACGGTATCGCCTCCGGCGTGCCCCAGCGTGTCGTTGATCTTCTTGAACCTGTCGATATCGAAGTAGAGCAGCGCCAGCCCCCGTCCTTCGCGCCGGAGCCGCGCCAGCGCTACCTCGAGGCGTTCGCCGAATTGTCGGCGATTTGCCAGTCCGGTCAAACTGTCGTGCCGCGCCAGCATTTCCAGTTCGCGCTCGGCATGCTTGAGCCTGGAAATGTCGAACAGCAGCATCAGGACACCCTTGACGTTGCGGTCGTCGTCGAATTCCGGCACGTAGGTAGCCTGATAGGTGCGCGGCTCTCCCTGGAAACCGCGGTCGGCTTCGAAGCTCACTTGCTGACCCTGCAGTGCGGCCTGCACGTGCGGCCTGATCTCGTTGTATATGCGCCAGCCGACAACAGCCGGCATTACCTGTCCGAGTATCGACTCGGGGCCGCGGCCGAGTGCGTCGCAAAGCTGTGCATTGACGAACGTGAAGCGCTCGTTCTTGTCGATATGCGATACGAGCGCCGGCAGATTGTCGGTGATCACGCGCAGCCGGCGCTGGTTGTCAGCGAGTGCGTGCTCGATCTGGACTCGCTCGGAAATGTCCCGGCCCGAATAGACGATTTCGGCCGGGAGCGCCGGATCGGCGCTCGGCACGCGCCGCGCGAGCGCCTCGATCCAGACGTAATAACCTTGTTTGTGCTTCACGCGATAGATCACGTTCGCGGGATCACCCGTTTGCAGCAGCCTGGTCATAGTCTCCGTCAACATGGCCGCGTCGTCGGGATGAACCAGTTCCCGCCCCGACTCCGGCACTTCGTTGGGTTCCCAGCCGAGCAATTCCGTGACCGCCGGCGAGATGTACAGCCGATGTCCGTCGGCACGCATGTGCACGACGAGGTCGCGCGAGTGCACGGCGAGCATGCGGTAATCCCGCTCGTTGTCACGCAGACTGGCTGCAAGGCGGCCGCGTTCGGCCAGCACGACGGCGACCGGCAGCGCGGTGAGACAGGTTATGGCAAGGAACAGCTGCAGCAGGAGCGTGCGCTCCTCGAATGACGCATCGGAGATCAGTCCGAGCGGCCCGCTTCCATTGCTCGTCGCCACGATCGAAATCACCACGACGATGGCCGAGCCGATCGCGAAACCCGTGAAGCGATGCCGGAAGACGCCGAGCAGAAGCGGCGGATAGACCAGGAACAGCAGCGGATAGCGCTGCTGGGCGAACACACCCAGTGTGGTCGCGGCGACCAGACCCATCGAACGGGCGAATTTCAAATGCCCGCCTCGATACCCGATTTTTCTTGCGCCGAGCTCGCGCAGGACGACCGTCAGGGTCGCGAAAATGACCATTCCCAGGGTATGCGAAGCGAACCATTCAGCAAACGTCGGCGCGAACGCGGCATGGCCGACGGTCGTGCTGGTTGCCGCTGCGATCAGGGCCGAGATCGCGCAGCCCAACAGCGTGCTCGACACGGAGACGCCGGCGACGCGCAACAGCTTTTCCGGGTTCCTCGCGTCCCCGACGAAATAGTGCAATGCGTAAGCGACGACAGCAGCGTCGAAAGTGCTGGCGATTCCGCGCCCAAGGATGATCGGCAGGGCATCGCCGGCCAGGCCGCGAGCAAGCAGATTGCCGGCCAGCGCGGCGATGAGATAGGGCACCCACGCCCGGTACGGCGAGGTCAGGAGGATGCCCGCGAGCAATCCGCTGCCGACCCAGATGATCGAGACGCCGCCTGCCGGACGGAACAGCGTGATGGCCAGCCACGTGGCGATCCCCACGAGGGCGCCGACGACGAGCGTGCGCGCCGCAAATGCGAGCGTTTCGCGCGCGCGTTCGTCAGTCACTGAAGAAAGGTGCGGCAAGAAGATAGGGATTCATGCGTCTGCGCCCGGCGATTCGAATGTCCGCGCGCCAGTCGCCTGGTGGCGATCGAACTCTTGGTCGAGCGCTCCGTGCGCTCCATGGCTTGATCGCGCATCGAGCCATCGGCTAGCACCGAAAGTCTCTCTTGCGCCGTCCCCGGATACGCGCCAAGTCTAGCCCAAGATCGCTTGCCTGAGCGTCGACCAAGGCCGCGGCTCTTGCCCTTCCTTCCCCGGCGAAACGGGAACAGCGGACGGCCCGCGGCCGATTACGCCAACGGGAGGTTCATGATGCCGTCGATGCAGGTGATCGACTGCCCGCCGATCTCGACGTCGCCCGAACCGCGATCGACGCGCACGTCGATATAACCGTCGCGGCCCAATTCGCGGCCCTGGCTGACGCGGTACTGGCTGCCGACCGCGTCGAGGTTGCCGGATGCATGCAGATACGCGCCGATCGCCGCGTTCGCGCTTCCCGTGACTGGATCTTCGGGAATGCCATCGGCCGGACAGAACGCGCGCACGGCAAGCGCGTAAGTCGCGTTGCGTGCGCGACCGAAGACGCTGACGCCGACGGCGCCGGTCTCCCGGCACAGCGCGGCGACCGCGGCCATGTCCGGTTCGAGGCCGCGGACTGCTGCTTCGTCGCCGAGGTCGCAGATCAGCCAGCTCAGGCCGAGGTCGAGAAGGTGCGGCGCCGTGCCGGCGCCCAGTCGCGTAGCGAGCGCCGCACCGACGCGTGCCCCGGTCACCGCAGCGTGCAGCCGCTGGGTTGCGCGCGGCGCGCGCACGAAGATGCTGCGTCCTGCACCGTCGCCGAGCACGCGCATCGGCAGCAGGCCGGCCGCGCACTCCTGGATCAACTGCGCTTTCGGCGCGATGCGGCCGGACTCGAGCAGCGCGTGGGCGGTGCCCACGCTTGGATGGCCGGCAAAGCCCAATTCGCTGCGCGGCGTGAAGATGCGCACGCGATAGTCGGCGCCGGCCTGTGTCGGCGGCAGCACGAACGCCGTTTCCGACAGGTTCGTCCACGACGCGATGCGCTGCATGTCGCTCGCTTCGAGACCTTCGGCATCGAGAATCACGCCGAGCGCGTTGCCGAAAAACGGCACGGACGTAAAGACGTCCACCTGCTTGTAGGCGCTGGTTTGCTGTGGCTTGGTCATGGATCGGTCCGGGATGGCGGCGCGAGCGCGTGGGCAGGATTCGCAGTATCGCAGGCAACGTCCGCTGCTTCACCTCGCGGGCGTAGAACCGAAGAGGACGCCGTCATCGAATCGGCCGCATGCGGCCGGTTCCGCGCCTTGTTTTTTTGCGCTGCACAAGGACAATGGCGGCAGAGCCGCAGCCGCGGCGCGAGATTCCCGCCAAGTGACCATCACAAGCAAACCGATTGCGCCCGCGCACGCCGCTGCTGCCGCCTGGATCGTGCTGAAGTTCGGCGGCACGAGCGTGTCTACGCGCGAGCGCTGGGACAAGATTGCGGCGATCGCGCAGCGCTGGCGCGAAAGCGGCAAGCAGGTCCTTGTGGTGGTGTCGGCGCTCTCGGGCATCACCGACAGACTCAAGGCGCTGATCGAGGCACCGGACGCGGCCGCCCGCGGCGCGGTGCGCGACGCAATCGCCGAACGCCATCGCGCGATGTTCTCCGAACTCGGCCTGACCGATCGCGCGCCGATTCACTACTGGCTCGAACGACTCGATGCGCTGGTCGCCAACGTACGCGCCGATGCGCACGGCCTGCCGTGGCAGGCCGAGGTGCTGGCGCTCGGCGAATTGATGTCGAGCACTCTCGGGGTTGCATATCTTTGCCAGCGCGGTTTGTCCGCACACTGGCTCGATGCGCGCGAACATCTGCTCGGCGTGCCTTTGCCGAATCAGAATGCGTGGGGCCGCTATCTGTCCGCGTCAGTGCCGACCGCGCCCGATCGCGCGTTGGCGGAGGCGCTCGCGGCGCGCGGTGGCTTGTTCATCACGCAAGGCTTCATGGCGCGCAACGAAGCCGGCGAAACCGTGGTCCTCGGGCGTGGCGGTTCGGACACGTCGGCAAGTTACTTCGGCGCCCTGCTGAACGCCGAGAAAGTCGAAATCTGGACCGACGTCGCCGGCATGTTCAGCGCGAATCCGCGCCAGGTGCCGAGTGCGCGCCTGTTGTCGCGCCTGGACTACGAGGAAGCACAGGAGATCGCCACGACCGGCGCCAAGGTGCTGCATCCGCGCTGCATCAATCCCGTGCGCGAGGCGCGCGTGCCGCTGGCGATCAAGGATACGAATCATCCCGACCTGGCCGGCACCGAGATCGCCGCGGGCGCCCCCGATGCCGCGCCGAGCGTCAAGGCGATCAGTTCGCGCAGCGGCATCACGCTGATCTCGATGGAATCGATCGGCATGTGGCAGCAGGTCGGATTTCTCGCCGACGTGTTCGATTTCTTCCGGCGCCACGGCCTGTCGGTCGATCTGGTCGGCACGTCGGAAACGAACGTGACCGTGTCGCTCGATCCGACCGAGAATCTGGTCAATACCGATGTGCTTTCGGCGCTCTGCACCGATCTGGCAAAAGTCTGCCGGGTCAAGGTCATTGCGCCGTGCGCGGCGATCACCCTGGTTGGACGCGGCATGCGCTCGATGCTGCACCGCTTGTCGGGCGTGCTGGCCGAATTCGGTGCGCTCAGGATGCACCTGATCTCGCAATCGTCCAACAACTTGAATCTGACGTTCGTCGTCGACGAGGACGTCGCCGCCGACCTCGTGCCGCGCCTGCACGCGCTCTTGATCCAGGCCGACGCGATGCGCGTCGAAGACGCCGCCGTGTTCGGACCGAGCTGGCGCGATCTGTACAGGAAGGAATCGGCCGACTCCGGCAGCCCCTGGTGGGTGACGCGCCGCGGCGAATTGATCGAACTGGCCGGCAAAGGTACGCCGCGCTACGCCTACGATCGGGCGACGGTAGCCGCGCGCGCCCGGGCTTTGCGCGGCGTTACGGCAGTCGATCGATGGTTCTATGCAATCAAGGCGAATTCGCATCCGGACGTGCTGGGTGAAATCGCCGCGCAGGGTTTCGGTCTCGAATGCGTCGCCCCCGGTGAACTCGACCGTGCCGAAAGCGTTGCGGCGTCGGCGCGCGTGCCCTTGCTGTTCACGCCGAATTTCGCCGCGCGCGAGGAGTACGCTGCCGCCTACGCGCGCGGCGCCGCGGTAACCGTCGACAACCTCCATCCGCTGGCGCACTGGGGCGACGTGTTTGCCGGACGCGAGCTGATCCTGCGTCTCGACCTCGGCGTCGGCCGCGGCCATCACGACAAGGTCAAGACCGGCGGGGCGCACTCGAAATTCGGACTCGCGCTCGACGAACTGGGCGAATTCCAGCGGCTCGCCGCGACCAATGGCGCGCGCATCGTCGGCCTGCATGCGCACCTCGGCTCGGGCATCCTCGACGTGTCGCATTGGCGCGATGTCTACGTCCAGTTGGCCAGCCTCGCCGAACGCATCGGCAGCGTGCACGTGCTGAATATCGGCGGCGGGCTCGGCGTGCCGGCGCGCAGCGACGATCAGGCGCTCGATCTCGGCGTGCTCGGCGCCGCGCTGGGCGAGGTCAAGACCGCCTATCCGCAGTTCGAAGTGTGGGCCGAGCCGGGCCGCTATCTGGTTGCCGACGCGGGCGTTCTGCTGTGTCGCGTGAACCAGCTCAAGCGCAAGGGAGACGTGCGCTACGTCGGTGTGGATGCAGGCATGAACTCGTTGATCCGGCCGGCGTTGTACGAGGCGTATCACGAGATCGTGAACCTGAGCCGGCTGCACGAATCCACAAGTGAACTCGTGCAGATTGTCGGTCCGATCTGCGAGTCCGGCGACGTGCTCGGCAGCAATCGTCGACTTCCGCCGACCCGCGAAGGCGACGTGCTGCTGATTGCGCAAGCCGGCGCTTATGGCGCGGTGATGGCTTCGCACTACAACCTGCGCGACCCGGCGGCGGAGATCGTGCTGTGAGCGCTTCCGGAGTGATTGGGCCGGGCGACCCGCGCCAAGCACGGTCGTTCCGTTTCGTGCGCCACGAGTACGCGGACGGCGAGGCACGACTGGTGTACGCATTCGATGACGATATGGAAATGGTCGAGCGCATCGGCTTTCCAGACGCGCCGCCATTGGCGGACGAGCGTCGCGCGGCGTTCGAAGCAGCGCTCAGGCTGCTGCACCTGATCGCCGGCGTGAGTTACTACAAGGCTGGCGTGCCGGGTGAAATCCGCGTCGAGGACGGAACGCTCGATGCGGCGACGGCGGAGTTTCTCGAGCAGGTCTATGTGCACGGGCTTGCCGAGTTTGCTTATCAGAACAGAATCGATCTGCGCGGAAGAATCCACTTTCCGGCTGCTCATCGGAATGACGGGCAAAAGAGCGACGGCGGATTGAAGTTGCAACCCCCATCTGCCACGGCGTTGAATCTGCCGCGCCGCACGCTGGTGCCGATTGGCGGCGGCAAAGATTCGCTGGTCAGTGTGGAAATGTTGAAAAGTCTAGGGGAGCCAGCGACGGCGACATGGGTCGGCGATTCGGCGTTGATTGCAGCCTGCGCCCAGCGCACCGGTTTCCCCACGCTGAACCTCAAGCGGACGCTGGCTCCGGAGTTGTTCGAGTACAACCGGCTCGGCGCATTGAATGGCCATGTCCCGGTCACGGCGATCAACTCGGCGATCCTGCTGTGTGCGGCAATCCTCTACGGGTACGATGCGATCGCATTTTCCAACGAGCGATCGGCGTCGGTTGCGACGCTGGAATACGATGGCCAGCCGGTCAACCACCAGTGGAGCAAGGGCCTGGATTTCGAGCGCGCGCTGCGCGACTACACGAAGTCGCATATCGCCGCGGACCTCGATTACTTCTCCGTGTTGCGGCCGTGGTCGGAGCTCGCGGTGACGCGCGAGTTTGCCCGGCGTACGCACTACGATGACGTGTTTTCGAGTTGCAACCGCAATTTCCGCATCCGCGGCGCGCGGCCGTCCGACCGCTGGTGCGGGCAATGTCCGAAATGTCACTTCGTGTTTCTCGCCCTCGCGCCATTCGTCGCCAAGCCGCGCCTGCTGGCGATCTTCGGCCGCAACCTGCTCGACGATGCTGCACTTGCGCCGGGGTTCGATGCGCTGCTCGAATACCGGGGGCACAAGCCGTTCGAGTGCGTTGGCGAAGGTCGCGAGTCGCGCGCGGCGATGCACGCGCTGACGCAGCGGCCGGAATGGGCCGAGGATGCGCTGATTGCGCGTTTCGCGGCAGAGATTGCGCCGCTACTCGATCGTGGCGAACTCGATCTGGCGCCTTTGCTGCAGGCGTCGTCCGAACACTTCCTGCCGGAACGGCTCCGGGGTTTGTCGCATGCCGCCGGTTGAGGCAACGCCGGTGCGGTTGTGTCTGGCAGATCTGGCAGATCGCCGGGTTGCGATCTGGGGCTACGGCCGTGAAGGGCGCGCAGCGCTGGTTGCACTGCGGCGCCATGTTCCCGCAAAAGAGCTGACGTTGTTCTGCAGCCCCGCGGAGGCCGCGACCGTAGCAGGACTCGAGGAGATGGCGCGGGCCGTCGATGTCATCACGGCAACTCCGGACGCGGCAGCGCTGTCGCAATTCGATGTCGTGATCAAGTCGCCCGGCATCAGCCCGTACAAGTCTCCGGCGCCCGAAGCAATGCGCGCCGGCGTGCGCTTCACGTCCGGCACGGCGTTGTGGTTCGCCGAACATTCGCAGGCGCGAACGATCTGTGTAACGGGCACGAAAGGCAAGAGCACGGTGACGGCACTGATCGCGCACATCCTGCGCAAGGGCGGCTTGCGAGTGGCGCTTGCGGGCAATATCGGACTGCCTTTGCTTGACCTGCTCGATGCTGGCGGGCCCAACCAGGGAGCCGCGCCAGACTGGTGGGTGATCGAATTGTCGAGTTTCCAGACGCATGATTTCGATGGCGCACCGAC
>Ga0207683_10006397_pt1 | contig 10087 bp, 8 predicted proteins | sample KBSM73metaG_FD_184333 | JGI IMG/M metagenome (GOLD analysis project Ga0207683, IMG submission 184333) | Miscanthus rhizosphere microbial communities from Kellogg Biological Station, Michigan, USA - KBS M7-3 metaG (SPAdes) (version 2) | ecosystem: Host-associated > Plants > Roots > Rhizosphere >...
TCGACGTCATCGACATCCCAGAACGCCTGGCTCGCCTTGGACGTGCCGGCATTGGGGGTGGGGTAGAGGAACGCGGCCGTTCCTTTGCCGAACCCGTAGACAACGCCTCCTGCTATCTCCTGTTTGGGGCGAAAGCCAAGCTGGTCCTCGTAGAAGCGTCGCGCACGCGCGAGGTCCTTGGCAGGAAGGTAAGCGTAAAGCGGTGCATCCTGCAGTGTCATGCGGATCTCCTCGGTCGTGGTAACTTAGCTTCGAACCTCGACCCTGCGCCCAGGTTCCGGCGACAAGCGCCATTCGAGTCGATCGTGAGCGGTTGGCCGGAACACTCAGGCGTCCTGCAGGTCGTTGCGGCATCGAAAGAGGGAGGAAGGTCGCCATATGAACGATGAAAAGATCAAAGTGCGAGTGACGAGCAGTGGTCAGATGCTCGAAGTTGTCGTGTTCGACAAACGACTGGACGTGATCCAGGTCGTGCTCGGCGAAGGCATACACAACGTTCGCTGCGACCTGGTTCCCAATCGCAACGGCTCTGCGTACGTCGGCAACGCCAAAGGACGCGAGATCGTCTACGAGCGAAGTCGCGAGGACGTCAAGGCGGACCTGGCCTACGCGGCCGGCTTCCGCGACCATCGCCGCTAGCGCACCGATCCGCCACGGCCGCGGCGGTGCCGTCAGGCCGTCCGGACCTTGCGCATGCGCAGCTCGACGACCACCGACGTCGAGTCGTCGGCCACGAGCACGTGGTTGTCCTGGATCGTCACCTGCAGCCGCATGAAGCGCGTGACCATCTGGGCGAGCGCGCGGCTCGCATCGGCGGGCACTTCGGTCACCGCGAGTCCCGGCTGTCGCTCGAGCCTGGGCATCGCATCCTGCCACCACAGTTCGACGGCGCGCCCGCCGTAGGCTACGACATCGACGTCACGTGCGCGACCACACGCCTTCCGGATGTCGCGCTCGTCCGGCAACCCGACGTCTATCCAGCGTTCGATCGTGCCGGTGAGATCGCGGCGCACGAGGTCCGGCTCGTCGTCGGTGCTCAAGCCGCGCCCGAATGCCAGCGTATCGTCCGCATGCAGTGCGAAGGCGAGCACGCGAACCATCATCCGCTCGTCGGTCTCCGACGGATGTCGCGCGATCGTCAGGTCATGGTCGCGGTAGTAGCCGCGACCGACGTCCGCGACGGACAGCGTCACTTTGAATATCGTCGACTTCAGTGCCATTCGCGTCGTGACCGGGCGCCCGTCATTCGCGCTCGCGCATCCGCATCTGCCGCGCGGCTTCCTCGAGGCGGACGGCATCGATCTCGCCCAGCACGCTTTCCAGATCGACCGGCGCGTCGTCGCGCACATGGCGTCCAGTCAGTTCGACGTCGGGACCGAGCGATCCGGACTGATAGAGCCCCCAGATCTCGTTACCGAAATCCGTCTCGGAGAGCTCGGGGGCGAACTGCCCGAAGTATCGGCGCAGGTTGTCGACGTCGCGAATCAGCATGCGCTTCGCATGATTGTTCCCGGCCGCGTCGACGGCTTGCGGCAAATCGATGATCACCGGCCCGTCGACGCCGAGGAGAATGTTGAATTCGCTCAGATCTCCGTGCACGACGCCGGCACAAAGCATGCGGACGACCTCGCGCACCAGTGTGGTGTGCAATTCAATGGCCATTGCAGGCGGCAGGTCCACGTCGTTCATCCGGGGTGCCGCGTTGCCGGCAGCGTCGGCGACGAGCTCCATCAGCAGCACGCCGGCGTGGAACCCGTACGGACGCGGCACCCGTACGCCGGCGCCGGCCAGGCGATAGAGCGCATCGACCTCGGCGCTTTGCCACGCCGCTTCCTGCGACGCCTTTCCGAACCTCGTGCGCTTCGCGATCGCCCTTGCCGCACGCGTGTTCTTCGTCTTGCGATTCTCCGTGTAGTCGACCGCCTGGCGAAAGCTGCGCTGGTCCGCGTCCTTGTAGACCTTCGCACAACGCGATTCTCCACCGCAGCGGACGACGAACACCATCGCTTCCTTGCCGCTCATCAACTGGCGCGTGACGGAGTCGACGATGCCGTCGTCAACGAGCGGTTGCAGTCGTCGTGGGATCTTCAAGCGGAGCGCGCGGGCACGAGCCAGTCCCTGAGCTGGGCATAAACAGCACGACTGCCGAGCAGATCGAGGTGACCCGTATTTCGCGCGACGAACGAGCGCGACGGCGGGAAGTCCGACGTGCTCGCGTCGCGGCCTTGCCCAAGCGCGCTCGCGAGCGGCACCAGCCCGTCGCCTACCATCGGAACCAGCCTGCCGGATTTGGCGACGCTGCCTGCGATCGTGAACGCCGGAACGCCGTCCGGCAACGCCACCGGGGCGCACGCGTAACCGTCGCGGGCGAACCGGTCCCGCCCTCTCCAGTCGCCGTCGCGCATCGACCCATGGCGTAGATCGGTGATTCCGGCGCTGCGCAGGCTGCTGAGCTTGGTGAATGCGACCGTGTAGGGGCTCGCGCTGAACAGGCGATCGACGCCGTGTCCATGCCGTTCGAGCGGCGCGCCGCGATGCGGTGTCCCGATGAATACCAGCGCGTTGATATTTTGTGCCCACGCGGATCCTGCGGCCCTGGCAGCAGCACAAGCGCTGCGGATGACGAGGCCGCCCATGCTGTGGCCGACGAGCGTGATTTGCGGCGGAGTGGACGACCAGCCGCGGACCATTGCATCGAGCAGTTGTGCCAGCGCAGCACCATTCGTCGAGATGTGCCGGCCGCTGTTGTAGCGCAGATGGACGAGCTCGGCGTCGAGGTCGCTCGCCAGGCGCTGCCCATGATCGTGCGAATCGCGTGTCCAATGCGTATCCGTCATGCACAGGCCGTGGACCATGACGATGACGCGCGGGCGAGGATTGGCGATGAACGACGAGCCCGCATCCACGACCTTTCCGTGCATCCGCAGATGCATCCGGATTTGCAGCGGATTGCGGGTTGCTTCGAGATGGTCGCCGAGCACGCCGTTGATCGCAGCGATCACCGCATCGCGTCCTTGCCATTCGCCGCTGCGCGGGAACAACGCCACGAGCGGAGTCAGCAGTGCATCGAACGTGGTACCCGCAAGTCGCGTGACACCGCGGACGCGCCGGTAAACGAAGCCCGTGAGGCCCGGTGCCGGCTCGACGACGGCGCGACCCAGCACGCCGCGACGACGGATGATGTTGTGGTGCATCGTTTCCACGGCGTCGGTGACGCGCATGGTCAGATCGACGACAAGCCGGCCGGCGCCCCGAACATCGCCCAGCGCCGAAGGGCCTGCCGGGGCGGCGTGCGCGACAGCCTGACCGCGCGTACTGGCGCGACTCACCGCTTGCGCTTCGCGGACGGTTGCCCGCGTCGCGGATCGCGTGCCGTTTCTCGATCGGGTGCCTGGCCGGCGGCGCGCGTCTGGGCGCGCGGCGCCGGCTGCGTGTTGCCGCGTGCGCGCGTCTGTTGCGCAGGTTGTGCAGCACCACGGCCCGCGCCAGCGCGCGGCGTGCCACGTGCATTGCGCGGATTATGTCCGCCGCGCTGGACGATCGGCTGCGGCTTCGCGTGCGGATCCGGTTCGAATCCGGCGAGCGCTTCCCTGCGGATCGGCTTGCGGATCAGCTTCTCGATGTCGCGCAGGAACGCGTGCTCGTCGACGCATACGAGCGAAACGGCCTCGCCGGCAGCGCCTGCGCGCCCCGTGCGGCCGATCCTGTGCACGTAGTCCTCGGGCACGTTCGGAAGATCGTAGTTGACGACGTGCGGCAACTGGTCGATATCGATCCCCCGTGCCGCGATGTCGGTAGCCACGAGCACGGGCAAGTCGCCCGTCTTGAATTCGGCGAGTGCGCGCGTGCGCGCGCTCTGGCTCTTGTTGCCATGGATTGCGAGCGCCCGGATGCCGTCGTCGTTCAGTTGCTCGGCGAGCTTGTTGGCGCCATGCTTGGTCCGCGTGAATACGAGCACCTGGTGCCAGTCGTTGCGACTGATCAGCGACGACAGCAGCTCGCGCTTGCGATCGCGATCAACCGGATGGACAACTTGCTCGATCATATCGACGGTCGCATTGCGCGGCGCCACGTCGATCATCGCCGGGCTGTGCAGCAGCTTCGCTGCGAGCGCCCTGATTTCGTCGGAGAACGTCGCCGAGAACAGCAGGTTCTGCCGTCGCTTCGGCAACAGCGCCAGCACGCGCTTGATGTCGTGGATGAATCCCATGTCGAGCATCCGGTCCGCCTCGTCGAGGACGAAGATCTCGACGTGGCTGAAGTCGACGTTGCGCTCGCCGTGATGGTCGAGGAGCCGACCAGGGGTGGCGACGAGGATGTCGACGCCGCGCGCAAGCTGCGCGGTCTGCGGCGACATGCCGACGCCGCCAATCGCAATCGTCGATGTGAGCTTCAGGTGCTTGCCGTAGACGCGCACCGAGGTTTCGACCTGTGCGGCCAGCTCGCGTGTCGGCGTCAGGATCAGCGCGCGCAGCGGCTTCCGCGACGGCCGTGGTCCCGCCGGCGCCGCCCTGGGCTGCGAAAGTTGCTGCAGCATCGGCAGCACGAAGCCGGCGGTCTTTCCGGTCCCGGTCTGGGCGCCGGCCAGCAGATCGCCGCCGGCGAGGACGGCGGGGATCGCCTTCTGTTGAATAGGGGTGGGCGTGTGATAGCCCTGTTCGGTAACGGCGCGTACGAGCGGCTCGGAGAGCCCGAGCGATGAGAACGACATGAAAGCCTTTGGGTAATGCCGGCGTTTCGCCACGAGCGTGGCGGCCAGTCGGGCCGGACAGGTCAACCGCGGGATGCGGGTCGAATCGACTGCGGCGAAGAGGACTGGAACAATGCCGCAGCGCGAAGCATAGCAGGTCCCGCCGGGCGACGTCGCCGCCGGTGCTACGTCAGTTCGGCGATTGCGCTCTTGACGGCTGCATCGACACGTTGTCGATCCGCGTCCGCGTCGCTGACGACGGTGTCGAAATTCAGGCGCACGTAGGCGGACCGATTCCGGCTTTTCAGCACCAGCGTTTGCAGGCCGCGCTGCTGGCCGAACGCGTAGTCGGTGGCATAGCCCAGCAGGTCATGCACGCCGCGCTGCCAGATCGCGACCTGGACCTCGTCGATGATCGCGGCCATCCGGCGCTGGAATTCGCGCGGCACGTCGACGGTGGCAGGTTCCTGGTCCATGCTGAAGTTCGAAGGGTGGCAGGCCAAAGTGGTTGCGGGCCATTATCACCCGAAATGTCGGACAGCGCCGACAGACACGTGGGCCGTTGCCCCGCACAATCGGACCGGGGGTCTCGAAGGCCGCGGGTTGGATGACCGAGTGACGAACGAATGCTGCGTCGAATCCGCCTGTGAACGCGCTTCGCAGGGGTGCGGAGAACCCGTTTCGTCGCCATTGCTGACCCCGGGTCGCAACTGCTGGCGGATTGAGCGGGCCGACAAGGTCTCGCTGCTCGTCGACGGAGAGGAGTATTTCGGCGCCGTGCGTTCGGCGCTCGCCAGTGCGCAGCATTCGATCTACATCCTGGGCTGGGACATCGACAGCCGCATGCGCCTCGTTCCGGATGGCGCCCACGATGGGCTGCCGGAGTCGCTCGGCGAATTTCTGGATGCGGTCGTTGCGCGGCGCCGTGCGCTGCGGGGGTACGTGCTGTCGTGGGACTTCGCGATGCTGTACGCGATGGAACGCGAATGGTTGCCGATCTACAAGCTGGACGGGCGTACGCACCGGCGACTCAAGTTTCGCCTCGACGACCAGCACCCGGTGGGCGCATCGCATCACCAGAAGGTCATCGTCGTCGACGACGCGGTCGCATTTGTCAGCGGCTATGACCTGACACGGTGCCGCTTCGACACCAGCGATCATCGGGTCGACGATCCTCGACGCGTCGATCACCGCGGCATCCGCTATCCTCCGTTCCACGATGTCGGGATCGCCGTTGCAGGCGATTGCGCGCGTGCGTTGGGCGACCTCGCGCGCGAGCGCTGGTTGCGCGCCACCGGTGAGCGTCATGCACCGACCACGGCGTCGGACGCTGCGGACGTATGGCCGGCGGGCATCGCCGTGGCCGCAACGGATGTCGACGTCGCGATCGCGCGCACCGAGCCCCCGTTCGCCGGCCGTCCGGCCGTCACCGAGATCCGTGCACTGCATTTCGACGCGATCGCTTCCGCGCAGCGCCACATCTTCGCCGAGAACCAGTATTTCACGTCGCTGGCGATCGCGCGCGCGTTTGCGCGGCGCCTCGCAGAGGACGATCCGCCGGAGATCGCGGTGCTGTCGCCCTATACGCAAAGCGGCTGGCTCGAGATTTCGACGATGGGCGTGCTGCGCGCACGGATTCACCGGATGCTTCGTGACGCCGACCACCGCAGGCGCTACCACCTGTATTGCCCGATGCTCGGGTGGCTCGATTGCAACGAAGGCTGCCTCAATATCCACAGCAAGGTGCTGATCGTCGACGACGCGCTGCTGATGATCGGCTCGTCGAACCTGTCCGACCGTTCGCTCGCTCTCGACACCGAGTGCAATCTGATCATCGAATCGCGCGGGAATCCGCGGTTGAGCAAGCTGATTGCCGCGATGCGCGAGCGGCTTCTTGCCGAGCATCTCGGCTGCACGGCACAGGATGTGGCCCATGCGACCGAACGGACGGGAAGCCTGCACGCGGCGATCGCGTCGCTCGACAAGGGCGGCGAACGTACGCTGCCGAGCGTCGAGCCCGATTTCGATGCAACGCTCGACGCCGTCGTCCCCGACCGCCACTTGTTCGATCCCGAGCGGGCGCTCGACGCCGAGACGATCGTCGCGGACCTGCTGCCGCAAGATGATGCGCGGACCGACACGCGCGGGCGGCTAATCGGTATCGCAGCGGGCGTGGCGCTGCTGGCGGCAATGGCGCTGGCGTGGCGGGTTACGCCGCTCGACGAATGGCTCGCGTTCGACCGTCTGATCGACGCCGGCGATGCGCTGCGCGACAGTCCGTGGGCGGCGGCAGGCGTGGTCCTGATCTACGCCGCTGGCGGCCTCGTCGCTTTTCCGCTGCTGGTGCTGATCGCGGCGACGGCGATGCTGTTCGGGCCGCTGCTGGGGCCGATCTATGCGCTGCTGGGCGCGTTGGCGAGCGCGACACTGACCTTCGCCATCGGGCGCAAGCTGGGTCGCGAAACCGTGCGCCGGCTCGCAGGACAGCGAGTCAACGAACTGTCGCGGCGGCTCGCACGGCGGGGTCTTGTCACCGTCGCGTTCGTGCGTATGCTGCCCATAGCCCCGTTTTCGGTCGTCAACGTCGTCGCCGGTGCGTCGCATATCCGATGGAGCGATTTCCTGCTCGGCACGATCATCGGCCTCTTGCCCGGCATCACGACGCTGACGTTCTTCGTCGATCGCGCGATTGCGGCAATCCGCGATCCGGGGGCGGGAACCTTCGCGCTGCTTGCTGTTGCGGTGGCGATTCTGGTCGCGCTGGTGTGGGTGCTGCGGCGGAAGTTGCGGCGCAAGGCTCCGGTGCCGCTGACGCCGGCGCCGAATGTCCATGGCAGCTGAAGCGCCGGTTGCTGCGCACGTTCATCATCGCGGCGTAACCACGAAAGCGCTGATTGTCGCGACATGGAACATTCATGGCGCCGTCGGTGCCGACGGCCGCTATGTGCCGGCGCGCGTCGTCGACGTGCTGCAGGAGATCGGCGCCGACATCGTCGCGCTTCAGGAAGTGGCGTCGCCGCAGGTACACGAGGATTTCCTGCGCGGTCTCGAAGAGGCAACCGGCTACGGCATCGTCGCGGGCCTGCTGCGCCAGCGCCATGGCTCGGATTTCGGCAACGCCGTCCTGTCGCGATATCCGGTCGCGAGTGTGCGGCACCTCGATCTCGCCGTCGGCCGCTACGAACCGCGCGGAGCGCTCGACGTCTGCATCGACGTCGGCGCGGCGGTCCCTTTGCGGGTGATCGCGACGCACCTCGGCCTTCGCCCCGGCGAGCGGCGCGAGCAGGTCAGGCGCATCGTATCGGCCGTCGAATGCGACAGCCCGCACCCGACGCTGCTGATGGGCGATCTCAACGAATGGTATCTGTGGGGGCGACCGCTGCGCTGGCTGCACGCGCATTTTCGCGAAGTACCCGCTGCACCACGGACATTTCCGGCGCGCCGTCCCCTGTTCGCCCTCGATCGGATATGGGTGTCGCCGACCGGTTCCGCCCGTCGCATCGGCCGGCATTCGAGCGCGCGCGCGCGCATCGCGTCTGACCATCTGCCGCTGGTCGCTGAAATCGTCGTTCGGATATGAGCGGGTGATCCGACCGGCAGCGTTGCACGTCATTGCACCGATGCGCCGTCAGGTCGTCATATCGGCGGCACCAGCAGATCCTTGCCGGCGCACCCTCAGAACCTGCGAACCATTCCGGCCTTGCAGCGTACGCCGAGCTTGCCGTCCTCGCTCATATGGTCGAGTTGCGCGAAGCCATGACGCTCATGCATCACATTGCCAAACATCCACGCTTCGTTGAGCGGCGCCGCTTCGTTCATCGCATCGACGCGATCGATTTCCGGGCCCAGCGGCAGAACGTAGCCGATGCGTCCGAAATGCGGCAGCGTCGCGACATCGACGCGCAGCGAAAGGAACGTGCCGCCGGCGTGCTGCACACCGGTGTTCAGATCGATCCAGTCGTCGCCGCGCGGCAGGTAGACGTCGACGGCGCCGCCGGGGCGCTTGACCGGTGCGATCAGCAGGCAATCGCCGCACAGGAACTGCTCTTCGAACGGCCATGCGAGCCGATCCCGCGCAAAGGCCAGGCACATCGCGCGCATCACCGGCAGTCCCGAGGACGAAGCCTCGTCACACATCGCTTGCAGATAGGGGATTAGCCGGTAGCGAAAGCGCAGCCAGCGTTTGGCGATCGCCTCGGCGTCCGCGCCGAATGCCCACGGCTCGCGTGGGCCGATGCCGTGGAGACGGATGTGCGACGAGAACACGCTCCATTGCAGCCAGCGCAGGTAGAGCTCGGCGTCGGGCTGCCGCGAGCCGTAGAAGCCGCCGATGTCGGTGGCATAGAACGGGACGCCCGACAGGCCCCATGCGAGCCCGCCGCGAATCGACGCGCACATGCCTTCCCAGTCCGACTGGGGATCGCCGCCCCATTGGATGGGATAGCGTTGCGAACCAGTCCACCCGGCGCGGCCCCACACCATCGCCGCACCGCGTCCATGACGCTCGGTCGCTTCGTATTCGCACCGGTTGTAGAGCAGCGAATAGACGTTGTGCAGTCGCCGGCCGGTATCGCCGTTGAACGCGCGACAGTCGTCCGGCACCTGCTCGCCGAAGTCCGACTTGATCACGTCGACGCCAGCTTCGAACAGGGCGCGGTGCTCGTCGCGCCAGAATGCGTATGCATCGGGATTCGTGAAGTCGATGATGGAAGACGGCTGCAGCGGTGTCAGGACGTTGCCGAACGGCGATGTCGCAGGATCGACGTCCCAGTGGAACACGCAGGGTTCGTCGCGCGTCGCTGCGCGGAGGAAATAACCGCGTGCGGCGAGCTCTGCGTATCGCGGGCTGTGGATCGATACGTACGGATAAAGCCAGACGCAGATGCGCAGGCCGAAGGCGCGCATGCGGGCAAGTGCTGCGTGCGGGTCGGGATACCGCGCTTCATCCCAGCGAAAGTCGAATCGCGTGCGAACCTTCCACGCGGCGCGCCCGTCGAGGGTTAGCACGTCGCAGGGAATGTCGTGCTCGCGCAGCGCCGCCGCGGTGTCGGTCGCCTCCTGCGCCGTTGCGTAATAGGCTTTCGAGATCCAAAGCCCGAGTCCCCACGCCGGCAGCGCGGGTGCGGGGCCGGTCACGTCCGTGTACCGGGCGAGAATTCCAGCCGGGGAATCGGCCGCGATGATGAAGAGGTCGAGCGCCTCGTCTTCGACGACGGCGACGTACGACCGGTGCGACCACTCGGCGTAGCCGACGCCGTGCGCGACATCGCCGGGCGTATTCACGAACAGGCCCCAACCGTTCGGGCTCCAGCAGAACGGCACGTTCTTGTAGGCTGCACTCGTGTTGACGCCCAGCGCATCGTCGACGTGCGAATGGAGCAGTTGGCCACGACGATT
>Ga0207683_10006399_pt1 | contig 10086 bp, 7 predicted proteins | sample KBSM73metaG_FD_184333 | JGI IMG/M metagenome (GOLD analysis project Ga0207683, IMG submission 184333) | Miscanthus rhizosphere microbial communities from Kellogg Biological Station, Michigan, USA - KBS M7-3 metaG (SPAdes) (version 2) | ecosystem: Host-associated > Plants > Roots > Rhizosphere >...
CTGAACCCCGCGTTCCTATTCGACGACGTTGATCAATCAGCAAGGCACGCATCCGTAAGGTTGGCCGGATCAGAGCATGCCAAGAGGTGGAAAAGCGCAAATCTCCTAAAGCCACAGTACGCGTGCCATCGTCGTCCATGACGAACGGCATACCCCCGTAAAACGTGACTTGATGTGCATTTTGATCATAAGCGATATCAGTCGGAATTGTGACACCTCCATGTGAGTGCTTTTGACCGCGGTAGCGTGCCCGCGGTCGAATCGAACGTGTCGGTAACGACATTCCTGCCTCTGCAGTGGCGTTGTTCACACTTACGCGATCACGGATACCGTCCGTCAGGAACAAAGCTTCGCCGTCCGGGAGTGGCCCGCGCTTTGCGATATAGCTTGAAAAGTGCTTTCACTTCTCAGGGATGGACGATATGTCGACGAATGCGCGTTTCAAGCAGATAGCGATCGAATGGTGGACGACTGGCCTTTTCGTGTGCGGTGTCGCGTTAGCCGCATGGGCGGCGATCATCATGGCCGGTCAATGCGCCTACTGGCTTATTGCCGATGACTGGATACCGATCAGCATCTCGCAGACCGCATCCTTGAAACTTGTTTTTCCGGGCGATGGCACGTTCCGGCTGAGTGTCGTCACAATGCAGAACAGCCTGGCGCATGCGGGGGTACTGATGCCGTGGTCGGCAGGCGAAAACGCGTTGAATGCACTTGTTGACTTTGCGCCGTTTGCCGGCAGCCTGTTCGCGATCGCGGCTGCAATGGTATTCATTGGCCGTAAACGGCACGTAAATAAAGGTCTGACGCCGAAACCGTGTCTTAATCAACGCTTCAAACGTCCACCCATCGGATCTCTGTACTCGCTTCGTCGGTTGCAGGAGCCGCAATTCGACTTTGGGGTCGTTCAAGCGTGGTGTGTGGGTGCGCCGCGAGTTGGCAGCGCCGCCGTCTGAACAAACGTTGCTTACGCAGCTCCGCCGGCCATAAGCGCCGATTAGTCTTCTGCGGCGTAGACTTTGAGGTAAGACGAGCGTCCACCATCTGCGGCAATCGTGGTGCCGGTCAGCATGCGTGACTCGTCAGACGCAAGAAATACTGCAATCGCCGCGATGTCGCGCGGCTCACCGACCGAGAACGGATAAAGTTTTCTCGCGATCATGCGCTGCCTCGCAGCAGCTGTCGGTTTTTCTGCCAGCAGCCATTCTTTGTTCTCGTAGCGTTTTATCGCACGCTCGGTGCGGATGCTACCCGGGGCAATCGCGTTCGCGCGAATTCCGTATTCCGCATACTGCGCCGCGAGGGTCTTGGTGAACGACATGATTCCACCCTTCGCCGCTGCATACGTAGGCCGATAAGAGCCGGTCAACCCTACCATCGAGGCAAAGTTGATGATGGAGCCCCCGCCGCCCGTGATCATGTGCGGAATGGCGTGGCGGCAGCAGAGAAATGGATGGAGCAGATTTAAGTTGATCGTGCGATGCCAGATCTCGAGGCTCATCTCGTGCACGGGGAGGTCTTCGAGAACCGAACCGCCAGCGCAATTAACGAGCACGTCGAGGCGCCCGAATCTCGCTATCGTAGCGTCGATTGCATGTTTGACCGAGTCGTCTCGCGTGACGTCCGTTTGGATGAAAATCGCTTCTCCGCCGGTTTCGCTGATCTCTCGTTCAGCGCGCCATCCGGCTTCCGCATTGATATCAACGATGGCGACCTTCGCGCCTTGTTGCGTGAACTTGAGCGCGCTTACCTTGGCGATCCCGGCTCCGCCGCCCGTCAAGAAGGCGACCTTTCCACTCAGCCGTGACAAGCGTTTGCTCTGACCATCACTGCGGTTTGAGGCCGGCCGCCGCGACGACCTTGGCCCACTTCAGCAGATCAGTGGACATTGCAGTGGCGAACTCGTCCGGGGTGGCGGTGCGCGGCTCCGCTCCCTCTCTCGAAAGTTGATCGCGCGTCTGCGGCACCTGTAGGATTGTGTTGATCTCTTTGTTGAGCCGCGCCAGGAGCGGCTTCGGCATTCCCGCGGGACCGATGATTCCGTACCAGCCGCTCACTTCGTAACCCGGCACGCCGGCCTCTTGTATCGTTGGCACGTCGGGCAGGGCGCTGGCGCGCTGTGCTGTCGTGACGCCGAGTGCGATGAGTCTGCCGGATTTGATATACGCGACTGAAGCGGGGATTGAAGGAAACGCAAGTTGAAGATGGCCACCGATCAGGTCGATCATCGCCAGACCCTGGCCTTTGTACGGGACATGCGTGTGCTCAACACCGGTCAGCACCTTGAACAGTTCGCCTGACATGTGGCTTGGCGAGCCCACGCCGGAACTCCCGTAACTCAACTGACCGGGCCGCGCGCGCTCGAATGCGATGAAATCTTTAACGGTACGGCTAGGTATCGACGGATGAATGACGAGCACATTCGGCACCTGGGCAACGATAGCGATTGCGGAAAAATCGCGCAGCGGATCGAACGGCAGCTTCGTGTACATCGATGCGTTGATCACGAATCCCTCAGGCACCATTTGCATGGTGTATCCGTCAGGCGCCGCTTTTGCGGTTAGCTCGCCCGCGATGATATGGTTGGCGCCCGGCCGGTTATCGATGATCACCTGCTGACGCAGGTTTTCGCTCAATTTGCCGCCCACCGCTCGCGCAAGAATATCCGTAGCTCCCGCGGGAGCAACTCCAACGAGAAGCCGGATCGGCTTGGTCGGGTAATCCTGTTGCGCATATGCGCTGCGCGCTGACATCGCAAGGCATAAAACCGGAACCATGAACACTGTCCCGCGATACACGACCTTCATGTCGAGATATGCTCCCTGATGGCGTGCAGACCTGAGGCAGGAATTATAGACAGACTTATTTAGTTGCGTCCGGGGACGCAACCGCTTCGCTCTTGTAACATTCTGCAACGACTAAACAATCGTCTCGCTGTGCCGTGTACACGATCGACGGTGATACACTCGAATGCACACAATGTAATCTGCAACATCGACGAAAGCTGATGGAAAACTATCCGACTATCCAATTCATCTTGCGCTTCGGCAACGCTTTCGCGATCCTCGTTGCGCTTTTGCCCCTTGCTGCGAGCGTGGTCGCAGTCATCTGCGGCGTGCACTGGGTCGCGCTCGCGGGCGGTGCGCTTACGAGCATCGTGCTCGGCGTGCTGATGAAGAGCTACGTCGAGCTCGTACGCATCATCGCTGACATGCTGATACCGCGATGAACGATGCCACTTTTGATGTGATCGTCATCGGCGCCGGAATCGCGGGACTTACCGCCGCGGCTCGGGCCGCCCAGCAGGGGCTGCGAGTGGGAGTACTCGAGCGCGGCAGCGACGAGCGTTATCCATGCAACTCGCGTTACTCCGGTGGCATATTGCACATAGCGTTTCACAACATCAAAGAGCCGGCGGCTGCCTTGCTCGACGTGATTCAAACGGCAACGCGTGGGCATGCCAGGCGCGATCTCGCTGATGCATTCGCCGCCAACGCAGGACGCGCCGTCGATTGGCTCCGCGAGGAGGGCGCACGATTCATCAAGGTAGGCAATAGCGCTTACCAGCAATGGGTATTCGCGCCGCCGCGCGCGATCGCTGCAGGGCTCGACTGGAAAGGACGCGGCCCGGATGTGACTCTGCGCATGCTCGAGGCGAATCTGGTAAAACGCGGCGGTGAAGTGCGGCGCGCCACCGCTGCCACATCGCTGATTGTGGAAGGCGGGCGGGTGAGCGCGGTAGAAACGCAGCGCGACGGAACGCGAACGCGCCTTAGCGCGCAAGCGGTCGTGATTGCGGATGGGGGTTTCCAAGGCAACCTTGAAATGTTGCGCGAGAATATTTCCCCGGCGCCGTCGAAGGTGATGCAGCGCGGTGCCTCGACCGGTATCGGCGATGGTCTGCGCATGGCGCGTGCAATTGGCGCGGCTGCGAGCGAGCTCACGCCTTTTTACGGTCATCTGTTGTCCGCCGATGCTTTCCACAACGATAAAGTGTGGCCGTATCCGCAGTGCGACGAGCTCGGTACGGCCGGCATCGTAATCAACAAGGCGGGCGAGCGTTTTGTCGACGAAGGCAGAGGCGGCGTATACGTCGCAAATGCAATTGCGCGTCTCACCGATCCATTATCGACGTTTGCACTGTTCGACGAGCAGGTCTGGCAGGGTCCGGGCAAAAATGCGCGAATACCGGCGAATCCTCTGTTGCCAAAGGCCGGTGCCACGGTTCACTCGTCATCCACGCTTGCGGGCCTCGCCGCGTTGATTGGCGTTCCCAGTGAGAAACTGACTCACACGGTCACCGAATACAACAAGGCATATGCAAGCGGTACGCTGGGCGCGCTGAATCCCGTGCGCAGCAGCGCTCCCATCACCGGCAATGCGCCAATCCCGACGTTGGCAATCAATCAGCCGCCGTACTACGCAGTCCCCTTGTGCGCAGGCATCACGTATACCCTGGGTGGACTTTCGATCGACGGTTCTTCGCGCGTGCTGCGCGAGTCAGGCGAGCCGATTCCAGGACTTTACGCTGCAGGCTCGACGACCGGCGGACTCGAAGGCGGGCCCGGTGCGCATTATCTCGGCGGCCTTATGAAGGCAGTGGTGTTCGGTTTGATTGCAGCAGATCACATCGTTGCACAGACCAGACAACATGCGCAGCCGTAACGAACCAAGGTTCAGTCGGGTTTCGCGCCCGAAGCTTTCACGACCTTTGCCCATTTATCGATTTCAGATTTGATGAACGCGGCAAACTCACGCGAGCTGCCGCCTGCCAGCTCAGTACCGAGCTCTGCATAGCGGTCCCTCAGGTCCGGCAGCACGCGGTTTACCTCGTTGTTCAGCCGGTTGATGATTGCGACGGGCGTTCGAGCAGGCGCCAGAAAACCGTACCATCCCGTCACCTCGAAACCGGGCAGACCGGATTCCGCGACCGTCGGCACTTGCGGTGCGATCGGTGATCGCTGAAGTGCTGTCACTGCAAGCGCTTTTGCGCGGCCGCTCTTAATGTGCGGAAGAATGGCTGTGGTGCTGCCGAACTCTACTTGCACTTCACCCGAAAGCAAAGCAGTGACCGCAGGTCCGGAGCCCTTATATGGCACGTGGACCATATCGACGCCTGCCATCATCTTGAAGAGCTCACCCGCGAGGTGATTCGCGCTGCCGTTTCCCGACGAGGCGTATCTGACTTCTCCCGGCGCTGCGCGCGCCAGCGCGATCAATTCCTTCACCGTCGATGCGGCAAGCGAACTGCGCGCGGCGAGAAAGTATTGTCCGTAGACGATGCGAACAATCGGCGCAAAATCCTTGATCGCGTCGTAAGGGACGTTCGCCTGCAGGCTCGGATTAATCGTAAATTCTGGAGAAATCACCATCAGGGTGTAGCCGTCAGGCGCGCTCTTCGCGACCATCTCGGTTCCAAGCATAGTGCCCGCACCAGGGCGGTTATCGACGACGAACGACTGGCCCATCGTCTCGGACAGTTTCTTCGCGAGTATCCGCGCGCTGATATCGGTGCCGCCTGCCGCCGCTAACGGGACGATCACGCGCACGGACTTCAGAGGGTACTCCGCCGCCGACACGCTCGCGCACATTACGCAACACAAAGCACCGCAAGAGACGGCATAACGGCTCAAATCATTGATGGGATTCGCGAGCAGCAGATAAGCCGGCCAGCGGTGGGCGAACGTCGTATGCATAGTGCGTCGTGCGCCGGCCGCTTCAGTTATCAGCCCGCGGCCATCTGCCGCGGCGTTTTGATTGCCCCGTCGTCGGCGGAGTTATGCTTCTTATACACGGCGAAATTGACTGCAACACGACGGTCAACGTCGCGCGAGATAATCACTTCATTGCAGAACTCGGTGCGATGGCGGGGTGTATTCAGATAAACGTCGTTGTATTCTGCCCACCCCCATACATACAAGTGACCGCGCCGCTCAATGACTTCATCGAGATCTTCTGCGCTAATCTCGAGTGCAGTGGCATTGACGGTACTTCTCGGACCGATTAGCACGCCTATCGACTCGCCGCCCGCGAAGTCGGGAAAATCGAACTCTTCGCCGAGGCTGTCCTTGCGCAGCGACCAGTTGACGTGACTGCGCATATTTTTAGTCGGCGTCGCGCCGCTATTCTCCCAGACCGGCACGATGATGGCGCGGTCAGGGTATCTCAGCACCTCGACCTCGAAACGCCGCAGAAATACGAATGCTCGCTGGCTGGCGATGAGCGCCTGTTCGATCGCGTTAACGGATCGTCCGGCCTCAGCCGCTGCCGCTCCCGACAGGCGCAATGCTTCCTGGGTCTCAATGCGCTGAGTTCTGATTCCGCTTTTGAGTCCGGCAACAGACCAGCCAAGCAGGAGCACCAGCAGCGCAAGCACTGTTGCTGAAAGCGCGGTGACTGACGCGGCGTTTGCTCCTACGAATTGGCCGATCCGGATCGCCGATGGCCGCGCCCATCCTAGTAACGGGCCTTGCAACGGAGTGCAATCGAGGGTTTCAGTTCCCGTTGCGGTTACATCCACTGTCTGATAGCAGGACGGCGGTACAGACACCGCCCAGTCGACCAGGATTGCGACGACCGCCATCACAATCACAATTGTCAGGATTCGCATGGCTTGCATGAACCTCCGCAGCAGAATCCGGCCGACACATGGGCCGCGCAGGGGTTCATGTCGTGCACCGTTTCCGCATCGTTATAAAATGAAGCCGTAGTGTAATTGAGCGTAACGTTCGAAAACCCCATCGAGCCGATTTTTTTTGTCGTTCCAGGCTTTACAACGAAACCGGGTTTGAGATTCCATGAACCGGCCGCACATACTGACGTCCAACAACGCAAGCTACATTTGCTGATGACTGACATCTTTCACCCCGCCGTAGACGCCTGGTTTCGTCGAACGTTCGACGCGCCCACCGAAGCACAACAAAGGGCGTGGCCTGCGATACGCGCGGGCCGCGACGTGCTTATCGCCGCACCTACGGGCTCTGGAAAGACGCTTGCGGCCTTTATGGCGGCGATCGACGATTTGATCCGGCACGGCGTCGAGAATGCGTTGCCCGATGAGACAACGATCGTCTATGTATCGCCGCTGAAGGCGCTGTCCAACGATGTCCGCCGTAATCTTGAAGTGCCGCTGGAAGGCATACGCGCAACACTCCGCGAGCAAGGTTATGCGGACGTCGATATTCGCACCCTGGTACGCACGGGCGACACCCCGCAGGTGCAACGCCAGAGCATGGGCCGGCGGCCGCCGCATATCATCATTACAACCCCTGAATCGCTTTATGTGCTGCTCGGTTCGGATGGCGGCCGGCGCGTGCTGTCGACAACGCGTACAGTGATCATCGATGAGATCCACGCGATGGTGGGCAGCAAACGAGGCAGCCACCTCGCGCTGTCGCTCGAGCGGCTGGAAGCGCTCGCCGGAAGACCGCTGGTGCGAATCGGTCTCTCGGCTACACAAAAACCAATCGAGGAAATCGCGCGCTTCATGGTGGGCGCCCGCCGGTCGCTCGAAAATTGCACGATTGTCGACGCGGGGCATGCGAGACAGCGCGATCTGCAGATCGAAGTACCAGACTCGCCGCTGGAAGCAGTCATGTCCGGGGAAACGTGGCAGCAGCTGTATGACCGGGTGGCCGCGCTGGTCAATGAGCACCGCACCACGCTGATTTTCGTCAATACGCGCCGGCACGCAGAGCGTGTCGCGCGTCATTTATCGGAACGGCTCGGCGACGAGAATGTCACTGCCCATCACGGCAGTCTTTCCAAAGAGCGGCGGTTCGATGCGGAGCAGCGCCTTAAAGAAGGCCGCTTGAAGGCGCTGGTCGCCACGGCGTCGCTCGAGCTCGGTATCGACATCGGCGACGTAAATCTCGTGTGCCAGATCGGATCATGCCGGCTTATCTCTACATTTTTGCAGCGCGCGGGCCGCGCCGGGCACTCCCTAAACGGCGTACCGAAAGCGCGCTTGTTCCCGCTCTCGTGTGACGAGCTTGTCGATTGCGTAGCGTTGCTCGATGCGGTGCGCCGCGGCGAGCTCGACCATATCGAGATTCCGCTCATGCCGCTCGATGTGCTCGCGCAACAGATTGTTGCCGAAGTCGCGGCCAGCGAATGGGGTGAGGAAGAGCTATTCGAGCTCATGCGCGGCGCATACCCATATCGTGAGCTGACGCGTGAGAAGTACGGTGAAATCGTCGGCATGCTGGCGGAAGGATTCAATAACCGGCGCGGACACGTGCGTCAGTACATCCATCGCGATGCAGTTCATGGCCGGTTGCGGGCACGGCGCGGCGCGCGGCTCACCGCGCTGACTTCAGGCGGAACTATTCCCGACAATGCCGATTACACCGTCGTGCTGGAACCCGAAGGCAGTATCGTCGGCACGGTCAACGAGGACTTTGCCGTCGAGAGTCTGCAGGGCGATATCTTTCAGCTCGGCAATACGTCTTATCGCATTTTGCGCGTCGAGGCAGGCCGCGTGCGCGTGGAGGATGCGCATGGCCAGCCGCCCAGCATTCCGTTCTGGCTGGGCGAAGCACCCGGCCGCAGCAACGAGCTATCGTTAGCGGTATCGCGCCTGCGCAGCGAATTCGAGTCGCGTGGTGACCCGGCGGCTTCGCTCGCGTGGTTGATTTCCGAAGTGGGGATTGCCGAGCCCGCCGCGACGCAGGTCGTCGAATATCTGCAGGCTGCGAAATCCGCACTCGGCGTGCTCCCGACCGTCGATACGATCGTGTTCGAACGTTTCTTCGACGAGACCGGTGGAACTCAACTGGTGATTCATGCGCCTTTCGGCAGCCGCATTAATCGCGCATGGGGCCTGGCGCTGCGCAAGCGCTTCTGCCGCAAATTCGATTTCGAGTTGCAGGCTGCAGCCACCGAAGACTGCATCGTATTGTCGTTGAGCACGAGCCACAGTTTCCCGCTGGAGGACGTCTCCGGTTACCTGCATTCGAAGAGTGTCCGCGCGGTCCTCATACAAGCGTTGCTCGCGGCGCCGATGTTCACGGCACGCTGGCGTTGGAACGCCGCAGTGGCACTCGCCATACCGCGTTTTCGCGCCGGCAATAAAGTACCGCCGCAGCTGCAGCGTATGTTCGCTGAAGACCTGATCGCGGACGTGTTTCCAGACCAGATCGCATGCGCCGAGAATCTCACCGGCGAGCGCGAAATCCCCGATCATCCGCTCGTCGAGCAGACGATCCGCGATTGTCTGGAAGAGGCGATGGACATTCACGGTCTGGAGCAACTTCTCGGTGACATTGAAAGCGGTCAAGTCCGCGTCGTCGCGCGTGAGCTTACGGAGCCATCGCCGCTTGCCCTGCAGGTGCTCGCTGCGCGGCCCTATGCATATCTCGATGATGCTCCGCTCGAGGAGCGTCGTACGCAGGCCGTCATGGCGCGTCGCTGGCAGGATCCGCGCAACGCGTCCGATCTCGGCAAGCTGGATGCCAGCGCGATCGCGCGCGTTAAAGACGAAGCGTTTCCCGCTGCGGAGAGCGTCGACGAGCTGCATGATGCGCTTATGTGGTGTGGATTCCTGACTACCGCCGAAGTCACTCCGCGGCAGCAGTGGGCGGACTTGATGGCGGAACTCGTGCGCACGCAACGTGCCGCACAAGTACATCTGCCGGCGGGACAGGTGTGGGCAGCCGCTGAGCGGTTGCCGCGATTCGCCGCGATTTTTCCGGATCTGACAATAGAGCCGGCGACGCGTGTGCCGGAACCCTACGCGAGTGAAAACATCACGCGCGAAAATGCGCTGCTCGAGATTGTTCGCGGCCGCATGGAAGCGCTCGGGCCGGTAACTGCGGGTGCGCTCGCTGAATCACTCGGCGTCGATACTTCTGAAATCGAGCAGGCGCTGCTCGCGCTGGAGGGCGAAGGCTTTGCCATGCGCGGCGCTTTTACGCCGGATTTCACGGGTGTCGAGTGGTGCGAGCGTAGACTGCTCGCACGCATTCACCGCTACACCGTGGATCGATTACGGCGCGAAATCGAGCCTGTCACGAGCCAGGATTTCATGCGCTTTTTGTGCGACTGGCATCATGTCACCGCGCAGTCGCGCAAGGACGGACCGGATGC
>Ga0207683_10006403_pt1 | contig 10085 bp, 6 predicted proteins | sample KBSM73metaG_FD_184333 | JGI IMG/M metagenome (GOLD analysis project Ga0207683, IMG submission 184333) | Miscanthus rhizosphere microbial communities from Kellogg Biological Station, Michigan, USA - KBS M7-3 metaG (SPAdes) (version 2) | ecosystem: Host-associated > Plants > Roots > Rhizosphere >...
GATCCTCGCTATGCGAAGCGATTCGGAGTGTTCCCCATGCCGCATCCGTTTCTGGAGGTCTTGGGGATGATCCCGGCAGAACTTCGGCGCCGTCCTGGAAAGATCCGAGTCCCAGATGTCGTGACCGAACGGGAGTACGACCTGGTGTGTATCGGCTCTCCCACTTGGTGGCTGTCGACCAACGTTCCGATCCGGTCGTTCCTGCAGTCGGAGGCCGCGAGCCGGGTCTTGAAGGGCAAGCAGTTCGCCGCGGCAGTCCCGTGCCGCCGGTACTGGCGTCACAACCTGAAGACGGTGAAAAGGTTGGGCGCCGAGCGCGGTGGCGTCTTCACAGACGGAATTCACTTCCGCTACCAGGGAGGCCAGGTGCGCTCGTTGCTGTCACTGGTCAGCTACCTCGGCTCCGGCGAGTACCGCGACCGTTACCTCGGGATCAAGGTACCGCCGACCAACCTCCAGGCGTCCCACCTGCAGGCGGCACGAGAATTCGCCGATGCACTGGCCAACCGCCTACTGAGCAGCGCCGACACTCACTAGCTGCTCTGCCAGCGGATGCTCTGCTAACCCCGCTGCCGGGCCAGTCGTGCGCCGCGTCTCGCGGCGCGCCGGCCTGGGGCCGAACCCGACGAATTGGTGGCATGGGCACAACCTGCGCCGAGGCGTTTCCGTCGCGGTGGTCACGCTGGCCTGACAATCAGCGACCTGCCGCCGGGTAGCCTGCGACATTCGGTGGTGCATCTAGAGCGGTTTGCAGAGCTGTTTGTTCATCCCTGGTGGATGATGTCCGGGGAGTGTGGCCGCGGTCAGATGGTCGGGCGGGCAAAGACGACGGATCTTTCCCGGTGACGGGCTCGGGCGTGCGGGCTGGGATGCGACCGGAGGTAGCGCCGGCTGCAGCCGAGCCGCATGGATCATGCCGAGGCGGCCTTCGTTCTCACGGTCAGGATCCAACGCGGAATCAGTCACCCGTTGTTGTCTCGGGGAAGGAGCGGTGAAGTGAACAAGCAATTCAAGGGCACGATCGATATCGATATTAGGGACTCGGTTCCGGACTGGGCTCCGTTCGAGCCGCCGAAGGCGCCGGATGGCGCACCCAATGTGGTTTACATCGTGCTTGACGATGTGGGCTTTTCGGCGATGAGCTGTTACGGCGGGCCGATCGAGACGCCGAACATCGATCGGATCGCCGCCGACGGGGTGCGGTACACGCAGTGGCATACCACGGCGCTGTGCTCGCCGACCCGCTCGTGCCTGCTGACCGGGCGCAACCACACCCGCAACTCGATGGCGTGCATCACCGAGGCCGCGGTCGGGTTCCCGAATGCGAGCGGGACCATCCCGCCGGAGAACGGCATGCTCCCGGAGATCCTCGGCGAGGCCGGCTGGAACACCTACATGGTCGGCAAGTGGCACCTGTGCCCGACCATCGAGATGAATGTTGCCTCGACGCGGCGGAACTGGCCGTCTGGCCGCGGGTTTGAGCGCTGGTACGGGTTCCTGGGCGCGGAGACCAACCAGTGGTACCCGGACCTGGTGTACGACAACCATCCGGTCGACCAGCCGAGGTCACCGCAGGAGGGCTACCACCTGACGGAGGATCTCACCGACAAGGCGCTGGAATTCATCAAGGACGCGAAGACGGTCGCGCCCGACAAGCCGTTCCTCCTGTACTACGCGCCGGGCGCGGCCCACGCCCCGCACCACGTCTCCAAGGAATGGGCCGACAAGTTCACGGGCCGCTTCGACATGGGGTATGAGGCGATACGGGAACAGACCCTGGCCCGGCAAAAGCAGCTGGGCATCGTCCCGGCCGACACCGAGCTGCCGCCGATCAACCCGATCGGCACACCCGAGACCCGCACGGGCCCCAAGGGCCAGCCGTTCCCGCCCCTGGATGTCACCAGGCCGTGGGACACACTGTCGGCCGAGGAGAAGCGGCTGTTCTGCCGGATGGCCGAGGTGTACGCCGGGTTCCTAGCACACGCCGACCACCACATCGGCCGGCTGCTGGACTACCTGGAGGAGTCCGGGCAGCGGGCCAACACCCTGGTCATCCTGGTGTCCGATAACGGGGCCAGCGGCGAAGGCGGCCCCGACGGCTCGGTCAACGAGATGTTGTTCGCGAACGGCATCCCGGACAACATGCAGACCAACCTGGCCATGCTCGACGAACTCGGCGGCACCAAGACCTACAACCACTACCCCAACGGTTGGGCGATGGCGTTCAACACGCCGTTCAAGATGTGGAAGCGGTACGAGTTCAACGGCGGCACCGCCGACCCATGCATCATCTCCTGGCCCTCCGCTACCGGTGACCCGACCGGAAACGGCGAGCTGCGGCACCAGTATCACCACGCCATCGACATCGTGCCGACCATCCTGGACACCCTCGGCGTCGAGCCACCGGCCACGATCAAGGGTCACGTGCAGAGCCGCTTCGACGGGGTCAGCATGCGCTACAGCGTCGAGATGCCGTCGGCGCCATCAGCCCGCAAGACGCAGTTCTACTCGATGCTCGGCTCCCGCGGCATCTGGCATGACGGCTGGAAGGCGATCACCACACATCCGACCCTATCCGGGTGGAGCGACTTCAACGACGACACCTGGGAGCTGTACCACACCGACACCGACCGCGCCGAGATACACGACCTCGCGGCCGAACACCCGGACAAGCTGCGGGAGCTGGTGAACCTGTGGTTCGCCGAGGCCGGCGACAACGGGGCCTTCCCGCTCGATGACCGGTCCGCGGTGGAGATCATCACCACGCCCCGGCCGCAGCTGGCCTCGCCCCGCGACCGCTACGTCTACTTCCCCGGCACCGCGGAGGTCCCCGAGGCGCAGGCGGTGAACGTCCGCAACCGCTCCTACACCATCGGCGCGCTGGTCGACATACCAGCCCCCGGCGCACAGGGCGTGCTGTTCGCGCACGGGTCACGCTTCGGCGGCCATGCCCTGTACGTGAAGGACAAGCGGCTGCACTACGCCTACAACTTCGTCGGCATGCTGGAGCAGAAGATCGACGCCACAGAGGACCTGCCCACCGGCAAGAACCTGATCCTGTCGGCCTCCTTCGACAAAGACGGGGAAGACCCGCCCCACGTATCTACCGGCATCCTGTCCCTCTACCACGGCGATCAGAAGGTCGGCGAAGGCCGAATCAAAACCCAGCCCGGGATGTTCTCCCTCGCCGGCGAAGGCCTCTGCGTCGGCCGGGACAGCGGCGAACCAGTCACCGGCGACTACCCGGGTCCTCACCCGCACACATTCACCGGCGGCACAATCAAACGAGTCGCCGTCGACGTCAGCGGCGATCCCTACCTCAACCTCGAACGTGAAGCTGCGGCCATGCTCGCCCGCGAGTAGCCGACCCGCCCAAGACGTCAGTGCCCGACCGATTGGGGTGTCGTGCGAAACGGATAGATAGGGGTCGATACCTCAGCGTGACTTCCTCAGCGTGACTTCCTCAGCGAGGTCATCTCAGCGGTGGTCGTGATCGTCGCGGTGGCGGCACTTGCGTCCTGGCCGTGTACTTCATGCGGAGCCACGAATGCAACTTCTCACCCGGGCGGGCGGCCGTAGGCGGGAGCGCAGGTTCGAATCCTGTCGGGGCACCACGCCGAAAGTGCCGTATTTACTAGCCTCTAAGCCATCACGGGTCGCATCGGACCATGATCATCTATGTCTCGGGCCGCGCTCGGGCGGCATTTCAACCCGGCCGCAGCAGCTCGTGCACCGTCACGCCCTGATTCCGATCCAGTGCGGCAACCGCAGGTCCACGGCTGAGCTGGCCCCACTCGCTGACGACCTGCAGCCTCGATCAATCTCGGCTTTCGCGAGGTCCGCCGTTCCCCCCGGGAGGGTCCAGTCCCTCTCATCGGCCCGGAGTCTGACCTCGGCAGCTCCGGCTTTGGCGCAATAGGAAGCGCGCCGCTTGGAAAGGCGCAGGGGTGTCCAGACTTTCCTGCTTGTTCGGCGTGAGCTGCGCGGTTATGGTTAGTTGATCTTCGGCCGAGGGGGGCGTGATGGCCAGGGGCATCGCGAACGGCAGCCATCTTCTTCGGATCCGCGCGGCATCGGCTATTGCCGTGGTGGGCCTCATCGCGGTGTCGCTGAGCACGCCGTCCGCAGCGGCGACGACGGCTCGACCCGGGCGGCCGAAGCCCGGGATCGCATGGACGAGGTGCACGGAGCCGCCGGCTGCGCGGAGTAACCAGTTCCAGTGCGCCAAGGTTCCGGTGCCGTTGGACTGGGCCAAACCGAATGGCACGAAGATCGAGCTGGCCGTCATCCGCCGGCTGGCCAGTCGACCCCAGCAGCGGATCGGGTCGATGTTCGTCAATCCGGGCGGACCGGGCCAGAGCGGATACGAGTTGGTGGCTAACTCGGGTCAGGACTTCGACGAGTGGGGCGGGGGACGCTTCGACGTGGTGGGCTGGGACCCGCGGGGCACGAATCGCAGCTCACCGGTGGAGTGCTTCACCAGCCAGGCCGCCGAGGACCGGTTCTGGGCCGGGGTGTTTGTTCCTATCACGCCGGCCGAGTCGGCGTCCTACCAGCGCAAGACGGTCGAGCTGGCCCGCCGCTGCGGTGAGGTGAGCGGGGCGCTCCTGTCGCACATCACCACCACGGACACCGCCCGCGACCTCGATGCGCTGCGTGCGCTCGTCGGCGACCGGAAGATCACCTACGTCGGCCTGTCCTACGGGTCGATGATCGGCCAGATCTACGCCAACCTCTTCCCGGGCCGGGTGCGGGCGATGATGCTCGACGGCATCGTCGATGCGGTGGACTACACCACCAGTGCCGAGGCGAATCTTGGGAACTCCGTCTCGTCGGCCGACGAGGTCTTCGCGCAGTTCCTCGCCCTGTGCCAAAGCGCCGGGCCCGGCCGCTGTGCGCTCGCCGGTCACGGCCAGACCGTCGCGCAACGGGTGGCCGGGCTGTTCGCCCGGGCGCGCCGCGCGCCGATCCCGGCGCCCCACGCCAACCCGCCCGGCACACTCAGCTACGGGGACCTGCTGCAATCGACGTTCACCCCCCTACGGCTGCCGCTCACCTGGCCCGAGTTCGCGGCGAACCTCAACGCCGCCGCCAACGGTGACGGGTCGGCGCTGAAGACCGAAGCGCGGCTCTCGCTTTCACCGCAAGGGATGCAAGCGTCGACGACGTCGGCGGCGATCTCATGCGGTGACGCTCCCGCCCGGCTGCCGTCGTCGGCCTGGCCCCTGGCCATCCGTCGCTTCACCAACGTGGGCAAGCTGTGGGGACCCGTGCTGGGCTGGTCGCTGTGGGCACCATGCGCCTCGAACTGGCCGGCCCACGCCACCGACCGATACACCGGGCCCTGGAACGCCAAGACCAAAACCCCGATCTTGCTCGTCGGCGCCCGGTACGACCCCGGCACCCCCTACCGCAACGCGCAGGTCGCCGAGCGGCGACTCGGCAACGCCGTGCTGCTCACCCTCGACGGCTGGGGCCACCCGAGCTACCAGGTCCCCAGTACGTGCATCGACCGGGCGAGAGTGCGCTACCTCGTCAAGCTCATCCCCCCACGCCCCGGCACGCACTGCCAACCCGACGAGGTCCCGTTCCACTAACCGTCGCGGATCTAACTTTGGCCAAGGGCTGCTGCCGGTCTCCGCGACATCCGTACTAATCCTTACTAATCCTTCATTCGCGCCGGCGGGCGGGTCCACTTCGGTGATGGGACACTTCGCGGCCGCCAGGGGCGACATCAATCTCGCGGTAATCTCCGGCCAGGTCAACTTCGGTGGCGCCAATTCTCCGGCGGCCGAGTCACCCGTAACGGTGTCGAATTCAGGGGAGAGGCGCCCGGAGAAGGCCTTTACCGCGCCGGGCAATTCGTGCGTCGTTGGCGAGCCGTTCAGACGTTGTGACCGTTAGCGGTCAGCGTGAGGTCGATGTTGCCTCTGGTGGCGTTCGAGTATGGGCATACCCGATCTGCGGCGGCAACGATCCGTCTGGCCTGCTCGGGATCGTGAACCTGCGGCAGGGTTACGGCGAGCTCGACGGCTAGCTGGTAGCCACGCTCCTCAGTGGGCAGGAGGCTCACGCGGCTGTCGATCGAGACGTCGCCCACCTCGGCCCGCTCGCGACGACCTACCACGCCGAGGGCACTTTCGAAGCAGGCCGCGTAACCGACGGCGAAGAGCTGTTCGGGGTTGGTGCCGCCTCCCTGGCCACCCATCTGTTTCGGGGAGCGCAGCTGCACATCCAAGGCTCCGTCGTTGGTGCGCCCGTGTCCGGCGGCGCGGCCGCCAGTGACCGTTGCCTCTGCCGTGTAGAGAACTCGCGCCATGTTGGCCTCCATGCTGGGATATCCCGATTTGCCGCGGCCGCGGCGTCATCTGCTGGCCCACGATGCCCGGATCGGCTAGGGCACGACGACGACCACCGGCGCGTCTTTGCGGCCGACGAGCCGCCGGCCCAGTGAGCCGGCAACGTGATGCCGCATCTTTGCCGACCGGCCGACCACCACGAGATCGGCGTGCATCGCCCTCGCCACGCTGATCAGGGCGCGCGCCTCGTCGCCGATTTCCCTGACGAAGGCGATGGGCACGCCGAGGTCGCGGGCCCGCTGTTCGGCGTCGTCTTTCAGCTGCCCGGCGTCCTGCTGTCGGGCCTGCGCGGCTGCCGCCCAGTCGAGTGGCACGCCGACCGTGACCGCGGCGCCAGGTTCTATCCCGGGTGTGACGTACACGGCGAGGAGTCGGCCGTTGGAACGTTCGGCCTCACCGGCCGCCCAGGAGAACGCGTCCCAGCTGGTCGGCGAACCATCCAGTCCGACCACGATCACCGGCGCCGTGGCACCAACGGCCGGATCCGACGAATCCGGCATGGGCAGCGCCGCTCTAGCGTGGGTCATACGATCACCTCCGGGTTCAACGAATGCGACGGTCAGGGCCGGTCTGCGGCGCCCGGCCCGAGCGCGAGCCGGCAATCACTTGTGCGTTCGCAGACCGTGGCTGGCTGTCTGGGCTGTCCGCCGCAAGTTTCACCAGCTGGCGCAGGGCGGGCAGGGCGGTGCTGAGCGCGGCCCGCTCCGGCCCGGTGAGGTTGTCGATCAACGCCCGGAACACCGACGCGCCGGCGCGGCGCATCGCGCGCAGATGCTGGCGTCCCGCGCTGGTGATGGCGACCAGCACCACCCGTCGGTCAGCCGGGTCGCGCCGACGCTCGGCGAAGCGGAGGTCTTGCAGCTGAGTCACGACCGCGGTCATCGACGGCTGGGTCACTCCCTCGGTCACGGCCAGATCGGTCAGCCGCCGCGGCCCGGTCCGCTCCAACGTCGCCAGCGTCGACGTCGCGGTCAGGCTCAGCTGTCGGCCGGTGCGACGGACCGCCAGCGACGCCACCGCAGCCAGCGCCTCGCCGAGGATGTCGCTGTCTTCGGCCATGACATAAACATAGGCACCTCTATATAGCTGTGTCAATGAGAATCCGCGGAGATGGCACTGCTTCCTTGGTCGATAGTCATGCAGACTGACATCGCCGCGTTCTTGGGCGCCGCCGTGTCAGAGGCACTGCGCGAGGCTCGTGCCAGCATTTCCTCGACGGCGACTAAGAACAGGACTTCGTCCTCAGCGCTCTGGCGGCTCTATCGCGGATTACATCGACGATAGGTGGACACGCGGGCCAGACGCTCACTGACGCGCTCGCGGCGTTCGTCAGCCCAGCAAGGGACCAGCCCAGCGCCAGTCACCCTCGGGTCCCAAGAACTCCACCCGCTGTATCTCGTTATCCTCTGCCACGCCCTCCGCGGCCCAGGTAAGGGCTGCGGCGTGATCGGCGAACTGACGCTCGTCAACCACGTCGCCCATCGCGTCGAGAAACCGGTAAAGAGTCACCCCAGTAAGGCTAGGGATTGCCTGACCCTTTGCTGCCACGACCTGCGTGGAGTGCGTGTTAGCGATGTCATGAGCGAGCACGAGCCCGCGCAAACCGTCGACCTGCCAGTGCCACCGGACCTGACAGGGCGCGCAGATGGAGAGTTCTCGAGCCTGATCAATCGACCGCTATTGCCGGCGAACCCGACGGAGACTGCTCGTATTTGGTTCGCAATGGCTCGGCGTGGCCTCTACGCCTTTGACGGCGTGATCACCACAGGCCGTACGACAGGATTGCGCGACTGATGCGCTCGCTCCGTCTTCCAGAGATGTCGCGCGACATCGAAGGCGCTGCGTTGTTGGGCCGCCTGCCGCTCAACTTCGAGACCTCGGTGCCATGGGCACATCCGTCCCGACTGGCGTCGTACCGCTCGACAGATCAATCGACCGATCCCGCCGCCGCCACGAACGCTCCGCCGACAGATCGCCCCGATCATTCGAGGCGATGAGACCGAGTTCGTCGCGCTGCCGAGCCGGGCCAGCTCACCACCGGGCGTGTGCGCACCGTTGCGGAGGAGCTGGAGGTCGGAACGCGGACCGTATGGCAGTGGGCGGTCGGATTAGTGAAGGACCGTTTGTCGCGCTAGTCTGGTTTGTCGGGAGGAGGGCCGATGAGGAGACTTCAGGTCGTCGCCGGCGCGATGGTCGTTGGCGCTTGAATCGTCGGCCTGAATCTCGCGACGGTGGCCCAAGCCCACGGATTCGGGGTCGCAGCCTCGTAGGACAAACACCAGGTCAAGTCAATCATCGCGACGTTGCGGACGGCGCCGGCATGACACGGTCGACGCGACGCGACCCATTGCCACCGTGGTGCGGGGCTGATCGCGGGTAAGTCGCAATAGACGGGAGGAAACGATGAGCACATATGACGAGCAGCACTTCTCGCGGGAAACGGAGGGACTTTCGAAAGCAGTTGCATCGACGCTGGTAAGGGTCGCCGACGGCGAGCACATCGAGTTGCGGATCGCCCCGGTGGAGAAGTACATCGGAGACGCGTCGGTGCGGATGCTCGCCTATAACGGGTCGATCCCCGGCCCTACTTTCAAGGTGCGTCAGGGATCTGAGATCGCCGTTGATGTCGTCAACGATGGTGACCTGGAAGCGACGGTGCACTGGCACGGGTTGCGCCTGGAGAATCGCTACGACGGCACGCACGAAACGCAGGCGCCCATCGCAGTCGGCGGCCGCTTCACCTGTCGCGTGGCGTTCCCCGATCCCGGCGTCTACTGGTACCACCCGCACATCCGCGAGGACTACGGCCAGGAGATGGGCCTGTACGGCAACGTGCTGGTCGAACCCGGCGTCTCCGATTACTGGCCAGCGGTCCACCGCGAGGTCGTCGTGACCCTCGACGATGTCTTGATCGAGAACGGCAAGATCGCACCCTTCTCACGCTCCGAGACCACGCACGCGGCGATGGGTCGCTTCGGGAACGTGCTGCTGGTCTCCGGCGAACCCGATCTCAAGCTGTCCGCGAAGTCCGGTGAGGTCGTTCGGTTCTTCCTGACCAACACCGCCAACACCCGCGTGTTCAAGGTCATGCTGCCGGGCGCGCGGATGAAGCTCGTCGGCGGCGACAGCGGCCGGGTCGAGCATGAGCAGTTCGTCAACGAGGTCGTGCTGGCGCCCTCCGAACGTGTCGTCGTCGACGCGCTGTTCGAGCAACCTGGCGAGCTGGCGTTGGTGCATCAGACTCCCGACCGCGTCTATCAGCTCGCCGGGATCACCGTCGGCGACGGCGTCGCCGAGCCGTCGCTCAGTGAGGAGTTTGCGCAGCTACGAAGCGACCCGGAGCTGGGCGCCGAGCGGGAGCGGCTGGCCAGCCTGGTGGAGGCCGAACCGGACAAGACGCTGGCGTTCGTCGCCGAGATGGACTTCGAGGAGCCCGATGGCCCGGTCGTCTACGAATGCCCGATGCATCCCGACGTCGTCCAGGACGAACCCGGACGCTGCCCACGCTGCGGCATGACGCTCCTGGCCAAGTCGGTCGCGACGACCTACGCGTGCCCGATGCACCCAGCCGTGGTGCAGAACGAGCCGGGCCGCTGCCCACAGTGCGGAATGAAGCTGCTCGCGGTGCCCGCCAGCTTCACGACGTACTCGTGCCCCATGCACCCCGACGTGGTGCAGAACGAGCCGGGCCGGTGCCCACAGTGCGGGATGAAGTTGCTGCCGGCT
>Ga0207683_10006405_pt1 | contig 10083 bp, 7 predicted proteins | sample KBSM73metaG_FD_184333 | JGI IMG/M metagenome (GOLD analysis project Ga0207683, IMG submission 184333) | Miscanthus rhizosphere microbial communities from Kellogg Biological Station, Michigan, USA - KBS M7-3 metaG (SPAdes) (version 2) | ecosystem: Host-associated > Plants > Roots > Rhizosphere >...
CTGCGGCTCGGGCAAAATTGTGACCCCGGTGCCCTCGAGAAAGCCGAGCAGGCGCTCGCGGTCGGCCACCGTGATGCGGTTGTTGCTCTGGACCAGCGCCTGGGCGCGCTGCAGCGACTCGGTGTCGCCGGTCTCCTGGAACTTGCGGCGCAGCTGCCGGTAGGTCGTGGTGTTGCGGCCGCCGAGGCTCTTGACGGCGCGCTCGGCCTTCGCCTCGAAGTCCGGCTCACGGCCGTAGAGGTGATTGAAACGCCGTGCGGCCTCGCGCGTGAGCTCCACGTGCGCCACCTGGTCCTCCCCGACCGGGACGAAGGCGGCGCGGTAGATCAGGATGTCGGCGCTCTGCAGCAGCGGGTAGCCGAGGAAGCCGTAGGTGGCGAGGTCCTTCTCCTTGAGCTGCTCCTGCTGGTCCTTGTAGCTCGGCACCCGCTCGAGCCACCCGAGCGGGGTGATCATCGACAGCAGCAGATGCAGCTCGGCGTGCTCGGGTACGTGCGACTGGATGAAGAGCGTCGCGACGCCCGGATTCAGTCCCGCGGCCAGCCAGTCGGTCAGCACCTCGCGCACGTGCTCCTGCAGCTGCGAGGTGTCCTCGTAGCCGGTGGTGAGCATGTGCCAGTCGGCGACGAAGAAGAAGCACTCGTACTGGTACTGCAGCTCGACCCAGTTGCGCAGCGCGCCGTGATAGTTGCCGAGGTGCAGCCGGCCCGTGGGCCGCATGCCGGACAGCACGCGCCGTGCCGGCGCCGGTGAACTCACGTGCCTCCCCGCAGGCGTGCGGGGCGTGCGGGAGGTGGGGCGTGATCGGTGGGGAGGGCCGGACGCGTTGGGCGTGCGCGGCGCATGAAGATCGGTCTGCTGCTCACGGCGGCAATTATAGCGCACGCCCCGTGATCGCCCCCAGCGCGCCTTTGCCCTGGCGCACGATCAGCGGGGGCGTGCGCGACAGATCGACCACGGTGGTCGGCTCGATCCCGCAGTCGCCACCATCGAGGACCGCATCGATCTCGTGCTCGAGCCGTGCCTGGATCTCGCGTCCGGCCGTGAGTGGCTGCGGGTCGCCGCCCACGAGCAGCGTCGAGCTCATGAGCGGCTCCTGCAGCTCCGCCAGCAGCAGGCGCGGTACCGGGTGGGCCGGGATGCGCACGCCGATGGTGCGGCGCTTCGGGTGCTGCAGGCGGCGCGGGGTCTCGCGCGTGGCCGGCAGCAGGAATGTGTATGGCCCGGGCAGGCACGTGCGCAGTATGCGGAACTGCCAGGTTTCCAGGCGCGCGAAGCGCCCCACCTGGGCGAGGTTGGCGCACACCAGGGTGAAATGATGGTGCCGGTCCGCCTGCCGGATGCGCCGCACCCGCTCGAGTGCAGCCGTGTCCCCCAGGTGCCACCCGAGTGCGTAGCAGGAGTCGGTCGGGTAGGCGATGAGGCCGCCCCTGCGCACGATATCGGCGGCCTGGCGGATCAGGCGTGGCTGCGGGTCGACCGGGTGTAACTGCAGGTATTCAGCCACCATCTGAGCGCTCTCGCAGAAAAACCAGTTCCCGTGGAAGTTGCGCCCCGCGCGTGACAATATACGCGGCCCTCAGCCGGGCACATCCTCGGCCTTTTTCATCAGGACGTCCGCACCCTCTTCCCATGCAGGCTGTCAGCGAGTTTGCGCCGCTCTTGGCGTTCATCGTGGCCTATTACCTTCGGGGCCTGTACACCGCCACCGCCGTGCTGATGGCGGCGATGCTGCTGCTGCTGCTGGTCGACTGGCTGCGCCTGCGGCGCGTGCCGCCGATGCACGCGCTCTCGGCACTGCTGGTGCTGATCTTCGGCGCGGCGACCCTGCTGCTGCACAACAAGCAGTTCATCCAGTGGAAGCCGACGGTATTCTTCTGGCTCGCGAGCCTGGCATTCCTGGGCAGTTTCTGGATCGGCAAGCACACCCTCACGGAGCGCTTCCTGGGAAGCGCCTTCGGCGAGCGCCTGCAGCTGACCGCCGGGCTGTGGCGGCGCCTCAACGGCTGGTGGGTGGCCTTTTACGCCGTACTCGGAGCGCTCAATCTCGCCGTCGCGCACTATGCGAGCGAACGCGCCTGGGTCGCCTTCAAGGTCTTCGGCCTCACCGCGCTCACCCTCGCCTTCGTCGTTGGCCAGGTGCTGTGGCTGCATGCACGCCAGAACCCCGCGCGCGCGGAGTCCTCGGGCTGATGTCAGCATCCCCAGCCAACGCACCGGCGGTGATGGCCGCGCTGCGCGCCGCGCTCGAAGCGGCGCTGGCGCCGGCCGCCCTGGAGATCATCGATGACAGCGCCCGCCACGCCGGACACCCCGGCGCGCGCGGTGGCGGTCACTTCCGCGTCACCTTGGTGGCCGAGGCCTTCCGCGGCCGCTCGGCGCTCGAGCGTCACCGGCTGGTATACAGCGCCGTGGCCGCGCTGATGGCGGGTGAGGTGCACGCCCTGAACATCATCGCCCGCGCCCCGGGCGAGGCTAACTAGCCGCCCGCGGTGAACGATTCGCCACGCTTGCACTCCATCCACCGCGACACTTTTTTCGATCCACTGCATAGGCAACACACCGGAACATTTGTATGAATTACTTGCGTGTATTTTTCCTCGCCGCGGCACTTGCAGCCCTGGCCGCCTGCCAGCCCAAGACGGCGGCGACGGCCACCGTCGCGGACAGCTCCCCTGCCATCGCGACCGTCAACGGCAGCCCGATCAGTCGGGACTTCTATGAGTTCTACATCAAGGGCATTACCGGCAAGAACGCCGCGGATCTCACCCCGCAGATGCGCGCCACGGCCCTCGACAACCTCATCCGCGCAAAGCTGGTGGGTGAGGAGGCCGTCAAGGAAGGTCTGGACAAGAACGGCGATACCGCCTACCTGCTGCAGCTCTCGCGCCTCAACGTGCTCGAGCAGGCGGTGTCGGACAAGTACCTGAAGGATCGTAAGCCGACCGAACAGGAACTGCGCGCCGAGTACGAGACGCAGATCGGCACCATGCCCAAGCAGGAATACCACGCCCGCCACATCCTGGTGGCCACCGAGCCGTTTGCGCAGAAGATCGTCGACCGCCTGAACAAGGGCGAGAAGTTCGAAGACATTGCCAAGCGCGATTCGATGGATTCCTCCAAGACCAACGGCGGGGACCTCGGCTGGTTCACGCCCGATCGCATGCTGCCGGAGTTCTCCGGCGCGGTGATGGCTCTGAAGCCGGGCGAATACACCAAGAAGCCCGTGCAGACGCAGTACGGCTGGCACGTGATCCAGCTGGTCGACACGCGCGACCTGGCGGCGCCGCAGTTCGACCAGGTGAAGCAGCGCCTCGAGCAGGTCGTGCAGGCGAAGAAGTTCCGCAGCTACATGGACGAGCTGATGCGCACCGCCAAGATCGAGAAGCTGGATCAGCCGGCCACCCCGGCAGCGGCCACCGCGCCCGCGGCTGCGCCGGCCGCCCCGGCACCGCAGGGCACGCCCGCCCCGGCCGCCCCGGCCGGCACTGCGGCACCGCCGCCACCGGCGCCGCAGAAGTAACGCGGCTTTCCTGCGCGATGCGGGCGCGGGTGACGGACTGAAGCTCCGTCACCCGCGCCGCTTTTCAGCTGCGCCCCAGGAGCCGCAGCAACTCCTGCTCGTCGATGACGCGCACGCCCAGCTCGCGTGCCCGGTTGAGCTTTGAGCCCGCCTCCGCCCCGGCGACGAGGTAGTGGGTTTTTTTTGAGACACTGCCGGCAACCTTCGCGCCCCGCGCGCTCAGCGCCTGCGTCGCCTCATCGCGCGTCAGCCCGCTCAGCGTCCCGGTCAGCACGAAGGTCTTGCCCGCCAGCGGATCGGCCGCAGCGGGGGCGGGCGTCATCTGAGGCCATTTCACACCTTTAGCCTGTAACGCTTTGATAACCTTGCGGTGGTCGTCCGAAGCGAAGAAGGCCGCCACGTGTGCCGCGACGATCGGACCCACATCCGGCACCTGCTGGATCATCGCCGCATCCGCCTGCATCAGCTGCTCGAGCGTGCCGAAGTGGCGCGCCAGGGCGAGCGCGGTCGCCTCGCCCACGTCGCGGATCCCGAGCCCCAGGAGCAGTCGCGGCAGCGTGGTGTGCTTGCTCTTCTCAATGGCCGCCAGCAGGTTGGTCGCGGACTTCTCTCCCATGCGCTCCAGCTGCGCCAGTTGCGGCAGCGTGAGGGCGTAGATGTCCGCCGGGGACCTGAGCTGCTCGTGTTCAACCAGTTGTTCGATCAGCTTGTCGCCCAGGCCCTCGATATCGAGCGCACGGCGGCTGGCGAAGTGCCGCAGCGCCTCCTGGCGCTGCGCGCGGCAGGTGAAGGCGCCGGTGCAGCGGGCCACCGCCTCACCCTCGACCCGCAACACCGGCGACTGGCACACCGGGCAGCGCTGCGGCAGCTGCACGGGCCCCGTGCCGGCCGGGCGACGCTCCAGGATGACGCTGACCACTTCCGGGATCACATCCCCCGCGCGCCGCACGATCACCGTATCCCCCACCCGCACGTCCTTGCGGTGCACCTCATCGATGTTGTGCAGCGTCACGTTGCTCACCGTCACGCCGCTGACGAACACCGGCTCCAGGCGCGCCACCGGCGTCAGCGCCCCGGTGCGCCCGACCTGGAACTCGACACCCTTCACCTGCGTCAGTGCCTCGTCGGCGGGAAACTTGTGCGCAATCGCCCAGCGCGGCGAGCGCGACAGGTAGCCCAGGCGCTCCTGGTCGGCGCGGCGCTCGAGCTTGTAGACCACGCCATCGATCTGGTACGGCAGCGCACGGCGCCGCGCCCCCAGGTCGCGGTAGTAATCCAGGCAGCCGCCGACACCTTTCACCGGGCGCACTTCCGGTGATACGGGCAGCCCGAGCGCCCGCAGCCAGGTGAGCAGCTCCAGCTGACCGGTCGGCTGCGGCGCGCCCTCGAGTGCGCCGAGCGCGTAGAAGAACGCCGTCAGCGGCCGGGCCGCGGTGATGCGCGGATCCAGCTGCCGCAGGCTCCCCGCGGCCGCGTTGCGCGGATTGACGAACACCTTCTCGCCGCGTGCCCGCGCCTGCTCGTTCATGCGCTCGAAGCCGCCGAGCAGCATGAACACCTCGCCGCGTGCCTCCAGCAGCGCCGGCGCCGTGCCGCGCAGCCGTTGCGGCACGGCGCGAATGGTGCGCACGTTGGCGGTCACGTCCTCCCCGGTCACCCCGTCGCCGCGCGTGGCGGCCTGCGTGAGCTGCCCGTCGCGGTAGATGACAGTCACGGCCAGGCCATCCAGCTTCGGCTCCGCGACGTACTCCAGCTCCCCGCTGAGCCCCAGGCGCTCATGGATGCGCCGGTCGAAGGCGGTGAGGTCCTCCTCGGTAAAGGCGTTGTCGAGGGAGAGCATCGGCACGCGGTGCACGACCTCGCCGAACGCGCTGCTCGGGGTACCCGAGACGCGCTGCGTCGGGGAGTCGGGCGTGATGAGCGTCGGGTCGGCAGCCTCGAGCGCGCGCAGCTCGCGCATCAGGCGGTCGTACTCGGCGTCCGGGACTTCCGGATCATCGAGGACGTAGTAGCGGTAGTCGTGCTGCGCCAGCTGCGCGCGCAACTCGGCGGCACGCGCCGCCGCCCCCGCCTTCACAAGGTCGCCCCGGAGCCCAGCCGTTCACGCAGGGAGGCGATGCGCGAGGGCGTGAGTGGCCCGCCCTGCTCGTCCTGCAGCACCCCGTGCAGGCGCTCATTCAGGCTGCGCGCGGTGAATACCAGCTCGTCAAAGGCCTGCGGCGGGGGCATGGGACCGGGCAGCACCGCGAACAGCGACAGGCCACCGTAGTGCTGTGAGTCCATCGTGTCCGCGTCGAAGGTGCCGGGGCGGTTGAGGCTGGCCGCGCTCAACACCGCACGCCGCTCTTCGTCGGGCTTGTGGAAGATGGCAAAGCGACCGAGCACGAAGCCCTCGGCGGCCAGCGCCTGGCGCAGCGAGCGCCCCGCAAAGCGCTGCGGCTGCGGCGCCACGAGCCGCAGCGCCAGGATGTGCCGCTGATCATCCGGCGGCCACTCGACCACGGGCGGCGCCGCGGCGGGAAGTTCCGGCAGCGCCTCGCGCGGCGCGGCGGCCGCGGGCGCCACGGCGTGGGCGGCCGCCGCCGGCTCGGCCTTGGGCACATAGGCAAAGTCGGCCACCGGCGGCTGCGGCGCCGTCAGCGGCGCCGGCTCGAAGGCAGGCAGCGGCGCCTCATCAGCCGCCGCGGATTCATCGGCGGCCGCGTCCGGGGCTGCGCTCGAGTGCCCGTCCTCCTCAGCCGAGTCCACCGCCGGCAGCTCGTGCGTGGGCAACGGATCGCGCGCGCGGATCTCGGGCAGCGTCAGGATTGGCTCGCGGTGCACCCGGGGCAAGGCCTCAGCGCCGAGGTCACGGGGCGAGGGGCGCTCGGAGGCGCTGCTGGCGCTCGCCTGGCGCGGACGGCGTCGCTCCCACCAGGCGAGCGCGGCGATAAACACCACCCCGAGAATGAGCAGAATCCAGCGCAGCTGCGAAGTCATAGCGAAGCGCACCCGTGGGCTTCAGACCGCTGCCAGGCGCACGGCTTCATCCACATCCACCGTCACGAGGCGCGACACGCCCGGCTCGTTCATGGTGACACCGATCAGCTGGGATGCAAGTTCCATGGTGCTCTTGTTGTGGGTGATGAACACGAACTGCACGCGCGCGGACATCTCGCGCACGATATCGCAGAAGCGGCCCACATTGTGCTCATCGAGCGGCGCGTCCACCTCATCGAGCAGGCAGAACGGGGCGGGGTTGAGGTCGAAGATCGAGAACACCAGCGCCACTGCGGTCAGCGCCTTCTCCCCGCCGGACAGCAGGTGGATGGTGCTGTTCTTCTTGCCGGGCGGGCGCGCCATGACGGCAACCCCTGCCGTGAGCTTGTCATCCCCGACCAGCTCCAGGTAGGCATGCCCGCCGCCAAAGAGGCGCGGGAACTTGTCGCGCAGCCCGACGTTGATGCGCTCGAAGGTGTCCTCAAAGCGCGTGCGGGTCTCCTTGTCGATGCGCCGCATCGCCTCCTCGAGCGTGCCCAGCGCGGAGGTCAGGTCCGCGAACTGGCTGTCGAGGTATTCCTTGCGCTGCGTGTGCTCCTTGAGTTCATCGATCGCGGCCAGGTTCACCTGCCCGAGCCGCTCCAGGTCGGCGCGCGTGGCGCTCAAGGATTCCTCCCACCCCGGAACCTGTGCCTCCGCGGCCAGCCCGGCGAGGATCTCGGCGAGGTCGCAGCGGGTCTCGGCGAACTGCTCCGCGAGGGCTGCACGCCGCACGTGCGTCTCCTGGGCGGCCAGGCGGGCGGCATCGAGCGCCTCGCGCGCGGCATTGACGCGCTGCTCGGCCCCGAGCCGTTCCTCGTCGCGGCCGCGCAGGGCGCTCTCGGTATCCTCCAGCGCCCCGCGCGCCAGGGCCAACTCGCTCTCCACGGTCAGCCGCAGCGCCAGCGTTTCGCCCAGCCGCGCCTGCGCCTGCAGGATCGGTTCGTCCCCGGAGGCCAGCTCCGCTTCAAGTTCCGCGCGCCGCCGCAACAACTGCGCGCGCTGCTCCATCATGCGGTCCATGCCGACGCCCACGGAACTCTCGGTCGAGCGCCGCGCCTCCACGCGCACGTGCAGGTCGCGCGCACTCATCTGCAGGCTCTGCGCCTGCGAGCGCGCCAGCGCCTGGGCGGCGCGCCGCTCCTCGCGTTCCGCGCCGAGGCTGGCGTGCCGCGATTCCAGCTGCGTGAGGCTCGCCGCGGCGCCCGCAAGTTCCGCGCGCGCCCGGCGCAGCGCCTCCTCGGTGGCCGCCTGCTCGCGGGCGACCTCGCCGGCGTCGCGCTGCAGTCGCTCTCCGCGCAGCTGCGATTCGGCGGCGCGGCTGCGGCCCGCCTGCAAGCCCGCCAGCATCTCCGCGTGCGTGCGGTGCGCACCCTGCAGCGCGTCCTGCGTGGACTCGCGGTGCACCTCAGCGTCGCGCAGCGCGGCGCGCGCCGCAGCGAGTGCCTCCTCCGCGGTGCTGACCTCCCGCGCGGCCCGCGCGGCCGCGGCGCGCAGCTCCTTCAGGCGCTGTTCGCGCTCCAGGACGCCGGCACGCTGATCGGTGCCGCGGCTGACCCGCAACCATTCCCGCCCCACCCACTCGCCGGCGGGGGTGATGTAGGAGCCGCCGGCAGGCAGCCGCGCGCGCTCCCGGAGCGCCGACTGCAGCGAGTCGGCGGTGAGCACGCCACTGAGCTGTGTGAGGATCGCGGACGGCCCGCGCACCCGCGCGGCGAGGGTGCCCCCGGGCGCGGGTGCCGACGCGGTCGCCCCTTCCAAGAGCGTCAGCCGCCCGGTGGTGAGCGAGGCCAGGCTGCCGGCGGCAGCGTCCAGTTCCGCCACGCACACCGCTTCCAGGTAATCCCCGAGCACGGTCTCGACCGCCCGCTCCCAGCCGGCCTCGACGTCCAGCGCCGTCGCCAGCCGCGGCTGCGTCGCGAGGCCCGCACCGCGCAGCCACTCACCGGTTTCGCCGGCGTGATCGCTCAGGGCGGCCGCCTGCAGGGCCTCGAGCGAGGTGAGTTCCGCGCGTGCCCCCTCGCGCGCGCCGCGCGCCGCCTCCAGCGTCGCCTCCGCCGCCAGCTGTGCGCCGCGGCGTGCCTGCAGTTGCTCGTGGGCGGTGGCGAGCGCTGCGGTCAGCTCGGTGCTGCGCGTGCGCGCCCGGTCTTCCTCGTCGATGAGCTGATCAAGTTCCCCGTGCGCCTGCGCGGCGCTGAGAGAGTCGCGTTCCTCGGTGAGGCGCTGCGCCTGGGCGCCAAGGCGGCGCAGCTGATTCTCCAGCTGCTCGATGCGCGCCCGCTCCACCTGGGCTGTCTGGTCGGCCGCGCCGACCGCCTGGGTGTGCGACTCCCAGCGCTGCTGCCAGTCCTGCAGCGCCCGCTCGCTCGCCTCCAGCGCCGCGGCGGCGTGCGCCTCGGCGTGCTGGGCGCGCTCGAGTTCGGGGGTGAGCTCGGTGAGTTCCGCGCGCACCACGGCGAGCTGCGCCTCGTCGCGCTCGATGTGATTGGCCAGTTCGGTGAGCGTGGCGTGCGTCTGCGAGAGGTCGCCCTGTTGGCGCTCGCGCAGCTCGCGCGTGTGCTCGATCGACTGTTCCAGGCGCGAGATGTCCGCGCCCACCTCGTAGTAGCGGCCCTGCACCGCAGACAGCTGCTCGCTGCGCGCGGCATGCACGAGGCGCTGCGCTTCGATGGCGGCTTCCGCTGCGCGTTGCTCGCTGAGTGCGGCCTGCATGGCGAGCTCGCGGGCGCGCACCGTCGCATCGTGCACCTCCGCGCCGCTGTCCAGCTCCCGCAGCCGCAGCGCCAGCAATTCGGCCGTGAGGCGCCGCTCCTGCTCCTTCAGCGCCTGGTAGCGCCGGGCGGTCGCCGCCTGGCGCTGCAGGTGGCGGATCTGCTTCTCGACCTCGTCGCGCACGTCCTGCAGCCGCTCGAGGTTCTCGCGGGTGTCGGCGATGCGTGCCTCGGTCTCCTTGCGCCGTTCCTTGTAGCGCGAGATGCCGGCGGCCTCCTCGACGAAGGCGCGCATGTCCTCGGCCTTCGCGTCGATGACGCGCGAAATCATGCCCTGCTCGATGATCGCGTAGCTGCGCGAGCCGAGCCCGGTGCCAAGAAACAGATTGGTGATGTCCTTGCGGCGGCAGCGCCCGGCGTTGATGAAGTAGGCCGAGGTGCCGTCGCGGGCCACCTGGCGCTTCAGCGAGATCTCGCTGTAGCCGGCGTAGGCGCCGCCGATCTTGCCGTCGGCATTGTCGAACACCAGCTCCACGGAGGCCGTGCCGACCGGTTTGCGCGCGGCGGAGCCGTTGAACACGACGTCCGCCATGTTGTCGCCGCGCAGGTGCTTGGCGGACAGCTCGCCCATGACCCAGCGCACCGCGTCGATGACGTTCGACTTGCCGCAGCCGTTGGGGCCCACGACACCGGTGAGATTGCTGGGGAAGTTGATTTGGGTCGGATCGACGAAGGACTTGAAGCCGGCGAGCTTGATCTTGGTCAGCCGCATCGTTGGTTTCTTCCGCCCTTGTTCAGCGCCCAAAAAGGATGGTGTAGTGTAGTGCAATA
>Ga0207683_10006406_pt1 | contig 10082 bp, 6 predicted proteins | sample KBSM73metaG_FD_184333 | JGI IMG/M metagenome (GOLD analysis project Ga0207683, IMG submission 184333) | Miscanthus rhizosphere microbial communities from Kellogg Biological Station, Michigan, USA - KBS M7-3 metaG (SPAdes) (version 2) | ecosystem: Host-associated > Plants > Roots > Rhizosphere >...
CTGGTGGCAACTGTCGTAGTGGCCGTCTCCGCACAGAACCAGAGCGCGACTCAGCCGACACAGCAGCCTCCGGCTGCCGGCGCGAATCCGCCGCAACGCCGCGGTCCGAGCCCGGAGTCGCTCGCCATCGCCGGCACGAAGCCGGCGCCGAGCAAGGCCCAATACGAAGGCTGGAAAACCGAACTCTCGAACTGGGGCCGCTGGGGCAAAGAGGACCAGGTCGGCGCCCCCAATCTGATCACACCGGCCAAGCGCAAGCAGGCCGCCGCCCTGGTAAAAGACGGTATCAGCGTCTCGCTCGCCGGCGACGTCAACACCGAGCGCGCCATCGACAATGGCCAGCCCTACGAACACGTGATGACGTCGGCGGGACCGGCGGGCGCCGGCGACAAGCTCACCGTGTCGTTCCACGGCTACGCGCACACGCACATCGACGGCTTCGCCCACCGCTTCTTCGACGGCAAGATGTGGAACGGCTTCTCATACGAAGAAGTCACTGAGGCGGGCGGCGCGCAGAAGAACTCCATCTACAACCTCCACAACGGCGTCGTCACGCGCGGCGTGCTGATCGACATCCCGCGCCTTAAGGGGGTCGACTATCTCGAACCGGGCACGCGCATCTTCATCGAGGACATCGAAGCATGGGAGAAACAGGCTGGCGTGAAGGTCGCGGCCGGCGACGCGGTCTTCATCCGCACGGGCCGCTGGGCGCGGCGCGCGAAGACCGGTCCATGGAACGCCGCCATCGAAAATGCCGGACTCGATCCGTCGGTACTCCCGTGGCTGAAGCGCCGCGACGTCGCGATTCTCGGCAGTGAAGGCGCCCAGGACGCGGTTCCACCGCCCACCGGCTCGGAACTCGGCGGCCTCGCGCTGCACGACTTCGCGCTGATCGTGCTTGGCATCAACCTGCTCGACGACACGAACCTCGAAGCGCTCTCCCAGACCGCTGCGGCGCGCAAGCGCTGGGAGTTCATGCTCGTCGTCGGCCCGCTGCCGGTCACCAACGGCACCGGCTCGCCGGTCAATCCGATTGCCGTGTTCTGACGATTCTCACCAGTTCCGAGCACGTATTACCAGGAGAGAGTTCATGAGCAGATTGCTACGAGTCGTCGGCATGGTCGCCGCGTTGTGGTGCCTGTCCACGCAAGCCTTCGCACAGACGCTGCCGACCAGCATCGCCGGCACGGTGAGAGATTCGTCCGGCGCTGTCCTTCCGGGCGTGACGGTGGAAGCGTCAAGCCCTGCCCTGATCGAGAAGGTCAGGACGGCGGTGGCGGATGAACATGGGGAATACAAGATCATCGACCTGCGCCCTGGCACCTACGCGGTGACTTTCTCGCTGACCGGATTCAGCACGATCAAGCGTGACGGGATCGAGCTGCAATCGGGCTTCGCCGCGAAGATCGACGCCGAGATGAAAGTCGGCGCGCTAGAAGAAACGGTGACGGTCAGCGGCCAGAGCCCGGTCGTCGACGTGCAGAATACGTCGCAGATCAAGACAGTGTCGTCCGAGATGCTGTTCGCGCTGCCGATCACCAAGGAGATGGGCGGCCTCGCGAAGGTGACGGTCGGCGTGATGATCCCGCCGACGGCGCAGGACGTCGGCGGCAACATCGACCCGATGAACGCGTATCCGGTCATCCACGGCGGCCGCACGGCGGACAACCGCGCGCTGCTCGACGGCATGCAGTTCAACGGGGAAGGCCAGGGGCGTGGCTTCTACTTCAACCCGGCTGCGGCGCAGGAAGCCAGCGTCCAGCTCGGTGGCCAGACCGCCGAGTTCGAGACCGGCGGCTTCCAGGCCAACATGATCCCGAAGGACGGCGGCAACCTCTTCTCCGGCCTGTTCAGCACCAACTACGCCGGCAAGGGGCTGGTGTCGGACAACCTGACGCAGGAACTGCGCGACCGCGGTCTTACTCAGGTCAACAAGGCGCAGCGCACCTATGACGCCAACCTCGCCATCGGCGGTCCGATCTTCCGGGACAAGCTGTGGTTCTTCACGGCGCACCGCGTGTTCGGCTACCAGAACCTGCTCGCTGGCAACTTCTACAACTCGACGGTGGGCACTCCGTTCTACACACCCGACTTGAGCCGGCCGGCCCTGCACCAGCAGGACAACTGGACTACGGGCGTCCGATTCACCTACCAGCTGTCGAGCAAGGACAAGATTGCCGTGGCCTGGGACCTCCAGCACTCGGCCATCTGCCTGTATTGCAGCCCGCTCGTCGCACCCGAGGCGACGCCGAAGACGACCTACGCCAGCCCGAACTACCTGCTGCAAGCGAAGTGGAGCCGCATCATCACGCCGAAGCTGTTCTTCGAGGCGGCCGATTCGACGCTCATCTTCAACTGGCCGAACCAGCGCAAAGACGGCGGCACCGGCATTTCGATCCTGAACTCGAACACAGGCTACCGCTACAACGCGCCGCTCGCGTCGCAGCTCGGGCAGCGCGTAGCCAGCCAGTCGAACCAGCGCGCTTCAGTCAGCTACGTGACCGGCTCGCATGCCCTCAAGGTTGGCTTCACGACCCAGGAAGCGTGGCACCACGCATGGTATGACGAGGGCGGGCCCGGCGCCGGTCTCGGCCAGGGGCTGACCTCGTACACGTTCTTCAACAACCTGCCGAACTCGATCACGCAATACGCCGAGCCGGTGATCTTCGACGAGCGGCTGAAGGTCAACTTCGGCGGGTACGTGACAGACCAATGGACGCTCAAGCGCCTGACGCTGAACCTCGGCATCCGCTACGACCACTTCAACGCCTACGTGCCCGAGCAGAACCTGAGTGCCGGTCCGTTCGTTCCGGCGCGCAACTACGACAAGGTCGAGTGCGTGCCGTGCTGGAAGGACATCAATCCGCGCGCCGCGGTCGCCTACGATATCTTCGGCAACGGCAGGTCGGCGGTGAAGTTCAACGTCGGCCGCTACGCCATGGCCGACATCTATACGGTGGCGCGGGCCAACAATCCGGTGACGCGCGCCGTGCTGAACGCGACGCGCACCTGGACCGACAGCAACGGCAACTTCTCCCCGGACTGCAACCTGTCGAACTTCGGGGCCCAGAACAACACCGCCGGCGGCGGCGACGTCTGCGGCGCGCTGAACAACGTCAATTTCGGTCTGAACAATCCGAACTCGGCGATCTTCGCGCCCGACTCGATAACCGGCTTCGGCGCCCGCCCCTACAACTGGCAGACCCAGATCACCTTCGACCAGCAGTTGCGCAACAACATGTCGCTCGGCGTGGGTTACTTCCGCACCGCGTGGGGCGCCTTCACCGCGAACCAGAACGTCGCGCTTTCAGCCGGCACGGTGGACTTCGATCCGTACTGCGTGACCGCGCCGGTCGATAGCCGGCTGCCGAACGGTGGCGGCTATCAGATCTGCGGACTCTACGACGTCGTCCCGGCAAAGTTCGGGCAGTCGAGCACGGTGACGTCGGTCGCGCCGACGAAGGACGGCAACGTCAGTGAGATCTACAACGGCTTCGACGTCGTGCTGAACATCCGGTTGCCGCGCCGCATCAACGTCAACGGCGGCATCAACACCGGCCGGACGGTGACCGACAACTGCGGCCTGACGCTGACCAACCTGCAGTACGGCCTGGCGAACGTCCCGCACACCGAAGAGTACTGCCACGTGACGCCACCCTGGTCGGCGTCGACGCAGGTGAAGTTCTCAGGCGCCTTTCCGCTGCCGTATGACTTCCAGCTCGCGGCGACGTTCCAGGACCTGCCCGGGATTCCGCAGTCGAACTGGGCGAACACGGCGACCAACCTGGCGGTCACGGGCCTCTCGGTCGGCACGTTCACCAGCGCACAGGTCGCGCCGTCGCTCGGCCGGCCCCTGGCGGCTGGTGCCAACGCCACGGTGCAGGTGCCGCTCATCGCGCCGGCCACCGCCTACGAAGACCGGATTCGTCAGGTCGACTTCCGTTTCTCGCGGTCGTTCCGCATACGCTCCGCCCGTGTCGAACCGCAGTTCGACATCTACAATGCGTTCAACGCGAGTCCGGTGCTGGCGGTCAACACCAACTACGGCGCCGCCTTCCTCCGCCCAACGCAGATCCTCGGCGGCCGCCTGATGAAGTTCGGCATCCAGGCGACGTTCTAGTCTGCGACGCGGCTTCACGAGCAGCAGGAGACAACTGCGGCCCGTGACGCTGTTCGTGAATTGTGACCCGCCCATTTAGGGTTCGATTTGTGAGCCGCATGGTCCGTAATCTGACTCGTCTTCGTTGACCTGCCACCGACCGGCGTAGGGGGGATCAGCGGCAACCAGAACAGTCGAGAAGAGAAGGCCGATGAAGCCGACGAAACTGGACAACGTTCGCATACGCGCTCCCTGGCTTCAACCGTCCACGTGGTCGTTGTTTTCGGCGCCCGCGGCCCTTGAACCGCACGATCACATCCGTGCGGTTCACATTCTAGCTATGCCGCCGTGGTCGTGAGGAGGCTGTCGGGAAGATCACCAGAGTACCCGTCCATCACATGGACAGGCTCGTCCGTCCCATGTGGCGGACTCATGACGATAGCTCTGGATTTCGAGGGTAGCGAATACCAGCGCGAACAGACGTGCAGCGGCTGCCGAATGCTTGCCGATTGATGGGGTTACCTGCGAGTATGCTCTCGCAGTTGTTGGACAGGCGGGAAGCTCGTGCTGTCAGAAGGAGTGGTCATGCAGCGTCCACTAACGATCGCAGGCGTAACCGGCTTGGCGTTGGCGTCCATTGGAATGGTTGCGATCATCGGAGGCGCGGGCATCACGGCGCAACAACGCGCAACTGGCTACCACGTGATGGGAGCCGGGGGATTCCGCTGCGCCGAAATGACGGCGAATTTGCGAGCGGACAAGGCATCCTGGTCTGACCGGTATGCTGACTACGTTTTGGGCTTCGTGTCCGGGGCGAACTTTGTCTCGTTCAAAACCTACCAGCCCAACGCGACCGTCGGTCGCACCGACGCGTCACCGCAAGAGCTGTTTGCGTCTGTCGAACAGTACTGTGCCCAAAACCCGACGAAGGGTTTGCACGTCGCAGTCGAAGCTGTCTACTCGGAGCTGGCTGCTCGGTAACCACCACAGCCGCCACCTGTTTGTCGGCGTGCTTCTCGTGGAGCGCCTGGTCGAGCACGGCATCATCGGCCGTCGCGTGGTTGTTACCCCTTCCTGGCCCTCGGTTGAGTGGCAACGGTTCCGGAGATGCGTTGCGCATTGCGCAGATCGAATTGCAGATCCGAGTGGCAGCTTCCTGGCGTCTGACAGACGTTCCACCCCTCAGGGTTCTCGCGCGGCCGCGCCCACGCGACCCACATGATTAGACCTGTTTGCTCCGCAAGCTGATTCAGTGCGTCGATGATCGTTCCGGCCTGCATCTGAAAGGAGACCGGCGTCCCCATCGCCGCTGGCCCGCGCATCCCCCCGCCTGGCTCGAGCCTGAACTGGTTATAAAAGATGAGATTGCTGAGTCCCATGATCACGCCGTTCGGCGGTTCGTTCGTGATCTGGACCGCTGGCACGCGGTGGTTCAACGGATCGGCGGGATCGGTCCATGCCTCGCGTGGCCGTACCACGGCGGTACCTCCAACCATGTGCCCCTCGTATCTCGGATCCGCTGAGACCACAGCATCGAGCGCACGAATTACGTCCATCGGCACAGGATCGAGGCTCACATCATTCAAGGAGCGGTGCCGGGTCACCCCAATCGACTGAAAGCCCACGCGTACATGCGAGGTGGCGGCAATGCGCCACAATTTCTGCGCGAGTTCTGTGTCCGCCTGACTCGCGTCCTGCTGCGCGACGGGAGATGACCCGCCGAAGCTGACGAGTAGGGCCACCGCGACGACACACATTTCTCGCATGGCGTTCCTCCCTGCTTATGCCGTGCCGAATCATAAGACGTGGCACTCCGCACGCCGGTTTGGAGGAGGGCAGGCTCGCCGGGACGCGGTCGCAACGCGGGGCGGGCTTGTGTTTGCCTTCAGCAGAATCGCACCCGGTATTCGCGCGGCGTCACACCCAGGTTTCGGTCGAAGGCCAGCCGCATTCCGTCCGTTGTGCTGTACCCGCACGCGTGGGCAATCTCCCCGACGGGCATCGTCGACTGTTCGAGGTATCGGCGCGCGCTCTCGAGCCTCGACACCTCGACAAACTTCCCGGGGGTCATGCCGATCTCGCGGGCAAAGATGCGCGTGAAGTTGCGGGGGCTCATACCGGCCAGCTCGCCGAGGCGCTCGACCGTCAGGTCGGAGCCCGGGTTCTTCGCGATGTGGGACACGACATCGCGGATTCTCTCGTCGTCCGTCTTCAGCCCGGTCAGTTGCACGCTGAATTGAGACTGATTCGCCGGCCGCCTGAGGAACATCACCATGCCTTGCGCGACGCGCAAGGCGAGCTCGGAGCCGAAGTCCTCCTCGACCAGCGCGAGCATCAAGTCGAGAATCGACGTGGCGCCGGCCGAGGTGTACAGGTTGCCGTCCTTGACGTAGATGGGTTCGGTGTCGAGGATGACGTCCGGATAACGGCGACGAAAGTCCTTGTCCGCCAACCAGTGCGTCGCGGCCCTTCGCCCGTCGAGCAGGCCCGCTTCCGCGAGCACGTAGGTTCCGAGGCAGGCGGTGACCATGCGCACGTTTCGAAATGCGTCGAATCCACGCCATGAAACGCTCGTCCCGAAGACACTTCCCCTCGTAGTCGATCGCCTGGAACACGACCGTGTCGACGTCGCCACGGATGTCGTAGCAGGCCTTGTCGACGACGATTCTGAAACCCTCGGCCTCGAACACGGTCCCTGGCTGGTTGCTGACGACCTCGTAGTCGTACACCAGGTCGAGTCGTCCGGACGTTTCGAGAAAGAAGTTCGCTTCGCGCAGCACGGCCATCGGTCCGATGAGATCGAACGGATCGCCGCCGGGTACCGTCACGAGGACGAACCGCCGCTTGCCTTCATCCCGACTGACCAGGTGATGGGAAGGTCAATTGACGGCGGCGTTTCACGACCGACGCGGTTGATTACGAAGGTTCACTGCCTGGAGGGCTGGAATGCGCCCTCTCGCGGGCCGCGCACGTCCTTGTTGATTTGCCGGATCGCGCCAAAGTGATACGCGAGGTGGGCGATGCTCGACATGATGCCCGTGAACTCGATCTCGTTCACGGTCCGCGGCGAACCGAGCGCCTGCAGCCATCTGTGCGTTTCCTGACGTAATCCATTCCGAATCGCTGTCCATTCGCCATCGTCGACGGCAGTCGTTTTCCAGGCTTCGTCCCAAATGGCGTCGGCGAAAGGGTTGCCGCCCTCGGCCGCCCACCGATTCATCAGCGAGAGCCCGTACCGCAGATGTTGTGCGTGCGCAGCGATAGTCGCGCCGTCGTTCGCCGACCGCGACGCATCTGCCGCCGAGAGCTTGTCGAGCGATCGCAGCAACCCGACGTCGCCCGTGTTGAGCACAAACCCGCCGGGGCCCGCACCAGTGACGTCCGTGCCCTCAATCAGTTCCGAGAAGAGCCGCGTAAGTGCAGGAGCCACATCGCTTGTCTGCATGATGCGATTATCCCGCCGCACGCCCGCGTGGCGGCGAGCAATCCGCGTCACAGGCATAAGCCGGCGCGCGCGGCGGCCGCAAGCCGACGTCAGACCGCATCAGCCGAAGTCCGACCTAGTCCGTCTGGGCTTCCTGCAAGTCGAGGTCGCGTTCGAGATCCCGAAGCACCAGATCGTCGATCCGTCCATCGTGGCGAAGCTGCAACAGAGTACGCCGTTGCACTCGGAGCAGCTCGTGCGACAACGCCCGGGCCTTCTGGTACTGCAGCGGCGTCTCCGTGTTGTCGTCCGCCTCGCGGGTCAAGGCCTCGATGCGCTCCCGATAATGCTGGGCCAGATCGTCGTACACGCCCGCAACCTCGGGCCTGTCGTGGCCACGCGACTCTTCCAGATGATCGAGTGCCGCCTGGAGCGTGATGCGACGGGCTTCGTTAATCTCACAATTCTCACCATTCCCCCCGGCCAGTCCGAGCGCGCGCGCCAGGGGCGCGAGCGTCAGCCCCTGGACGACGAGCGTCCAGACGACGACGCTGAAGGCAAGGAAGACGATCATGCTGCGCTGGGGAAATGGCGCACCATTTGGCAGCATCAGCGGGAGCGACCCCGCCGCCGCCAGGGAGAGGACGCCGCGCATGCCGCTCCAGCCGAACACCAGCAGCTCGCGCGCGGGCGGCCGACCATCCGTCTGATGCAAGAAACGACGGCGAATGAAATAGGAGACGCGGGCCCCGGGCGCCAGCCACAGGAGCCGCAGCAGCGCGACAAGCGCGCTGAAGAGGGCACCTTCGGCCACGATCCGCGGGATGCTCGCGCCGGAGAGGCTCCGAACAATCCCCTGCAGCTGCAGGCCAACCAGCACGAACACCACTCCGTTGAGGATGAACACAATCGCACTCCACACTGCGTAGACCTGAAGGCGCACGGCCGGGGAAAAGAACTCCGCGCTTCGACGGCTCAACAGCAGTCCGCACGCCACCACCGCGAGAACCCCGGACGCGTGGATGGCCTCCGCTCCGAGGTAGGCGGCGTAAGGAACCATCAGTGAGATCGCGATCTCGATCGGCCCATCGTCGATCCAGCGCTCGAGCCAGTCCACCGCGGTGGCAACGACCACACCGACACCGAGGCCGCCGATGACCAGGTACCCGAACCGGAGCAACCCGCCTGCAACGGTGGGCGCTTCGTTTCCCAACACGAGCGCCAGGCCGAATTCGACTGCCAGCAGCCCGGTTGCGTCGTTGACGAGGCTCTCGCCTTCGAGGAGATCTGCGAGCCGGCGCGGGAGGCCGATGCGTGTGGCAATCGACGTCGCGGCGATCGCGTCGGTCGGCGCGACTACCGCGCCCAGGATCACGCCGAGGCGCCAGTCGAACCCTGGGAACAACCACTGGGCCGCGACAGACACACCGATGATGGTGAAGGACACCAGTCCGCACGCGAGCGATACGATGCTCACCAGATTGTGGGAAAACTCCCGCCAGGACGTTGCCCACGCGGCAGCGTATAGAAGCGGTGGCAGTACGACGTAGAAGACGACATCAGGGTCGAGCCTGATAGTCGGCGTGTCCGGTACAAGGCTCAGCGCCAGGCCGGCGACGACGAGGACGATGGGATAGGGCGTCTGGAGTCGCCGCGCAAGCAGTGCGAACACAACCACGAAGAGCAGGAGGAGAAGGAACACTCCGCCTGCGGCTTCGACACCGAAGGCCATGAGCCTACTGTTACTCGATTTCCACGCCCAGCCGCACTTGATCGTGATCTGCGAGTTCGCTCTTCCCGCCAGGCTCGGCATCTTGCGCACCCAGCTACGTTCGATTGCGCCACTATCAGCTTCCCTGACTTCCTTCGGCTCAGCTCGGTCGTGGCAGGCGGCCACGCCCGCTTGACGAGTTGGTAACCAACCCCGGCGAAAGTTCTGTCCGGCAATCGCCGTGCAGCCGCTATAGTGAGCGGGGTGTTACGTGTATGCGGACGTGGATGTCTGGCAAGGGATATCGAAGGAACTCGGCGGTCGGCAAGCGACCGGTCGGGACGCTGGCCATCCTGATCGCCATCGCCGCCGGCGCCCTTGGCGTGGCCCACGCCCAGCAGCGCATCTGGTCAGGCTTCTACGGCTACACACCACCGAAATTCCCGACGAGCGCGACCTACGATGGCAGCTTCAACTTCTGCCGCGCGATGTTCACGAGCAATCGGCGCGAGAAACAGGGCTGGGGCACCGACTATCCCGGCGCCGACCTCAATTTCAGTGTGCGCCTCGCCGAGTTGACGAAGGTGCCCGTGAAGCGCATCACCGACGGCGAAGATCAGATCCCCGACGCCGTGGTCGTGCAGTTGACCGACGATTGGTTGTTCCGGTGTTCGTTCACGCTGATGGAGGACGCTGGCACGGCGCGGTTCACCGATGCCGAAGTGGAGCGCCTGCGGGAGTACCTGCTGAAAGGCGGCTTCCTGCTGGTGTCGGACTATCACGGCAGCCTGGCGAAGGCGCAGTTCGACGAGGAAATCGGGCGTGTGCTGCCGCCGGGTGAGTTCCCC
>Ga0207683_10006407_pt1 | contig 10082 bp, 8 predicted proteins | sample KBSM73metaG_FD_184333 | JGI IMG/M metagenome (GOLD analysis project Ga0207683, IMG submission 184333) | Miscanthus rhizosphere microbial communities from Kellogg Biological Station, Michigan, USA - KBS M7-3 metaG (SPAdes) (version 2) | ecosystem: Host-associated > Plants > Roots > Rhizosphere >...
CTTGTCCATACCCGCCATGATCTTCATCAGGGTGGATTTGCCCGCGCCATTGACGCCGACAATGCCGATCTTGGCGCCGGGATAAAAACTCAGCCAGATGTCTTTCAGCACCTGCTTGCCGCCGGGATAGGTCTTGCTAAGACCTTTCATTACATAAACAAATTGGGGGCCGGCCATGGCGCGAAAATCCTTGTGCAGAAGGTGCGCCATACATACAAGCAGATCGCGCAGAGTCTAGAGAAAAGAGCGCAAATTTTCCGGGAACGCGCCGCCCCGGGGTTGCCGGAGCGGCGCTTCATTTACGCCGGATGGCCAAGCCTGGCCCGGACCGCCTTGGCGGCGGCGACCATGGAAACCAAAGCCGGTTTGACCTCAGCCCAGCCGCGCGTTTTCAACCCGCAATCCGGATTGACCCAAAGCTGTCCCGGCTTGAGCACCTTCAACGCCTTTTCCAGCAAGGCTTCCATCTCCTGCTGGCTGGGTATGCGCGGACTGTGGATGTCATAGACGCCGGGGCCAATGTCGTTTGGATAGGAAAAATTTGCGAAGGCCTCCAGCAACTCCATCGCCGAACGCGAGGTCTCGATCGAAATCACATCGGCATCCATGGCAGCCACCGCGCCGATGATGTCATTGAACTCCGAATAGCACATATGGGTGTGGATCTGGGTGGTGGCGGCGACCCCACCGGCGGTCAGGCGGAAGGCTTCCACCGCCCAATCCAGATAGACCTGCCACTCCGATTTGCGGATGGGAAGACCTTCGCGCAACGCCGCCTCGTCGATCTGGATCAGCTTCACGCCGGCTTTTTCCAAATCCCTCACCTCATCGCGGATCGCCAGCGCGATCTGGCGGCAAGTGTCGCGGCGCGGCTGGTCGTCGCGCACAAAGCTCCATTGCAGAATGGTGACCGGGCCGGTCAGCATGCCCTTGACCGGCTTTTTGGTGTAGCGCTGCGCCACTGATGTCCAATGCAGAGTCATGGGTTTGGGCCGGCTGACATCGCCGAAAATTACCGGCGGTTTGACACAGCGTGAACCATAGCTCTGCACCCAGCCACGCTCGGTGAAAGCAAAGCCGTTCAGCTGCTCGCCAAAATATTCCACCATGTCATTGCGCTCGAACTCGCCATGCACCGGTACATCGATGCCGATCTCATCCTGCCAGCGCATCGCCTCGGCGGTTTTGCTTTCCAGGATTTGCTCATAACCGGCTTGGTCCAATTCGCCTTTGCGGAAGCGGGCGCGGGCTTCCCGAACGTCCTTGGTCTGAGGCAGCGAGCCGATGCTGGTGGTGGGCAGTAGCGGCAATTGCAATAGCGATTGCTGAAGCGCAATGCGCTGCGCAAAAGCCGGCTCGCGTTGCGCCATCTCCGGTGTCACCGCCGATAGCCTTGCCTGTATCGCGGGATCATGAATACGCCGCGAGGTAGCACGCGCGCCCAGCGCGCGGGCATTGTCCAGGAAATAGCGGCTGTCGCGTTCGCCGTTTGCCGCAGCTGCCAGGCTCGCGACTTCATCCAGCTTTTGGACCGCGAAAGACAACCAATCCTTCAATTCGGCGTCCAGCTTGGTTTCCGTGCTCAAATCGACCGGGACATGCAGCAGCGAGCAACTGGGAGCGATCATCAACCGCTCGCCATGCAACGCTTTGGCCTGTTCGATCAGGCGTTCGGCATCGGTGAGCGCGGTTTTCCAGATATTACGGCCATTGACCACGCCCAGCGACAAAACCATGCCGGGCGCAACAGCCTTACAGACGTCTTCCAACTGCCCGGGAGCGCGGATCAGGTCGACATGCAGGCCTTGAACCGGCAGGCCAGCCAGCGTCGCAAGATTGTCGCCCACCGCGCCAAAATAGGTGGCCAGCATGATCTTGACCGGCGCATCGGCCAAAACGGCATAAGCCGCCTTCAAGGCCGCGCGTGCTTCCTGATCCAGATCGGCCACCAATATGGGCTCATCGATTTGCACCCACTCCGCGCCAGCCTGCGCCAAGGATGACAGCAGGTTGCGATAAACGGCAAGCAGCCGGGGCAGCAGGCCCCAGCGGCTGGAGCCATCGCGCATTTTTGCCAGCGCCAGGAACGTCACCGGCCCAATCAGCACCGGGCGGGTGGAAATTCCCAGAAATTTTGCTTCGTTATACTCATCCAGCGCCTTGCTGCTGGACAGGCGGAATTCCGTCTCCGCGGTCAATTCCGGCACGATGTAGTGATAATTGGTGTCGAACCATTTGGTCATCTCCATCGCGGGCGCGTCTTTTCGTCCGCGCGCCATGGCGAAATACAGATCCAGTGGCACCGGGCCGCCGTCATGACCAAAACGCGGCGGCACCGCGCCAAGCATGGCGATGGTGTCCAGCATTTGGTCGTAGAAAGAAAAATCATTGGACGGGATATGATCCAACCCCGCTTTCTGCTGGAGGAACCAGTGGCGGGCGCGCAAGGACTGCGCCGTGCGGCCCAGCGCATCCGCGCCGCTTGCGCCGCTCCAATAGCTCTCCAAGGCTTGCTTGAGTTCGCGATGGCTTCCGATGCGGGGAAAGCCAAGATTGGCTGAAAGAATCTTCAAGATACACTCCGTATGGGCATGGGTTGGCAAGGCGCGCGAAAGCCCTTGCCAAAGAGCCTTCCCGCGCGTGTCACCGCATGACGAAGCGTTTCGTTTGCCCTTCAGGAACCCACCGTTCCTTCGGCCTAGCGTGACACCCGATAGCAGGTCTCCTGGCTCGCGGGTCGTTGCCTTGGGCTGTCTTCCCGAACTTTTAAGGGTTCAGTGACGGTGTATCGGCCCTTGGCTCGCCGCTGACAGTTGCGGGGGCAGCGCCGGTTTTGCACCGGCTTCCCTATTAATCCCTTTCGGGAACTATCGACGCGAAAGTACCCGCCCGCTGCTAAGGCGTCAAATTCGCGAGGCGCAAATTTTGGGAATCAGAATTTGATCTTGGCGCGGCTGAGCAGCGACACCGAGGTCGCGCCCGGCTGGCCCTGGGCGTTGGTCTGGTAACCCGCATTGGTCTGCAACGCCACCGCGCCATCCAGGAAGGTGGTGACATAGCCCACCTGAATGTCGGTTTCCTGGGCGCGGCCCAACGGCATGCCCTGAGCAACCGTCAACGGTACATCGCCGGACGCCGACAGCGACGAAAGGCTCGCCGCCATGCTGGGCGCTGGCCGCGAGAAAGACAGGCCCAACGCGTCTTCGCCGAACACGCCGCGCTTGGCGATGGCGACGGAATAGGATTGTTCCCGCAAGGTACCGCCGGCGAAATTGACGCGCGGGTCAAGCTGGGTCACGCCTTCGCTGAAAGAAGCGGTGGTGACCCAGCCTCGGCCGAAATCCATATGCGCCGAAACACCTAGCGCCGCGGTGCTGGCGCGCGGCGCTATGCCGGCCTCGCGGGTGAAGCCCAATGGCTGGCCGGAGCGCTCGGACGCGATCGCGGTGACATCCAAGCCAAGCGCGCTGGAAACATCGAATGACAAGCCACCCAGAAGCGAATTGCTGCGGCTGGCGTCATAGGTCAGCGCCAAAGCGCCGCGCGGCGCGGTGTTGTCGAAATTAAAACGATCCAGCCTTTCGTCATTCACTACCGCGCCCAGCCGGATGCGCAGATTGTCGGCGGGAGCAAAGGTGAAACCGGCATAGCGGCCGCCATTGGCAAGCGCCAGATAAGGCATGCTGATGGAAGACAGGAAAGGCGAAGCCGCGCCGCTGTAATTGCCGAAGCGCGCCGCGAAATCCACATTCTTGCCCAGGTCCAGCGCCAGGTTCGGCGCCAGCACCGCGCTGGATGCGAAAGAAGAAGCATTGGGCGACGCCAGGACAAGACTGCTTCCCAGCGCGGCCGTCACCATGGGCTCAACCGCGCCGCCTGACAGGCTGGGTGCCGACAATTCATAAGCCGAGACCGCGCGCGCGGCGCCGAAAGATTGCAGACTGGGCATCTGATCAGCAGCAAGCACCGGCGCCGCCGCGACCATGGCGGCGAGCCCCGCGGCGAAAACCGCAGTGTGCTTGAAAATTCCCATAACGTACCCCTAGCGAGGGGCCCCTCTTATACGGACTAAAAAGTACCAGACCGGAGAGGCGGTTCCAAAGGAAAACACTGGGTTTTCTGCGGCTTTCCGGCCACAGATGGAGGTTACAAAGAGGTCAGGCCCAGCCCGTTTCCCCGGTTACCCCCTCTAACAAGGCGGGGTTGTAATTTTATTGCGCCTCTAGGCCACGCCCCGCCTCTGATCACCCTCTTCGGCCACCACTTCCTCCAGGGCTCGTTTCAGCTCGTCGGGCCGGAAGGGTTTCTGCAGCACCGGGCGGGCGCAATGCCGGTCGGGAATGCCACGTGCGCCATAGCCGGTGGCAAACACAAAAGGCGTGCCGCACGCCGCCAGCCGGTCGGCGAACTCAAACACATTGCGGCCGTTGAGATGCACATCCAGCAGCGCGATGTCATAGTCGCTGGGACGCGCCATGGCGTCGTCCAGATGGCTGACGATGCCGGCGATTTCATAACCGAACTCGGCCAGCAAATCTTCCAGGAACAGGGCGACGACGATTTCGTCTTCCACAATCAACACACGCGCGCCCATGACATTTCCTTTTTTCTGCGCCCGGCGGTAAAAAAACTAAGCCAATTTCATGTCCCAATCGCACACCAGGCCTTGGGGGCGGAAATCCAAAGTCACCGTGCCGGAGATTTCGCGCGCCAGGCCATGTTCGATCAACCGCAAGCCGAAGCCGCGGACAGGCGGCTGCGCGACCACCGGTCCGCCCTGTTCCTCCCAGCGCAATTTCAACCGCTTGGCATCGGGCTCCATCGTCCAGGTCACGTGCACCATGCCGGTGTCGTTCGACAGGGCGCCATATTTCGCCGCATTGGCGGCCAGTTCATGGAACGCCATGCCCAAGGCCAGCGCCCGTTTGGGATCCAGATGCACCGCCGGTCCTTCGACCTTAAAACGGATGCGCCCCTCCTCGCGCCAAGGCCGAAGCGCGCGGCGCACCACGCCTTCAAACGAGGCGCCTTCCCAATTGTCCAATGTCAGCAAATCATGCTGGCTGGAAAGCGCGAACAGCCGCGCCAAAAACGAATCCCGGGCGGCCAGATCCACGCCTTTCAAGGTTTGAATCGCCATCGCCTGCACCGTGGCCAAGGTGTTCTTCACCCGGTGATTGAGTTCATCCAACAGCAGATTCTGGTGACGCTCGATACGGCGGCGATGCTCGATCTCCAAGGCCAGGCTATCGGCTGACTTGGCGCGCTCGCGCTCGGCTTCAAAAGTTTCCATATTGACTGTGGCGGAGGCGATCTGGCGCGCCATCAGGGCAGCGAAATTCTCAAAACTGTCGTCGCCGCGGCGGCGATAAGGATTGACCGCCAGGATCAGAACGCCGCGGGGCGCGGCTTCCGCGCTGGTGGTCAAAGGCAGCATCAAGGCTTCTTGCGGCTCATCCGCCCAGGGCCCCTTGGGCAGCGGACCGAATTTCGCGTTCAGCCTTGTCACCATGCGCCGGTGCCCATGGCGTACCACATCGCTCACCGGCCAGGCCGCGGCTCCGCCATCCAGAGTGATAGTTTCCGGCGCAGCGGGATGGCCCGGTGTAATGCCTGTGGCGCCGCGCAGGGTGGCATGCAAGCCATCGTCCTCGAAACGGTAGATCAAGGCGAAAGGCATGTCGCGCGGATCGGCGGCCAGCGCTCGCGCCGACAGGGCATAGACATCGCCCACATTGCCGGATTCCCAGGTGCGTGAGGCGATTTCACGCAACAGCGCCAGCCGGCGCGCGCCAATCACCCGGTCGGTGTCGTCGGTATTGGCGCAGACAATGCCGCCGATACTGCCGTCTTCTTCCGGAACCGGAGAAAAGGAGAAGGTGTAATAGGTTTCCTCATTGTATCCGTTGCGCTGCATCACCAGCAGTTCGGCTTCCGAATAGGTGGCTTCACCCTGCATGGCGGCCCCAATGCGCTCGCGGATCTGATCCCAGATTTCCGCCCACACCTCCCGCGCCGGCCGGCCAAGCGCGCCGGGATGTTTGCCGCCGATGATGGGCAGATACGCATCATTGTAGAAATTGATCAGCTCCGGGCCCCACCACACCCACATCGGCTGGCGCGAGGCCAGCATGATGCTGAGGCAGGTTTTCAGGGGGCGCGGCCAGGCTTGGGGCGGACCCAGCGGTGTCGCGGCCCAATCAAAAGCGCGGATGGCGGCGCCCAATTCGCCGCCGCCGGCAAGAAATTCCGTTCCCGGAGGACGATCCGGGGGCAGCGTATTGACGTGGAGATTCATTTTCCTGGGAAGCCCTTGCACCGCCCCCTCCTGAACCCCACGTCAACGCTAGGAAAACAGCACAGTTCCAAAGCGCACGATTTGAGCGGATAGTTAGCGGCGTTAATTTGGGAACTTGTTCCCTATCTTGCGGTTTAAATTGAATAATTATGGCAGCGGCCAGGGTGTTTTGGGGCCTGCCTGACAAACAGACCCACATTACGGATTTGGGATGAAAGCCGCGATTCTCCCCATCGACAGTCTAGTCCAGGCCTATGAGGCGGTGCGCGCCCACAGTGAAGCGCTGGCCGCGCCTCTGTCGGCGGAAGACGCTTCCGTTCAATCCATGCCCGATGCCAGTCCGGTGAAATGGCACCTGGCGCATACCAGCTGGTTTTTTGAAACCGTCATTCTGTCCAAACGGCCCGGTTACAAGCCGTTCGATCCGCGCTTCGCCTTTTTGTTCAATTCCTATTACGAGGCGCTGGGCCCCAGGCATCCACGTCCGCGACGTGGTCTTTTGACCCGGCCCAGCCTGGAAGAGGTTTACGCCTATCGCGCCCATGTCGATGCAGCGATGGAAGAGGCGTGCAGGGATGGCGAACTGCAAGACACAATCATCCTGGGATTGCATCATGAGCAACAGCATCAGGAGCTGATCCTTACCGACATCAAGCACGCATTTTTCTCCAATCCCTTGCTGCCGGCCTATCGCAACCAGCCCGCCGAGCCGCAGCCTGCGCAAAAGCTGGAATGGCGCGAGCATCAAGGCGGGGTGGCGCTGATCGGCCATGATCCGAAAAATCCGAACTTTGCTTTCGACAATGAATCGCCGCGGCACCAGGTGCTGCTGAGGCCGTTCCGCATCGCCTCGCGCCCGGTGACCAATGGCGAGTATCAGGCCTTCATCGCCGATGGTGGTTACGCCCGCGCAGAATTCTGGCTGTCGGACGGCTGGGCCAAAGTGCAGGAAGAAAAATGGGAAGCCCCACTCTACTGGCTGGCGGAAGGCAACGAGCAAGCCTTCACGCTATCCGGTGTGCAGCCGCTTGATCCCCATGCGGCGATCGAACATGTGAGCTTCTATGAAGCGGCCGCTTATGCTGCCTGGGCCAAGGCACGGCTGCCCACCGAATTTGAGTGGGAAGCTTCAGCCGCCCAGTTCGATCATGGTCAGGTATGGGAATGGACCCGCTCCGCCTATGACCCTTATCCCGGTTTCAAACCGCTGGAAGGTGCGGTGTCGGAATATAACGGCAAGTTCATGGTGGGACAGATGGTGCTGCGCGGTGGATCGAGCGCGACACCGCCGGATCACATTCGTCCCACCTATAGAAATTTTTTCCCGCCGCAAGCGCGCTGGCAGTTTTCAGGAATCCGCCTGGCGGAGGACGCATGAGCGCGCTTGCTTTATTTAATTGCCCTATCGCTTCGCTATATGAGGGCGGGGCGCGCTGGCAATTTTCGGGAATCCGTCTGGCGGAGGATATGTGATGGATGCTCCGCTGGCACGCGTTCAGCATGTCCCGCCACAAGAAACCGGCGGCTTTGCCTGTTCCCTCTATTCCGGCTTGAGCAAAACACCCAAGGAAATCGCTTGCAAATTTTTCTATGACGATGCGGGCTCGCGCCTGTTCGACAGGATCTGCGAATTGCCGGAATATTATCAGACCCGCACGGAAATGCGTTTGCTGAAGCGTCATGCCGGCGAGATCGCGCAGCTGATGGGCGCTGGCGTGGAAATCGTGGAGTTCGGCGCCGGCAGCTTGCGCAAGGTACGCACCTTGCTGGATGCCGCCCAGGCGCCCCTCGCCTATACGCCTTTGGACATTTCCGGCGACTATCTGGGTCAAGTGGCGCGCGCCTTGGCGGCGGATTATCCCGCTTTGACTCTGCGGCCGGTTGTCTGCGACTTCACCCAGCCGCTGGAGATTCCCGAACTTCCCGGCACTCCGCGCCGCGTGGGATTCTTTCCCGGCAGCACCATCGGCAATTTCAAGCCCGACGCCGCCATGGCGCTGCTCAGGCGCATGCGCACAAGCCTTCTGGGTGGCGGTCTTTTGATCGGGGTCGACCTGGTCAAGGACCCCGTCAGACTGCACGCGGCTTACAATGACGCGGCCGGCGTTACCGCCATGTTCAACAAAAATCTGATGATGCGCGCCAACCGCGAATTGGGCGCGAATTTCGACCTCGACGCTTTTGCCCATTACGCGCCCTACAATGCAGCGGCGCATCGCATCGAGATGTATCTGGTCAGCCTCAAACGGCAAAGCGTCAGCCTTTGCGGCCGGGTGGTGGAATTCGCGCAAGGCGAGCCGGTGCATACCGAGGACAGCCACAAATACACCATCGAATCCTTCCGCGAGATGGCGGCCCGCGCCGGCTTCAATCCCCGCGCGGTATGGACCGACGAAGAGCGCTTGTTCAGCCTGCACTGGCTGGAGAGCCGCTAAACCGCCGGTTTTGGCTCAGATCCGGCGCGCCGCTAGTGTCCCGATTCCGAAATTCGCGTGATCTTGATATCGAGCTCAAGGCGAATTTCGGAATCGAAGGACACTAGCAACTTATTGATTCCTAGTGTCGTTTTGGTTTCGAAGTTCGCGCAAAGCTTGATATCGAGATAACGCGAACTTCGAAACCACGACACTAGGCCCTAAAAAGACCGCGCCGCGCTTGCCAGCGCGGCGGCAAAGCGCCAAGCTCTGGCCCGATTTTGGGGAGAACGATCCATGAAGAAAACAATGATTGCCGCTTTTGTTCTGATGGCTTCGACAGCAGCCTTCGCCCAATCGGGCGGACAGCTGGCGGTGCAGCAAGGCAACAACACCCAGACCTATAACGTCCCTGCGGGCTCAAAGCCGCAGACCGTCATCATCACCACCCGCGACCTGAAGGATGGGGAAAGCACCTCGGCGCACATGCATTTCGGGGTGGAGATGACCCAGGTCGTCACCGGGTCGTTTGAATGTTATGTGAAGGGCCAGCCCGTGATGAAGATCCCTACCGGCGGAAGCTTCGTAATCCCGCGCGAGGCGCCGCATGATTGCCGCCCGCAGCCCGGCAGCCCGCCAGTCCATCTGGCGGTGACCTTGGTGATCGACACAGGCACCGCACCGCGCTCGCCCGTAACCGATGTGCTGATCCCGAAGTAGGAACTGTCGCTCGCAAACAGAAAGGCCCGTCTCCGCAAAGGAGGCGGGCTTTTTCTTTTCAGAAGCGGAAGGCAATGCCGGCGGCAAGTTCGCTACCCACCCCGCCCACATTCTGTTGGTGCCAGCCGGCACGCAGGCCCCAATGCCTGCTTAACCAATATTCCGCGCCCAACCCGATGCGGTAGCCGGTGGCGGAGCGGGAAACGGTGGCAATGGTGGGAGGCGCGGTCAGCAAAATAACTTTAGCGGACGCATCGGCATAAGCGCCGCCGGCTGCGGCATAGATGGACAAGTTGTCCATCAACGGCCATGACAGTTTTACCTCGCCATAGAAGACAGTGGAGTCCACACCCGACGCGCTGAGGGTTTCACCGCCGGCCTGCAGGCCCAGATAGCGGTTGAAATTCCAGCCTAGGCCACCGCCGCCGCCCCTTAGATCGCTACTGTCGGTGTAATAATTGTATTCGCCGAAAAGATAGAAGCGGCCAGGTGATGAGTCTCGCGACCGCATTTGTGCCTGTGCCGGCAAGCAAAACGCGGTCACGACCGCCAATGCTGCTGCGATAATCTTCATGAGCCCCCGCCCGAAGCTTACAGCTGCCGAGCCTGACTCTTCCGGAGATGTTGGGCAAGCCCGATTGGCACATCAG
>Ga0207683_10006412_pt1 | contig 10076 bp, 7 predicted proteins | sample KBSM73metaG_FD_184333 | JGI IMG/M metagenome (GOLD analysis project Ga0207683, IMG submission 184333) | Miscanthus rhizosphere microbial communities from Kellogg Biological Station, Michigan, USA - KBS M7-3 metaG (SPAdes) (version 2) | ecosystem: Host-associated > Plants > Roots > Rhizosphere >...
CTGTTCCGGGCTCATGTAATGCGGCGTGCCGAAGATCAGTCCCTTGTCGGTGACTTCCATTTTGAGCGCCACGTGCTTGGCGAGACCGAAGTCGATCAGCGCGATGCTGCCATCGTCGCGCAGCATCACGTTGCCGGGCTTGAGGTCGCGGTGAAAAATTCCCACTTCGTGGATGGCCTGCAGCGCGTGCGAGAGGTCGCGCGCGTACGCCAGCGATTGACGCGCGGTGAGCCCTTCGGACATGCGCTTGCGCAGATCGCCGCGCGCGAAATGCTCCATCGCCAGGAACAGGTGATCGTCGGTGACGCCGAGATCGTAGATGCGCACGATGTTGGGATGGCGGATCTCGCGCAGCATTTCGAATTCCTGCAGGAACCGCTCCATCGACTGATCGATGCCGGTCTCCTTGCGGATGGCGGGCGTGACCTTGAGCACCACCACGTCGCCGTGCGTGGCGCTTTCGGCGAGGAAGAGCTCCGACACCGAACCCTTCGCGATGAGATCGATGCGCCGGTATTCCTTGAGACGCGCGCCGGCGAAGTCCTGGGCCGCCTTGGCCGCGTCGGACATGCGCCAGCGACCCTGCGCCTTGGCCTGTTCGTCGGCGGCACGGCGAATCGCGTCGTTGAGCTTCGTGTGTTTGATCTTGGTCTTGCCGATGACTTCGAACGCGCCGGTGGCGCGCGCCTCGACGGCATCGGGTGATTCGTCTTCGGCGGACAGGAAAATGACGGGCGCGAATCCTTCGCGGCCGTGAAAATCCTTGAGCCAGTCGAGGCCCGAGCCCCCTTTCCACGCATGATCGAGCAGCACCACGCTGTAGCCCTGCGCAAGAAATCCCGGCGTGAGTGGACCGCGCACGCGCGGGTTGTAGCTGACCAGTTCGACATCCGGCCACGCACAGGAAATATGGTGCCGCAGCAGCGTGCGGTACCGCGGGTCGTCGTCGATCAGCATCAAGCGCATGGCGGGAAGTCTAGAGCATGCGTGGCATGGGTTGGCCACGTAACGAGGTCGCGGGTTGTTTGATGGCGATCAGGAGATCACCGACATTTGTGCCGGTGGGTCCGGTGTGCACCAGGTCTTCCGCGGCCTCGAGCGCGCTGCCTGAATCGAACTCGCGCCACGCGCGCTCGACGTCACAGCCCGAAAGCGTTGCACGCTCGATCGTTCCCGCATCGACGATGGCGCCCGCATCGATCGTCGGGCCGTCCGTGCCGTCGGTGCCCGCGGCAAGCAGCATCCATGATTCACCGGCACGCAGCTCGCGCGCAAAGCTCAATGCCAGATGCGTATTGCGGCCCCCACGCCCGTGATGCTGCGGCAGCGTTACCGTCGATTCGCCGCCCCAGACGATGCCATCGCATTTGCACGCGCGCAGCCGCGCGAGGAGGTCTGCGGTAACCGCGCCCACATCGCCGTCAAAACGCGTGGACACCGCTTCGAAATCGAGACCGTGCGCACGTGCACCGTCCTGGACTGCGCGCACCGCGGTTTCGTTGGTGGCGATCACGTGCCTCTCGATGCTGTCCGCGATTCCCACATCGTGCCCTAACAACCCCGAGCCGATCACATCGGGGTCGTCTCCGGGAACGTCCGAGATGAAGAGCGCGAGCGCGCGGCGTTCGCGCAGCAGACGCGCGATACCACCGCCCTTGATGCGCGACAGCCGCGCACGCGCGATGTTCAGCCTGGCGATGTCCCAGCCGCTCTCGAGACCCTGCACATTGAGCGCCTGCACTTCACCGAGCGAGACACCATCGCGCAGCGCTTCGACCAGGCTCGAACTCCCGCCCGAGATCAGGAACAACGGGAAGATGCCTTCGCGCAGACTTCTGACGCGCTCCTCGAGCTCCGCACCATTGCTGAAGCTGCGCAAGTCGGGCACGGGATGCGCGCTCTGCAGCTGAGTGACGCCAGCCGCCAGGTCGAGTGCGGGGTCCGTGTGGCCATCCTTGGTGATGACCAACATGCGCTCCACCGCCGATCCCAGCGCGACTTGCGCGCCACGCGCCATCGAACTCGCAGCCTTGCCGACGGCAAACACCTCGATGGGCGCAGGAAGATTTGCCTCACGCAGAAAGCGATCGACGCTTGCGCGACCATCGACGGCGCGAAGCGCAACGTCGAATACATCGAGAAGAATGCGGCGGGCGTTCATGGAATCGGGCTGCATCGGCCCGCCGATCGTTCAGATCTTGACGATCTTGAGACCGGCCTTGTCGCCATCGCGTCGCCAGGCCTTGGCCATATCCGATCGTTCGGACTGCAACCGCGCCAAGTACTCGGGTGTGACGTCGCCCGTGACGTAGTGCCCCGAGAAACACGAGGTGTCGAATTCCTTGATGCTGGAATGATCGTGTACGCAGGCCTGGATGAGGTCTTCGAGGTCCTGGTAGATCAGCCAGTCGGCACCGATGAGCTGGGCAACTTCCGCGTCGGTCCGATTGCTCGCGACGAGTTCGCTCGCGGCTGGCATGTCGATGCCGTACACGTTGGGGAATTTCACCGGTGGCGCGGCAGAGGCGAAATACACTTTCTTCGCGCCGGCTTCACGTGCGAGGTCGATGATCTGCGCCGAGGTCGTGCCGCGCACGATGGAGTCGTCCACCAACAGCACGTTCTTGTTCCTGAATTCGAGGTCGATGGCATTCAGCTTGCTGCGAACCGACTTCGAACGCTGCTCCTGGCCCGGCATGATGAACGTGCGGCCCACGTAGCGGTTCTTGACGAAGCCTTCGCGATATTTGACGTCGAGGCGCTGCGCGACCTGCATGGCACTGGTGCGGCTGGTGTCGGGAATCGGAATGACCACGTCGATGTGGTGATCGGCGCGTTCGCGCAGGATCTTGTCCGCGAGACGCTCGCCCATGCGCATGCGCGCGCGATGCACGGAGATGTTGTCGATCAGAGAGTCGGGACGCGCGAAGTACACGTACTCGAAAATGCACGGCGAGTGATGCGTGGTGGCCACGCACACCTGCGAGTGCAGGCGCCCATGCACGTCGATATAGACCACTTCGCCCGGCGCGACGTCGCGCACGAGCTTGAAGCCCAGCATGTCGAGCGCGACGCTTTCGGAAGCGAGCATCCATTCGGCACCTTTCGGCGTCTCGCGCTGGCCCAGCACCAGCGGACGAATGCCATTGGGATCCCGGAACCCGAGCAGGCCGTGGCCGATGACCATCGAAACCACGGCGTAGCCGCCGCGGCAACGGCGATACACGGCGCTGACCGCCGCGAAGATGTCGGCCGGCGTGACTCGCGGCGTGCCCACGCGCTGCAGCTCCGAGGCGAGCACGTTGAGGAGCACTTCAGAATCGGAGCTGGTATTGAGGTGACGGCGGTCTTCGCGTTCGAGTACTTCGCCGAGTTCGCGCGCGTTGGTGAGGTTGCCGTTGTGCGCGAGGCAGATGCCGTATGGCGCATTCACGTAGAAGGGCTGCGCTTCGGCCGCGTTGTCGCACCCGGCGGTGGGATAACGCACGTGACCAATGCCGACGTTGCCTTTGAGTTCCAGCATGTGGTGCTGCTGGAAGACATCGCGCACCAGGCCCTGGCCCTTGCGCACGAACAGTTCGCCCTCGGCGACCGTGGCGATACCCGCCGCGTCCTGACCGCGATGCTGAAGCACCGTCAGGGCGTCATAGATGCGTTGATTGACTCCGCTGGTTCCGACGATTCCGGCAATGCCGCACATTCGGTTCAGGTCCTCAGGTTGAGACGGAGGGTTTGGGTATGTCGAGCCGTTCGAGACTCTCGCCCACGATGCCGCGCAGGGCGTCCGCGACTCCTATGGCGTAAGGCATGAGCCGCGAATTCTTCCAGCGGGGGTCTTCGTCCATGCGCAGCGCCTGGATGGCGATGGTGAATGCGCCGACGATGACGACGCCACGGATGATGCCGAAAATGAACCCCAGGAACTTGTCCATGCCGGCGAACATGGAGACGCGAACGTAATGTCCAAGTATCACGCTCACCGCGCCGCCCAAAAGCAGCACGAAAACGAAGATGATGATGCGCGCCACCCAGATACGGTACGGTGAACCGACCAGCACGCCGCCCAGGACGGGCTCCAGCGAGGACGCGAAGGTCCAGGCGAGCACAATGGCGAGAAACCAGGTAATGACCGCGATGGCTTCGCGGAGCAGGCCCCTGACCAGGCCCATGACGGCGGAAATAACGATGATGGCGAGGATGATGTAGTCGACTGCGATCATTCGATGAGTCAGGCCGCGACGCCCTCGAAGCAGGCGCCGCATTGTACAAGACGCTTCCCGGCGTATGCAGCCAAGTAGCTGCCTGAATTCACGAAATCGGCACGATGCTGCCCGACTGGCCGATGCGGCGCAGCTGCCCGGCCAAGGCCTCCGCCGCGGCGCGGTCCCGGGCCGGCCCTACACGCACCCGATAGAGCTCATGCCCTTCTTTGGTGTATGGAGCCACGAAGGCGGTGAAACCCTTGGCGGTCATATCGCGGACCAACCGGTCGGCATTTTCGCGGCTGCCAAATGTGCCGAGCTGAACCGCGAAGCTGCCGCGCGCGGATGACGGTGGAAGCGCTTGCGCAGACGGCGTTGCCGCCGCGGACTGTGTCGGCACCGGTTGCGCCGGAACCGATGTGCCCGTGGGCGGCTTCAGTGGTTCAGCGCGCGGCGCTGCGACGGCCGGAGCGGGAGTTTCTGGTCCTGCCGGTGCCGCAGCTTCACCGGGCTGCGCGCGGTCGTCAGCAACCGGCGGCAGCGCGACGGGCGACTGCGCCGCGGGCGCTTCGGACTGCGCGGGCGGAGCCGACGCATCGAGGTCGATGGTGTAGCGGCGCATGCCCTCGTCGGTCGGCGCGCCTTCGGGCGCATCCGCTCCCCGCGGACCGGTGAGTAGTTCGGGCACCAGCAGCACGAACAATGCAACGAGGATGACGGCGCCGGTCAGACGTTGCTTGGCTCGCGAATCCATGGGTGAACTATAGCGAGAGCCGGCCCGACTGTAAGGAAAGATCCGAACACCAGAACGCGTTCACCGGGCTTCGCCGCGGCACGCGCTGTGCGACAGCCTGCGGCGACATCCGGCGCATGCGCCAGGATGGTCGCGCCCGCAGGCAGGCGGCGCTGGAGTTCGGCGGGAGCTACGGCCCGCGGACCGTCGAGAGCCACGATGATCCAGGCGTCGATCTCCGCGCCGAGCACGGCGGTGATCCCTGCGATGTCCTTGTCGCCGAGGATTCCGCAAACGGCGATCGTGCGCGCGCGCGGCAACGCGCGCAGATTGGCGGCAAGGCCGCTTGCCGCCGGAACGTTGTGGGCCACATCGAAAATCCATTCCACGACGCCGCCTTCAGAAGCGAGGGACAGGCGCTGAAATCGCCCTTCGAGCGTGACACTGCGTAACGCCTCGCTGACATTGCGGTGTTCGAGTTCGACGCCGGCACACCTGAGCGCAGCGAGCGCGGTGCCGGCGTTGCCCATCTGGTGAACGCCGGCGAGCGCTGGGCTCGGCAGACCACGCAACGCGAATTCGCCGAACTCGAAATCCCAACCCACGGCCTGTGGACGTACATGGTAGTCAAGGCCAGGCACCACGGCCTGCGCGCCGATCTCATCGATGGCGCTCCACAGCGACGCTGGCATCTCGGCGCTGCCGAGCACCGCCGGACGCCCGCGACGCAGGATGCCGGCTTTTTCGCGCGCGATGTCCTCGAGCGTGTTGCCTAACCAGTCGAGGTGGTCGAGGCCAATGGAGCAGATCACGGCGACGTCCGCATCGATGATGTTGGTGGCATCCAGCCGTCCGCCGAGGCCGACTTCGAGCACCGCCACGTCGACACCCTCCTGGCGGAACTGGTCGAGCGCTGCCAGGGCGTTGTATTCGAAGAACGTGAGCGTGATGTCGCCGCGAACCGCATCGATGCGTTCGAACGATTCGATGAGGCTCGCATCGCTGGCTTCCAGTCCGTCGACGCAGATGCGTTCGTTGTATCGGGTGAGGTGCGGAGACGTGAAGCGGCCGCAGCGCAGGCCGGCGGCACGCAGCAGCGCATCGAGGCAGGCGACCGTCGATCCCTTCCCGTTCGTGCCGCCAACCGTCAGCACGCGAAAATCGGGCTTCAGCAATTCGAGTCGGCGCGCGACTTCGCGCACGCGGCTAAGCGTGAGATCGATGGCGCTCGGATGGGACTTCTCTTGTTGCTCGAGCCAGTCGGCGAGCGAGCGCATGCGCGGAAGTCTTAACTGGCGGGCGCGGACGCGGGCTGCGGTACGGCCGCTGGCTGACGCATCAGCATCCGCAGCACCGACCCCAGGCGTTCGCGCATGTCACGCCGATCGACGATCAGATCGAGCGCGCCGTGATCGAGCAGGAATTCGCTGCGTTGAAATCCTTCGGGCAGGGTTTCGCGCACGGTCTGCTGGATGACGCGCGGGCCGGCAAAACCGATGAGTGCGCGCGGCTCCGCTACATTGAGATCACCGAGCATGGCCAGGCTCGCCGACACTCCGCCCGTCGTCGGATCGGTCAGCACCGAGATGAACGGCAGACGCGCCTGCGCCAGCCGCGCGAGCGCGGCGCTGGTCTTGGCCATCTGCAGCAGCGAGAACAACGCTTCCTGCATTCGCGCGCCGCCGCTCGCGGAGAAACACACCAGTGGCGCCTTGTTCTGGATGCAATGGTCCACGGCGCGCTTGAAACGCTCGCCGACCACCGAGCCCATGGAGCCGCCGAGGAATCTGAATTCGAATGCGCAGGCAACGATCTTGAGGCCTTCGAGCGTGCCGGCGATGGCGATCAGCGCGTCGCGTTCGCCAGTCACCTTCTGCGCTGCGGCCAGACGATCGCGATAACGTTTGCTGTCGCGAAACTTGAGCGGATCCTCGGGCGAAACCTGGGCGCCGATTTCCACCTGTTCGCCTTCATCCAGGAAGCGCGCCAGACGCTCGCGCCCGGAAATGCGCATGTGGTGACTGCATTTCGGGCAGACGTTGAGATTGCGCTCGAGCTCAGCGCGGTACAGCACGGCGTCGCAGGCGGAGCACTTGATCCACAGCCCCTCGGGAACCGACCGCGTACGGCGCTCGGTCTTGATCCGCGAAGGCATGATTTTTTCGAACCAGGACATGTCGGACTGTTGTTCCTTGATGTTGGGGCCTATTCCGAAGTGCGGCCGATGATAGCGGATTGCGGCAGGTTCGAAGGAGGCAGGCCGAATTCGGGCGGGTAACGCACCGCCGTGAGGTAGAGCCCGTCCGGTGGAGCAGTCGCGGCATTGGTCTTGCGGTCGCGGCTCGCGAGGACCATGGCGACCCGTTCGGGCGGCGAATCCCCACACCCAACCGCCAGCAGCAATCCCGCGACGTTGCGAACCATGTGATGCAGGAACGCGTTGGCGGTGATCGTGAGCGTCACCCACTCCGCATCGCGCAGGACCTCGAGGCGCTCCACGCGGCGCAATGGGGATTTTGCCTGGCATTCGATTGCGCGGAATGCGCTGAAGTCGTGTTCGCCAACCAGTGCCTGCGCGGCCGAGTGCATGCGTTCGGCATCGAGTGGCCGGCGTTCCCAGGTGGCGCGCCCGAAGGCCAGCGCCGAGCGCGAATCGCGATTGAGGATGAGATAGCGGTAGCTGCGTGCCACGGCACTGAAGCGTGCGTGAAAATGCCCCGGCACTTCGCGCAGCCACGCGACGCTCACATCGCTGGGTAGATAGGAGTTGGTACCGAGGCGCCAGCCGCGCTCGCTGCGCTGCGCGTCGGTATCGAAGTGAACCACCTGGGCGCTCGCATGGACGCCGGCATCCGTGCGGCCTGCGCATACACACGCCACGGGAGCATCCGCGACGCGCGACAGCGCGCGTTGCACCACGTCCTGGACGGTCTGCAGGCCCGGCTGGAATTGCCAGCCGGAGTACGCGCGGCCGTCGTACTCGAGGCCGGCCGCGAAACGAGGCATTTAGCCGGGCAGCGACTCTAAGAGGCGCTGCGCTTCCTGCTTCTGCGAAGCCGAGCCTTCCGACAACACTTCGTTGAGGATGTTGCGTGCGCCGTCGGGGTCGCCCATGTCGACGTAGGCGCGGGCCAGGTCGAGCTTGGTACCGACTTCCGAGAGAGTGACCGGTTCCAGATCCGGAACTGCGAGCTCTTCGGTCGCGCTTCCCGGCATCTCGTAGCCATTGCCGAGATCGAGGTCGACCTTGCTGCGCATCGCAGGCTGGTGCGCGGTGGGCTCAACCGGGAAATCGAGATTGTTGCGATCGATCGCGGCCAGCCGCGACGTCGACGAAATGTCGAAGCCCTCCTCCGGGATCTGCAGCTTGGACATCGAGGCCGTGCTGTTCGGATCGATCGAGCGTCCCTTGGTGAGGTCCACATCGCCGCCGAGCTCACGCTCGGTGAGGAACCAGGTGCCGCTCGCGCCGTGTTCAGTGAGCTGCGAGTCTTCGGCGTTTCCGCCGCCATGACGCGCGGCCGCCGCGGCGAGCAGGCGCTGTGAGTTCTCGTCGAGGCCCGCGACCATGGTCGGAGCGTCTGCTCCCGGTCCGCGCGGCACGCCAGTGACCGGCTTGAGGCCGATCTGGGAATCCGTCTGTTCGAGCGAGCCAAGCTCGAGGCCCAGGTCATCAAGTGCAAGCTCGGCGGTCTGATCCGAGCTCAGCTTGCGGCGCATGGCGCCTTCGACTTTCTCGCGAATCGTGGGTTCGTCCATCGGTCGCAAGGCGGGCTGTTCGACCGTCGGCGCTTCAGAGCCGGCCTGAGTCATCTTGACCGTCATTTCGCGCGTGGTCTGGCCGCTGTCGCGATTCGGCATCGCCAGACCTTCGCCGGTCGCATCGGGATCACGCAGCGCATTGCTGAGATCGAGGTCGACGGGGTCGGCGTTGCCGCCACCGGTCACGTCCATGCGCGCGCTGACATCGAAGGGATCGAAATCGACGCGGCCTGAACCGCCCGCATCGAGATTGAGATCGATGCCGACTGCGCCACCACCCGCACCACCATCCGAAAACATCGGATCCTCGGGCGCGATCTGCCGGCCCATGATGACGATCTTTTCCCACTCGCCAACGCCCGATTCCGAACGCGTATCGGACAGCTCGCGCGCCGAGGCGAGGAACTGCTCTTTGTTGCCCCAGACGAAGAACACTTCGAGGAGCTTGAGCTTGAGGTCGCGGCGATCGGGCTCGCGCTGAATGGCGATGCGCACCAGATCGGCAGCCTGGTCGTACAGACCATAGGCCATGTGGAAATCGGCTTCGGCCAGCGGGTCGCCCTGGTCCAGGTTGACGGCGGTCTCGCTGCTGATGGTTTCGTCGGTACGAACCGTGGGCGCGAGCGGGATGTCCTGCGTTTCCTGCAGCGCGCGATGCGTGCCGGATTCTTCGACCAGGATGTCGTCCGGAATGGCGCCCATGTTTGGCGCCCGCATGCGGCCCGTGTCGGACAGAGAATCCATCGGCTGCGCCAGACGGTCTTCGCCCTGTTCGGCGAGGCGGCCCAGGTTGTCGTCAAATTCGGCGACTTTGCGCTTGCCGCGTGACTTGGCGAACACGATGCCGAGCACCAGCAACAGCAACGCGCCTGCGACCAGCATCCAGTTGTCCATGAGCTTGTCGGCGAGCGACGGCTCTTCCTCGCCTGCGGCGGCGGTCGGCTGCTGCTCGGGAGTCGTGGTGGCAGCTGGCGGTTCGGCTGCCGGCGTCTGCGCAGGTTCTGGCGTCGGCGCGGCTGCTTCAGGGGTCGTTTCCGGGGCCGGTGTCGCAGCCTCGGGCTGAGGAACCGGCTGTTCCACTACCGGAGGTTGCGCTGCTGGCGCAGGACGCTGCTGGGAAGCGGCGAGCTTCGCCTGCAGGTCGGCGAGTTCGGTGTTGCGCAGCTCGAGCATGCGCTTGGATTCGGTGAGCTGGCCCTCGAGCTCATTGACGCGGTTCTGCAGGGCTTCGACTTCAGCAGCGTTGCCGGCGGTCGCTCCGGGGCTCGACGCGGAGTCGCTCGGCGGTACCAGTCGCAGCCGTCCTGCGCCAGAGGTGCCACTCGAACCGGCCCAGCTGCCGGCAAGTCGACGCACTTCGCCACTCGCTTCCGACGGAG
>Ga0207683_10006413_pt1 | contig 10074 bp, 8 predicted proteins | sample KBSM73metaG_FD_184333 | JGI IMG/M metagenome (GOLD analysis project Ga0207683, IMG submission 184333) | Miscanthus rhizosphere microbial communities from Kellogg Biological Station, Michigan, USA - KBS M7-3 metaG (SPAdes) (version 2) | ecosystem: Host-associated > Plants > Roots > Rhizosphere >...
CAAACAGGACGGTCGTACGCAGTCGTTTGCCATCGAGGCCTTGGTATTTCAGCGAAACCTTGCTTTCACCGACCTCGACGGTAGCGATGCCTCGGCGTACGCGGCGCAGTCCCCGCACTTCGAACAAGTCGGCAAAGTCGCTGCCGAACGCGACCGAAAGCCGAACGTCGAAGGGGCTATTGCCGTGGTTGTGCATACGCAGGCGCTGGTAGGCAACACCGCGCAAAAGAAAAAAGGTACGCACGACATGCAGCACATCCTTCGGCTGGCTGAGTTTCTGATCGAGAAGGATGTCGGGATTTGTCAGATCGACGATGAGGATCGAGTTGTCGTCGCGGACGTTCGACCCCAGCAGCAACGGCTGCGAGCCGTTGAGCAGTATTTCCAGGTGCGACAGATAGCGGGTGTCGCAAAAAAAGATCCCGTCGGGCCCACCAGGCGTTGCGCCGATATCAGCGTGACTGTCGAGCACGGCAAAGCAGTCACCCTGCTTGAGGGTGCGCCGAGGCCGCGTCGAAGACCCTGTTCCGGGGATGTAGAACGGGGTCTCCAGAGTCTCCTCGATCAGCGTTTCGGTCGTGCTCAGGCTAAACAATCTGAAGCCTTAGGTCGGTGGCATGCTCGCCGTCCGGCAGTGCACGCTGGCGATCCTGTTCCAGGCGGTCGCCGGCTTTTGTCGATGCCAGCAGCTTATGATAGACGCGCACATAATCCTTCGCCATCCGTGTGGCGGAAAAGCGTTGCTCGAACCGCTGACGCACCTTTTTCCTGTCGAGCGCGATGACCTGCGGCAGGACCGCAATCGCCTCTTCGACACTGTCAACAATTCCTCCGGTGAGGCCGTGCTCGATGATTTCCGGCACCGAGCCACATCGGAAGGCCAGGACCGGCGTGCCGCAGGCCATGGCCTCGATCATGCAGAGTCCGAACGGTTCCGGCCAGTCGATAGGGAATAGCAGGGCCTGCGCACCGCCAAGAAACTGCGACTTCTGCTGGTCATTGATCTCGCCGATGAATTCGACGCCCCCGCCAGCGAGGAGTGGTTCGATCTGCGTGCGGAAATAGGCCTCGTCGACGCGATCGACTTTGGCCGCGATCTTGAGAGGGATTCCCAACGCCCGCGCGATCGCGATGGCGCGGTCCGGGCGTTTCTCCGGAGAGATGCGGCCGAGAAAGGCAAGATAGCCTCGGTGCGCCTCGGCCGCGCGATGCAAGCCCACTGGGATGCCGTGAAGGACGGTGCCCACAAAATGAATGTTCGGTACGGGGCGGCGCTGGGCGTTGGAGATCGAGACCAGCGGCATATCGTTGAACCCCGCATAAAGCGAGTGCAGATCAGGGAGGTCCTGGCGCCCGTGCAGCGTGGTCACAGTGCGGCCCGCGATGTTCCGAAACAGGGGGAAATGGAATTGATCGATGTGAAAATGCAGGATGTCAAACTCGTCGGCTCGTTGGCGGACGCGATCGAGCATCAGCATATAATACGGGATCGTATCGCGCACGCTGGCGTCGAGACGGAGCGCCTTGGGGACGCACGGAACGAGATTGGCCGCGGTGATTGAGTCGCCGCTCGCAAACAGAGTGACGTCATGGCCGAGTGCGACAAGTTCCTCTGTAACGTAGGAGGCGATTCGCTCGGTGCCGCCATAAAGGCGAGGGGGGACGCTTTCGATGAGGGGCGCGATCTGCGCGATTTTCATTGTTACTCTTTCTGAAAACTACAAATGGCAATGCTCTTTCGTACGGTTGGTTCCCCGGTGCGAGACCCTGTTCCGTCTTTGCGTTGGCTCTATTTTGCGCGTAATACCGTATATGGAGACGCCCAGGTCAGATTGCTGTAGCCGTAGACCAGGAGAGCGATCTTTATTTTGGAATTGCTGAACGCTGGCATTGGGCAGATATCTCGTTCGGCGCACCGAGTATCCGCTTTGGGCGGCGACGCGCACCTGGCATTTTTGCCTTGCGAATGTCCGCTTATGACCTAAAGCGGACATTCCTCACTCGCCGCGTGGCCGCAAAGTGCTACGCTTTAGTCAGCAGACGAAGCGTGGTCCTGACCGAGGGCACATGAAGCGACGCGAGTTTATCACGCTACTCGGTGGTTCGGTGGCTTTGTGGCCGCTAACCGCGCACGCGCAGAAGGTTTTCAAAATTGGACTGCTCGATACCGGCCTCGGCGCGAATTTTGCCGTGCCCTTTGTGGGCAAGCTCGTGGAGCTAGGTTATGTAGAGGGAAAGAATGTCGTCATCGAGCGTAGGTCTGCGGAAGGAAATGCCGAACTTCTGGCCGGCCTTGCGGCAGACTTGGTACGCCAACAGGTCGATGTCATTGTGACCGCCGGAACGCCGGCGGGGTTTGCCGCTAAGAAAGCTACCAGCACAATCCCGATCGTTCTTGGCGCCAACAGCGATCCGGTCGGTGTAGGCCTGGTCGCGAGCCTTGCTCGGCCGGGCGGAAACGCAACCGGCAACTCGCTGATGGCGCCTGACTTAAGCGCTAAACGCCTCGAAATCCTTCACGCACTGGCGCCTGAAATTTCCCGAATTGCAATCTTGTGGGATTCGTCGAACCCCGGCATGGCGGAGCGCGTGCGCGAAACAAAAATCGCTGCCGATCAATCGCACGTCCTGCTGCACACCGTCGGACCACGCAATCTCAATGAGTTGGATACGGCATTTGCCGACCTTCTGAATGCGCGTCCTGATGCGCTTTTGGTGACAGCGGAGGCATTTACGCGGCAGCATCTCGTTCGCATCCTCGATTTTGCCAACAACAACAAGATTCCGGCCATGTTCGAGGACAGCTCATATGTGGCGGCCGGCGGGCTCATGTCCTATGGGCCCGACTACCAAGACGTATTTCGGAAAGCGGCGGTCTTTGTGGATAAGATATTAAAAGGCGCCAAGCCGGCCGATTTGCCGATCGAGCAGCCAACGAAATTCGAGTTAGCGATCAACCTCAAGACCGCAAAGGCGATTGGCCTTTCGATCCCGCCGACACTGCTCACCACCGCCGATAAGGTGATCGAATAGGATTGGAATGTCCGCTTTTGGCCCTTAGCGGACATGGCCCTTTCAGAATGCTTGGTCGAACCGCTACGATGCCGTGGTCCCGAGCCCTTGAGGTGAGCATGAGGCGACGCGAATTCATCACCCTAGTTGGCGGTGCAGCGGCATGGCCAATGGCCGCCCGCGCGCAGCAGAACGAGCGAGTGCGCCGGATCGGCGTGCTCGTGGCCTCGCCTGCGGACGACGCGGAATGGAAGGCGCGTCTGGCGGCGTTCAATGATGGCCTCGCACAATTGGGCTGGATCGAGGGACGCAACGTGCGGGTCGACACCCGCTGGGCTACGACCAATGCCGACGACCTTCGCAAACAGGCGGCCGAATTGGTCGCGACGACGCCGGACGTCCTTGTCGCTGCCAGTGGCACCACAAGCATAGCCCCATTGCTGCAGGCGACCCGCACTGTGCCGATCGTGTTCGCGATTGTCGTCGATCCGGTCGGCGCTGGTTTTGTCGCGAGCTTGGCGCGGCCGGGCGGCAACGCGACCGGGTTTACAATGTTTGAGTACGGCATGAGCGGAAAGTGGCTGGAGCTGCTTAAACAGATCGCGCCCGGTGTGACGCGGGCGGCAGTCCTGCGGGATCCGGCCATCGCCTCAGGGATCGGGCAGTTCGGTGCCATCCAGGCGGTGGCACCGTCGCTGGGAGTAGAATTGAGCCCAGTTGACGTGCGCGATGCGCCCGAAATCGAGCGCGCCGTCGCTGCCTTCGCTGGGATTCCGAACGGTGGTTTGGTGGTGACGGCCAGCCCGTCAAGCACCAATCATCGCGATCTGATTATCGCTCTTGCGGCGCGGCACAAGCTGCCCGCAGTCTACTGGGAACGCTTTTACGTCGCCGCAGGCGGCCTAATCTCCTATGGGCCTGATCGGCTCGACCAGTACCGCCAAGCAGCCGGCTATGTCGATCGCATCCTCAAAGGCGAGAAGGCTGCCGATCTTCCAGTGCAGGTGCCAACCAAATTCCAGATCGTCATCAACCAAAGAACCGCGAAGGCGCTTGGCATCGCCGTCCCGCAGTCAGTCCTCACGCGCGCCGACGAGGTGATTGAATAAGCCACACTTATACCCCCCGATCGAACCACTACGATCGAGCGTGATTCACGGGAGGAGCGGCCTTGCGGCGGTGGGCGGGCGCGGCAGGCGCAGGGGTCGCCATCGTCGGCTCGGATTTGCTCTCCGATGCCGGATTGGCAATCTCGCGCGCGCCCTTGATCGCTGCCAGCGTACGGCTGTCGAGGTTGTAGAGATCGCGGCGTATTTGCAACTTGCCCGCGTCGTCGACAAAGGCGGTCTGATAGGTCCAGTAGATCCAGATCGGCCCCGACCCCAGCGAAATCTCCTGCTCGATGCCGCCGGCGTAAAGACCCTTGATCTTCTCCGCCGTCCACTGCTCCTCAGGGTGCACCATGCCGGCAAGGACTTCGGCGTATTTGGGAGCATCCTGCACGCGCATGCAGCCGTGACTCTCGGCCCGCACAACGTGGGCGAACAGGTATTGGTCCGGGGTGTCGTGCTGAAACACCGTCAGACGATTGAAGAAATTGAACCGGATGTGCCCTAGCGGATTCTTGCCGCCCGGCGGCATCGTGATCTCCACCTCGCCGTTGACGCGTTTCACTCGCAGCCCCATGCGCGCCATCGCGCCGGGCTCTCTCGCCTCCGCCGGCAGGTACTCGTTCCGAACGATCGACGCCGGCACCTTCCAGGTCGGGTTGATGGTGATGGAATCCATCTGTTGCGCCAGCAGCGGGCTCGGCATGCTCGGCTTGCCGATCACAACGCGCGAGGTCCACACCTGCCGTCCGTCGTGGATCACCTTGAGGGTGAAGTCGGGCTCGTTGACCTCCACACGCGATTTGCGGATGTCGCGGTGGTACCAGCGCCAGCGTTCCATGTTGGCGATGATAGTATCGATGCGGCTGTCGTTCGTGGGATTGAGCTTTTTGACCGTGCGAGCATCCAGATTGCCGGTCGGAGGCAAATCGTTGCCCCGCTGATATTCTTTGACGGCTTGAGCGAGTTTCTCATCATAACGCAGATCTGTAGCCTCGCCGGGAACACCGAGACGCTCGCGCAATTGCGGCACGCGGGCATCTTCCAACGGACGCTTGCGGTTGAAAGTGAGCATCCGACCCGCTGTGATCACGTCGCGAGCACCGCCGGCCGTTCTGCCGCGCAGCTGCGACAGCGCGGCTTTGAGTTTCTGATAATTCTCGTATGGCGGGCTGAACTGATCGAGCGCCTGGCCGGCGTCGTTCTCCTCGACGACGGCCGCCAGCACCACGGCCGGATCGGGCGCGCGTTGCGGCAACGCGATGTTGTCCTCTCTCACTTGGCGATGGGGAACACGTCCGGCCTGCAAGTGCCGCGCATAGGTAAGCACAGTCTGCGTGAGGCTCAGTTCGGCCTCCGCCAGCGCATCCGGCGAAAGCCCACCAAAGGTCGGTGTCTTGTAGTCGGCATGGTCGAGACCGTCGGCGTCGGCATTCTTGAGGCGGGCAATCACCGCCTTGCTCCGCGCATTCTCCAGGCCATTGTCGAGCCAAAGCGGCGCCAGATTGCGCTTTTGATAGAAGGCTTGGACAGCCGCGTGCGCCTTTTCGTCGGCGAAGATGCGGTTCGGTCTTGTGTCCAGGAGATCGCGAATCCGTTCCGCGATCGCGCGGTCAGCAGGATCGAGCGCGGTCAATCGGTCGGGCGCCCGGCTCTCTTCGGGCGTAGCGCTGGCCGGCGGTGAGGTGAGCGCATCGCCGGCTGAGGCATCGCCTGCTTTCGAAGGGGCGGGTAGACCTGCCTGAGACGGCTCCGTCTGTTGCCCGAGCGCAGATACCGGCGCAGCTAGAATGAACACAAGTGCTGCGCTTGCGAGGAACTGGTCAAGACGGAGCGTACTCATCGGGTTCCTCCCAAAAGCTCGGTGAATTTGCCGGGAGAACGCAAGCGATATAGTTGCCGGTTCTCGCGTGGCCACGAACTGCGGAGTGAACACGCTATCGGTGCGCCCAGCAAGTGGCGTTGCGTTTTCCCGCTACTTTCGGGCGATTTCGATGCTCTGATACTTCGTTGCCACTTAGCGTTGCGATTGGTGGCGTTGGGCGGAGGGACACAGCGAGCAATTTGCCGAGATCGCGGCCAAACTTCGCTGCGCGGCAGGGCTGATAAAGTGATCGAATAGCCGACCAAAGTCGGCTTTTGGCCCTTAGCGGACATCGGCTTTTGCGTAGCAATTCCGCCGCGCACGTCGCGGCGTCAATTAGTTATTGCGTGGCTTTTTGCGACGCTCAGGCAAAGCGTCAATCTTCAACGAATGTTTATGAAACAGCCCTCGATTTCCGCACTTATTGCATCGTGCGGAAAACTCATTAGCAATCCCGCTCGGTCTAAAAACGTGGATAGGCGCTAGGCATTTCTGACAAGAAACTATCCCGCGTTGATAAGTAGACTGCGGTCTGCCCTTGGTGGGACGTCTAAGCATGATGCTTTCACTTTCTCTTGGTCCCAATATCAACTATTCCCTTCTCAAATATTAAGAATCGCTGGCAGGTTCGCTTGAGTCAGAAACTGCTACGTGATTGCAAGAAAGAGGTTTGAGCTGAACGGGCCCAGCAGCAGACCCGTATAGCCGACCTGGTTGGCAGAGCCCGGTGGCACAAGCGACGAGAGGTGGCGCGCGGACATCAGGATTAGCTCCTTGTCCTGGGACCACTTCTGCTTTCCGGTCACAGCGCAGGCGAGGAACCATGTTGTGTCGGTCCAATGTGCCAGCGGGATTGCGGTATGGTGTTCAACGGGAAAGAAGCGGTGCGGCACGCTGATGAAAACGCGTCGGGCGACCCGCACCATCTCAGCGATAAATCGGGCCTGGTTCTCCCGGCTCCCGACGTGTTCCAACACGGCATTTGAGGTTGCGACGTCGAAACTCTTGTTTGCGAACGGGAGTGGTTCGCCAGTGGCTACTCGGCGGTAGCGGACGCGCGGAAATGCTGCCTGGAATTCGGTTGCCTCACCGAGCCCACATGCGGTGATCTGCTCCTGATTTGGATAAAGCCGCTCAAGCACATTCGCACCATCGTTCAGGACGTCCGACACGCCGACGTCCAGGATGGTCTCTGCCGGGTTTGGAGAGCATGTCGCGATGAAGTCGGCGTAGATACGATCCCGCGCGCGGATCATCAGACGCTCGCTCAAGCTCCCGGGCTTGGCGACTTCATAGTACCGCTGATCAACCGTCATCGCTGCGCCCGGGTTTTAGCCTCAGTCGATTATGTTAGCCGGAATGCAGGGGCGCGACGATTCGAATAGATGGTGCGATGTCCGCTATTGGCCCATAGCGGACATGAGCTTCTGCGCCGCACAAGTCCGCTTATGGGGGCAAAACGGACAATGTCAGGGACCCGAACTCGCGCGTGCAATTGTACTGATTGGTTTGTCTGTAGTGTGGGGCAGGTTATCGATGTCTCAATTCTTCGTCGTCGCTTCCGCATAGCGCGAATAAAGGGTGTCAACGCGTTGTTGCCACATGCCCACGAACGCGCTGGAAGTTAGCTTGGCAACCGATTTCCAAGCCTGCTTGATAGCGGGAAGGGTATTGCCCCAGATCGCGCGTTTGCACCAGCGTTCCCCTTTTTCCTTGCCTTCTTCGGTGGCGCACATGGATTTCCAGGCGATGCGCTTCGGATGGCTGACGTGTTCTGCCGCGCCCTGCCATCCCTGCTGATGGATCAGATACAGATCACTGAAAGTCGCTTTTCTACCGGTCTGGTACTCAAAAAGGAGCGCCTCCGTGGCAAACTTGTAAGCGCCGGCAACAGAATTGTCGCGCGGATCGGTGATGCTTCCTGAACCGTATCGTTTGAACTCATATTTACTGAGCTGGAAGAGCCCAATATACGATCCAGTGCGCTGTTTCGGATTGAAGTTGGACTCGATTTTGGCCACGGCTTTCATGAAGCTGAAATCCAGACCGAAAGCATCAGAGGCGCGTTTGATCTCCTCAACAGGCGTTCCAACTGGAACGGCCTTTATCGTCTTTAGAAAAGCATCTGCCGGCTTCTCGGCAGGTGGAATTTCAGAAAAAACGTAATAGGCGAGAAGAGAGAAGTTCTGCTTGGGAGGCATCAGGTCAGAGGAGTGATCCTGAGCTGAGGTTTTCGTTCTTTCTTGTCGTTCGATAAGAGCATGTTGTTCAACCAGGGTATCGAAGGTTGCTACCCATCGAGCTTGCTCTTCTTCAAAGGTGTCGGAACTGATTCCCGCTTTGGGTGAGAGCAATGGCTCATGCGCGCGCGGCAATGCGGAGGTCTCGAAGTTGCTCGGCAGTGCCGAAGTAACTTCGATATCAACTGCCTCGGGTGAGGCGGCACTCATCGTCATTTCTGTAACAACCAGATAAGCCGCGGCAACTGTGAATGCGGCTCCGAGAAAGGCGAACTGCAAGCGTCTTATTTTTCGCAAATCGGTTCCCCGACGGCGTCCTTGCTTGGTCTTCCGTCGTGCGATCGAGCTACGGGAGCTCATCGATTGTCCGCGTCGTGTACTTTGATTTGGCGCTCCGGGAATCTTTGCTTCAGCGCCATGCCCGCTTTCAACGCCTCGATATAAATTCGATATACCGAGCCAATTTGCCCGTCGATTTCGACGACATAGGATTCAGAAACGGCGGCGGTTTGAGTATCGGCTTCCATGAGCGACCTCCGAACGCGAGGTTACAAACAGTTTGATTGGCCCGCTTAATGATTGATTAAATCAGGTTAATTTTTTCTTAATCGTTCGGCGTCCGCCGTCATTAATTCCGCTATTGGGGGTAACGCGGATATAGCTTTTTGCGGCGCGAATGTCCGTTACTGACCCAAAGCATTTGCAGCGCCCATATCTGTTTTCGAGGGGATAGCTGACATATGGAACTTGGCGGCGTTCTCCGTCCAGTTCCCTGCCGGCTATTAACGTTGATTTCGCTGAACCTCGCTGAGACACTATCGAACGCGACGAGAGAATTTTGTTTGCAGTTGCAACCCTCCGCCAATCTTGCGCCCCAGCGAGTTGATTGCGGCTTCCGCAAGAACAAACAAACTCGCTTACTGTCGCGCGAGGTGCTCTCCGCGCGACGTCGCTCGCATTCTTCTCACCAAGTCAGCCATGACTTTTATGGCTGCCGCGAGAACTAGCGCGCAAAGTGCCGCCTTCGACACCGTCTCCATCGGCCCCTCAACCAGCATCGCATGGACCACGCTACCCGCGACGATGACCACCGCGAGGGACATGTGCACGATGCGCCACGCTCGCAGTCCCAATCGTCGGCGGAACGCAGCCAAAAGCGCGACGGCGAAGATGGCCCACATGGCGATCACACCGAAGGGCGAGAATGGCGTAGGCGATGCGAAGAGAAGCGCGTCAATCATGTCGGGCGGACTGGTGATCCAAAGGCCCCCGACGTGGACCACCACCGCCACGACCAGCGCGCCTCCGATCCAGTGATGGACACGCCGTCCACGATAAGCCGACAGTCCCGGCAGATAACCGGCGATCAGCAAAGGCTGAATGAGCGCAAGACCCAGTGCGACAATCCCGGCGAATCCGGCCAGAATGTAGACCGGACCGCGCCATGCGAGCAGTGGGCTCGCCGCCGCGAAGGCGATCGGCACGCAAATGGCAGTTGCAAGGGCGGCCCAGATCAGGGTCGCCTTAGCCAGTCTCATCCTTTTGTTTCCAACTCGGTCAGGCGGGCTGAAGGACGAAGTGCGCCTCGAGGCTGGTGTCTTTTGCGCTTCGCATCACGGGACGCAGAAAGACGGTTTGGAATTCACCGCTGTCATAGGCGAGGTGACCGTGCGGTTGGCCGAAGATGGGAATGATCTGCGGCATCTCGAGACGGAACTTACCGTCCTTGTCAGTGAGCGTGGCTCCATGGCTCTGCGGCTCGTGTTCCTGCCCTTCGGTCGTGTGCGCCCAAATCTGGATGCGCTGCCCGGCGAGTGGAGCCCCGTCGCCTGCGCGGCGTACGGTGCCA
>Ga0207683_10006415_pt1 | contig 10073 bp, 9 predicted proteins | sample KBSM73metaG_FD_184333 | JGI IMG/M metagenome (GOLD analysis project Ga0207683, IMG submission 184333) | Miscanthus rhizosphere microbial communities from Kellogg Biological Station, Michigan, USA - KBS M7-3 metaG (SPAdes) (version 2) | ecosystem: Host-associated > Plants > Roots > Rhizosphere >...
GCCCTGGGCGGCACCTTTTTTCCTGGTAGCGCTCGGACTCGCCTTCGCCGCCGTCTTTTCGAAAGTGCTGCCGATGGTGTTCGGTGCGACGACGGGGGGACGGCTGCCTCACCCACCGGCGATGTTCCCGGTCTTCGTCCATCTCGGTCTCGTCCTGCTCCTGGGCCTCTGGATCCCGCCTTTTCTTGCCGACTGGTACCGGCAGGCGGCGCGTCTGATCGGATAGGACGGACAAACAGGATGGACCTTTCGCGACTCGGTTTCGCCACCGCCGCGCTGGCCTCGGCCATTCCGGCGCGCCGCTGTCCGGTCAATGCCATGGGACTGCTCGCGTCCTGTCGTGTCGCGTGGGAACAAGGGGCCCGGCTTGTCGCGCTCTGGGGCAGCGACGACCGGGACCGCGACCGCGGCTACACGCTTCACGTCGTCGTTCGCGATGCCGACGGTCTCGTGATGTTCGAGCACACGCTGCCCAACGCCGAGTCGATGTATCCCGATCTGTCGATCGTGTTTCCCGCCGCCAATCGCATGCAGCGTGCAACGTTCGATCTCGTCGGCATCGCATCGGAGGCGGAGGATCAGCGGCCGTGGGTGTGGCAGGCGAGCTGGCCGATCGACTGCTATCCCCTTCGCCGCGATTTCGAAGCGCTGCCGAAGTGGCAGCCGGGCCAGGAGGATTACGCGTTCGTCCGCGTCGAAGGCGACGGCGTCCACGAGATTCCCGTCGGCCCCGTCCACGCCGGCATCATCGAACCGGGTCACTTCCGGTTCCAGGTCGTCGGCGAGAAAGTGCTGCGCCTCGAAGAGCGCCTGGGATTCGTGCACAAGGGCATCGAAAAACGATTCGAGGCGATGGCTGCGGCGACCGGCCATCGCCTCGCCGGTCGCGTCAGCGGCGACAGCACCGTCGCGTACGCCCTGGCCTATTCGCAGGCCCTCGAGGCCATGACCGAGACCCCGCCCCCCGACCGCGCGCTCTGGCTGCGAGCGCTCGCGCTCGAGCGCGAACGCATCGCCAACCATCTCGGCGATCTCGGCTACCTCGGCAACGACGGCGGCTTCGCCTTCGGTCTCTCGCAGTTCTCGCGCCTCAAGGAAGGGGTGCTGCGCACCAATCTCGCGCTCTTCGGCCATCGGCTTGCAATGGATTACGTGATGCCCGGCGGTGTCGCTCTCGACTTCCCGCACGAGGTGCGAAGCGCCGTGCTCGACGAATGCGATCTGCTGGAGCGCGAGGTCAGCGTGCTGCGGGACATCTACGACGAGCACGACGGCCTGCAGGACCGGTTCCGCCTCTGCGGCATCGTCGCCCCCGAGCTCGCCGCGAAGCTCGGTCTCACGGGGCTCGCGGGCCGCGCGAGCGGCCAGGCGCATGATCTCCGTGTCGATTTTCCGGCGGCCCCGTACGACACGCTCGGTCTTCGCACGATGTCTTCGCAGGCGGGCGATGTCGCGGCGCGCGTCGCCCTGCGCTTCGACGAGCTTGGCGAATCGTTGCGCCTCGTGCGGGAGATCGTCGCGCGCCTGCCGGAGGGCGAAGTGCGCACCGAGCTTCCCGAGCCCGACTCGTATCGCAAGGGCCTGGGCTGCGTCGAGGGCTGGCGCGGCGCCGTGCTGGTGGCACTCGAGTGCGGACCCGGCGGCACGATCCGCCGCTGCCATCCGCACGATCCTTCGTGGACGAACTGGCCAGTGCTCGAGCACGCGGTGATCGGCAACATCGTTCCCGATTTTCCGCTCATCAACAAGTCGTTCAACCTCTCCTACAGCGGACAGGATCTCTGATGCTCCACATACTCCGCCAGATCGCGAAATGCGGCATCAAGACGGAACCAGCACCTCCAGCCGGCGACGAAATGGTGGTCGCTGCGCGTCTGCAGGAGAGCATCCTGCGCACGCTGGGGCGGGCACTGACGATCCGCCACGTCGACGCCGGCTCGTGCAACGGCTGCGAGCTCGAGATCCACGCGCTCGCCAACCCGTACTACAACATCGAAGGGCTTGGCATCAAGTTCGTCGCGAGTCCGCGCCACGCCGACCTCTTGCTCGTGACCGGCCCGGTGTCGAAGCACATGGCGATCGCGCTGCAGCGGACCTACGATGCGACGCCGGATCCGAAGCTCGTCGTCGCCGTCGGCGATTGCGGGTGCACCGGAGGCATCTTCGGCGAGAGCTACGCGTCGCTGGGACGCGTGGCCAACGTCATCCCGGTCGACGTCGAGATCCCGGGCTGCCCGCCGGCTCCCTCGGCGCTGCTCGCGGGCATTCTCGCCGCGATCACTGCGGCCGCAGCCCGCCCCTAGCCGCAAGCACCGCCCAGCACTCCCGCCGCAGATCGGCGTACAGCCGCGCCGTCCCATTCATTGCGGCGTATCTCCTACGCCTCCACGCTGCGTAGCGGGCGGCGATCTCGTGCGGCTTCGCTGCCTCACCGAGGCTGCGCTTGTCGGCGCAGCTCGTCGAGCGTCACGATCTCCCCCGCGCGTACCTGTGTGAACCGGGCTCTCGGCGGCGCGATCCGTGCGGTCATATCGACCGGCTCCGCCCTCCGTTCGGTGTAGCGGATGTCGGCGGCGCCGAGCATCGTCGGGACCAGATCCATGTGCATGAGGGGCGCGGCAACGTTGCGCGAGAGCATCAGCCACCTGTCGGGATTCGCCTCCCGCCAGGTGCCGTTCGCCCAGAAGACGGCGGGAACCCGGGTATCCCACAGCGTCGGCAGCTTCAAGGCATGGTCGGTGAGGTTTCGCGCGTCGTCGCGCATGTTCTCGCCGTGATCGGGCGTGAACACCATGAATGCGGCGCCCTGTTGCGAGCGCAGCCGGTCTGCAATCTCGCGCAGGAAACGCATCGACTCGTCGATGGCGTTGTCGTAGTCGTTCCACCTCGCGTCGCCCCCGGTTTGAGCGCGTGGCCTCCACGTTGCCCCGTCGAGGGCGTCGACCGGAAACGGTGCGGTGGCCGCCCGGTACCTGTCGCGATAGGGGCTATGCGCGTTGTAGGCGTGCAGGACGATCAGCTTACGGGGCGCGGGAGTCGCTAGTGCCTTGTCGAGCAACGGCAGCAGGACATCGCGGTCCAGGCCGGGCGCGGGGTGATACGCCTGATTCTGCGCGTCTGGCCAGGCGATCAAACGCTCCTGAACCGCCAGCCAGAATGTCTCGAAGCCGGCCGCCTCAAAGGCCTTGAGCATCGTGGCATCGCGTGAGACGCGCTCGCGACTTCCGGGCAGGTCGCGCGAGACGAGCAGCGGCACCGACGTGTGCGTGCTGCTCGAACCGGACACGACATCGCAGTAGAGAAGCGATCCGTCGGGAGGCGGCGCCACTTGTGGCCGGCCACCACAGCCGGGAACGCGGTCGCTGCGCACGCTCTCTCCAATTACGAGAACGTAGGTTTCAGCGTACCCGGGGCCGTGCTCCCGGTGTGCCTGCCAGGACTCGAACCGATTGCGCGGGCTCGCGCTGACGTTGGCCAGCGACGGAAGGTCGATGCCGCCGCTCCCGGCCTGTCCTTCGAGCACGGCACTCGCCAGAGCGACGGGCCATGCGTCTCGCCAGCTCCGCGCTGGCAGCACGACTACCATCAGCAGCCCAAACAGAACGACCCCCGCGGCGAACCCGCGCCGCATCGGCTCACCCCGCTCACCGCGCCATAGGTAGACAAGCAGGGCCAGCATGACCGCGGCGACCAAGGCGGCCGCGCCGACGTAAGGGGCGACGACGTTCCTGATCTCGGCTTCGCGGAAGGTATATGCGACGGCGAGCAGTTCGAGCAGATTGGCGCTTCTGAGGAAGTCCGCGCCGACGATGGCCAAGCCCGCCACGACGAGCGGGTAGGTCAGGACGAGGAACAGCCGGCGTGGAACCACCGCCCACGCGCACACCGCCATCCACAAGCTGACGGCGACGAGTTGCCAGCGCGGTCCGTCCCACGCACCGGCCAGCGGCACCGTGCTGAGGTTCGGCAGCAGCAGCAACGCGAGCCAGGCCCCGAGCGCGGCCCGGCGAACCGATGTCATCGATTCCAACCAGCGAGAGCCAAGACTGGAACTAGCAATGCGACTATGTGCTTCATCTGCCTGCATTTTAATGACGTAAGCGCCTGAGGGGGAAACTGGCGGCGGTTTGACGGGCGCTGCCGCCGCGCGTCAGATTCAGTCCGCGATGAGCCGCCGAAACGCCGGAAACCCGTGCGCTCTGCTCGGCAATCAGATCATTGCAAAGGGCGTGCCGGTCTGACCAACTTCTCCGACATAGATCACGGCGCGCCGTGCGATCAACTGCTCCCTTCCGCTGGCATCGGCGTTTGGCGGTATAGTGCGCGGGCCGATTCCATTCCCCGCGCATTCCTGCGCGCGTAGCCCTCGCATGGACAACAAGAAGCTCGACGCCCTGCGCCGGAAATACTCCGAGACGAAGGGTGGCGGCGAAATCTTCGATCCTGAGTTCGCGGCCGTCGCCGCGCAGGTGTTCACCGGCGCCGAGCGGCGCAAATGGCCTTTCGCGGACCCCGCGACGTTTCTTGGCCTGCCGTTTCGGCCGGACGCGCTGAGAGAGACCGGCGTCGCGCTCGACGTCGCCGCGATCGGCGTGCCGATGGACTTGGGCGTCACCAATCGCGCCGGCGCGCGACTCGGCCCGCGCGCCGTGCGCGCGGTGGAGCGCATCGGACCCTACGAGCATGCGCTCAGGATTGCCCCGCATCTCCACCTGTCGGCAGCCGACATCGGCGACGTTCCGATGCAAAGCCGGTTCAGCCTCGAGCAATGCCATGCCGACATCGAGGCGTTCTTCAATGAGGTTTGCGGCAAGGGAGTGATTCCGCTCGCCGTAGGCGGCGACCACTCGATCACCTATTCGATTCTCAAAGCCGTCGGCCGCGAACGACCGGTCGGCATGGTGCACATCGATGCGCACTGCGATACGGCGGGTGTGTACGAGGGATCGAAATTCCATCACGGCGGACCCTTCCGGCAGGCGGTGCTCGCAGGCGTGCTCGATCCGGAGCGCTCGATCCAGATCGGCATCCGCGGCGGCGCGGAATACCTGTGGGAGTTCTCGTACGACAGCGGAATGACCGTGCTGCACGACGAGGACGTGACGGCGATGGGCATTCCTGCCGTCGTGGCCAAGGCGCGCGAGGTCGTCGGCGACGGACCGCTGTACGTGTCGTTCGACGTCGACGGCGTGGACCCCGGCTTCGCGCCGGGCACCGGCACGCCCGAAGTGGGCGGCCTCACGCCGCGCGAAGTGCTGGGGATCCTGCGTGGCCTCGCCGGACTGGATGTCGTCGGCGGCGACGTCGTCGAGGTCGCACCGCAATACGATGCGACGACCAACACCGCGCAGATCGGCGCGCAGATGCTCTTCGAAATGCTGTGCCTCGTGGCGATTCGCCGCCGGCAGCAGCGAAACCCGGCGTGATCGCCACCTCGCTTCAACACTGGAAGGAAAAGCCATGAAGCTCATGCACCTCTGCGCAGCCGCCCTGGTGGCGTCGCTGTCCCTCGTCACCGGCGCTTCGGCGCAGCCCAAGGACTGGGCCAACATCAAGATCGCCACCGAGGGGGCCTACAAGCCCTGGAACTTCACCGACGCGAGCGGCAAGCTGATCGGCTTCGAGGTCGACCTGGCCGAGGACCTCTGCAAGCGGATGAAGGCGAAGTGCGAGATCGTCGCGCAGGCGTTCGACGGCGTGATCCCGGCGCTCAACGCGGGCAAGTTCGACGCGATCATGGCCGGCATGAACATCACCGACAAGCGGAAGGAGGCGATCGCTTTCACGACGCCCTACGGCCGGACGCCGTCGACCTTCGCCGTGCTGAAGTCGAGCGCGCTTGCGAAGCTCCCGGACGACGGCAAGGTCTATTCGCTCATGCCCGATGGGCTCGCCGCCGCGGAGAAGTCGATCAACCAGATCAAGCCGCTGCTCAAGGGCAAGGTCATCGGCGTGCAGACATCGACGGCGCAGGCGAACTTCCTCGAGAAGTACTTCAAGGACGTGATCGACATCCGCCAGTACAAGACGACCGAGCAGCACGATCTCGACCTCGCGGCGGGCCGCGTCGACGGAGTGTTCGCGTCGATCTCCTATCTCAAGGGCGTCGTCGAAGAGCCGAAGAACAAGGACATGACACTTGCGGGTCCGCGCTACGGCGGAGGTCCGCTGGGCTTCGGTGTCGCCGTCGGCCTGCGTAAAGGCGATCCGGAGCTCCTCGCGAAGTTCGACGCCGCCGTCAATGCGGCGGTGGCCGACGGCACCGTCAAGACGCTGTCGACGAAGTGGTTCGGCTTCGACATCACGCCGCAACACTGACGACACGACGCTCGCCCGCGCGCTGATGGCGCGCGGGGCCTGGAGTCGCCACCGTGGCCGACTACGTCGAGCTGATGGGCTTCGGCCCCAAGGGCTGGGGCCTCCTCATGGCGCAGGCGGCGTTGATGACGATCGCCGTTTCGGCGACCGCATTCGCGCTCGGCAGCGCGCTCGGCGCGCTCGTCGCATGGGCTCGCGTCGAAGGGAATCGCCCGCTGCGAATCGCCGCCGACGCCTACGTCACCGTGCTGCGCGGCATTCCGGACCTCCTGGTCATTTATCTCCTCTACTTCGGAGGGAGCCAGGCGTTGACTGCGCTGGCCCACCTCGTCGGCGCCAAGGGATTCGTGGGCGTCAACGCGTTCGCGGCGGGCGCCATTGCGGTGGGCATCATTTCCGGCGCGTATCAGAGCGAGGTCTTTCGCGGCGCTTTCGCCGCGATCGCCCGCGGGGAGCTCGAGGCCGCGCGCTCCGTCGGCATGAGCCGGCCGCTGCTCTTCCGCCGGATCATCGTCCCTCAGGCGTTGCGATTCGCGATTCCCGGGCTGGGTAACGTCTGGCAGCTGGCGCTGAAGGAGTCGGCGCTGATCTCGGTCGTGGGACTGACTGAAATCCTGCGCCAGGCGCAGGTGGGCGCCGGCTCGACGCGCCAGCCCTTCGAGTTTTTCATCACGGCCGCGGCGCTCTATCTCGTGCTCTCGACGATTTCCGGCCTGGGATTCCAGCGCGCGGAAGCTCTCGGCATGCGCGGCGTGCGCCGGAGCTAACCGTGGATTTCGACTTCCTCAAGGAGACCGTCCTGCTGCTGCTCTCCGGCGTGCCGCTGCTGCTGCAGCTCTCGTTCTTCTCGATCGCCGCTGGCGCGCTCTTCGCCGTGCTGCTCGCGCTGATGCGCCTTTCGGGCAACCCGGTGCTCGACTATGCGGCGCGAAGCTACGTCTTCGTCTTCCGCGGCACGCCGCTCCTCGTGCAGATCTTCCTCATCTACTACGGGCTCGGCCAATTCCCCGAGATCCGGCAAAGCTTCCTCTGGCCCTTCCTGCGCGAGCCGTACTGGTGCGCGCTGCTCGCCCTCACCCTCAACACCGCGGCGTACAGCAGCGAGATCATTCGCGGCGGAATCCTGTCGGTGCCCTTCGGCCAGATCGAGGCCGCCCGCGCGTGCGGAATGTCGCGCGGGCTCATCTTCCGCCGGATCATCGTTCCGCAGGGCCTCATCGTCGCGCTCCCCGCCTACGGCAACGAAATCATCCTGATGACGCGTTCCACGGCGCTCGCCTCGACGATCACGCTGATGGAAGTGACCGGGATCGCGTCCAAGATCATCAGTGAGACGTTTCGTGCCGTCGAAGTCTTCATCTGCGCAGGCGCGATCTACCTCATCCTGAACTTTGCGATCTCGCGAGCGATCGCGCTCCTCGAGCGGCGACTCTCGCCGCAATTCCACACGCCGGCGCTGGCCGCGGCAGTGCCGGAGCGCGCATGATGGGAAGCGGCTCGAACAACCAGCCCGCGGTCAGCGCAAGGAACCTGCGCAAGCGCTTCGGCGCGCTCGAGGTGCTGAAAGGCATCTCGCTGGACGCGCACGAAGGGGACGTGATCTCCATCCTCGGGGCGAGCGGATCGGGCAAGTCGACGCTCCTGCGCTGCATCAACCTGCTCGAGATCCCCGACGACGGCGAAGTCGTGGTCGCCGGCGAAGCGATCGCTCTGCGCACCGGCCGCCGCGGGCGGCGCGAGCCCGTCGACCGCGCGCAGGTCGACCGGATCCGCATGCAGGTTGCGATGGTGTTCCAGACCTTCAACCTGTGGTCGCACATGACCGTGATCGAGAACGTGATCGAGGCTCCGGTTCACGTGCAGAAGCGTCCGCGCGCCGATGCGATGCGCGAAGCGGAGGCGCTGCTCGACAAGGTGGGCATTGCGGAGAAGCGCGATGCCTATCCTGCGCATCTGTCCGGCGGGCAGCAGCAGCGCGCCGCCATCGCCCGCGCGCTTGCGATGCATCCGCGCGTGATGCTGTTCGACGAGCCGACTTCGGCGCTCGATCCCGAGCTCGTGGGGGAAGTCCTGCGCGTGATGCGCACGCTCGCGGTCGAGGGCCGCACGATGCTCGTCGTGACGCACGAAATGGGCTTCGCGCGCGAAGTGTCCAACCGGGTCATCTTCCTCAACCAGGGGGTGATCGAGGAAGAAGGCAAGCCGGCAGAGCTCTTCGCCGCGCCGAAGTCGGAAAGGCTGCGGCAGTTCCTCTCGAGTCACCTGCAGGTTTGACGAGGGCTGGTCGTCAGGCGCGCGTCGAACGCTCGTAGCGGACGTCGGGCTCGCCTTCCTGGTTGCCGCTGCCGTCGCCGAACGCGACCGCGACGAAGCCGTGCCGCTCGTAGAAGCGCCGGGCGCCCTCGTTGCGCGCAAACGTGCAGAGCCGCAGCACCGGAGTGGCGAACGCAGCGTCGGCGAGGGCCTCCCGCAGCAGGTTCGTGCCGATGCCGCGGCCGGTCCAACCCGGCTTCACATAGAGCTGCATGAGCCAGGCGCCGTCGCGCGCGGCGAAGCCGACGATGTCGCCGCCGGCTTCGGCGAGCCGCACCGAATACCGGGTGAAGACGGTGTCGCGCATCCAGGCGCGCGTCTCCTCTTCGGTGTGCGGGTCGCGCAGGTTCGGCAGCATCGCGCGACGCGACGCGAGATACATCGTGGCGGTGGCCTCCGCCTCGGCCTTGAGATCGCCCGCTCGCGGCCGGCGAATTCTCACGACAACTTCTGCGGCGTCGTCGGCGGCGCCTTCGCCTTCGTTCGGATGTCCTTGCGGACCGCTCATCCGAGAAGGTCGCCCGAGGCCTTGCGGCCACGACCCGCGCGCGGTGCCGCGGGCATGCCGGACTGAGCCGCCGCGGCGCCGCCGCGCACGCGCCGGCCGGCGTGCGCATCGAGCACGGGTTTGAGATAGCGTCCGGTATAGCTGGCAGGCGTCTTCGCGATCTCCTCGGGCGGCCCCTCGACGAGGATCGTGCCGCCGCCGGCGCCTCCTTCCGGCCCCAGGTCGATCACCCAGTCCGCCGTCTTGATCACGTCCAGGTTGTGCTCGATGACGACGACCGTGTTGCCGTGGTCGCGCAGCCGGTGCAGCACGGTGAGCAACATCTCGATATCGTGGAAGTGCAATCCCGTGGTCGGCTCGTCCAGGATGTAGAGGGTGCGGCCGGTGTCGCGCTTCGAGAGCTCGAGTGCCAGCTTCACGCGCTGCGCCTCGCCGCCCGACAGCGTGGTCGCCGACTGGCCGAGCGTGATGTAGCCGAGCCCCACGTCGAGCAGGGTCGAGAGCTTCCGCGCGACCGCGGGCACCGGCTCGAAGAACGGATACGCCTGCTCGACCGTCATCGCGAGCACTTCGTGGATGTTCTTGTCCTTGTAGCGGATGTCGAGCGTCTCGCGGTTGTAGCGCTGGCCGTGGCAGACGTCGCACGGCACGTAGATGTCGGGCAGGAAGTGCATCTCCACCTTCAGCACGCCGTCGCCCTGGCACGCCTCGCAGCGCCCGCCGGCGACGTTGAAGCTGAAGCGCCCGGGGCCGTAGCCGCGCTCGCGCGCCGTCGGCACCTCGGCGAACAGCTCGCGGATGGGCGTGAACAGACCCGTGTAGGTGGCCGGGTTGCTGCGCGGCGTGCGGCCGATCGGGCTCTGGTCGACGTTGATCACCTTGTCGAAAGCGTCGAGCCCGTCGATGCCGTCGTGCGGCGCCGGCTCCTGGTGGC
>Ga0207683_10006417_pt1 | contig 10072 bp, 8 predicted proteins | sample KBSM73metaG_FD_184333 | JGI IMG/M metagenome (GOLD analysis project Ga0207683, IMG submission 184333) | Miscanthus rhizosphere microbial communities from Kellogg Biological Station, Michigan, USA - KBS M7-3 metaG (SPAdes) (version 2) | ecosystem: Host-associated > Plants > Roots > Rhizosphere >...
GCAGAGACCCGACGACGCGTCATTGCACGATGCGCACGACGCTCGACTGGTCGTACGCGCTCCTCGATGAGGATGGCCGTCGGGTGCTGCGCCGCCTGTCCGTCTTCGCCGGCGGCTTCACGCTCGAGGCGGCAGGCGGTGTCGCAGACGCCACGCGCGCGGACGTCGAGCGCCTCGAGCGCAAGAGCCTCGTCGCGGCACATGCGAACCACGGCCGCTACCGCCTACTCGACACGGTTCGCGCGTACGCGAGCGAGCACTTGGATCAAAGCGGCGAATCAGCCTCGGCACTCGATCGGCACGCGACGTGGTTCGTCGCTCTCGCGCAGAGCCTCGCGCCGGCGACGTGGATCGACGCGACCGCTTCGGCGCACGCGGTCTTCGACGTCGAGCTTCCGAACTTCCGGCTCGCGCTGCGCCGTGCCGTCGAGCGCGGCGACGGTCGGGCGGCGGCGTCGCTCGTCCGATCCTTGGCGCCGTACCTGTACCCGAAGGTCCCGACCCGCGAAGGACGCGAGATCACTCGCGCGGCGCTTTCGCTCCAGGACGCGGACCTTGTCGATCGCGGCCACGTTCTCTACTACGACGCGGCCGTCTCGTCTGACCTGGGACTCGCCGAAGAAACGCGTGCGTCGCTCGCCGAGGCGGAAGCGCAGTTCGAAATGGCAGGCGACCCGCACGGGCTTTCCATGGTCGAGAACCTGCGTTGCTTCCACGAAGCCACCCTGGGCAACTACCGCGAGGCACAGGTTGCAGGAGAGCGCGCGCGCACGCACGCACGGGATGCCGGTTCGAGCGGACTCGAAGAGCTCGCGAACGGCCACCTCGCGTTTGCACTTCTCGGGCTGGGCGCAGACGGGCCCGAGCGGGACGAAGCGGCGCTTCGGCGCTGTCTCGAGCTGAGCGAAGCCGCCGTCGAGCAGGCGGAGGCCTCCGGCAATCCCTACGCGCTCCAGATGGCCCACGGCAACATCCTCAACCCGCTCTTCGAGCTGGGCGAGTTGAGGCGGGCGCTCGGGCACTTGCGACGAGCCGTCGAGCTCCAGGGCTCGCACGACTTCCAGCTCCCGTATGTCGTGATCGACGCGGGGGACGCCGCCTCACGTCTCTGTCGACACGAGATGGCGATCCGATTGCTCATGTGCGGCCTTCAGGACCTCGAACGTCGCGGCGTCGCCCTGCACAACTACACGAGGGGGCGCGTCGACGCTATCCGTGCGACGGCCCGCGCAGGCCTCGGAGCGGATGCATTCCGTTCTGCCGAGCGCGCTGGCAGGGCGATGAGTGTTGCGGATGCGCTCGAGCTGGTGCTGACACTCGCAACTGCCCCCGGCGCCCCAGTGTCGTCGCGCTGACGCTCCGCGTGTCGGCAGGGACACCGACGTCCCTGCCGCGAGGCCCGATGCTCCGTCCGGCAACGCGGACGGAGAGCCCGTCCGCCGACGACGAAACGAGCGAGCGAGGGAAGGCGTGGAGTTTCGAATTCTCGGAGCTATCGAGGTGATCGACACGGACGGGCAGAGCCTTGCGCTCCGCGGAAGTCGATGTCGGGCGATGCTCGCGGCTCTCGCGCTCGAGCCGGGAGCCTTGGTGTCGCGCGAGAGCCTGATCGACCGTCTCTGGGCCGCTCCCCCCGCGACCGCGGTGCACGCCGTCGCCGTCTTCGCATCGCGCCTGCGTCGCGTGCTCGGGCGCCAGCGGGTCTCCTGCCACGGCGCGGCGTACCGTCTCGAGCTCGACCCGGACGAGCTCGATCTCGCGCGGTTTCGGTTCCTCGTCCGCTCGGCGCGAGAGCGCGTGGATTCCGGTAATCCGCGCCAGGCGGCTTGTCTGCTGGCGGAAGGTCTCGCCATCTGGCGTGGAGAGGCGCTCGCCTGCCTGAGCGGCGAACCGCTCACGGCAGACGTTCGGGCGTTCCTCGAGGAGGAGCGCCTCACCGCCGTCGAGATCGAGATCGACGTTCGCCTCGAGCTCGGGCAGCACCACGAGCTCTTGGCCGAGCTGCGCCGCCTGACCGACCTGCACCCGAACCGGGAGCGCCTCACGGCGCGCCTGATGCTCGCTCTCTACCGCTGCGGCCGTCAGGTCGACGCGCTCGAGCTGTTCGCGGCCGTACGGCATCGTCTCCACGACGAGCTCGGCGTCGAGCCGGGAACCGAGCTGAGGGCGCTGCAGCGCAGCATCCTCGCGCATGACCCAGCGCTCGGGCCGCGCCTCCCGCGAGACGATCAGCCGTTGAGCGCACGTTGAGCGGCCCTCGCGACGATCTACAGTGATGCGGCGCTCGCACCGGACCTCCATCGCCTCGGTCCTCGTCGCGCTCTGCGTCGCGGCGATCACCGCACCGTCCGCGTCCGCCCGGCAACAAGCCTCGGAGGCACCGTTCATCTGTCCGGGGACGATCGACACACGTCCGGGGAACGACAGTCGTCGGCCGCCGCCGAAGGACGTCATCGCCGTGTGGGTCGTGGATCAGAACAACTGCCTGCTGGTGGTCAAGGCAGTCGAGATCCTGAAGACCACCGACGGCTATACCCAATCCACGGCCTGCCCCGTCGAGTGCGGGCTTCGGGGCAACTGGACGTTCGGAAACTTCCCGTCCGCGACGTCCTGGACGCCGGGTCACAACGGCAGCCTCTGGTACCAGGTGACGATCACGAAGGCGGCGTACTTCGACTCCGCCCGCAACCGCGCGTTCGGCCGCTGCACCACGACGCGGCGCTTCCCGCTGCGCTACACCAACCCCGGCGAGAAGAACTTCATCCGCTACCGGTGTACGCGATGAGCCGGGGGCCGATCGCGTTGCTCGTGCTGGCCGCGGCCGTTCTCGTTCCCTCCTCTGGGGGTAGCGCGTCGACGAGCGGCCTTCTGAGCGACAAGCTCGTCATGGTCGGCCCTTCGAATGACGGAACCGCTCTCGTCGCAGTCTCGGTGAGCGGCGCCACCACGGTCCTGACGCCGAGGTACGTCCCGGCCGAGTTCCTCGACCCCTCCCAGCCCGCGGGAACGAGGCCCGAGCTCCTGGAAGAGTCGGTCGCGGTTTCGCCCGACGGGCGGGCCACGGCCTTCGCTAGCGAGGGACAAGGCGGCGACTGCTGCCGGCGAGCCTTCGAGGGCGATCTCTTCCTCATCCGGGCAGACGGATCAGGCTTGCGCCGGTTGACTGCGACACCCGACCGCGACGAGTCGCGCCCTGTGTTCTCGCCCGACGGCAGATGGATCGCCGTCCTCCAGGACGCAGGGCTTCGCCCGGCGGACCGCCCGAAGGTCTCGGTCGCCGTGGTGGGCAGCGACGGCGGCACTACCCGCGTTCTTGCGGCCGCGAAGACGGGTGAGAGCCCCCGCGACGTTCAGATCGCGTGGCACCCCGATAGCAGGAGACTCCTCTTCTACCCGGGCACGGCCTACAGCGGCGGCCCACCGGAGCACTCGCTGCTCATCGACCTCACGAACGGCTCTCGGCGCACGCTCTACGGCGGCCCCTCGGCGTTCTCGCCCGACGGCAGGCGGCTCGCGACGATGTGGGGCCGAGAGATCTACGTCGGCCCGGTCGAGGCCTTCACGAAACCAGACTTCGCGCGTCGCCTCCGGCCCGTCGTCGCCGAGACGTTCTCCAAGACGGGTGAGAGGGTCTCCAGCGCGGACGACTTCGCGTGGCTCTCCGACGGCCGCCTCGCCTACACGAGCACCGTTGCCACGAAGGAACCGGGGTGTCTCTTCACCCGCACGCTCTTCGGCAGCGTCGATCGCCGCGGTCGGCAGACGGTGATCGGGAGAGGCGTCTGCGGCTGGGGAAAGCTGACGGTGAACGCGGCTACCTCGCTCCTTCTTTGGCACTCGACGCGCCTCGTCGTCTCGCCGCCGACCGTCTGGCGCCCGCGCTTCGTGCCGACCCGGTTCTTCCCGAACCACAGCTACACGTTCGGATACCAGGCGTCGACGTGCGTTGTGCACGGGAGCAACGGATGTTGAGGCGCACCTACGCGGGGATTGCGCTTGTGCTCGCCGTGCTCGGGCTCGCGGCGCAGGCAATCGTGCCGCCGGGGCGCGCCGCAGGCGGGGGGGTCGTCGTTGGCTCTCCGGTGCTGACGAGGACTGAGCTTCGGCCCTCGACGGTCATCGCGGACGCCCGCGTCACCCAGGGCGGCGCCGCGGTGCTGCCGACGGGTGTGACGTGCACCGCGTCCTTCGCAGGCGACAAGGCGTACGGCATCAGGCGCTATGAGGGCCGCTTCGCGCGAGGCATTGCACGGTGCGGGTTCGTCTTCAACAACGCGCGCTACCGGGGCAAGACGCTCGTCGGCGAGTTGACCGTCCTCACGGGCTCGGTGGGAAGCGCCGGTGGCGGGCGGATCACAAAGCGGTTCTCCGTCCGCATCGGGTCGGGGAACGCGCTCGAGAGGCCGGTCGGCGCGACCGTCAAGACCGACGGCGGCGACAAGCCGAAGCCCTCGGCGACGACGGAGTGGCGGGGCACCGTGCATGTCGTGACCGCGAACGGGACGCCCGGCCGCCCGCCGGGGCATTCCTCGCTGGACATCGTCCTGACGCTCCTGCCGGGAGCGACGAAGACCGACCCGCAGGGCTGGACGCAGCCGGTGTCGTGGGTCGCGACCTACTCCTCGGAGCGATACAGCGATCCACCGTGCCTCGACGCGGCCGGGAATGCCGTTCCGAGCGACATCGGTGCGCGGACGGTCGTCCGTGGCCGTACAGGCGAGCGTCCGGCGTCGAACGCGAAGGACTATCCACGCATCGGTGTCCGCTGGGATGCGGCGCGCGCGAAATGGGTGATCTCGCTCAGCTTCTTCGGAGGCGGCGGCGGAGGGATGCGGCTGCCGCACGTCATCAAGACGACGAAGAACTGCGGCAGGACGTGGATCACGTACACCGGAACCCCTGGGCTCCAGAACTTGAAGATCCACGCCGACGGAACGGCGGCAACCACGGCGCTGAAGGGCACGGGAACGCCCACCGGGTTCTACAACGCGCGCGACACGTCGGTGACCTGGGACCTGGCGCTGAGGCCGTCGAAGTAGCCTCACGGCCGGGCGGTCGAGCACCCGAGCGAAGCACACTGGCCGGTGCAGGGCATGCGCCGTGCCGCGGTCTACGCGACGGTCACCCAGATCAACCCGTTGGCCATCACGAGCTCGTTCGGCGTTCCGCCGACCCGAATGGTCGACGTGGTGCCATTGGGGAGATCGATTCGGGTGACGGTCCCGTCGAGCGAGTTCGCCGTCCATACCGAGCCGGCGCCGAGAGCGATACCTGACGGTCCTCGTCCGACCGGAAAGGTTCCAGACGGTCGGGCGGGGCTCGCGCGAACCTGCCAGACCACGTCTGCACCCGTCGCCCAGACGTCGCGATCCACCGCGATGGCCGCGATTCCCTGGTCGCCGCCGAACCCTCCGAGTTGCACGAACGCACGTATCACTCCGTCGAGCCTGACGAGCTCGGCCGATCCGGGCGTCCCCCAGGCGCCGGCTTCTCCGACGGCGACGTCCGGGCCGGCCGGTGCGGTATCGGCGTCGATCGCTCGTGAGCCTGCGATGCGGCGCACGACGCGCCGAAGGCGGGCGCTCATCACGACGGTCGTGAGCCCCGTACCGCCTGAGGCCCAGACCTCTCCGTCGTACGACGTCAGCGCGACCTGTGCGAGCGACGTCCCGCCACGCCGGTTGGCGTGCGGGATTCGCAACCGGAGCTCGTCCTCGACGTTGCCGACATCGTCGAGGACTTGCACCACGTCGGCGCTGGCGTGGGCGACCCAGATCGCGCCCCCCGCGAACGCGATGTCGGAGGCCCCGTACCCGGCAGGGATCGTCCTGACCCGCTCTCTGCTCCGGCTGTCGATCCTGGAGATCGTCCCGTCACCGGTATTCAACGTCCAGACCGAGCCGCCGCCGGCGACGATCGAGGTCGGTGTGGTTCCGGCGGGCACAACCGATACCAGGCGGTTCGTCGCGGGATCGATCACGGCGACCGAACCTGGCCCTGCAAGGAGCGGCTCACTGCCCTGGCGCGTCGCCAGGTAGACGGCGGACAGCACGAGGACGACGAGGATCGCGCCGGCGGCGATGAGCAATTGTCCGATTCGACGTGTTCGCGCCTCGGCACGAGCTGGCTGGAGCGTCGGCGGCTCGAGCGACAGACCATCCACCTCGACCGCGTAGAGGCGCTGTCGGGCCGGGAAGTCCTTGAGCTCGTACTCCCCGAGGTCGTGGAGGCGGACCCCCTCGGGAAGCTCGCCCTCGACGAGATCCGCCGTCCTGGCGGACACGAGCACCTGCGAACCTCGAGCCGTGCTCATGACACGCGCCGCTCGGTGAACGTCCAGGCCCGCGTAGCCCCCGTCGGCCTGCATCGGCTCGCCGGTATGGACGCCCATCCGCACCTCGATCGGCCGCTCGGCCCACTGATGCTCGCGAAGCGCCCGTTGTCCGGCCACCGCACCCGCAACGGCCGCTCGGGCAAGCGGGAATGCGAAGAAGAAGCTGTCTCCCTCCATCCCGACCTCGATCCCGCCGTGCGCACGGAACTCCCGGCGCAGCAGCCGCCGATGCTCGTCGAGGGCGTCGACATAGCGCTCCCGACCCAGCTCGCGCAACAGCCGCGTCGAGCCCTCGATGTCCGTGAACACCATGGTCACGGTGCCGGGAGGCAACGCATCGGACTCGGATCTGTCCGGCCGCGTCGGAGTCCCCATCCGCGTCAACCCGTCGCGCGGCCCGGCCGCGTCCCCAACGCTCTCCCCAACCGCCGCATCGGTTGGATCTTCCGTCAGCGCGCGGACAACCGCAACGCCGCCTCGTGACCCAACAGGCGTCGAACGCGGTCAACGCGACGCCGACGGTGTCGACGCCGACGCCGACGCCGCACCGGCCTCGCGGAGATCGACCCCGGTGTTCTTGTGTCGGCGCGGCGACAGTGCGAGTGTTGTGCGGCGGAACGACAGGGGGGCGGCGGTGGCGGATGCTGCGCGCACGGACAAACGTCCATCACCACCAACAGGGAGGCGCATCATGGCAGGCGGCCCGAAGAACAACATCAACACCGCCTACTTCAACGTGCCCGCCTACAACCGCGAGATGGACGCGGCCGCACGCCTGGCGGGCGATGCTCGCTACCGCGCTTACGGCAACCTCGACGTCGACCTCACCCGCAACCAGTCCCCGCTCGTGATCTCCGGGAACCAGAACGTGCGCGAGTTCATCTCTTCGAAGGTCGGATGTCCGACCTACTCGTTCGCATGGGGTGGCCTCAACATCGTGATGCTCTGCTCCAAGAGGTAAGCGCGGTACGCGACCCGGCGGCGCCGTCTCGGGGCGAGCGGCGCCGCCGGCGCACGCGTTACGGTCGCGCGTATGAGGCGCCGTCGTGGAGCACCGCAGGGTGAGCCTCTCGCCGTCTGGGCGATGTGGGCGGTGGTGCTCGGGACGATCCTCGTGACCTACTGGCGTCTCGAGCCGGACACGGCCGACGCGACCGACGACCTGTACCACGTCTCCGGGAACGGCATTGTCGGCGGGCTCTCGCGCGTGCTCGTCGAGCTGAACTTCCCGGTCGCGCTCGTTGCGATTCTGGCCGTTCTCGTGGCGCTCGACGCGCTCTCGTCCGCCGCGTGGGTGCTCGCGGGCCCGGCGATCGCGCTCTGCGCCGTGGTGGCGTGGCCCGGGGTCGTCGACCAGGACGACCTCGACGCGCGGCTCGTGAATGCGATCCCGGCGCTCGGGGTGGGTCTGGCGCTCGGGCTCACCGTCGCGGCGGGACGGCGGGCGGGGTGGAGCGTCGCCGGACGCCTGCCGCTCGACCCGGTGCGGCTTGGGATCGCGGTCGTCGTGCTCGCCGTCTCGATCCCGTGGATCGCCGCCGAGCTCGGGGTCTTCCTTCCGGACGGCGTCTTCATCATGCGGCGTGTCGCGCCCGACACGGACGGCCTGCCGATCGCCGCCGTCCACCTCGGGCACCACCACGGCTTCGACGGGGCGCTCGTGGCGCTGAGCGCGTTGCTTCTCTCGCGGCCGCGCCTGCGGCGGGGAACCACCGCCCGCGTGACGGTCGCGGTGACGGCGCTGGCGCTCGCCTACGGGATCGTCAACTGCGCGCAGGACGCCTGGAACGAGCAGCTCGTCAAGCGCGGCACGCTCGACCGGAAGATCCCGGACGCGATCCTGCCCTCGCTCTCCTGGATCTGGCTCGTGATCCTCGTCCTGGCGGCGCTCACGGCGCTCGCCCTGCGAGCCGAGTCGCGGAGCGTACACTCGCCCGGGTGACGGAGAGAGAGCTGCTCGCGCGGACGGCGGCGCTCGCCGCGGACTACCTCGAGACGCTCGACACGCGGCCGATCCGGCCCGAACGCGGCTACCGGGAGATGCACGAGCTCTTCGACCGCGCCGTGCCCGACCGTCCGGCGGACCCGGCCGACGTGGTCGAGGAGCTGGCGGCCGTCGGCGAGCAGGGCGTGATGGCGATCGGCTCGGGGCGGTGGTACGGCTTCGTCGCCGGAGGCGCCGTGCCGTCGTCGCTCGCGGCCGACTGGCTCGTCTCGGCCTGGGACCAGAACACCGGCCTGGCGGAGCCGACGCCCGCGACGTCGGCGCTCGAGGCCGTCACGGGCCGCTGGGTGCTCGAGCTGCTCGGCCTGCCTCCCGATTCGTCGTTCGCCTTCGTGACCGGCTGCCAGATGGCGCACGTGACCTGCCTCGCGGCGGCGCGGCAGTCCGTCTATCGGCGAGCGGGGTGGGACCTCCCGCAGCGCGGCCTCGCCGGGGCGCCGCCGCTCCGTGTCGTCCTCGGCGGCAAGCGCCACGTGACCATCAAGCGCGCGCTCCGACTGCTCGGGATCGGCGAGTCCCAGGAGGTCGTCCTTCCGGCCGACAGCGAGGGCCGGATGGCGACCGAGCAACTCGGGGCCGCGCTCGACCCGTCGACGCCGACGATCGTCTGCGCCCAGGCGGGCGAGGTGAACACGGGCGCGTTCGACGATCTCGAGGCGATCGTCGAGCTTGCAGCGCGGGCCGGCGCATGGGTCCACGTCGACGGCGCGTTCGGGCTCTGGGCCGCGGCGAGCCCGGCGCTCGCGCACTTCGTGGCAGGCTACGAGCGGGCGGATTCCTGGGCGACCGACGGTCACAAATGGCTGAACGTGCCTTTCGACTGCGGTATCGCGCTCTGCGCCCACCGCGACGACCACGAGGCGGCGATGGAGTACGCCGCCCCGTACCTCTCCGTGTCGGAGAGCCACGTCGCGCGCGACCCCATGGGCTACAGCCCGGAGTTCTCGCGGCGTGCGCGGGCCGTCCCGGTGTGGGCGGCGATCCGCGAGCTCGGCCGCGAGGGGATCACGGCACTCGTCGACCGCTGCTGCGCGCACGCCCGCGCCATCGCGGAAGGGCTGGCGGCGCTGCCGGGCTGCGAGATCGTCAACGAGGTCGTCCTGAACCAGGTGCTCTTCCGGTTCGAGGACGACGTGCGGACGCAGGCGATCCTCGCCGCGGTCCAGGAGGAGGGCGAGGCGTGGATGAGCCCGACCACCTGGGACGGGAGGTTCACGATCCGCATCTCCGTCGTCGGGTGGCGGACGAGCGAGCGCGACGTCGAGCGCACCGTCGCCGCCTTCGCGCGGGCGACCTAGGAGCTAGGCGTCGTCTGCCGGTGTCCCGGCCGCGCGCTCGGCGATCTCGCTGACGACGGCCGGGTCGGCGAGGGTCGTCGTGTCGCCGAGGGGGCGGTGCTCTGCGACGTCGCGGAGCAGGCGGCGCATGATCTTCCCCGAGCGGGTCTTGGGCAGCTCGGGCGTGAAGACGATGTTCGCGGGCTTCGCGATCGCGCCGATCTTCACGGAGACGTGGTTGCGCAGCTCCTCGAGCATCTCGACCGAGCCCGGGTCGGAGCCCTTGAGCGTGACGTAGGCGACGATCGCCTGGCCCGTCGTCGCGTCCGTGCGGCCGCAGACGGCGGCCTCGGCGACCTTGGGATGGTCGACGAGCGCGGACTCGACCTCGATCGTCGAGATGCGGTGGCCGGAGACGTTCATCACGTCGTCGACGCGGCCGAGCAGCCAGAAGTC
>Ga0207683_10006422_pt1 | contig 10068 bp, 4 predicted proteins | sample KBSM73metaG_FD_184333 | JGI IMG/M metagenome (GOLD analysis project Ga0207683, IMG submission 184333) | Miscanthus rhizosphere microbial communities from Kellogg Biological Station, Michigan, USA - KBS M7-3 metaG (SPAdes) (version 2) | ecosystem: Host-associated > Plants > Roots > Rhizosphere >...
AGTTGTTGATGTACAGATAGTCATCGCCCTGAAAATCGTTGGCGATGTAGAGATCGGGACAGCCGTCGCCGTTCAGGTCGCTGGCAACGACGCCGAGGCCATAGCCATCGATGCCATCGTGCAACCCGGCAGCGTCGGTCACGTCGGTGAAATGCCCCCGATCGTTCCGCAACAGCCTGTCCCCGATCTGCGGCCCCGGCCCCACGCCTCCCGCTTCCCCCTTCCCGCTTCCCGCTTCCCGCTCTTTGTGGGTGGAATGATCGAGCAGGTAGACATCCAGATCCCCGTCGCCATCGTAGTCGAAAAACAGCGCCTGCGTGGAGTAGCCGGCGTGCTCGAGACCGGCCTCTCTGGTACGATCGGTGAAGCTGCCGTCACCATTGTTGATGTACAGCACGTTGCGCCCGTGCATATCGAGATAGTCGACGCCCGACACGTAGATGTCGATTTTCCCATCGCCGTTGACGTCGGCCATCGTGACGCCGGTTTTCCAGCCGACTGAATCCGCTACGCCGGCTTTCTGTGTGACGTCCTCGAACTGATAGTTGCCCTTGTTCCGATAGAGCTTGTTGGCGCCCAGGTTGGACGTGAAGTACAGATCAGGGAGCCCGTCGCCATCTACGTCACCGACTGCGACGCCGGCGCCGTTGTAGTAATAGAGGTAGTTGAGAATGTTGAAGTCCGCTTTCTCCGGGAGGGTGTTGGAGAAAGTGATGCCCGTTTGTTCGGGCTTGAGGAGGTCGAACAGCTTCGGTTGCGTGGACTGGGTCGGGCTTTGCTCGCAACCGAAGAGTGAGAGCGCTAACGCCAGGGCGATAAGACAACGGCCTGCTGGGCGCTTATCGCCGCTTGCTAGGCGCTGGCCGCTGCCTGCGACTGGACAGACCTCACTGGCGGGACAGGAACCGCCCCGTATTTCCCAGGACTCCATCAGAATCTGTCTGGTCGTCCGCAGCGGTCAGCGATCAGCGATGGCAGCGGTCTGCGCCCAGCAGGCCGTTGTCTTATCGCCATTGACTACCGAACGGGTGTGAATCGAATCGCTTGTCCCCCACCGGGCGCCAGCACCACGCTCAAATTGGTACTCGAGTCCACCGTCCTCTTCGAGATGCTCACGGGCAACGGATTTGTCGCCCAGTTCGCCCCCGCCCCGTCGGCGTATATCTCGGCCGTGTACTTCCGACCCGCGCTCAGGAAATTCAGCGGCACGTTGAACGTCCGTCCTTCCTCGTCCGTTATCGCGCCGAGGAACCAGTCGTCGCTGTTTTTGGCCTTGCGCGCCACGATCACGTAGTCGCCGATTCGGCCGTCGATCGTCTTGCTCGTCTCCCAGTCGACCGCGACATCGCGGATGAACTGGAACGCCGGCTTGCCGACGTAGTTCTCGGGAAGATCGGCGGCCATCTGCAGCGGCGAGTAAATCACCACGTACAGCGCCAGCTGCTTGGCGAGCGTGGTGCGAGGATGCGGCTCGTCGGAGCGGCGCGGCCTGCCCGTTCCACGCTCGATCAACAGATCGAAGATGCCCGGCGTGAAATCCATCGGCCCCGCCAGCAATCGCGTGAAGTAGAGATTGGTCTCGTGCTCCGGAGGATTGCCACCCTCGCCACTCCACGCGTTGTACTCCTGACCGCGGGCTCCCTCCCTGCTCATCATGTTCGGATAAGTGCGCCGCTCGCCGGTGTCGTGAATCGGCTCGTGCACATCCATCATGATGTGATTCTTCGCCGCCACTTCGAGAACGTGCCGGTAGTGACGCACCATGAACTGCGAGTGGTGCGAGTTTCCCTCGGGCGTGGTGTCCGTCACGTAGCCTGACTTGATGGCGTCGAGGCCGAGCGAGTGATACATGGCGAACGCAGCTTCCATCTGGCGCTCGTAATTCACGATTCCGCCCGACGTCTCGTTATGCACGATCAAATGCACGCCCTTGGACTGCGCGTACTTCGCCAGGCCCGGCAGGTCGTAATCCGGATACGCCTGGGTGAACGAGAACGCGTTGGCGTTCTTGATCCAGTCGCCATCCCAGCCGGTGTTCCAGCCTTCGACCAGCACTCCACCGAGCCCGTTGGCCGCCGCGAAGTCGATGTAGCGCTTCGTGTTTTCCGTCGTCGCGCCGTGCTTGGGACCCGAGCTCCACGTCATGGTGTTGATGTGCATACCCCACCAGATGCCCACGTACTTCATCGGCTTGATCCAGCTGACGTCGCTGATAACGCTGGGCGGATTGAGGTTCAGACCCAGCACCGAAGGCGACAGATCGGCGGCGCGATCGGCCAGCTGAATGGTGCGCCATGGCGTCATGAACGGCGCGTGACCACGCACCTTGTCCCCATTCTGCCACGGCGCCAGCGCTACCCGCAGCAGCCTGCTGTCCATCCTCGGCCCAGCCAAATTCATGCGGGCGTAATCAACCAGATTCGCTTCGTGAATCACCATGAAGGTCTTCTGATCGCGGGTCTGCAGCGTCAGTGGAGTCTGGATGCTGTCGATGACGCTCACCGGCGATGAGGAGTACAGCATCTCGGAGCGGTCCAGGCGGCCACGGTTTGACGGGATCCACCACGACTTGGCGTCGTCAGCGAGGTTGAACTGAGTCAGCTCGTCGGAGATGACGAAATCGGCGAGCGGTGCCTGAGCCGGGAATTCGTACCGGAACCCGATCCCGTCGTTGAAGGCGCGGACCACGAAGTCGAAGCGGCGCTGGGGCGCGGCAGTCTCAGCGACCGATACCCGCAGCTCGTTGTGATGATCGCGCACGCGGGCGACCTCGCCCCACGGCTGGGTCCACGTTTCGTCGTGCGTCGACCGCTTGGTCCCGGTGATGCGCAGCCCGTCGCGCAAGGTTGGCGCGCCCTTGAACTCGAAACCGAGCATCGATGGCTCCAGCAGCGGCCGGCCATCCCTGCTGAGGATGTAGTAAAGCTTGCCGTCATTGGTCGCGACTCCAACCTTGTTCCTGCCGTCGGGCGAGGAGACACTGATCGTGTCCTGGGCCACCGCTGCGGTCGCGGTGAGCGTCATCAACGCGGCGGCGAACGCCATTCCACGAGTCCGTCTTCCTGTATACATCTGGGTGACTCTCCGTTTTGCGGTCAGAAAAGCTACGCGAAGTCCAATAGAACCACGCTGATCGGTCGTAAACCTGTCTAAACCAAGATTTATATGGCGGGCATGGCTAATGCGGCTATCTTGTACAAAGTTCTCTTGGCCTTGCGCCACCGTCATATGGCGTCATTAACGCTGCGCGTCCTCTCCAACGCCCTGCTTGTCGGGTTTGCCGCCGGCTGCGCCTCCGTTCCGACCCGCACAACTCCTGGTGACTCCGGACCTTCGGGTGCTCCGAAGACTCCACTCCCGGCTACTACCGTTACCGGCGACGACATCGATCGCGCCGGGTCCGGTGATCCGATAGAGACAGCGCTCGCCTCGCATGTTCCGGGCGTCATGGTGACCCGAACTCCCGACGGGGGAATTGCCATACGCATTCGCGGCAATTCTTCGATCGGCGCCAATATGGAGCCCCTGTACGTCATCGACGGCGTCGCCATTCAGCCCGGCCCCGGTGGCGCTCTGCAGGGGATCAATCCCCACGACATTGCCACCATCGAAGTTCTGAAGGACGCCGCCAGCCTGTCGTACTATGGTCTGCGCGCCGGCAACGGCGTGATTCTGATCAAGACTAAACACGCGACTGCGAATTAGCGTTTGCCCGGCCGAAAAACCAGCGGCCGTTCATTGTTGCGCGAAACTACGTAAACGGGCCCGCCCCGCGTCCGCAGACGCTGGATGTCCCGCGCTTGCGCCGGCACAAAGAATCCGCTCTCCGGCTCCCGCAGCGGCGTAAAGCGTCCCTTCCCATCTCCGCGCAGGTAAACGCCGTAGCCCGCGCTCATCTTGCCGAGGTCGGGTTTGACGCCGTCCAGATTCCCCGCCATCAAGAGGTCCGTGTTGCCATCGCCATCGACATCCGTCGCCAGCACTCCGTACATGGGAGCAATCTGGGCTTCGAGCGGCAACGGCACCATAGTAAAACTGCCGTCGCCGTTATTTCGCACCAGCGAAGTAGCAAAGTCATAGACGTTCTTCACCACTGCGCCGTCGAGTTCCTTATCGGGAAATACGTCGGCGAAGGTCTTTTTCGCGTAGTCCTGGTGGCTACCAAGCCGGTCTCGCAGCGACGGGATCGAGCGCACCAGCTCGTCGCGCAGCGCCAGCGGATATCGCTTGCCGTCGCTGGAGTACGAGATGATCTGCTGCAGAAACCCGTTGTGCGCGAAATCCTTGACGTACATCGTCACCGGCTCGTCCGCCTTTGCCCGGAGCCGGGTGTTGAGTCCGAGATTGGTGACGATGAAATCGGTCCTCCCACGCCCGGTGAAGTCGCCGGCGATGATGCGGTTCCACCAGCCGTTGCTCTTCTCCAGTCCGGGCACGTTGACCTTCGCCAGCCTGCCGCCCCCCGCATTGTGAAAAACCGTGATCGGCATCCATTCTCCGACAACGATGAGATCCGGCCGGCGATCGCCGTCGATGTCCTTCCAGATCGCATCGGTCACCATGCCGACGTGCGAGAGCCCCGGCGCAGCTCTGTCCGTCACGTCGGTGAAGTGTCCGCGACCATCGTTCCTGAGCAGCACGCTTTGCGGATCGATCCCGTACCGCCCCGGCACGCTGCGACCGCCAACAAAAAGGTCGATCGCCCCATCACCGTCAAAATCGGCCGCTGCTACGCGGGAGCCGCTCAACGCCAGCTGCGGAAGTGCGCCGGCCGCCTTCCGGAAATTTCCTTTGCCGTCATTCAGATACAGCCGGTCCTCGAGCGCCGGACTCGCCTCCGAGAACTCGCTTCCACCGGTCACGACATAGAGATCGGGACTCCCGTCGCCATTGGCGTCGAAGAAAACGGCGCCGACATCTTCGGAGATGCTGTCAGCGGCGAGGAGCTTCTCATTCGTTTTGGCAAATGATCCGTCGCCACTCTGGATCAGAATGGCACTCGGCTGCTCCTTGGCCCCGCCGATGAAAATGTCGTCCAGACCATCGCCGTTGACGTCGGCGACTGCCAGCGGCGGTCCCTCAGTCGATAACATCCTCGGCATCAGCCGCTCACGATCGAAATCGACGTAGTCGTTCTCGTGGTGCACGAAGGGCAACGCCGCTTGCCGCGTGACATCGGTAAGAACGGTCGACCCCGGCTTCGGAGTGCTGAACGAACCAGCGCCCGAGCCTTTGGATGACTGCGCCTGCTTCACGGTGATGCGCCGATCCGCGGCGACCCTGTTCACTGTGCTGACGCGCCCGTCCGGCCAGTCCACCGTCACAGATTCAGCGGTGTCGACTTTCCCCAGACCAAACGTCAGCACGTAATCACTGCTCGACTCAAATCCGCGGGTTGGAGAGAGCTCCTGATAGAGCGTCTGGGCGCCCGCGCGCACGCTCACCTTCGCGCCGACGGCGAAACGATTGAGCCCGTCTCCCTCGAGAACGACCTGGAGGTAGTGATTCTGCTTATCCAGGGTCCTGGCATTGTTGCGATAGACGAAGGCTTCGTCGTTGACGTTGTTGACCACCAGATCGAGCGCCCCATCCCCGTCCAGGTCGGCGTAGGCCGCGCCGCTGCCGAAGCTCGGCTTGTCCAGACCCCAGCCGGCAGCTTCACTGGTGAAGCTGAGATTGCCGTTATTGCGAAAGGCGTAGTGCTCGAGCCTGGTCGACGTCATCGCCTTGGTGAGCGCCAGGAAATCCGACTTCCTGGTGTTTCCCGCGGCGGCGGGACCGAAGGTCAGCTGGCTGGCGAGGAACGCCACGTAGTCCTGCGAGGTCACGTCCTTGGCGATCCCGTTGGTGACGTAGATGTCCTTGTTGCCATCGAGGTCGAAGTCGGCCAGCAGCGCGCTCCAGCTCCAGTCGGTGCGAGCGACTCCCGCCATCTGACCGATGTCGCTGAACGTGCCGTCTCCGTTATTCAGCTGCAGCATGTTGCGCATCAGCTGATAGTGGAATCCGTTGCGCACCTTCGTCTGATACGCCTCCCAGCTCTCGAACGACGACGTCGTCCTGAGCCGATACTCGTCCTCGGGCAGCATGTCGGTGGTGTAGATATCCGGCCAGCCGTCGTTGTTGATGTCGGCGATGTCGAGACCCATCGAGAAGTACGACAGGTACGACATCTCCCGGTCGAGACGCTCGTCGAAGGTGCCGTCGTGATTGTTGATGTAGAGGTAATCCCGCTCGAAGAAATCGTTCGAGACGTAGATGTCGGGCCAGCCGTCGCGATTCACGTCGCTCACCACCAGCCCCAGTCCAAACGCGATCTCCCCACCGTAAATGCCGGCCCGGGCGCTTACATCGGTGAAGTGGCCGTTGCCATCGTTGTGAAACAGCTTGTGACCGCCGAGTGGGTCGCGGGTGTTGCGCGTGTTGCGGACGCCGAAGCTGCTCACCGGACGGAACGAATTGTTGATCAGGAACATGTCGAGCTTCCCGTCGTTGTCGTAGTCCAGAAAAGCTGCCTGGGTTGAATACCCTTCGTCGGCGAGACCGTAGTCGCGCGCCATCTCCTTGAAGGTCGGCACGCCGTTACTGCCGGGCCCCTGATTGATATACAGCTCGTTGGCGCGCTGCTTCCCCGCGATGTTACCGGCGTAGCAGACGTAGATGTCGAGACGCCCGTCCCCGTTCACGTCAGCGAACGTGACGCCCGTCGCCCACGAGCCCTTTCCGGCGACGCCTGCTTCGTCACTGATGTCCTGAAACTGGAAATGACCCTTGTTCAGGTAGAGATGATTCCCGTTCTGATTGGAGGTGAGCATCACCTCGGGCAATCCATCGCCGTTCAGGTCCCCGGTCGCGACTCCACCGCCGTTGTAGAAATTCCGGTAAGTGAAGACGTTGAGCTCCTGCGATTCCCGGACGCGATTTTCGAAATGCACGCCGGTGTAGCTCGCTGGCAGGAGCGTGAAGAGCTGATTTCCTACTGATGGAGCGGGGGTGCTACCCCCGGCGGATTCCTGCTTTTGTTCGTTGCCACATGCGGCGGCGAGAGACAGCGCGGGAAGTAGACAGCGTAGCCTCAGCCTCAAGGCCGCATTCATCGTTTGCAGACCACCTTAGCACATCATGGCCTGCCCTCCGAAGAGAGCAGGCCATGATGAAAGAGAAGTGAATTGAACCGCGGGAATCAGTATCCCGGATTCTGTTGGAGCTGAGGATTGGTTTCGATCTGAGTCTGTGGAATCGGCATCAGGACCTTCCATGGATCGAAGGCCGTCTTTGCGTACCACGTTCCCTGCGTGAACTTGTTCATGCGAATCAGATCCTGACGGCGCTTGCCTTCAGCCGTCATCTCATACAGACGCTCGTTCAGAATCGCATCACGTACCTGCGCCTGTGTAACAGCCGTGATTGGCTTCGGCGGGCTGAAGACGCGGGCGCGGAGCAGGTTGATATCCGCGATCGCCGCCGGGGTCTGCCCGAGCTCGTTCTCCGCCTCTGCCCTGATCAGGTACATCTCGCCAAGCCGGAACCACGCGTAATCGTTGCCGTTATTGCGGTTGACGTGAGCCGGATCGACCGGCCACTTCGCGATGCGTATGCCCTGCCCTTCGCTGGCGGCGGTGACGTCAGGAATGTTTGGATCGAAAATGAGCGGATTCCCCTGACGGTCCTTCGCCGGCTGGCCGGTGACGAGGTTGACCTGCGCGCCGGCAAGGAAGATCTGAACGCGCCGGTCCACCGGATCGAAAGCGGCATAGGTGTCGGCCAGAGTCGAGAAGCCGTTCCATGGCGCTTCCGAGCCACTGTACTGGTTGTAGTGCAGCGCGCGCATCAGGAAGTTCAATCCGATGTCGGTTACATCGACGTACTTGATCGCGAAAATGATTTCCGGCGTCAGGTTGTTGTCGGCAGTGAAATTCTTCCGCCAGCCGCAACCCGGTGTGCCGCAAGCCATCGAGGCATCAGTCGCCAGGCTGTAATTGCCGGAGTTGATGACCGCGTTGGCGTAGTTCAGTGCGTCCTGCCAGTGCTGGGTGCCCGGCTGGAGGCCGGTAGCCGTCACTGTCCCGGTGAAGACCTGCGCATTCAGATAGAGGCTCGCCAGCATTGCATCGACCGCGCCCTGGGTCACGCGCCCATTCATGTCCGCCGCCCACTTCGCCGGCAGATCAGGCCGCGCTGCCTTCAGCTCGGACTCGATGAATGCAAAGACTTCGGTCCTGGTGTTCTGAGGCCGTGCTGCGATCTCCGGCTCGGTTACGATTGGCACTCCGCCAAACAGATCTGCGAGCAGGAAATAGTAGAAAGCTCTCAACACCCGCAGCTCGGCGGTTACAGTTGCCTTGCTGGCGAAGCTGACGTTTTCGATGCCTTTCATCACGACATTGGCGCGGGCGACGCCCTTGAACAGCTCGACCCACGCCGAGTTGATGTTGTCGAGACCCGCGGGGCTGGCTGGCGCAAATGTCTGACGGTGGATGTCGAGCCATTTGCCGTTGTCGTACCAGTCCTGCCCACGTGTCGGGACGATCATCTCGTCGGTACTGATCTCCGAGACGTTGTAGTACTCGTCATTGGTCGCTCTCAGCTGGGCGTACACCGAGGCGAGCCCGCCGATCACTTCATCTTCGTTCCGATAGAAGTTTTCGGGGGTAATGGCGCTTTGCGGAACCTCAGTAAGGTCCGTGCACGCCGGGAAAAGGACCAGCGCGCCGACAGCGGCGGCAGCCCAGATCTTCTTGTTCATGATTTTGCTCCTAGAAAGCGACACGGAGACCTCCCGTCCACGTACGAGGACTCGGGTAGTGGAGGTAATCTATGCCGCGGGGCGCTAGACCGGGCAGCTGCGAATGGACTTCTGGATCGTAACCCGAGTACGGAGTCCAAAGAGCCAGGTTATCACCGGAGATATACAAGCGAGCGCCGCTCGCCATCTTGGTGAAGGCCGGCGGGGTAAAGGTCCAACCGATGGTCAGGTTGGCGAGGCGCGTGAACGATCCGTCTTCGATCCAGCGTGAGGAATAAATCGCCGGCTCGTGAATTCCCGTTGGATCGCTGAGCGCCGAGGTCAGGAAGTTCTTGTCCTGGAGCGCATTGCCTTTGGTCGACCATACCAGTGCAGTGTTGTTGAACACCTTCTGGCCGGCCACACGGTTGATCAGCATGCTGAAGTCGAACGCGTGCCAGTTGCCATTGGTATGCAGGCCAAGCTGGTAGTTCGGAGTCGCGTGACCGAGGATCACGTAATCGTCCCCACTCGGCGAAATCGTGGTGCCGGCGAGCACGCGGCTCGTCTCGATGCCATTGGCATCGCGGGTAACGGTGTAGTGATTGAACTCCTGCTGGCCCTGCGCGTTCACGCCGGTGAAGATCGGACCGAAGAACGTTCCGAGCGGCTGCCCAGGAATGATGCGCTGCGTGAACTGGTTGGACTGTCCCTGACCACTGGCCAGTGCATCCGGAATGAAGCTTCTTCCGCCCAGGTCGACGACTTCGTTCCTGTCGTGTGAGTAAACGAGACCGGCGTTCCAGCTGAAGCCGGGTTTCTCCATCACCAGTCCGTCGAGCGAGAACTCGATTCCCTTGTTGCGGATCTTTCCGATGTTCTCGAGACGATCGCCGATCACTGCCGGCTGCGGCACCTGCACCGTCAGCAGCAGGTCATGCGTGTTCTTGACGTAGTACTCGAGGCTTCCGTTCAGGCGGTTGTTCAGAAGGCCGTAGTCGATCGCGAGGTTGGTCTGCGCGGTCTCTTCCCACTTGAGGTCGGGGTTGGCATTTCTGATCGGCGTTACACCGGTCACCGGCTTGTCGCCGAATGCATAGCGCGAATTGCCGTCTGCACCCAGCAGGATGAGCGACGAATACGGAGGCACTGCGGGATTTCCCTGCTTTCCCCATCCAGCGCGAAGTCTGATCTCGCTGAACGGTCCGGTCGGCATGAACGACTCCTGACTCAACCGCCAGGAACCGGAGATCGCCGGGAAGGTGGCCCACTTGTGGTTTTCACCGAATTGCGAGGCGCCGTCCTTTCTCAGCACGAACGTCGCGAAATACTTCTCGGCGATG
>Ga0207683_10006424_pt1 | contig 10067 bp, 9 predicted proteins | sample KBSM73metaG_FD_184333 | JGI IMG/M metagenome (GOLD analysis project Ga0207683, IMG submission 184333) | Miscanthus rhizosphere microbial communities from Kellogg Biological Station, Michigan, USA - KBS M7-3 metaG (SPAdes) (version 2) | ecosystem: Host-associated > Plants > Roots > Rhizosphere >...
AGGGTCTCGGCGGCGTTGCAGACGCCGGGCCGCTGCACCTTGGCGTTGACGGCGATCCGCCGCGCCATCTCCGGGTCGGCGTCGGCGTGGACGTAGACGTGGCAGTTGCCGGCCGCCGCGTACATCACCGGCACCGTCGCGACCTTCTTGATCGCCGCCTTCAGGCCTTCGCCGCCGCGCGGGATCAGCAGGTCGACCAGCCCCTCCTGGGTCGCGAGCCCGGCCAGCTCCTCGTGGCCGCCGCCGCCGAGGGAGAGCACCGCGTCCTCAGGCAGGCCGGCCTCGGCGAGCGCCTCACGGGCGATCGCGGCCAGCGCCGCGTTGGAGCGCTCGGCGTAGCTGGAGCCACGGAGGACGATCGCGTTGCCGCTCTTGATCGTCAGCGCGGCGCAGTCGATCGTCACGTTCGGGCGCGCCTCGTAGACGACGGCGACGACCCCGAGCGGGACCCGCACCTTGCGCAGGTCAAGGCCACTCTCGAGCGTTTTCCGTTCCAGCTCCTCGCCGACCGGGTCGTCGAGGGCGGCAACGACGCGCACCCCGTCGGCCATTGCCGCAACCCGCTCGGGCGTCAGCCGCAAGCGGTCGCGCAGGGCGTCGGTGAGCCCGGCGGCGCGCTCGTCGGCGAGGTCGCCGGCATTGGCATCGAGGATGTCCGCGACCCGCTCCCCGAGCAGGCGCGCGGTCGCCTCCAGGGCGGCGTTCTTCGCCTCCGTCGAGGCACCGGCGAGCCGGCTGGCCGCGCGCTTCGCGGCAGCGCAGCTCTCGGCGACGGTGGTCTCGGTAACGGCCATCGGATAAGGGTAGCTGGGGGCCTAGAGCAAGACGAAGCGATCGCGGTGGATGACCTCGTCGGCGGCGTGCGGCAGCAGCTCGCGGACCTGAGCGCTCTGCATCCCCTTGACGCGGGTCAGCTCATGCGAGGAATAGTCGGTGATGCCCTTGCCGATCTTCCCTCCGCCACCGACGACCGAGACGGCATCGCCGGCCTCGAATGGCCCGTGTACGTCAGAAACTCCCACCGGCAACAAGCTGGAACCGCTCTGGCGCAAGACACGGGCAGCACCATCGTCGACCTGAATCTTGCCGCGAATCGGCTTCGCGTATTTGAGCCAGAGCTTGAAGCTCGACTCCTTTCCCGCCTGGGCGAGGAAGTGCGTGCCTCCCCTCTCGCCCGCCGCCGCGCCGATGAGAGTGCCCTGCTTGGTGCCGTTGCAGATCGTCGCCGGTATGCCGGACTCGCTCGCCATCTCCGCTGCGGCGACCTTGCTGCGCATGCCGCCAGAGCCGAATGCGGAGGTGCGATCGCCGATCGCCAGCCCCTCGAGCTCGGAAAAGTCCGCGACCTCGGTGATCATCTCCGGCTCCGGGTCGAGATCAGGGTCACGGGCGTAGAGGCCATCGACGTTCGTCAGCAGCACCAGCAGCCGCGCCTCAAGCAGCAGCGCTACCTGGGCGGCGAGGAAGTCGTTGTCACCGAAGCTGATCTCGTCGGTGGCGGTGGTGTCGTTCTCGTTGACGACCGGGACGACCCCCCAGTCGATCAGGCGGCGCAGGGTTTGGCGCGCGTTCAGGTAGTTGGTGCGGGCGGCGATGTCGGCGGCGGTCAGCAGCACCTGGGCAGCGCGGGTGCCGTGGCCAGCGAGCCGGCTCTCATAGGCGCGGAAGAGGTCCCCCTGGCCCACCGCGGAGGAGGCCTGCAGCTCGTCCATCGTCCGCGGCCGCGCCGGCAGCTCCATCAGCCGCATGCCGCGGGCGATCGCGCCGGAGGTGACCATCACCACCCGCTCGCCTCCTTGCTCCAGCTGAGCGACCTGCTCGCAGACCGAATCGAGCACATCGGTGCGCAACTCGCCGTCGTCGGCGGCGACGATCGAGGAACCGAGCTTGACGACCAGGGTCATGGCGGGGAAAGTAGCCGAGATGGGTTCGGCAATCGGCTGGGGAGCGCTCGCCGCAAGCTCCCTCGTCATCGGCGCGGCGCTCAGCTTCGTCCGCCGGTGGCCAGAGCGACAGGTCGGCTACGTCCTCGCCTTCGGCGCCGGAGCGCTGATCAGCGCCGTCAGCTTCGAGCTCGCCGCCGAGGGGATCGCGATCAGCGGCGCCGCCTACACCGGCATCGGCCTCGCGGTGGGAGCGATCACCTACTACCTGCTCGACGGCCTGATCTCCAGGCGGATGGCGACCGGCCGCGGGCGCCAGGGGCGGACCGAAGGCAGCGGCAGCGGCACGGCGCTGGCACTCGGTGCCTTCCTCGACGGCATCCCGGAGCAACTGGTGCTCGGGATCGGGATCGCCGGCGGCGCCGGGGTCGGCGTCTCGCTGCTGGTCGCGATCTTCGTCTCCAACCTGCCCGAGTCCCTCGGCTCGGCCAGCGACATGCGCAAGGCCGGGCGCTCACGGGAGGCGATCCTGCGTCTCTGGCTGCTGGTCGCGGCGATCTGCGCGGTCGCCTCCGTCGTCGGCTACCTGGCCGCCGACGCCGTCAGCGCCGATGCGCGGGCAGCGGTCGACGGCTTCGCCGCCGGGGCCCTGCTGGTGATGCTGATCGACTCGATGATCCCCGACGCCCGCGAAGACGCCGGCCGGGGAGCCGGCCTCGTCACCGTGCTCGGCTTCGCGGTAGCCGCCGGTCTCTCGAGCCTCGACTAGTTGCCTCAGATATGGAGCTCGAACTCGTGCTCGCCTACTCGGACGTCGTCGCCGGGTTCGAAGCCGGCGCGGTCGAGGGCGGCTAGGACGCCCATCTCCTTGAGGCGTTGCTCCAGATAGCCGAGGGCTTCTTCGTTTTTCGTGTCGTGGCGTTCGAACAGCAGCTCTACGCCGCGGCCGAGGATGCGGAAGGCTCCGTCGTCCTCGCGCTCGACCCAGTAGCCGCCCTCGCCGGCCGGCCGGTAGACGCGGTGCTCGGCCTCGAATTCGCCCTCGGCAGGCGCTGCCGGCGCGGCTAGGGATCCCACCTCAGGCAGATCGGAGAGGATCCGGCGGCGCAGCTCGTCGAGCCCTTCGCCGGTCGCCGAGGAGACCGCGAGGACGCCGCCGACGCGATCGCCGAGCCGCTCGCTCCATGCCGCCACCTCCTCCTCCACCCGCTCGGGAGGAAGCAGGTCGCGCTTGCTGAGGACGACCAGCTCGGGCAGCCGCTCGAGACCGGCACCGTGCGCCGCCAGCTCGCTCCGCACGGTCTCGTAGTTGGCGACGGGGTCGCCTTCCATCGGGGCCAGGTCGACGAGGTGGACGAGCATCGAGCAGCGCTCGACGTGGGCGAGGAACTCGTGACCGAGACCGGCCCCCTCCGCCGCCCCTTCGATCAGGCCGGGGATGTCGGCGATCACCGCCTGGCGGTCCTCCCCCTCGATCGTCCCCAGCACCGGCGAGATGGTCGTGAAGGGATAGTCGGCGACCTTCGGCGCCGCCCGCGTCAGCCGACCGAGCAGGGACGACTTGCCGGCGTTCGGGAGGCCGACCAGGCCGACGTCGGCCAGCAGTTTCAGCCGCAGGTCGATCCAGTCGGCTTCGCCGCCGCTGCCCTTCTCGGCAAAGCGCGGCGCCTGGCGGGTCGAGTTGGCAAAGCGCTTGTTGCCGTGCCCGCCCCGGCCGCCACGAGCGACGACCGCCCGCTGCCCAGGGGTCACGAGGTCGATCGAGCTGCCGTCGACGGCGCTCGCCTGCGTGCCGGGCGGCACTGGGATCTCCCGGTCCTCCCCCCGCGCGCCCTGGCGGTTCGAGCCTTCCCCGTGGCGGCCCCGCTGCGCCCGGAAGTGCTTGCTCCCCTTTAGCGCCCCGAGATCCCGCCGTGAGGGATCGCAGACCAGCAGGACGTCGCCGCCATGCCCTCCGTCACCACCATCGGGCCCTCCGCGGGGCACGTGCGCCTCACGCCGAAAGGAGATCGAGCCGTTACCGCCTCCACCCCCCTCGACCCAGATCTTTGCCTTGTCGTACATGGGTCAGGACTGGGTCAGGAGGGCGACGATCATTCCTCCCAAGCCCAGGACCAAGGTGAGGATCATGCCGGCGAAAAGCTGAAAGGTCATCCGGTGCAGTGCCGCGACCTGCCCGCCCAACTCGGCGCGAACAGCCTGGAATTCACCGCTCATCTCGGCGCGGAGCGCCCGGAATTCCTCTTGCGTCTCTTCGAAACCCCGGTCGACCCTCTTATTGAGGTCGTCGAGACGGTGGTCGGTCCAGGTCTCTTTCGCCATCACGGCCATGGTGCCAGGCTAGCGAATCAAATGCAACGTTTTGTACGCGCAACGTAAAAATTGCGCCGCGGGACTGTGACGAATTCGAGGCTTGCTAGTCCTGCAGGACGCTGATGGTGCGGCCCTTGCGGGCCGTCTTGAAGTCGACCGTTCCCGGTCGCGTCGCGAAGATCGTGTGGTCGCGGCCGATGCCGACGCCGTCGCCGGGCCAGAAGCGGGTGCCGCGCTGGCGGACGATGATCTCGCCGCCGGTGACTTTCTGGCCGGCGAAGACCTTGACCCCGAGCATGTTCGGGTTGGATTCGCGGCCGTTGCGGCTGGAGCCGAGACCTTTCTTATGAGCCATGGCTTAGCCTTTCCCTTTCAGTTTCGTGACCTCGAGCCGGGTCAGCTCGGAGCGATGACCGGCACGGCGGCGGTAGCCCTTCTTCGCCTTGTATTTGAAGACTTTGATCTTCGGCCCGCGCAGGTGCTCGGTGACTTTCGCCTCGATTTTGACTTTCGCCAGGTCTTTGGCCCCGGCGACGACGTCGTCGCCGCGGAAGAGGACCGGGCGCAGGGCGACTTTGTCGCCCTCCTTGGCATCGAGCCGGTCGACGAGCAGGGACGTGCCCTCCTCGACTTTGTACTGCTTTCCACCGCTTTCAACTACCGCGTACGTGCTCATCAGTCTTCCTGGCTGCCTTGTTTAGCGCGCGCACGCCCCCGGCCGCCCCGACGGCCACGGCTGCGTTTGCGCGAAGAGTCGGAGGATTCTAGCTGGGAGCCGTTTTCCTCGCCTCCCCCGGAGCCGTTGGGCGAATCGCCCCCCAGCAGCGAGGCGATCGCGGCCGAGCGCTCGACCTCGTCGATCCGCACCATCTTGCGCTCGCCGACGAAGCGACCGCCGCCGGTGACGCTGACGATGTAGGAGTCGATCCGGGCCACCGCGTCGTCGGCGTTGTACATGTGGGGCTCGTCGATCTTGACCAGCACCTCCTCGCCGACCTTGAACGGCAGCGCCCGCTCCTCGATCTCCGCCCGGGTGCCGGACTCGATCAATTTGAAGGTGTCGATCGCCAGCGCGTCGCCGCCCTCGAAGTGGAACCGCTTGCCGGTCTCCTCCTCGAGCTCGGGCAGGCCGCTGTCGGGGTCGGTCAGCTCGTGCGCGACTTTCGGGTTGACCCGGATCAGGAACGCCTCGACGTCTTTGTTGTCGGCGGCGATGTCGCGCATCTTCCGCAGGCCCTCGAGGGCGACCGTCTCGGCCGAGAGGACGACTCCCTCGCCGGCGCAGGTCGGGCAGGGCGCGGTGAGGATCTCCCGCACCCCGTCGGTGACGTTCTGCCGGGTCATCTCGACCAGGCCCAGCGGCGAGACCTCGACCACGTAGCTCTTCGACTTGTCGGCGTCGAGCGCTTTGCGCATCGTCTTCAGGACTTTGTCGCGGTTGCTGGCCCGCGCCATGTCGATGAAGTCGATGACGATGATGCCGCCGATGTCGCGCAGGCGCAGCTGCCGCACCGCCTCCTCGGCCGCCTCGGTGTTGACCTTGGTGATCGTTTCCTCGAGGCCGCCTTTGCCGCGCCCGGTGAAGGAGCCGCTGTTGACGTCGATCACCGTCAGCGCCTCGGCGTAGTCGATGATCAGGTAGCCGCCCGAGGGCAGGTCGACCCGCCGGTTCAGGGTCGACTCGATTTCCTCGTCGATCTTGAATTTTTCGAACAGCGGCTTCTTGCCCTCGTAGAGCTCGACGCCGCCGACCAGCTCCGGCGCGGTCCGCTGGAAGAAGTTGGTCACCCGCTCGAACTGCTTCGGCGAATCGATGATCGCCTTTTCGAACTCGCTGAGGAAGACGTCACGCAGGACGCGGACCGAGAGATCGGCCTCCTGGAAGACCAGCGCCGGCGCCTTGGTCGAGTCCGAGCGGCGCTCCAGCACCTCGCTCAGCTTCTGTAGGTAGCTGATCTCCCGCACGAAGTCGGGTTTTTTCGCGCCGTGGGCGGCGGTGCGGACGATCAGCCCGCCTGGCCCTTTGTAGGTGCGGTCGACCATTTTCCGCAGCCGGTCGCGCTCTTTGTCAGCCAGCCGGCGGCTGACGCCGACGCCGCTTCCCTGCGGAGCGAAGACGAGGTAGCGGCCGGCGATCGAGACGTTCATCGAAAGCCTCGCGCCCTTCGTCTTCAGCGGGTCCTTGACCACCTGGACGAGGATCTCCTGTCCCGGCTTGATCAGCTCGTTGATGCGGCGGCCGCTGCCGCGCCCGCGGCGCGGGGCCTGCTCGCCTCCGGGCAGGAGGATCTCGTCAACGTGGAGGAAGCCGTTGCGCTCGAGTCCGATGTCGACGAAGGCGGCCTCCATCCCGGGCAGGACGTTGTCGACCTTGCCCTTGTAGATGTTGCCGACGATCGATCGACGGCCGCGGCGCTCGATGTAGAGCTCCGCCACGTCGGTTTTGCCGCCCTTCTGCTTTGCCTCGAGGACGGCCACGCGGGTCTCGCCACGCTCGGCGGAGACCAGAATCGTTTTCTTCATTTTTGTTTCAGCTCAGTTTCAAGTAGGTACGCAATGCCGGACCTCTTTCAAGAGATCACCAGGCGAACCTTCCCTTCTGGCTGAGATGCGCTTGGACGTTGATGCTCTGAAGAACGCCGACCGCCAAGAAGGTAGCGACGACGGAGGACCCTCCGTAGCTCATCAGCGGCAGGGGGATCCCGGTGATCGGCATGATCCCGAGATTCATCCCCACGTTGACGAAGGTCTGGAACAGCAGCGAGACGGCGATGCCGCCCGCTACCAGGGTCCCGTAAACGTTCTTCGAAAGCGTCGTTATCCGCAGCGCCCGCCAAAAGAGTAGGGCGTAAAGGGATAGGACTAACGCGGCGCCCATGAACCCGTAGCGCTCACCGATCACCGCGAAGATGAAGTCGGTGTGCCGCTCGGGAACGAAGTCGAGCCGCGTCTGGGTGGCTTTGTCGCCGCGGCCGGTCAGCTGACCGGAGCCGATGGCGACCTTCGATTGGTTCTGCTGATAGCCCGCGCCGTCAGAGTGTTCGTTGGGGCTGGCGAAGGAAGTCAGACGTTCCTTCTGGTACCCCTTGAGGATCGGGACCCCGGCCGCCGGAGCGGCGACCAGGACCAACGCGACCAGCACGACGAGGGCGCCGCCGATGACCGCGAAGTGCGTCCAGGGGACGCCTCCGAAGTACATGACGGCAAGGGTGGCGGCCCCGAACACCAATGAGGTGCCGAGGTCAGGTTGTAGGAAGACAAGCGCTGCCGGTGCCAGGCCGAGGACGAGGTAGCGCACCGTGCGCTGGACCTCGGAGCCCCGTCTGGCGCCATCGATCACGAACCCGGCAAGCGCAAGCACGAGCAGGAGCTTGCCGAGCTCCGATGGCTGGAAGCTGAAGAAGGGAAGTTCGAAGGAGCGCCGCGAGCCGCGGGCGGCGAAGCCGAAGACGAAGACCAGGGAGACGCTGGCGCAGAGAAAGGTGTAGAGCCCGACCCGCAGCTCGCGGAAGCGCGAGTAGTCGATCCGGGTCAGCAGCACCATCCCGACGATCCCGAGCAGGGCGTAGATCGCCTGCCGCTCGAGGTAGTAGTTGGGGTCGCCGGGGACGTCGGTCTGGGTCGCCTCGCCGAGGACGAAGACGCTGAAGGCGATCAGCGAGACGGCGGCGATCGTCAGCGGCCAGTCCATGTGCGCGAGGCCGAGGCGCTCGCCGATGCCGACGTGGACCGCGAATGGCTCGGGCCGGGCGTTTCTGGTTCGGGTGGCGTACATCGTCATTCGGCTCCACCGGCGCTCGAGACGGCCGAGGCCTGCTTGTCGTAGATCGCTTCGAGGATGTCCAAGACGGCAGGCGCCGCGGATTCGGCTCCGAAGCCGCCTCCCTCGACGGTGGCAATCGTCACGATACGCGGGTTGGGATACGGAGAGAGCGCCGCGAACCAAGATTGGTCGCCGTGGCCGGGCCGTTCCGCGGTTCCCGTCTTGCCCGCGATCGGGATCGGGAAGCCGCCGAAGACGCCCGCCGCGGTGCCGTCGCCTTCCTGCGCGGCGGCGTGCAGGCCTTCCAGGATCGCGTTCCGGTAGCCGGCGTTGATCTTGAAGCGGCGCTGGATCTTAGGCTCGAACTCCTTCAGCACCCGGCCGGCGGCGTCCTCGACTTCCATCCCCACGTGCGGGGTGACGATCTTGCCGCCGTTGCCGAGAGCGGCGTAGGCGATCGCCATCTGCAGCGGATTCGTCTGCAGGTCCCCCTGGCCGGTCGCGAGCTGGATGTTGTCGCCCGCGGACCACGGCCGATCGGTCAGTTCTTCGGAGTAGAGCTGGTTGCGCCAGGCTTTGCTCGGCAGCAGGCCTTCGCTTTCCTCCGGCAGGTCGAGGCCGCTGGGCCGGCCGATGCCCAGTTTGTGTGCCCATTCCTGCAGCTCGTTGGTCTTCCACATGTCCAGCCCGAGGAGGTAGAAGTAGACGTCGGAGGAGACCTGCAGCGCGCGGCGCAGTTCGACGGCGCCGTGGGCGACGCCGCCGGCGTTTTCGAATTCCTGGGTGCCGACTTCGATCAGGCCGTTGTCCTGGACCACCGTGTCGGGGGTGATCACGCCGTTTTCCAGCGCCGCCAGAGCGGTGATGATCTTGAAGATCGATCCCGTCGGGTAGGCCCCTTCGGTCGCCCGGTTGACCAGCGGCGCCAGGACTTCGTCGCGGTACAGTTCGTTGACCTGCGCCTGGGTCGGTTCGGTCAGCACCGTCGGGTCGTAGGAGGGATTCGACCCCATCGCCAGGATCTGGCCGTTGTCGATGTTCATCGAGACGAAGGCACCCGGCAGCCCCCGCGCCGCGAGCGCCCCTTCGCCCGCCGTCTGCACGTCGGCGTCGATCGTCAGCTTGAGGCTGTCGCCCGGGATCGGTGGCATCGAGACCAGCTGGCCGCCAGGGGTCGGCTGACCAAGCGCGTTGACCTGGATCCTGGTCAGCCCCGGGTCGCCGCGAAGGAAGGAGTCATAGGTGTCCTCGACCCCCGCCTGGCCGATCTCGTCGCCCGGCTCGAGCCGCTTGTAGCGTGGTTCCTTCAGCTCTTCTTCGCTCACCTCGCTGACGTTGCCGAGCACGTGGGCGGCGAGGCTGGTGTGCGGGTAGTGGCGGACGAAGACCCGCTGCACCGTCACCCCGGGGAACTCGCGCTGGTTCTCTTCGATGTAGGCGATCAGCTCGTAGCCGACGTCCTGGCGCAGCGTCACCGGTGCCCCGGCGGCAACCTCTTCGCTTTCGGCGATCGTGCGCCGGACCTTGCGCGGGGTCATGTGCGACAGCTCGCCGAGCCGCGCCAGCTCGGCCCGTTCTTCGGCCGGGTCCTCGGGGAGTTTCTGCGTGTTCAGCTGCAGCGCCAGGCTGGTGCGGTTGTCGACCAGGACTTCGCCGTTGCGGTCGAGGATGTCACCGCGCGGGGCGATGACTTTGAACTCGCGGGTGCGGTTGTTCTTCGCCTCGGCCAGGTACTCGTCGCCGGAGAGGACCTGCAGGTTCCAGAGCCGGAAGAAGAGAACCGCGAAGAGCGCGACGGCGACGCCGCCGAGCACCGCCACCCGTAGCGAGAGGCGGCTGCCCTGGGGACGGGAGTCGTTGCGCAGATACATGTGCCTAGGCTCCCAACACCGTCGGCCGCCTGCCGCTGCGGCGGACGGTCGCCTCGTCGACGAGGGCGGGCCGCAGCGCCCGCCGCACCCCGAGGTAGATCGCCCAGCCGCCGAAGAAGGCGAAGGCGCCCTTCAGCAGGATGTCGCGGATCACCAGCGTGCTGACCGGGGCGTCGAAGCCGAGCATCACCTCGACGGCGCCGAAACCGAGCTCGGCGAAGATCGTCAGCCCGAGAC
>Ga0207683_10006426_pt1 | contig 10062 bp, 11 predicted proteins | sample KBSM73metaG_FD_184333 | JGI IMG/M metagenome (GOLD analysis project Ga0207683, IMG submission 184333) | Miscanthus rhizosphere microbial communities from Kellogg Biological Station, Michigan, USA - KBS M7-3 metaG (SPAdes) (version 2) | ecosystem: Host-associated > Plants > Roots > Rhizosphere >...
CGCCCAAGCTCGCGGCGTTCGCCGCTTTCGCAGGTCCACTGGACCTGCTCACATGCTTCGCATGACGCGGCTCACCTCACGACGCAAAAGACCCGCGCCTAGATCGAGGGCCGCCGGACGAAGCCTTTTTCAGCCGGAGGTTCGCTATTATGCAGGTCGACGGCACTCACGCGGGCGCCGCGCGGCCCCTGGGTCGCCTGGCTGACAAAACCTTCCACCGCCTTGGTCGTGCCCGATACCAGCGCCTCCACCGAGCCGTCGGCCCGGTTGCGCACCCAGCCGTCCAGCTTGTACTGCTGCGCCGCCATCACCAGAAAGTCGCGGAATCCCACGCCTTGGACAAAACCGTGCACATGTACACGCAGGGACGTAATATCTTCACTCACGCAATTCTCCGCAGGCTACCCGGTCACGGTCTAACATAGTCGCCCCTCTCCTTCAGACAAGATGGCATTCTTTCCCCGTTCCCTGTCCTTGGCCGTGTTCCGCGCTCATATCGAGAACGGGCTCACTGTCGCCATCGGCGTCGGCCTTACCGGCCTGATCATCGGTTTGACGCTGGACTTTCCCGCCGCCATCGCCGCCGCCAGCGGCGCGGTCTGTGTCTCGATCAGCGACCGCACCGATCCCTTGCGCCTGAAAACCTGGATCATGGGCTTCGCCTTTCTGTGCACCGTGTTCTTCACGGGCCTGTCGGACTTCTCGCATTTTTCTATCCTCGCTTTTGTCATCGCCACCGCCTTTGTCGGGTTGTGGACAGGATTGATCTCGGCTTACGGCAAATGGGTGTTGAGCCTGGCCATGACCTGTGTGCTGGCCTTTGTCTTCGCCATGGGCCAGAGCTATGCCACGCCATCGGACGCCGCCGATCACCTGATGCTGACGGTGTGCGGCGCCCTGGTCTACACCGTCTATGCCGTGCTGTTGGCTTGGCTGTTCGATGACCGCAGCCGACGCCTGTTGCTGGCGGAAGCGATGCACGCCTTCGCCGCGTATCTGCGTGCCAAGGCGGCGCTGTACAATCCCGACGCGCAAGGCCCCGGCTCCTTTCGCGCTCTAATTGACGCCCATGCCGTGCTGGCCGACCGCTTGCAGGCGGCGCGCGACAGCCTGTATGCCCGCCGTAAGCATCGCATGCAGCTGAAACGCATCGACACTTTGATCGCGCTGCTGGATGCGTTCGAAACCGTGCTGTCGTCGGATGCCGATTACGACGCTTTGCGCGGCGCGCCTCAGCGCGAAATGCTATGGCGGCTGAATGGCTTTGTTTCCCAAATGGCGGAGGAAGTGGAGCGGCTGACCCTGGCGCTACGTTCCCGCCACGGCCATGTCACGCCGCTGAGTCATGCCGAAGACGTGCGCCAATTGCAGGCAGCGATGGCGGAGCTGCGCCAGGCCGCACCGGCCGATCCCCTCACCCACGCCTTCACCGCCACCACCAACAAGCTGGTGCTGGCGGATTCCTATATCGAAGCCTTGGGCCTGGCGCTGGATGACGCCAGCGCCCCCAGCGAATTGGCCCAGTATCTGGACCTGGACATGTTCCGCCAGGATGCACCGCGTGGGGTGGGGATTCTGCTGAACCAGTTCCGCCGGCGTTCGCCCGCCCTCCGCTATGCCATAAGGCTGATGCTGGCCATGACATGCGGCCTGGCGCTGACCTTGATCTTTCCCCGCTTCGCTCATGCAAACTGGGTGCTGCTCACCATCGCCCTGATCATGCGCGCCAATTACAGTGTTACCCGCCAGCGCCGCTGGGACCGTGTCACCGGTACCTTGATCGGCTGCGCCCTGGCCGTGACATTCATCAACACTATGCCCGCGCCGGTGCTGTTGTTGTTCATCGTGCTGGCGGTGGGCACCAGCCATGCTTACGGCCAGGTGGCCTATCGCATCACCGCGGTGGGCGCTTCGGTTTCATCGCTGTTGCTGCTGCATTTTGTCGACCCGCTGGTGCATCCGCAATTTTTCGAGCGCATTGTCGACACCTTGATCGGATCAGGCCTGTCCTGGGCCTTCAGCTATCTGTTGCCCAATTGGGAGCGTGACGACCTGCCCCGTACCGTGCGCGGGCTGTTGGCGGCGGACGCTTCTTTTGCCCAAGCCGCGCTATGCCGCGCGCCGGTTTCGCAGGCCTATCGGTTGGCGCGCAAGAAAGCGCTGGACGCGGTGGCGCAATTGTCGGGCGCCATTCGCCGTTTGGCGGATGAGCCCAACACCAACCGCCGCGCCTTGGCGTCGCTGGGCGAATTGCTGGGCGCGCATTATCTGCTGGCGTCCGATCTCTCTTCCATGCCGGTGCTGGTGAAACTGCGCGACCGGGACATGGATGCGCCCTCAGCGGATGCGGCCATCGCCGCGGCCCGCGCCCGGGTGGTGGCTTTGCTCAAACCGGACAGTGACGACGGTCATGCCGCGACGGAAGCGCCGCAGCGCCAGAGCCTCAGCAGCATGCGCGGCAATGCGGCGATGGATGTGCTGGCGCGGCGGCTGGACCATATCGAGCACGCCGCCCGCAAAGTGGCGAGGCTGGCGGCAAGGCCGGTGATTGAGGATATCTGATATCCTTGTCATTCCCGCGTAAGCGGGAATCCATGCTTCAACCGCCGCCGTTCCTGGCCATGGATGCCCGTTCATACGCTGTCGCTATGAACTCGCGGGCATGACAATCAGGTTATGGCAGCAACCGCGCGAGCTCGGAGCGACCCCGCTTAAACCGCGTGGATATAGTGATTGAGGTTGGTCAGATGGTCTGTCACGCCATGCAGGCGGCTGGCCATCAGCTTCAACAAATCAAACGAGATGGCGGCATTGGAACGCAGGAATGCCTCGCCATCCTGTATCACGCGGACCTGGCAGGCCTTGCTGGCGCGGACCGTCGCCATATGAGGAATATTGAGCAGGATGGACATCTCGCCGAACAACGCCCCGGGATCGGAAACGGTATTGACCTGGAAATCCCCTTTGAGGATTTCGACCTCACCGCTGACCAGGACATATAGCGCCCCATCCCGGTCGCCCTCGACAAACAGGACGGTACCGGGTTCGACCGCTTTCGCCGGAACAGCCTGACACGCATGCAAAATCGCAGACACAGCCCACCTCACCCCTCGATCAGCGGCGAAAGCCTAGCCCAGGGCAGCGCCGGTACGCCAGCGTCCGTTGGCCACAGGCGGGTGAGGAAAATTTGGGCATCTCCGTCCGGGATCAGCTAGGTGATGTCTTCCAGGACAGACTTGATCCTCTGAACCGCGGCCGCCAGATCGCGCTCGGCCTCTTCCCGCCACAACCGCAAGATGACATAACCCTGCTCGCTGAGCAGCCGGTCACGGACGATGTGACCGACGCCGCTTTTATGAGACCGCCGGCCCGGCGCCCCGTCCTCCAGCGTGATCACCAAGCGCGCATCATGCTCGACAAAATCCAAGGTGAAGGTGCGGAACGGTGACTTGCGGCGGAAGCGCGTCCCTTCCATTTCCCGCAGCCGCGCCCATAGCCGGTTCTCAATGCTGGTGCGCGGACGCAGCGGATTTTTCCGCTGCATTATTTGCCTTCTGGGCGAACCAGGCCGATCAATTCCGCCGCCTTACCCAGCTCATATGCCAGGCTCGTGGCGCGGGTGGCAGCTTCCGCATCCTCACCCCATTTTTCCGCCTGATAGATTTCGTCGATCCGCGACAGTTCAAAAGCGTCCGTCCCGGTAATGAACTCTTCCGCCACCGCCAGCGCCAACACCACACTGCCGGTGATGGAAGCGATGACATGCAGCCCGCTCAGGCTGAAAGCATCATAACTTTCCAGCCCCCGCCTCAGCGCGGCCAGCGCTTCTGGCGGCTGATCCACATGGGTCAAGCCGGCGGCCACTCGCAGCTTTGCACCGTATTTTTGCGCCACCCATTCCAGCAGCGGGTCCCAACCCGCAGCTTGGCGGGCCGCAAGCTCCGGCGGTTGATGGGCGCGATAACACAAAAGGTCATTCTCACCGAAGCGCAGGATAGCGGCGATCACCGCCTCGCGATGATCGGCCACGCCATCGATCACCGTATTGGCCAGCCTGAGCAATGGCATGGTAGCGGCCATCACAGTTTCGCCTTGCGCTTGCCACTCCTCGGCGATGGCGTCCGCAAGTTTTTTTCTTGGCAGGCTCAGTCTTTTGCCGGCTGGAGTTCTGACGGGCCTGCTGTCCAGCAGGATGACAAAGCCGCCATCCATGGGCGTGACCGCGACTTCTGTGTAAAAGCGTTTCATTTTTTTCTGAATTTTTGATGCGCTTCGCTGTTCGATCGTTTGGTTTTCTTGGGCGGAAACGGATCGCGCTTGTCGTCGGGATCAAAGCCCAGCAACTTCCAGCTTTTGACCATGTGCGGCGACAAGGGCGCCGTCACCTGCAAGCGGCCGCCATCGGGACGGCCGATATCGATACTGCGGGCATGCAGATGCAGCTTGTCGGCAATGTCGCCGCGACCGCGCGAGTCGGTGCCGCCATATTTGAAATCGCCGACAATCGGCGTGCCCAGGCTGGCGAGATGGACGCGGATCTGGTGGGTGCGTCCGGTGATGGGCCGCGCCGCCACCCAGGCGAATTCGGTGCCCGCCGTTCCCATCACGGCATATTCGGTCAAGGCGAATTTTGCGTCGTCATCGTCGCTGAGCGTCATGCGCTCGTCCTTGCCGCGCGTGCCTTCCTTGGCCAACGCGCCCTTGACCACGCCATTCTTCTGTTTCGGTACACCGCGCGTCAGCGCCCAGTAGACCTTGGACGTATCGCGCAGCGCCAGGCTGGCCGACAGGCCCGAAGCGGCCAGCGCGGTGCGCGCGATCAGCAGCACCCCGGAGGTATCGCGGTCCAGACGGTGCACCAGCTTGGGCCGGGTGGGCTTTTCGTACTGCAGGGAATCCAGCATGCCGTCGACATGCTTGGTCAGGCCCGAGCCGCCCTGGGTCGCCAGACCCGCCGGCTTGTCCAGCACAATCACCTGTTTGTCCATATAAAGAATGCGGTCCGCCAGGCTTCCCATATCCTTGGTCGCCAGCGGATGCTTGACCTCCGCCGCCGGCTTTTGTGGCCGCTCATCCTTGGCATGAATCACTTGCGGCGGCAGGCGCATGGACTGGCCCGCGGCCACCCGGGTGCCCGCATCGGCGCGCTTGCCGTCCAGCCGCACCTCGCCCTTGCGCAGCAATTTCTGCAGCAAGACGTGTGTGACCTGCGGATAGTGCCGCCTGAACCAGCGGTCTATCCGGATGCCGTCATCGTCGGGATCAATGGTGCGAAGTTCAGGCATAGACCGCGCGCATCAGCCAAAGCCCTGCGAACAACGCCAGGATGGAAAGCACCACCGAGCCGATTATATAGAAAGCGGCCTGGGCATATTCGCCCTTCTGCAACAAAAGCACGCTGTCGAGCGCGAAGGTGGAAAAAGTGGTGTAGCCGCCCAAGATGCCGACGGTGAGAAAACTGCGCAGCTCGGGCGACAGGTTCAGCTTCAGCGCGCTTGCTTCCACGATCAGCCCCATCACCAAGCCGCCGGTGATGTTGACGATAAAGATGCCCCAGGGAAAAACGGTCGCCGCCGACTGAATTGCCCCGGCGATGTAATAGCGCGCCAGCGCGCCCAGACCGCCACCGACGCCCACGGCCAACAACATCCCCATCTAACCGTCCCCGCTTCGCTTCGCGCGCAGTTTTGACCAGTAATCCAGCCTTTTGGCAATCTCGCGTTCAAAGCCGGTTTCCTTGGGCTCGTAAAAATGCTGCCGCGCCATGCCGTCCGGGAAGTAATTCTGGCCGGAAAAGCCTTCATCCGCGTCATGATCATATTGATAGCCCGCGCCGTAGCCCAACTGCTTCATTAGCTTGGTGGGGGCATTGAGGATATGGGCCGGCGGCGTCAGCGAACCATGCTCCTGGGCAGCCCGCCGTGCCGCGCCCATGGCGGCATAAACAGCGTTGGATTTGGGCGCGCTGGCCAGATAGAGCACACATTGCGCCAGCGCCAATTCACCTTCCGGGCTGCCGAGAAAATCGAACACATCCTTGGCCGCCAGGGCTTGATGCACGGCTTGCGGATCAGCCAGGCCGATATCTTCCACCGCCGCGCGCACCAGGCGGCGGGCGATGTAAAGCGGCTGCTCGCCGCCCGCCAGCATCCGCGCCAGCCAGTAAAGCGCCGCATCCGGATCGGAGCCGCGAATGGACTTATGCAAAGCGGAAATGATGTTGTAATGCTCTTCCCGGCTTTTGTCGTAGAGCGGCATGCGCCGCTGCACCGCGCCCACCAGTCCCGCAGAGTCCAGCGGCTTGGCGGTTTTGATGCTGGCGAGTTCTTCCACCAGATTGAGCAGATAGCGGCCGTCGCCATCGGCCATGGCGCGCAGGCTCGCACGCGCATCCTCGGTCAACTTCAGTTTCTCGCCGTAATGGCTTTCCGCCCTTTGCAGCAGGCTTTCCAAGGCGGCGTCGTCCAGCCGCCGCAGCACCAGAACCTGGCCGCGGGAGAGCAGCGCGCCATTCAATTCAAAAGACGGATTTTCCGTGGTGGCGCCCACCAGGATCACGGTGCCGTCTTCCATAACCGGAAGAAAACTGTCCTGCTGGCTGCGATTGAAGCGGTGGATTTCGTCAATGAACAGCAAGGTGCCCTGCCCCATGCTGCGCCGGCCGCGCGCCGCCTCGAAGGTCTTCTTCAGGTCCGCGACACCGGAGAAAACAGCCGAAAGCTGATCGAAATGAAGATTAAAGGCGGTGGACAGCAACCGCGCGATGGTGGTCTTGCCGGTGCCCGGCGGGCCCCACAGGATGATGGAATGAGGCCGGGCGCTGGCCACCATGCGGCCCAAGGGTCCCTCAGGCGACAAGAGATGATCCTGCCCAACCACTTCGGACAAATTTTTGGGCCGCAGCCGGTCGGCCAGGGGGCGCGGCGCTTCATCGGCAAGGCCACTGGATTGGAACAAGTCGGACATGCGGCCTTATAGCAGAAAAGCCCCGCAGGAAGGTCCCTGCGAGGCTTTTCTCAGATTGTCAGAACTTGGCGCCGGTTAGTCCAGATGCCACTTCACACCGACGGACAGGTTATTGCTGGTGTTGCCGATCTGGGTCAGGCCGCCCGCATTGACGTTATGGGCATTCTGATACCGGTATTCGGCAAACAGGCTGGCCCATTCCGAAGCGCGATACTCCACGCCGCCCAGCGCCTGCCAGCCCAACACGGTCGAGCCGCCATGGTTGCCCAGGCCATTGTCGATATTGGTGTTCACCGCGCCCAGTCCGGCGCCGCCATAAACCTGGAAAGGCCCGTCCATCGGCAGGTGATAGATCAGGTTGCCCATATAGGAACTGGACTGCAGCCGGGCATTGTTAAATCCCGAATAGGTGGATTGATTGAACAACCCGTCGGCTTCCACCGAAAAGTTCGGCAAATTCCATTTGTCCAGCGTGGTGCCGATCCTTGCGCCGACATTGAAGCCGGTGTCCATGTCATTCTTGGTGTTTCCCACGCGCAGGCCTGGCGCAAAAGTCGGGCCGCCCAAAACTGAAACATAGGTATCGGCATTCGCCGCGCACGTAGCCAGAAGGAACGCCGCAGCGGAAGCAACAAACAGATTTTTCATAATCAGACCTTTTGCATGTGCCCCCGAGACCCAGCAAAGTCCTAACGCAGATAGTCGCGCTGCGTCGCGTTACAAGGACGCAAACAGTTCAGAATTGATCGCAGGCAACATGCGGTAACAAAGAATTGCGCAGAGGCGGGGTTGAAAGCGGCGTGGCCGCAGTTTCGCCGCGATGATGAACACATCACCGTGCCCTGTAATGTTATCAAATGTGATGAATTATCCTGCTACGGACAATTGGCGTCAGCCTTGCACAGAAAGCGTGAGCTTGCGCCCACCGCGTTCGATCACCAGGTCCCACTGATTCGCGCCGTTCAGGGCGCGCACCAATTCTCCCACCCGCGTAATGTTGACGCCATTGATGCTCCGCACGATGTCACCGGGCTGGAAACCGTAATTGGCGGCGATGCCGTTGGAATTCACCGCGGTGATCACAACGCCCTTGGCCATCATATCCATCTGCATTTCGGTCGCGGCGGCGGGAGAGACATTGATCACCCGCGCCCCGGTCAAGGGATTGCGGCCCGCAATGGTGGTGGTCTCGCGCGGCGGATTTTCCGGCGGCAGCGCCAGGGTCACCGTCACATCGCGCGCTGTCTTGCCGGCGGCGACGTGCATCTTCACGCTGTCGCCGGCGCGATGGGTGGCGGTGCGATAATTCAGCGATTGCATGTCGTCGACCGCGGCGCCATCCACCGACTGCACCACCTCTCCCGACTTGATTCCGGCACGCGACAAGGGTCCGCCCGGATAAACATCCTTGATCAACACACCGCCGGGACGAGGCAGGCCCAGGCTGGTGGCGATATCGCTGGTCACCGGCTGGCCGCTGGCGCCCACCCAGGCGAGCTGGACGCTGGCGGCGCCGCCATTCTTGATACCGCCTTCCACACCTTCCACCACCCGGCGCACCAGATTTGCGGGAATGGCGAAGCCGATACCGATCGAACCGCCGCTGCGGGAATAGATCGCGGTATTGATGCCGGCCAGCCTGCCATCGGTGGTGACCAGCGCGCCGCCGGAATTTCCGGGATTGATGGCGGCATCGGTCTGGATGAAGAACTGATAATCGCTGGCTGTACCCGAAGTGCGGGCGAGCGCGGAAACAATACCCATGGTCACGGTCTGGCCGACATTGAAGGGATCGCCGATCGCCAGCACCAGGTCGCCCACCTGTACCGCATCGGAATCGGCGAAGGGCACCGTCGCCAGCCGCTCACCCTTGGTGTCGATCTTGAGCACCGCCAGATCGGTGCGCGGATCGGCCAAGAGCACCTTGGCGCGGAATTCCCGCTTGTCGGACAGAGCGACGGTGATTTCGCTGCCGCCCTGCACCACATGATTGTTGGTGACGACCAAGCCATCGGCGCGCACGATTACGCCCGAACCCAGCGATTGCTGCACCCGCTGGCGCATCTCGGGCGTGCCGAACAACTGGCTGAACAAAGGATCGTTGAAGAAGGGATTGGCCTGGGCCTGGACGATGGTCTTGGAATAGACATTGACCACGGCCGGGGTCACGCGCTTGACCACCGGCGCGAAGGTGAGCTGAACCTGCGGCATGGAAGACGGCACGCTGGGAACTGCGCGCGGCGCGGGCGGCGCCACCCGCAAAGGCTCGCGCCCCGGCTTAGTGTCGGCGGTGAGAGCCGGCAGCGCATAAAGAGCGGCGCCCGCCAAAGCCAAAGCACCTGCCGCAATTGAGATGATCTTCATTGGCTGTTCCGCGTAAAATTCATGACAAACAGACGGTGCAAACGAAAAAGGGCGGCATTTCTGCCGCCCCGAATCTACTGCGAAGTTAGGGCCAAAATCAGGCTTCCGCCTCGGCGTCCACTTCCACCGGACCGGAATCCTTGCCCTTGGCGTCCACATCGCGATCGACGAACTCGATGATCGCCATCGGAGCATTGTCGCCATGACGGAAACCGGCCTTCAGCACGCGGGTATAGCCGCCGGGACGGCCCTTGTAGCGGGGACCGATCACGTCAAACAGCTTGGTCACCTGATCGGCATCCTTGATCTGGGCCAGCGCCTGGCGGCGGGCATGCAGGTCCGCAGAACCGCGGCGCGACAAGGTCACCAGCTTTTCGATCACCGGACGAAGATCCTTGGCCTTGGGCAAGGTGGTCTTGATCTGCTCATGCTTGATCAGCGCCGCGGTCATGTTGCCCCACAACGCCTTGCGGTGCGAAGCGGTGCGGTTGAACTTGCGGCCTTGGTTGCCGTGACGCATGGGAGGTACTCTCTCTAAAGCTCGGTATTGGCAAAAATCAGTACTGGTCTTCGTAACGCTTGGCGAGGTCTTCGATATTCTCCGGCGGCCAGCCAGGCACTTCCATGCCCAGATGCAGGCCCATCTCGGCGAGCACCGCCTTGATCTCGTTCAGCGACTTGCGGCCGAAGTTCGGGGTGCGCAGCATCTCCGCTTCGGTCTTCTGGATCAGG
>Ga0207683_10006427_pt1 | contig 10062 bp, 10 predicted proteins | sample KBSM73metaG_FD_184333 | JGI IMG/M metagenome (GOLD analysis project Ga0207683, IMG submission 184333) | Miscanthus rhizosphere microbial communities from Kellogg Biological Station, Michigan, USA - KBS M7-3 metaG (SPAdes) (version 2) | ecosystem: Host-associated > Plants > Roots > Rhizosphere >...
TTGGGCGCGAAGACGATCGCCGGCCGGCCGATCTGGGCGATCACGTTGGCCATCGTGAAGGTCTTGCCGGAGCCGGTCACGCCGAGCAGCGTCTGGAAGCTCAGGCCGTCGCGGATGCCCTCGACCAGGCCCTTGATCGCCAGCGGCTGGTCGCCCGCCGGCTCGTACGGCTTGAAGAGCTGGAACGGCGAGCCGGGAAACGTGACGAATTCGCCTTCGTGCCCGGCAACGGGGGCGGTGGCGGGGTGGAGATCGGCGATGTCGGGCATGACGGATAAAATGGCGGGGCTTCGCCGTTCTGAGCGAAACCGGACACGGTAACGCAAAGGGCCTTTCGGGGCAAAGGCGCGAAGCGGGCGGCTGGTTGCAGATGGCGCCGCCGCCCCCGATTCCAAGCACCGCGCTGAACGCGCTCCACGAGGACCGATTTCCGATGCCTTCGCTCTTCGACGCCGTCGAGATGGCGCCCCGCGACCCGATCCTGGGTCTCAACGAGCAATTCGCCGCCGATCCCAACCCTGCCAAGGTCAATCTCGGCGTCGGCGTCTACTACGACGAGAACGGCAAGCTGCCGATCCTGCGCTGCGTGCGCGCCGCCGAGCAGATGCTGATCGAGGCCGCCAAGCCGCGCGGCTACCTGCCGATCGACGGCATCGCCGCCTACGACGCCGCCACCCAGGCGCTGGTGTTCGGCGCTGAGCACCCGGCGCGCAAGGCCGGCCGGATCGCCACGGTCCAGGCGGTCGGCGGCACCGGCGGCCTCAAGGTCGGCGCCGACCTGCTGAAGCGGATGCGGCCCGACGCCAAGATACTGATCAGCGAGCCGAGCTGGGAGAACCACCGCGCCCTGTTCGAGGGCGCCGGCTTTGAGGTCGGCACCTACGCCTACTACGACCCGGTCAAGAAGGACGTCGACTTCGCGGCGATGCGCGCCACCCTCGAGGCGGCCGCGCCGGGCACGATCGTCGTCCTGCACGCTTGCTGCCACAACCCCACGGGTTGCGACCTGAGCGCGGCGCAGTGGCGAGAGCTCGTGCCGCTCCTGGCGAAGCGCGGCCTCGTACCGTTCCTCGACATGGCCTACCAGGGCTTCGGCGACGGCATCGCCGAAGACGGACTGGCCGTCGGCTTGTGCGTCGACGCCGGGCTCGACTGCCTGGTGGCCACCAGCTTCTCGAAGAGCTTCTCGCTCTACGGCGAGCGGGTGGGCGCGCTCTCGGTGGTCTGCGCCAACGCCGACGAGGCGGCGCGGGTGCTGAGCCAGCTCAAGCGCGTGATCCGCACCAACTACTCCAACCCGCCGACCCACGGCGCCGCGGTCGTCGCCCACGTGCTCGCGACCCCGGCGCTGCGCGCGATGTGGGAAGACGAGCTGGCCGGCATGCGCGACCGCATCAAGCGGATGCGGGCCGAGCTGCGCCGCCGGCTGGAGGCCGCCGGCGCGCGCATCGACACCGAATTCATCACCCGCCAGCGCGGCATGTTCAGCTATTCCGGACTCTCGAAGGCGCAGATGCAGCGGCTGCGCAGCGAGTTCGGCGTCTACGGCGTCGATTCGGGGCGGATCTGCGTCGCCGCCCTGAACGAAAACAATCTCGATGCCGTCGTCGCGGCCATCGTCAAGGTCAGCTAAGGAACCCCCATCCATGATGCTCTACGAGTGGTATGAAGCGCAGCGCGCGCTGATGAGCCCGTTCTCCGAATTCGCCAGCGCCTCTTCCAAGCTCTACAACCACCCGCTCTCGCCGTTCGCCCACACGCCGATGGCGCACCGCGTCTCGGCCGGGCTCGAGCTGATGCACCGCCTGGCCAAGGACTACGAGAAGCCGGAGTTCAACATCCGCTCGGTCCAGATCGACGGCAACGAGGTCGCGGTCCACGAGCAGGTGGCCGCCCAGAAGCCGTTCTGCCGGCTGGTGCGCTTCAAGCGCTTCACCGACGACCTGCCCACGCTGCAGCGGATCAAGGCCCAGCCGACGGTGCTGGTGGTCGCGCCGCTCTCCGGCCACCACTCGACGCTGCTGCGCGAAACCATTCGCAAGCTGCTCGAGGCGCACAAGGTCTACATCACCGACTGGACCGACGCACGCATGGTCCCCGAGAGCGCGGGTCCGTTCCATCTCGACGACTACGTCGAATACGTGCAGGAGTTCATCCGCACGATCGGCCCCGAGGTGCACGTGATCTCGGTCTGCCAGCCGACGGTGCCGGTGCTGGCCGCGATCTCGCTGATGGCGAGCAACGGCGAGCCCACGCCGCGGACGATGACCATGATGGGCGGGCCGATCGACGCCCGCAAGAGCCCGACCGCGGTCAACAACCTGGCGATGAACAAGAGCCACAGCTGGTTCCAGAACAACGTCATCTATCGCGTGCCGGTCAACTACCCGGGCGCCGGGCGGGCCGTCTATCCCGGCTTCCTGCAGCATGCCGGGTTCATCGCCATGAACCCCGACCGACACCTGAAGTCGCACTACGACTACTTCCTCGACCTGATCCGCGGCGACGGCGAGAAGTCCGAGTTCCACCGCGACTTCTACGACGAGTACAACGCGGTGCTCGACATGCCGGCCGAGTACTACCTCGACACCATCCAGACCGTGTTCCAGGACTTCGCGCTGGTGAACGGCACGTGGAAGGTCAAGGGCCAGCTGGTCCGGCCCCAGGACATCAGGACCACGGCGCTGCTGACGATCGAAGGCGAGCTCGACGACATCTCGGGCGCGGGCCAGACCCACGCCGCCCACGACCTCTGCACCGGCATCCCGGCCGACCAGCAGTTCCGCTACGACGTCATCGGCGCCGGCCACTACGGCATCTTCTCCGGCCGCCGCTGGCGCGAGAGCGCCTATCCGCGGATCCGGGACTTCATCGCCTCGCATCAACCGAAGAATGCGGCGAATGGAGGCAAGCCGGCATCGAAGCGGCTCCTCGGCACGTCCGACAGCCGCCCGGAAGCCCCGGCCAAGCGGCGCGCGCCCGCCCGCCGCAAGCGCCAGGCGGCCTGACGAGAGCTCCATGACCGCCGAGGCCGCCCTGGCCGCCTCGTTGCTCGATGCCCTGCCGCAGACGCAGTGCCGGCGCTGCGGCTACGCCGACTGCCACGACTACGCCGAGGCGATCGCCTCGGGAGCGGCCGATGTGAACCGCTGTCCGCCGGGTGGCGCCGAGGGGGTCGTCCGGCTGGCGCGGATCTCCGGCCGGCCCGCGCGACCCCTCGACCTCGAATGCGGTGTCGAAGGACCGCGCGCGCTCGCCCTGATTGACGAGGCGGCCTGCATCGGCTGCGCCCTCTGCCTCAAGGCCTGCCCGACCGACGCGATCATCGGCGCGGCGACGCGCATGCATACCGTCATCGATGACCTGTGCAGTGGCTGCGAGTTGTGCCTGCCGGCCTGCCCGGTCGACTGCATCGCTCTCGTGCCCGCCAGCGGCGATCGCACCGGCTGGGACGCCTGGAGCCCGGCACAGGCGGAGCAGGCGCGGCGTCGCTACGAGCGCCACCAGCAGCGCGTCGATGCGCCGCCGCGCGCGAGTGCCGTGTCGCAGAGCACGGCGTCGAGCCGGCAGCAGGCCGTGGCCGCGGCGCTGGCCCGTGCCCGCGCCGCGCGCGCAGGCTCCTGAACGAGCAGATCCCGGACCCCATGAAAGACGCCGCGATCGTTCCGTTCTTCGCGACGCTGCGCGACGCCAACCCGGACCCGACCAGCGAGCTCGAATACGCCAGCGTGTTCGAGCTGCTCGCGGCGGTGCTGCTCTCGGCGCAGGCGACCGACCGCGGCGTCAACAAGGCGACGCGCCGGCTGTTCGCGATGGCGCCGACGCCGAAGAAGATGCTCGCCCTCGGCCTGCCGGCGCTCGAGGAGGCGATCAAGACGATCGGCCTCTTCCGCAGCAAGGCGAAGAACCTGTTCGCCACCTGCCGCATCCTCGTCGACCAGCACGGCGGCCAGGTGCCGAGGACGCGCGAGGCGCTCGAGGCCCTTCCCGGCGTCGGGCGGAAGACGGCGAACGTGGTGCTGAACGTCGCCTTCGGCGAATCGACACTGGCGGTGGACACGCACGTCTTTCGCGTCGCCAACCGCACCGGCCTCGCGCTCGGGCAGACGCCGACCGAGGTCGAGACGGTGCTGCTCAAGCGCGTGCCCGAGGAGTTCCTGGCGAATGCACATCACTGGCTGATCCTGCACGGCCGCTACGTCTGCCTGGCGCGGCGGCCGATGTGCGAGGTCTGCGCCGTCGCGCGCTGGTGCGACTCGGCCCCGGCCCTGCTCGCCGCCGACCGCGACGCCTAGCGCTTCGCAGCCCTGCGCTCGCGGCGCACCTCGTCGAGCGCGCCGCAGACGGCCGTCGCGCCGTCGACGATGCGCGGTCCCTGGCGGCTGATGGCGTCGCCGTTGAGAACGTAGAGCCAGCGTCCCTGCACGGCCGACAGGCGCGGATAGCGGCGCCAGGCGGCGAAGGCCGGCGCATCGAAGTCACGGCGCAGCAACTCGGTGTTGCCGCGCTCGTCGGCGGTGAAGACCGCCTCCGGATCGGCGGCGAGCACCGATTCGATCGCCACCTGCGGAACCAGCGGCGCCAGTCCGGCGAAGGCGTTGCGGCCGCCGCAGAGCTCGATGACTTCATTGACGATCTGCTTGCCGCTGATCGTCATCAGCGGACTCGACCACACCTGATAGAACACCCGCACCGGAGGATCATTCGCATGGCCCCGGCGCAGGGCCCCGAGCCGCTGGCGCAGCGCCGCCGCGGCCGCCCGGGCGGTCACCTCGGTGCCGAGGAGGTCGCCGAGGCGCTCGATCGCGCCGACGACGTCGTCGAGCCGCTGCGGCTCGAGGCGAAACAGGCGGATGCCCGCGCCCTCCAGCTGATCGAGCTCGCGGGTGGTGTTGCCATGCCGCCAGACGACGACGAGGTCGGGCTTCAGCGCAAGCAGGCGCTCGACGTCGATCCGGGAGACGTCGCCGATCCGCGGGATCGCCCGTGCCGCCGAGGGAAAGTCGCTGCTCGAATCGACGGCGACGATCGCCTGCCCTGCGCCGGCGGCGAACACCAGCTCGGTCAGGCTGGGCGCGAGCGTGACGATGCGTGCCGGCGGTTGCTCGAGGCGCAGCTCGCGGCCGGCGTCGTCGATGGCGACGACCGGTGCCGCCTGCGTCTCGGTCGCGAACGCGGCCAGCAGCGCGAACGCAAACGCGCAAACCCGGGCTGCCGCGGGTCGCATCGCCTGCAGTCTAGCCACGGGCCGCCCCCTCCTCCGGGCCGGTCACGAAGCGTCGAGCGCCGTGCAGCTCGACGCTCTCGATCGCCACCTCGAACACGCTCGACATCCGCTCGGCGGTGAGCACGCTGTCGCGCCGTCCGGCAACAGCGCCGCCCTTGCCGTCGAGGACGATGCAGTGATCGGCGAGGTCCCACGCTAGATTGAGGTCGTGCAGGCTGGCGAGGACGGCGCCGCCGCGGCGCGCGTGGTCGACGAGCAGCGCGAGCAGGAGGCGCTGGTGGGCCGGGTCGAGGTGCGACGCCGGCTCGTCGAGCAGCAGCAGCGGCGCGCCCTGAAGCAAGGCGGTGGCGATCGCGACCCGCTGCCGCTCGCCGCCGGAGAGCGCGCGCACGTCGATGTCGGCCAGGCGGTCGAGGTCGAGGCGTTGCAGCAATCGATCGACCGCGCCGGTGTCGCCCGAGCCCTCGGCCGGGCGCCACCAGAAGCCGCGTTCACGCGCGAGGACGGCGGTCTCGCGCACCGTCGCCGGAAACGGGTCCGACCAGAACTGCGGACTCCAGGCGCGGCGTCCGGCGAGCGCGTCCGGCGACCACGCGGCGAGCGCGCGGCCGTCGATGCGCACCTGTCCGGCAGCGAGCGGAAAGACGCCGGCGATCGCCGCCAGCAGCGACGACTTGCCGGCGCCGTTGGGGCCGATGACGACCCAGCGCTGGCCGCTGCCGATGCGCAGGTCGAGCGCGCCGAACAGGTCGCGGCCGGGCGCCAGACCGCCGGCCTTCAGCTGCAGGCCAGCCGCCTCGAGGTCGATGCCCATCGATGCCTCGGCCCCGATCGCGCTCATTCGCCCCGCCTCGTCGCCGGCCGATGCAGCAGCATGGCGATGAAGGCCGGCACGCCGATCGCCGCCGCGAGCACCCCGACCGGGAGCTGCACCGGCGCGACCACGGTGCGCGCCGCCGCGTCGACCAGGACGACGAAGGCGCCGCCGCCGAGCGCGCTGGCGGGCAGCAGGAGCACGGCCGCACGCACCCCGAGCAGGCGCAAGGCATGGGGCACGACCAGGCCGACGAAGCCGATCGCGCCGGCGGTCGCGACCGCGGCGCCGGTCGCAATCGCCGCGGCGATCAGGGTCAGCATGCGGCGCCGGGCGACCGGCACGCCGAGCGTCGCTGCCCAGGCGTCGCCGCGCGCCAGCCAGTCGAGCTGGCGCGCGGTCGGCCAGACGACGGCGAGCGCCAGCGCCAGTGCGATCCAGACGATCTCCCAATGAGCGGCGCCGTTCAGGTCGCCGAGCAGCCAGAACACCATGCCGCGCAGCTGGCCCTGGTCGGCCAGGCTCAGGATGAGGGAGACGATCGCCGAGCAGCCCGAGCCGATCATCACCCCGACCAGCAGCAGCGCGGTCGAGCTGTCCTCGCGCGCGGTCGAGGTCGGCCCGGCCAGCCGCCGCCCAAGCAAGGCGAACAGCAGCACGGCGGCGAGGAACGCGCCCGCGGCCGCGCCGCCGGCGATGCGCCACTCGGAGAGCGAGCCACCGGCGCTGCCGGCGAGGAGCAGCGTTCCGAGCGCGCCGACCGAAGCGCCGCCGGCGACGCCGAGCACATACGGGTCGGCGAGCGCGTTGCGGGTGAGCAGCTGCATCAGCGCGCCGGCCAGGGCGAGCGCGGCGCCGGCGCCGAAGCCGGCGAGCACGCGCGGCACGCGGATCTGCCAGAAGATCTCCGGCGAGGCGGCGCCGATGCCGGTCGAGCCCGCCAGCACGCCCACACCGCACGCGCTCACCGCGACCAACGCGGTGAGCATGAGGGCATGGCGGATCTGCATGATGTGCCGAGGCTACAGACCTTGGCCGTCGAAGCGGACGCCGATCCAGGCCTGGCGACCGAGACCCTGGTAGTCGCGCAGCGGCTCGACGCGATGGTCGAGCGCGTTGAGCAGCTTGGCCTCGAGGCGCCATTGCGGCGTGAAGCGCCAAGTGGCGCGCAGATCGAGCACGCCGTAGCCGCCGAGCACGAAGCTCGTCCCGGGCGAGCCGTCGGGCCGCGAGCCGACGAAGACGAACGCCGCACCCGCCGTCCAGGCGTCCTCGGTCCAGCTCAGCGTCGCGCTCTCCTGGTGCGCGGCGCGGCGATTCAGCCGGTAGCCGGTGTCGCTGTCGGTGGCGTCGAGCAGCTCGACGTTGCCGCTCAGCTCCCACTGCCGCCAGCGCTGCGATCCGGCGAACGTCAGGCCCTGCAGCCGGGCGCGACCGATGTTGCGGGCGCAGCCGAAGGCGTAGCCCGGCGGGCAAAGGCCCAGGGGCTGGAAGTTCTCGTCGATGTTCGGCTCGTAGCCGATCAGATCGCGAACGTCGTTGCGATACGCGGTGACCGAGAACCGCGTGTCGCCGGACTCCCAGCTCGCGCCGATCTCGAAGCTGCGCCCGCGCTCCGGCTTGATCTCGAAGCCGGGCGTGCCGGGAGGAATGCCGTAGTCCGGGTAGAACAGGTCGTTGAAGGTCGGCGCACGGAAGGTCGTGCCGGCGAGCGCGCGCAGCTTCAACCCGCGCATCGGCTTGTAGCTCAGGCCTAGCCGGCCGGTGGTGTTGCCGCCGTAGGCCGAGTTGTCGTCGTGCCGCACGTCGGCCTGAATGCCGAGCGCATCGAAGCGGCCCGAATAGCCGGCGACGAGCGCGTTGTTGTGCCGCTTCGGTGCATCGGCGAAGGCGTCGCCGCTGGCGCGCTCGTTCAGGTATTCGTAGGCGAGCACGAGCTGCTGGTCAGGAGCGAGCACGAGGGCGTTCTGCCAGGTCGCCTGGTCGCGCTCGGTCTTGAACCGGGTGGTGGTCGTGCCGCCGCTCTCCGCATCGTCGATGCTGTGGCCGAGTTGCGCGCTGGTGGTCCAGCTGCGGTTGACAGCGCCGCGATAGTCGAGCGCGGCGACCCGGGTCTTCAAGCGATTGCGAAAATCGGGCGAAGGATCGGGATTGAACTGGGCGTCGAACTCGGCCGAGTCGTACTGGGCGTTCAGACGGCTCTCGAGCAGGCTGAAGCCGAGCCGATGGCCGGCGGCCGGGGCCCAGCCGAGGCGCAGGCTTCCCGACTTGCGGGAAAAGCCGTCGTCGTCCGGGTTGAAGGTGCCGAACGCGTCGCCGGGCCGGACCGCCGAGACACCGTCGCTCTTCTCGCCGGCGAGCGACACGGCGTAGTCGAATGCTCCCTGCGCGCCGCTGATGCCGAGGTCGCCCTGACGCGAACGGTAGCCGCCGATCGCCGCCGAGCCGGTGATGCGCGGCGCGCCCTCGCCGCGTCGGGTGAAGATCTGGATCACGCCGCCCACGCCGTCGGCTCCGTAGAGGCTGGACGCCGGGCCGCGCAGGACCTCGATGCGCTCGATCTGGGAAAGGCTCAATGCCTCGAACTCGGCTTGGCCGAGCGTGGCCGAACCGACGCGCACGCCGTCGACCAGCACCACGGTGCTGCTCGTGCCGGTGCCGCGGACGAAGTAGCCCGAGGTCTGGCCGGGGCCGCCGTTGCGCGCGATCTGCACGCCGGCCGCGCGACGCAGTAGGTCCTCGACCGAATCGGCGGTGCTGTTGCGAATCGTCTCGGCGTCGATGACGACGACGTCGGCACTGCTGCGGCTCAGGGCCTGCGGCTCGCGGGTGGCGGTGATGGCGACCGGATCGAGCCGACCCTGCGCCGCAGCGGACAAGGGGAGAACGAGAAGAAACAGGCGAAGCGCTGCCCTCGGCGTGCGCGGCCCGTTGCGAAGAAGAACCATGTGAAAGCCCGGACGACGGCACGCGACCCGCTTCCCCGCGGGCACGTGCGACATGGCCGGAGCACGAGGCTCCGACCGCTCGTTGGCCGGTATCCGGGCTGGTGGATCCGACCCCGGCGACCTTCCCGGAAGCGCGAGCTTCCAGTGGCATGTGCGCCGGGATTGAAGCCTGATCTCGCGAGAGAGCGGCTTCGTCCACCGTACCGTTGCGGGGGCAGCGCGGGTTGGGTGGCGCGTGGGCGCCACGTTTCGCTTCCCGTTTAACCGCGAAGGCATGAACGCCTTCACGAGCACCAACGAATCGCATTCTATGCAGGCCGTCGGCGCGCAGGCGCCGCCTACAATTCCGCCACCCCGCATTTCGCCGGAGTCCCATGTCCCAGATCGAAGAACTCGCCGACCGGGTCGAGCGCTTGCTGTTGCGGCATGAGGAAGTGCAGCGAACGAATACCCTGCTGCGCGAGCAGCTCGCCGCGGTCGCCCACGAGCGCGACAACCTGCGCTCCCGGCTCAACGCCGCGCGCAGCCGGATCGACGTGCTTCTCGATCGCCTGCCGCGCGACACCGAGGCCGGCGCCGCCGGAACCGCGAACGCCGCCGATGGCGAGCTGAGGAGCGTCGGTTGAAGCAGGTCGAAGTCACGATCCTCGGCCAGAGCTACCTGCTCGGCTGCCCGGACGGGGGCGAGAAGGCGCTGCTGGAAGCGGTGGCGGCCGTCGACCGGGAGATGTGCGCCATCCGCGATGGCGGCAAGGTCAAGGCGCGCGAGCGGATCGCGGTGCTCGCAGCGCTCAACCTGGCATTCGCGCTGGCCGAGCGCGGCGAGGCGCCGAGCGCGTCCGCGCGCAGCCCCGCCGATGACGATTTCGCGATCGAACGCACGCCATCATCGGTCGATGTGGCGCAACTGATCAAGCGCCTCGACATGGCCCTCGGCGCCGACGGACAACTGCTCTGAACGGCCCCTTTTTTTCCGGGCCCGCGCGTAGAATGAATTCGTCCGTTGCGTTCGCGTGAACTTTATATTTCCTTGAACCGATGCTCGAAAGAGCAAGGGCTTGGAACATCGCCCG
>Ga0207683_10006429_pt1 | contig 10062 bp, 9 predicted proteins | sample KBSM73metaG_FD_184333 | JGI IMG/M metagenome (GOLD analysis project Ga0207683, IMG submission 184333) | Miscanthus rhizosphere microbial communities from Kellogg Biological Station, Michigan, USA - KBS M7-3 metaG (SPAdes) (version 2) | ecosystem: Host-associated > Plants > Roots > Rhizosphere >...
TGGACCACGGCGCCGCCGGCGTTCAGCTGGATCGCCAGCCGGTGATAGCCGTGCGACAGGCCGGCCGGCGTCAAACCTGCGAATGCCGGGTCGTCAACGACGACAAAGCTAGCCTCATCGTCACCCGACTCGAACCGGCTCACGCCAAGGGCTCTAACCACTTCCTCCCACACGAGCTGATCGGTGAAATCGGATCGGATCAGCCACGGCATCTCGTTCACCGACGACGAGAACACAGCAGTCATTCCCCACCGTACGGTCACCGATCGGCGGCGAACCGAGGTCCCCGAGTTCGTCACCAACCCACGGCCCAAGGTCACGCCAGCGTGCCAATCGGAGAACAATGAGCCACCGAGTGATCCACCGGATCGCCGGTCGAGAAGGCGTGTGAACATGTCTATGCCGAGCCATGCCGACGTCATCGTGCTGAACCGCCGGCCGGGGCCCGCACTGCAACCCGGCGACCTGGTCATGGGCGCTTCGGAATTAGGCTACGCCCTTGGTTTTTATAACCCCCAGGTGGTGGACGATGTCTGGCTTGGCCACTGGACCGGCAGGCAGCCCACGATGGTGGTGGTGGATCGATGGTACTACCAGCAGGTCATCGACACCGCTCGCGCCGCCGGCTGCACGATCTACATGAGCGTGCCGGCTCGAAGCGCCTGATCCACATGCACGGCGAACTGACGAGCGGTTGGTGCCTTCGCTGCAACGAGCGCTTCGGCTGGACAGGGCCGATGGGGACGGGTGCGCAATGCCCTAGCTGCGACAGCGCCGGCCTCGTTCGTCCCGACATCGTCTGGTTCGGCGAAATGCCCTACGAGATGGAACGGATCGACGATGCTCTGCGAGTGTGCGACCTGTTTGTCTCGATTGGAACGTCAGGAGCAGTGTATCCAGCCGCCGGCTTCGTCCAGACGGCTCGCCATTGCGGTGCGCGCACGCTCGAAATGAACTTGGAGCCAAGTCTCGGCAGCTTCCTGTTCGACGAAAGCCGCACCGGCCCCGCAGGAGAGCTGGTGCCGGACTGGGTCGAGGAAGTCCTCGCCTCAGCCTAGTCCGACCACTCCAGGCCCATGTCCTGGTATAACGACCGGTCTTCGCCCCACTTCGGGTTGACCTTAACGTGCAGGTACAGGTGGACCCTGCGACCGAGATGGTCCGAAATGGCTTCGCGCGCCCTTTGGCCAATCTCCTTCAGACGGCGCCCGCCCTTGCCGATGACGATCGCCTTCTGGCTGTCGCGTTCGACGAGGATCTGCTGGCGAATGGAGGTCGATCCGTCCGGGCGGTCCTCCCAGGTCTCGATCTCGACCGCCGTGGCATAGGGCAGTTCCTGATGGAGCTGGTTGACGATCTGCTCGCGAGTGAGCTCCGCGGCGATCATTCGATCGGTGGCGTCGGAGACTTCGTCGTCGGGGTAGAGCCACGGACCTTGCGGCATCGAATCCGCAAGCGCCTGCTTCAGGTCCGGGACGCCGTCGCCCTCGGTCGCGCTGATCATGAAGACCTTATCGGGCTTGAGGCGGCTGGTCAGATCGAGCGACAGCGCAAGCAGCGCAGGCTTCTTGACGAGGTCGACCTTGTTCAATGCGAGGAAGAGGGGGTGGCTGCGCGTTTCCAGAGACGCAATCATTTGATCGATTTCGGGCGTCAACCTCGCCGCGGCATCGATCACGAGGAGGATTCGGTCGGCATCTTCCGCGCCGGTCCACGCGGCCGCCACCATTGCGCGGTCGAGACGCCGCTTGGGCTTAAAGATACCGGGTGTGTCGACGAGCAGGATCTGGGTTGGGCCGTGAATGGCGATTCCCATCAGCCGGGCGCGCGTGGTCTGGGCCTTGGGGCTCACGATCGCGACCTTTTGTCCGACGAGCGCATTCACAAGCGTCGACTTTCCCGCGTTCGGAGCGCCGATGACGGCGATGAAACCGGCGCGGGTGGAGGGATCGGTCATTGCGAGAGCCGGGACAGAAGCGAGGCTGCGGCGGAGGTTTCCGCCTCCTGCTTGCTGGTTCCTTCGGCGGTAGACTCGCCGAGCTTCCCCACCGAGACGCGCACGGTGAACTTCGGCGCATGATGCGCACCGGTCCTGGCGACGACCTCATAGACGGGCGCCTTCATGCCCTTCGCGGCAGCCAGCTCCTGAAGCGCGGACTTGGGGTGCTGGGGAGCGCGGCGCTGGCTGGCGAGGTCCGGCTCCCAGAGCTTCAGAATGAATTGCCTCGCCGGCTCGATCCCACCGTCCAGGAAGAGCGCTCCGATCAACGCCTCAACGACATCTCCGACGACATTTTCACTCTGGCTCGCATTGTCCTCGCGCGCCTGCTTTCCGAGCCGGATGAGCGCCGGAACCCCGATTTCCCGGCCATTTTCAGCGCAGGTTTCCCGGTCGACGAGGGCATTATAGCGCTTCGAAAGATTGCCTTCCGGCTCATTGGGATAGCGCTCGTAGAGCGCATGGGCGACCACCATCCCGAGTATCCGGTCGCCAAGGAACTCAAGCCGTTCGTAACTGCCGCCGCCACCGACGCTCGAGTGGGTGAAGGCTAGGTCGAACAAACCCGCGTCCTTTGGTTCGTAACCAAGCTTGTCACGCACGAAGGCGGTGATTTCCGTCATCATTCCGCCTTCCCGGTATAGCCATTCCCGATGCGCCTGGCGCGGAGCGCGCTGAACCAGGTCCAGGGCTTCAGGTATGATGCGCTTCCGTCGGTCGACCAGAAGGTAACACCGGCACGGCCAATCAGATTTTCGGTCGGAACCATTCCGATACCGCCTTCATAGCTCGGAAACCGGCTGTCGAGGCTATCGTCGCGATTGTCGCCCATGAGGAAAACATGGCCAGGCGGCACTTTGGTGGCTGGGGACTCGTCGGCAACGCCATGATCGACCTGGTCCAGCACGGTATAGCTGGGTCCGTCGGGCAAGGTTTCGAGATATGCCTTGTAGAGGCACGACGCTTGCCCACCGGTCGCGATCACCGTCGGTACCGCGGGAGGAATGACGCGGCAGGGGCTGTTCGGGCTGACTGCGATCTTCACGGGTGGGAGTGCATGGCGCTGGATCGCGCGGCCATTGAGGAAGAGCCGCCCTCCGTGCATCTCGATCGTATCTCCTGGCAGGCCAATCACACGCTTGATGAGATCTGAGTTCTCATTCGGATGGCGGAAGACCACCACGTCTCCGCGGCCTGGCAAATGGCCGAATAAACGTCCGCTGAAAGAGGGAAAGCCGAACGGGAAGCTGTAGCGCGAATAGCCATAGGGCCATTTCGCCACCGCGACATAATCGCCAATATAAAGCGTCGGCAGCATCGACCCCGAGGGAATGTTGAACGGTGCGCCGACGAGGCTCCGGAAGACCCAGGCAAGGATCGCGACGGTCAGAAGGAATCGCACCAGAGACCCGGCGCTCTCCTTTTCTCGCTTTCTTGCAGATGTTCGCGGGCGAGTGAGGCGGGAGGATCGAGGGGGCATCACCTCGCTTGTTTCCAAGGCAGGGCGGCCCGTCAACCCGGGGTGGCAAAACGCGGGCCTGGCATTATGTGCGGGCGCAATGAAGCAAAAGACGATCAAGCGGCTGGACGAGCTTTTCGCGGCCGAGCCGGACCGGCTCAGCCGCCTCAGCTTCGAGGCGGCGGGAATCTATTTCGACTGGTCGAAAACCCATTTGGACCAGGATGTCATCGCCCAGTTCGAGGCGCGAGCGGACCGGATGGGCTTTAGCGCCGCGCGCAACGCCCTCTTCGCTGGAGAAATCGTCAACCCGAGCGAGGGAAGGTCCGCCACCCATGTCGCGGAGCGCGGCAGCGGATCGCCGGAGGACGTCGAACTTGCGACCGCGCGGCGCCAGCGGATGCGTGCATTGGTCGATGCCATCGAGGCGGGGGCATTCGGCGACGTAACCGGCATCCTGCACATCGGCATCGGTGGTTCGGTTCTTGGCCCCGATTTGGTGGTCGACTCACTCGGACGGCGTTCATCCGAATTCAGGGTGAGCTTCCTGTCGAACATCGACGGGGCCGCCTTCGACCAGGCGGTCAAGCCGCTGGATCCGGCGACGACCCTGATCGTGGTCGCGTCGAAAAGCTTCACCACTCTCGAAACGATCACCAACCTGAAAGCTGCGCGAGCATGGCTGGCCGAAGCGGGTGTCGAAGATCCCGAGGGAAGGGTGATCGCGATCACGGCGAAGCCGGAAGCCGCAGTCGACCAGGGGATCGATGAAACCCGAATTCTGCAATTCGCGGAAAGCGTCGGCGGACGATATTCGCTCTGGAGCTCGGTCGGGCTCACCACCGCTTTGGCCCTTGGCTGGGATGCGTTCGAGGAATTGCTCGAAGGCGCGGCGGAGATGGACCGCCATTTCCGCTTTGCGGAGCCCACGTCGAACGTGCCGCTGATCGCCGCCTTTGGCGATCGCTTCTATTCCGAGCAAATGGGCTGCCAGACGAGAGCGCTGTTCGCCTATGATGAGCGGCTGCGACTGCTGACCTTCTATCTCCAGCAGCTCGAAACCGAATCCAACGGCAAGTCGGTTACGACCGATGGGAAACCGGTTGCGAATCCGACCGCTCCGGTGGTGTGGGGAGGTACTGGAACCGACGCGCAGCACGCCGTCTTCCAACTGCTCCACCAGGGCACAACGCTCGTTCCGGTCGAGTTCGTCGCCGTTCGCGAGGGCGACGACGACCAGGATCCGGAGCAGCATCGCCTGCTGCTCCTCAACGCCTTCGCCCAGGGCGCAGCATTGATGCAAGGCCGGCAGGCGAGCGATCCGCAACGATCCTATTCCGGCAACCGCCCAAGCGCGACGGTCTTGCTTGATCGCCTGGACCCTCGTTCGCTCGGTGCATTGATCGCCTTCTATGAGCACCGGACTTTCGCCAACGCGGTCCTGCTCGGGATTAACCCTTTCGACCAGTTCGGCGTGGAGCTCGGCAAGGACATCGCCCGCCAGCTGGCAGAAGGCGCAGGCGAAGAGGGTCTCGATGCATCAACGCGTGCGCTCATCAAGAGGACGGGACTCTGATGGCTGACTTCGATCTCTTCGTCATTGGAGCGGGATCGGGCGGCGTTCGCGCGTCGCGCGTGTCTGCCGCCTATGGCGCCCGAGTTGCGGTCGCGGAAGAATTTCGTGTCGGGGGTACCTGCGTTATTCGCGGCTGCGTTCCAAAGAAGCTGCTCGTTTACGGCGCCCACTTTGCGGAGGACCTCGACGACGCGGCCATGTTCGGATGGGACGTTCCCACCAAGCGGTTCGATTGGCCGGTTCTTCGCGACAATGTGCTGGCGGAGGTCACCCGGATTGAGGGCGCCTATACCGAGACGCTCACCAACCACGACGTCACCATCTTCCACGAGCGCGCCGAGATTACCGGATCCAATTCGGTGCGCCTCGCAAGCGGCAAGGAAGTGACCTCGGACAAGATACTGATCGCTACCGGGGCAACGCCGGTGATGCCGAAGATCGAAGGCATCGAGCATGCGATCAGCTCCAACGAGGTCTTCAATCTTCAGGCGATCCCCAAACGGGTGGTGATCGCCGGCGGCGGCTATATCGCCAATGAATTCGCCGGAATCTTCCATCAGTTCGGGTGTCACGTCACGCTGGTGAACCGAAGCGATGTGATCCTGCGCCAGTACGACCAGCAGATCGTGGATCGCCTGATCCAGATTTCGCTGCGCAAGGGAATCGACTTCAAATTCCATGCAACGATCGAAAAGATCGAAAAGCGGGATGGGACATTCCACGTCACCATGACCGGCTGTGACGATATCGAGGCGGACCTGGTGCTTTTCGCAGTCGGACGAAAGCCAAATACCGACGGACTGGGACTTGAAGCCATCGGCGTCGAAATTGGCGACAACGGCAAGATCAAGGTCGATGCAGACAATCGCAGCAGCGTTCCGTCGATCTTCGGCGTCGGCGACGTCACGGATCGGATCCAGCTCACTCCAGTTGCGATCCGCGAAGGGCAGGCGTTCGCGGACACCTTTTTCGGCAACAAGCCGTGCCAGGTCGATTACAATTGCATCCCGAGCGCGGTGTTCAGCCATCCGCCACTGGCCGGGGTCGGAATGACCGAGGGCGAGGCCCGGAACCGGCTGGGGCAGGTGAGGACCTACACATCGGACTTCCGAGCGATGAAGAACGTCCTTGCGGGACGTAACGAGCGATCGCTTTACAAGCTGGTGGTGGACGGTTCGACCGAGAGGATCGTCGGTATCCACATGATCGGCCCGGACGCCCCGGAAATCCTCCAGGCCGCGGCCATCGCCGTCAGGGGCAAGCTCAAGAAATCGGATTTCGACGCCACGGTTGCGCTTCACCCTACCATGGCCGAAGAGCTCGTGCTGATGCGCTAACTCCTAAAGGGACGGACTTGCACGACGCGATCATCATCGGCGCAGGCCATAACGGCCTGACCTGCGCTTATTATCTTGCGAAAAAGGGCCTTCGGGTCGCGATCCTGGAGGCATCCGAGAACCTGGGCGGCGCCGCCGTCACGGATGAGTTCCTCCCCGGATTTCGCAACTCCGCGGCCAGCTACACGGTCAGCCTGCTGCAGGCCAAGGTTATCCGCGACATGCAGCTCGAGCGACACGGATTGAAGGTCGTGCTGCGGAAGACCGACAATTTTCTCCCGGGCGACCGCGATTATCTGCTGGCCGGCCGCGGCGGCCTGACGCGCAAGGAAATCGGCCGCCACGTGAAATCGGATGCCGAGGCCTACGACCGCTATCATGACGAGCTTGAGACGGTCGTTCGCCTGCTGAAGAAATGGCTGCTGCGCGCTCCGCCCAATGTTGGCGCCAGGATGAGCGCCATCCCAAAGCTGTTGAGCCTCGGCCGCGACATGGCCGGCCTGTCGCTGGCCGAAACCCGGATCGTCCACGATTTCGCGGTACGAAGCGCCGCCGACATCCTCGATCGTCACTTCGAGGGCGATCTCACGAAGGCGCTGTTCGGGTTCGACGGAGTCGTCGGCAATTTCGCTTCGCCGCAAGCTCCGGGAACTGCTTACGTCCTGCTCCATCACCTGTTCGGCGAGGCGGCTGGTGTTCCAGGGGCCTGGGGCCACGCGATCGGCGGGATGGGATCGATCACGCAGGCGATGGCAAGGGCGTGCCGGGAAGCGGGCGTGGACATTTTGCTCAACACTCCGGTCGAAGAAGTTATTGTCGCCGGCGGAAGGGCGGCGGGCGTGGTCGCCGGCGGAAAGGCATGGCGCGCCAAGACCGTCGTTGCCGGAATCAATCCCAAGCTCCTGTTCGACCGGCTGGTTCCACGAGGCGCGGTCGATGAAGACGTCTCGTCACGCATGCACGGCTGGAAATGCGAAAGCGCCACCTTCCGCATGAACGTGGCGCTCTCCGAACTGCCGAAATTCACGGTGCTTCCGAAGAAGGGCAACCACCTGACGGCCGGCATCATCATGGCGCCCAGCCTCGACTATATGCATCGCGCCTATCTCGACGCGGCAGTGAACGGATGGTCGAAGCAGCCGATCATCGAGATGCTGATTCCGTCGACCCTGGATGCGACACTGGCGCCCAAGGGGCGGCATGTCGCGAGCCTGTTCTGCCAGCATTTCCGTTACGATCTTGGACCTGGCCGCAGTTGGGACGAGGAGAGGGAGAAAGCGGCCGATCAGATCATCGCGACGGTCGATTCCCACGCCCCGGGCTTCGCGAAATCCGTGCTTGGTCGGCAAATCCATTCGCCGCTGGACCTGGAACGCCGCTTTGGCCTGATCGGCGGGGACATTTTCCACGGAAAGATGGGCCTCGACCAGTTGTTCAGCGCCCGGCCCATGATCGGCGCCGCCGATTATCGAATGCCGCTGAAGGGGCTTTATCTCTGCGGGTCAGGCGCGCACCCGGGAGGTGGAGTGACCGGGGCGCCCGGACACAATGCCGCGCATGCGGTGCTGTCGGACCGCCGAATCTGGGGTCGCCGACACTAAGCGCGGGCGGGCGCTCCGCTCAGGAAGCGCCGACGCGTTTCACCGGATTATTTCTGGGCGGCGCTATACTTGCTTGCGCTGTCGACAAGCAGGTCGAGCTGTTTCTGGCAGCCATGCTCGATGAGCACCTGAGCCGCGCCGACCAGATCAGCCGGTGCGCCCGGTACGGTCACGATGTCGAGGGTGCTCTTTTCGCCCGTGTCCGGCCATTCGATCTGATAGGTGGCGCCGTTCTTGATCGGCAGGCCTGCAGGCCAGGCGGTTAGCGCTTTTCCGGCAGCCCAGCTCAGATCCTGGCTCTTGCCGTCGGGCGTCCGGATCTGGACGGTGGCATCAGTCTCACTATCGGGCCGCCACAGCTGCACCTTCGACGTGTCCGCGACGCACACCTTTCCGCCCTGGCTAGCGTCGAGATCCCAGATGCTCGGATTATGGGCGACCTCGGCAGCACGGAGCGCACCGAACCGACCGCGCTGGCCGGCTGCCGAAGCAAGCGCGACCTGCTTGGCGTCGAAATTGCCAGGGCCGCGCAATGTCTGCGCGCTTGATGGGCCGAGGACGGTCAGTACGTCACCGCCCTGTAGGGTGATCTTGGCATCTTCCGGCAGGGTCTTGCCAGGTGGGTAGCTCTTTGAAGACGGCCCAAGCGATCTCACAACAACGACACTCGCAAGGCTTGCCGTCGATCCCATCGCGATCGCGACTGCTGCGCCCCACAGCATTAGCTTCCGCATTATCCAAGCTCCTCGTCTGAAATTCGCCAAAAATGCCCGCGTACGGCTTCGAAGCCAGCGGCCCGAGTCGGACTAGAGTGTCGCTTTGGACCAAATTATGCTTGTATTTGAATGGGGTCAAATAACCTCGATTTAACCGGCGCTCTTAAAGGGTCAGATGCCGCGTGGTCTTGGACGATCCGCCGCCGGTGCACGACCGGTGAGCAGTGCCTCGAGCGCATCGATGCGGCGGGCGTTATCGGCAATCATTTCGGCGACTTGAAGCTCACGCGCTTCTCGCTTGATGACGGTCCGGATCGCGCGGGCGATCGATTCCGAGACTTCCTTCAGCGCCTTTTGCTCGTCCCGACTGGGAATGGAACCGTCGGGGCGTGGACCCACCAGAAGATAGCCGATCGGCTCTTCGTCATCGGAGCTGGGGACCAATGGCACGCGAATCGGAAACGAACGGTCTCGGGGTTCGCAGAGATCGCTCTTATAGTCCCGCGCCGAATTGCCGCTCCGCCAGGATTCGACCTCCTCAACCGAAAATCCACGCGACCGGAGCACGCAACCATTGACGATCGCCGCGCTCCTGACCGCTCGAACGCCGCGATCCACGCGGGCAAGGATCTCATCGAGCATTTCGCCAAGCGACGCGGTCTCGCGCATATCGCGCGCGACCTCCGGAAGGTCGTCCCGCAGCAAGAACAGGTTCTTCTGGAACCGCCGCTCCGACCAGCGTTGGACCCTTTCCTGGATTGGATTGATGAGCACGGTCGACAAGGCCGCGGCAAAGATTACCGGCCCCTCGCTATTGGTGTTGCCATAATAGTTGTAGATGATCTGCTTCAGACCATCAGCGGTACCGGCGAAGACGCCTGCAACCGCGATCGTGATCAAAGCGACATTGGCCGACTTGCTGATGACGAATTCGGCATCGTAAAGCCGATATTTCACCAGCGCGATCAACAGCCCGAGCTGCAGTACGAGGACGGCAAGCGCAAAGCTGATGCCGGCCCCCATTTCCACGAGCAGCTGATGACCGAAACTGCCGACAGACCATTTCAGATAGTCGCTGACGATCGAGATGCAGCGAAGTACGGCATAGCCGGTGATCCCGAGCAGCGCCCAACGGATTTGCTGCTTCTGCTCGCCGGATTCGGTGTTCCGCAGATAACGCAGCAGCGACAGGACCGCGATGATCATGAAGGAGATGAAGAAGGTCTGATAGAGCGTGCCGTGGAGCAGCATCAGGATCGGCAACGATCCAATCAGCACCAGCCTCCGCCACGTGAGATTTCCGTGCGGAAACAGCAAAATACCGGCAAGCAGGAACACATTGCCGAGGTCGAACATCGTCACGTTGAGCCAGCG
>Ga0207683_10006431_pt1 | contig 10061 bp, 9 predicted proteins | sample KBSM73metaG_FD_184333 | JGI IMG/M metagenome (GOLD analysis project Ga0207683, IMG submission 184333) | Miscanthus rhizosphere microbial communities from Kellogg Biological Station, Michigan, USA - KBS M7-3 metaG (SPAdes) (version 2) | ecosystem: Host-associated > Plants > Roots > Rhizosphere >...
CTGGTGAGTACACGATGTATTTCGACTCTCGTATATTTGTAATCAGTGGTGCTGTGGGTCCACTTGCTTCCGGTCGGCAGTATTACAAGTTCGAAGCTCCTGCTGCAGGATCAGTAAGAGTACAGGTCTTGGATTCTACTGGTGCGGCAGTCAATACGGCAAACTTCGATGTAACTATTAACTGTCTAGACACTCGTACCTAGGGGCTTCCGATGAGACTTGAACTTGCCGGAAGTATTGTTCGTGCAAATCCAGTAACTAAGGTTCTCGAGAATGGAGTTCCTTTCATTCCTCAGGACTGGATTGATCTAGGGTATACCCACTTTGATGTTATTTGCATCGGTGGAGGTGGAGGACACGGTGGTGGTGTTGATACTGCAAACACCGGAACTCTGGTTAGAAATTACGGCGGAGAAGGTGGAGGCGGAGGATACCAACGAGTCCAAGGAATGCTGTCTGCGCTACCGAGTTCCTGTCCAATTGTTGTTGGTGCTTCTGGAGCTGCTGGAACCACCGTAGCCGTCGGTACAGCTACAAGTGACGGTACTGATGGTGGATATTCGTCGTTCAATGGCACTACTTGCCGAGCATCAGGTGGTAAGGGCGGAAAGAGAGCTCAGACCAATGCAATAACTGGTACATCTCAGGCTCATGGTGGTGCTGGTGGAATAGGTAACACCACTGCGGCTGGAGGTGGAGGTCTAGGCGGAGTATGTGGAACTATCGGAAGCACGTTAAGCACAGATGGCGAAGACGGCCCCATCATCGACGATATTGGCCATGGCGGTGGAGGTGGCGCAGGAGGAATCGCAAAATATGGCGTAGCTACTTCATATCTCGATGGTAGTGTTGGAGGTAACGGCTCTTGGAATCCGGACGACGTCTTGGTTTCAGGAGATGGGGAAGATGTTCAGCCAGATCCAGGAACCGGAGTGTTGGTTAAGCCTGGACGAGGTGGCGGCGCTAATGCTTCTCCTTTGAACGGATTACCGTATAACTTTGGCCAGGCAGGCGCCCCAGGTACTGTTGTTATTCGTCTTACGTCTAGGTAATCATGATCACATTTACCGAGAGTGGCGATTTCAAGAATACTGAACGATATTTAGAGCATTTGTCAAGAGACAACTTGGCTTCTGTTCTAAATAAGTACGGATCTTTGGGTGTAAACGCTCTAGCCAATGCTACCCCAGTAGATTCTGGTCTGACTTCGGAGTCGTGGTATTACACGATCGAGTCAAGACGAGGATACTACTCCATTCGTTGGCATAATAGAAACGAAAATGAAGGCGAGAACATTGCCGTTCTGATCCAGTATGGTCACGGCACTGGAACCGGTGGATACGTTCAAGGTAGAGACTATATCATGCCTGCTATTCGACCTATATTTGATCAGATAGCAGCCGAAGCATGGAGGGAGGTGACCCAAGTTTAATGGCGACCATTGATGACAAAGTCGTCTCAATGAGTTTCGAATCGAGTAAGTTCGAACAGGGCGTTAGTCGAAGTATTGATGCACTTAATCGACTCAAAGCATCACTCAAGCTCGATGGCGCTACCCAAGGAATGGCCGATATTGATAAGGCTGCTTCGGGTGTTCAGACGGGTCTCCTTGCCAAAATCGGTGGCGCTCTCGATAACCTTATTCCAAAGTTCGATGCGCTAAGACTTGTCGCGATTGGTGTGATGTCACAGATCGCCACTCGAGCAGTATTTGCTGGTTCGCAGTTGGTCAAGTCGCTTACTTTGGATCCTATCATCCAGGGATTTCACGAGTATACGACTAATCTGAATGCTGTCCAGACGATCATGGCCAACACCCAGGCCGCTGGCACTACGCTGAAGGATGTCAACAGAGCTCTGAATGAGCTGAATCATTATTCAGACAAGACGATCTATAACTTCAGCCAGATGGCCAAGAACATTGGTACTTTCACGGCTGCTGGTGTTGATCTGGATACAGCAACTGGAGCAATCAAGGGTATCGCCAACCTGGCGGCACTCTCGGGTTCGAACGCCGATCAGGCTTCAACGGCAATGTATCAGTTGTCGCAGGCTCTAGCTGCAGGCCGAGTCACGTTGATGGACTGGAACTCAGTTGTCAACGCAGGTATGGGTGGTACCGTCTTCCAGCGTGCTCTTGCACAGACAGCTGTGAAGATGGGAACGCTGAACGAGGGAGCAGTCACACTTACCGGTAAGATGAAGAACGTCTCGATTGCCGGTCAGAGTTTCCGAAACTCTCTCTCGACTACTACACCTGGCGGGAAGTCCTGGCTCACTTCCAAGGTTCTGACGAATACACTTCAGCAGTTTACGGGTGATTTGACAAATGCTCAGCTGAAAGCCCAGGGATTCAACGATGCCCAGATCAAGGCGATTCAGCAGACGGCGAAGACTGCTCAGGAAGCTGCGACTCAGGTTAAGACTCTTGGCCAGCTGCTCGACACAACAAAGGAAGCGATCGGATCCGGTTGGGCTCAAACCTGGCAGCTAGTCTTTGGTAATTTCAACCAGGCCAAGACGCTGTTCACGGATGTCTCCAATGCAATCAACGGGTTTATCCAGACAAGCTCAAACGCCAGGAACAAAGTACTAAAAGATTGGCAAGCCCTAGGCGGCCGAACAGCTCTGATCAATTCGATCAAGAACATTTTCCTAGCACTAGGTGCCGTACTTGCACCAATCAAAGATGCCTTCCGCGACATCTTCCCGGCAACGACTGGAAAAGATCTTGCCGATCTAACAAAGAAGTTGGAGGCGTTTACCAAGACGCTCAAACCAAGTCCTCAAACTGTTGAGGATTTGAGACGAACATTCAGAGGGCTGTTCGCAGTTCTGGACATCGGCAAACAGATTCTAGGTGGAATCTTCGATGTGTTTAAGCGAGTGCTCGGTGCTATCGCTGGTGGTACTGGAAGTTTCCTTGGTATTACTGGCAGCATCGGTGATTTTCTGGTCAAGGTAGACGAAGCTCTGAAGAAGGGTAAGGGCCTCGGCAACTTCTTCAACGGGCTTGGTGACATTCTTGTTGCGCCCGTCAAAATGATAGGAATGTTGAAAGATGCTATTGCATCCTTCTTTGACTCAATTTCCCCCGGCGGAGTTGGCGGAAAAGGAAGCGGACTTGCTGGTGTATTTGGTGCAATTGGGACCGCTTTCGGCAACATGCTCGAGGCGTTCTCACATTCCGATCGACTTATCAACGGTGTACTGGATGCACTGTCTCAGTTAGGTCAAGCAATTGGACCAGCTATTCAGTCGGCGTTCGAGAACATCAACTTCGAGGCAATCCTTGCGGTCATTCGAACAGGACTACTCTTTGCCCTTACAGTCATGTTCAAGAAGTTCCTCGGTAGCGGAAGTCTTTTGCAGCAGCTCGGATTTAAGGGAGCGGGTGGTGGACTTCTTTCGAATCTTACCTCCCCGTTCAATGCTCTTACCGGATCGCTAAAGGCTATGACCGCTGAGATCAAGTCGAAAGCGCTGATGAACATCGCTATTGCAGTTGCGCTCTTGGCTGCTTCAGTGGTTGCACTTTCGATGGCTGATCCAAAGAAGTTGAGTGGTGCTCTAGGCGCAATGACTGTTGCATTTGGTGAGCTTCTGGGCGCCATGGCAATCATCGACAAGATCTCAACATCAACAGGCTTTCTCAAGCTTCCTATCGTCTCTGCAGGTTTGATCTTGCTGGCTGGAGCTATTGTCATCCTTACGGCAGCGGTAGTTATCCTTGCCCAGCTTGACTGGGGTCAGTTGCTGAAGGGTCTTACTGGTGTTGGTGTTCTTCTTGGCATCATCTCTGTGGCGGTCATTCCACTGTCGGCAAATTCGGCCGGAATGGTTAGGGCGGGAGCTGGCATTGCTGCAATTGGTGTAGGTCTGCTTCTCCTAGCCCTAGCTGTCAAGACGTTCGCCACCATGAGCTGGGGAGAGATGGCTCAAGGTCTTATCGGCATAGGCGTTGGTCTTACTGTCCTTCTTGGGGCAATGAAACTGATGCCAAGCGGTGGGATGGTAGCTACAGGTGCGGGTTTGATCCTCGTAGCTGCATCACTCAAGATTCTAGCGGGTGTAGTCAAGACCTTCGGCAACATGGATTGGTCCACAATGGGCAAGGGAATGCTCGGTATTGCCGGTGGACTTGTCATCATTGGTCTTGCGTTGCGACTCATGCCAGGAAACATGATCGTTCTAGGCGCAGGACTTGCGATAGTTTCATTTGCACTGGGTCAGATTGCTGAAGTTATATCTGGCTTTGGTGGCATGTCAATTTCTGAGATTGCTAAGGGTCTGGGTACTCTTGCGGGAGCTTTGATCATTCTGGGTGTCGCCTTGTATGCGATGTCTGGGACACTGGCTGGTGCCGCCGCATTGACAGTTGCCGCAGCTGGTATATCTGTCCTGGCCGGAGCCCTCGAGACGATTGGAAACATGTCGTGGCAGCAGATCGTAACGAGCTTGATCGCCCTAGCAGCAGCGTTTGCCATTATCGGCGTCGCTGGAGCACTCATTACTCCTGCGATTCCGGGCCTTCTGGGTCTTGGCGCCGCAATGCTGCTCATCGGTGCGGGCCTAGCATTGGCCGGAGTAGGTATTTCTCTGATCGCGGCTGGGCTTAGTGCTCTACTCGTAGCGCTTCCCACTGGTGTCGGGATTCTGGTTGCTGCTCTTGCTGAGCTCTTGAAGGGACTCATCGATAACGCAAAGCTCTTGATCCTCGGTGTTCTGGAGATTGCTGATCAGCTCGCTAAGACCGCTCCAAAGTTTGTGGACGCGATTATCAAGATTCTCAATAGTGTCATCGATGCCATAATCAAGATTACTCCAAAACTCACGGAGCTTTGGCAAACAGAGATCGACGCTGTTCTGAAGGTTCTGGACGACAATCAAGACAAGATCATCCAGGCAGGTATCGATTTACTCCTAGCTCTTCTTAACGGAATAAACCAGAATATTGGAAAGCTTCTGGATGCGGCAATTAAGATCGTTACCAATTTCCTGGATGGTATAGCGAACAATGCCGAGAAGATCGTACGTGCCGGTCTGGGCATCGTCCTCAAGATTCTTGAAGGCATCGCTAGTAACATTCAGCGAATTGTTAACGCTGGTGGTCGGATCATCACCAACTTCATCAAGGGTATTGGTAATAACTACTCGAAGATTCTAGCTGCGGCGACGGGTGTCATTACGCAGTTTATCAGAGGCATGGCCAACAATGCGAATAGGATTGTTACCGCCGGTGTAAATGCAGTACTCAGCTTTATTCAAGGACTCGGAAAGAATGCCGTCAAGCTTGCCAATGGTGCAGGCAAGGTCATTCTAGATTTCCTGAAGGGTTTGCATAAGGCCATCGACAAGTACATGCCTCAAATTACCGAGGAAAGTATCGGTATCGGTGAGGCAATCATTGCTGGAATCATCAAGGGTATCGGTAATAAGGCCGGAGATCTCAAAGACGCTGTAGTTAAAACAGTTGAGGATAATGTTCCCGGTCCGGTAAAGAGTCTTCTAGGTCTGAATTCTCCGTCAAAGGTCTTCATGGACATTGGCGAGAATGTCATGCTCGGCTTTGCCAAGGGTATCCAAGATAATTCGGGCGTCGTAAAGAGTTCTATTGAGGATTCTGCAAATACAGCCGTAAAGACTATGCAGAATACCTTGGGTGCTCTTGATATGGTGATTGATACTAATCCAACAATTACTCCAATTCTTGATCTGACGCAAGTTCGGAAACAGGCTGGAGAATTGACAGATCTGACTGCAAATCCAAAAATTACCGCGGGGGTATCTTCCGCTCAAGCTTCCAATATCGCACTAGCAACACCCGATGACAAGACTCTAGCTGCATTGGGTGGAACCGCGGTTCACTTTGAACAGAACATCAATTCGCCTAAGGCTCTGAGTGAAATCGAGATCTATAGGCATACGAGGAACCAGTTGTCCCAGTTTAAAACTGCGCTTGCTCTAAGATAGGAGGGAGCTGTGCTAACTGTAGTTAAGGCGTATAGCGCATGGCAGTCAGCTCCTACCCTACCGTTGGACGAAGCTGGGAGAGCTGAATCAGATCTAATCCAAATCCGTAACATCGATGGGCTTGACCCGGTCACGGCCTCAATCGGCGTACAGCCGTATGGCTCAATAGACGGAGAAGCCTATGTAGGAAGCAATGTACTGAGTCGGAACATCGTCCTTACACTGCATCCGAATCCCGACTGGAACCTTTGGTCGCCCGAGGCTCTCCGCAGACTCCTGTATTCATATTTCATGCCAAAGCAGGCGGCTCGACTCGAGCTGTATAGTGATGACATGGAAGATCTTGAGATTACGGGCGTCGTGGAGAGTCTTACGGCCAACATGTTCTCCAATGATCCAGAAATCCAGGTCTCAATCATTTGTCCTGATCCATATTTCAGTGCAATAGATCCCCAAATTATCAGCGGGGACACTACGGACACCCCATTAGATATTGAGTATCTCGGAAGCGTTCCGGCAGGAATTCAGGTCAAGGTTGAGCAGGTATCCGGTACCAATCCCAATGAGATCAATATTCAGATCGGAAATCCTGATCTCACATTTTTCAAAGCATCTCTGGCCAATCTCATAACGTCTACGAAGTATTTTCATATGAGCTCCCTTCCGCTGAATAAGTACTCCGAAACAGTGAACGAGAGCAATGGTGTAAGTACGAGTCTTCTGTCGAATCTTGTTACCGAGGAAGGCTCCGAATGGCCGATGCTCTTACCGGGAACAAACCAATTCCAGGTTACTTCCGATAATGGAGTACAGAACTGGGAGCTCACGTACTACGAGAGATTCGGTGGAATCTGATGGAGCTCTATACTCTGGATAGGAACTATTCTCGGGTCGATGTCATTGAAGAGTTCTATTCAGTTATCTGGACAGAGCGATTTTACGGTGATGGCGAGTGCGAGGTAGTTGTTCCCTTAAGAGCAGATCTCTTTGACAAATTGGCGGAAGGAACTTTGGTCATAATAGACAAAAGTACCGAACCTATGATTATCGAAACCAGAACTATTGAAGATGGAAGGATCAAAGTTCTCGGTATTTCTGTTTTATCCTGGCTTAATAATCGATTTGTTCGGAATAGTGTACAGCATCAGAAAACTCAATGGAAGATCTCGAATCTCCACGCCGGTGAAGTTCTGTGGAGAATTGTCCGGGACATGTGTACTGACAAAAGCGCAATCATCGGTACCAACAAAATGGGTCTGGGTAATTCTAACAGAGAAAAAGAGCTCATAATACCTGATCTGGAACTCGGTTCTCAGGATACAACTGGCAAAAAGCTTACTAAGGTTCTGGTTCCATATGGACCGGTGTACGACGCTTTGCGAACAATTGCAGAGCAGTACAAGGTCGGAATGAGAATCACGCTCAGAGATAGCGATAAGACACTTAGATTTCGAAGTTACAAAGGAACGAATCGTACAAGTAAAAAGGATGCAAATCCAAACAATCCGATTGTTCGATTTTCTCCTCAAATGGACTCTTTGGCTAGTATCAATGAGCTGCGATCCATCGCCGACTTCAAAACACTGGTATATTCATATGCATCGAGCCTCGCAAAAATCGATACAGCTGACAATCCTAGTCTGCCAAACGTATGGCTGCAGCAAGACAATAAACCTGGTATATCCCGCCGAACCACGCAGGAAGGTAAGTATACCGGGTTTGATTTGCGTGCGAAGATTCTCCTAGCAACTGATATTCAGATTAAGAACGATCTCGATGAGGATGACAAGAATGGTCCAGAAGATACTGTACCTAAAAAGCAGGCAGAGCTTCTTGATATTCTCAACAATCGGGCCGACAAAGAACTAAAGCAAAATGAGTATATTCGGACTGTTGATGGTGAGGTAGCTCCAAATAATCTATATCAATACGGTAGAGACTATGACCTCGGAGACATTATCGAGGTTCAGGGAAACACCAGTCTTGTTGAAATTTCACGGGTTACTGAATACATTCGTACACAGAGTTCCGAAGGCGAGAAAGCATATCCTACTGTGGTAGCGATTGATCCTTAGGAGACGAATGTCAGTTCTTTACTATGGGATAGCATTAGCAGGAGGATTAATTCTTGGATATATGATGCACGTATGGTTGATATCCATGCAGACGTATAGCGGTACCCTTCGTATCCGTAAGGGCGAAGATAAGACGGTATTTTCCCTTGAACTTGATGAGTCACCCGATATGCTTGCTTATAAGCCTCTGGTGATCTTCAAAGTGGACACGGATCTGAGTGAAAACTCGGGTCGCGAGTGAAACTTTGCCTTTAATGAGGGAATCTACCAGAGGAGCTGGAATGTTTTGGGGAAAGAGCTATCTATTTACACCGCTCGAAGATGCTGTAAACAGAGCGCTTCTAGACTTGAAGAATCATGCTGTCGGTTCCGAGGAGTACCAGAAGTCACTCGACGCGCTAACCAAGCTACATAAGATGAAGAAAGAAGAAAGCCCTTCGTCTGTGAGCCGGGATACGCTCGTTGTAGTAGCCGCCAACCTTGTCGGACTGGCCATGGTCATCAAGCATGAGCGTTTCAACACTATCACGTCAAGAGCGTTCGGAATGTTGCTCAGACCGAAATGAAAGCCCAGGGAGAAATCTCGAAGGAGGGCCCCAAACGGGGCTTTCCTTTTTGAATTCCCAAAAAACCCCGGGGGGAGATTTCCTCAAAAGGTTCAGATATTGTCTCGTAAAGGAGCGCCTTACGAACATCTGAAGCTGACATAGTGTATTGACCCATTTAAACAAAAGGAGAAATAACGAAATGAAGCGTCTGATCGCTCTTGTTTCTGTACTCGCCTCGCTTGCCTTTGCGGGTACGGCCCAGGCCAGCACCACTGATTCTTGCGTGGATTTCGGTTCTGGACAGAACAACTGCTTCGCCACGACTTCTGAGGATAATGTTGATTTCGCTCAGGTGACTATGGGCAAGTACAGCTTCGGTACCTATACGCTCGTTTGCCAGGATCACTGGGGAAATCGATACGTGAAGCAGGGCAATATTCTCAAGGGCGGGCGTCGTTCGTTCTTCCCCGAGGCTCTGTTCGGTCTTCGTAGTCCTGATTGTGTGCTGAGCGCCCACGCCAATACGGTCAATAGTAGGACAGCAAGAGTTACAGTTACTCTTATCGACTAATTAGAGTACGGTCGGTGCCAGGATTGGGTTTCATAACGGCGGTTCGACTCCGTCCATCGGCCATTCGCAGAAAAAACATAGTTTATAATGAAAGAAGTTAATCGTTAAAAGCGACCCTACGACCGTCTAGGTCCTTCGGATCTTCTTTCACCTTTTTTTCGCGCTTCAATCTTTCCTTATAATGAAAGTGTCAATATACTATATGGAGGAGATTGTGTTAAAAGATCGAGCTATATTAGTGAAAGACAATGTCAAAAATCACATAAAAAGAAACCAAAAAGTCTACATAATAAGCGGAATGATCGTGATTGCCGGAGTATCGTTCTATATTGGACGAAGAACCGGAGTCAAAGAAATCACAATGATCAAGAATGTCATCAATGGTCAGGGAAATACGCTAACTACCCTGAACCATTGGTCCGGAGAAGCTCGTAAAGGCGGTCTAAGCTATATGGTTCGTTGTAAAGAAACGGGCGATATATGGTTGACCCAACGTGGTGCTGCTCTGTCTCATGATATTAGTGAGACCAATATGTCCAAGCATTTGAAGCACGGAGAGCCTATTCCGGGTACAGATCTGACATTTGAACGAGTCGGTATCGCCGCTTAGTACGAAAGCCTAAGTCCCTAACCCGGATTTAGGTTTTTCGCAGAGAAAACATAGTTTATAATGAGAGGAGTCTCTAGTGCATACTGGAGTCTGCTGGCTCTAGTGCATACTGGAACCAGCCTTGCCTCTCTCTTTTTTTTCGTGGGTTGGAGGGAATGGATGGCCTCGTTTCTTCAGGGATGACAAAAGGTACTAGGTACCGCTGACCCTAGGCCTCAAATCATCCGCCTTGGCGGGGGAGAGCGGAGACAATTCGCCGGGGTTCGTCCATTCCCTCGAGCTCA
>Ga0207683_10006433_pt1 | contig 10061 bp, 11 predicted proteins | sample KBSM73metaG_FD_184333 | JGI IMG/M metagenome (GOLD analysis project Ga0207683, IMG submission 184333) | Miscanthus rhizosphere microbial communities from Kellogg Biological Station, Michigan, USA - KBS M7-3 metaG (SPAdes) (version 2) | ecosystem: Host-associated > Plants > Roots > Rhizosphere >...
CGGTCCGCGCTGCGCGACGGCAGAGAAAAGAATCAAGGCGGTCGCCGTCTGGAGCGGCGCCTACAACTTGCTGGATGACATTTTTGATTATTACCCGCCGATTCAAGAGCGGCTCCGCTGGCTCATGGGCGCGAAGGATCTCAAAGGCGCTCGTGAACGGATCAAAGAATTTACCTTGATTGGACGAGTAAATAAGATCGAATGCCCTTTGCTGGTCGGTTACAGCATCGACGATCGGGTGATGGACCCGCGCGGCGCCCTTAACTTATACGAAAACGCCGTCAACTCGCCCGACCGATCCATGATCGACGGGGTCGGTCACGGCCAAAAGAAATTTGACCGACGGACTTACATCGCCGACTGGTTTATGAAACAGCTCAAAGCTGATCAGCCGGCCTAAAGGCGAAGCAACGATGGACGCTCGCAATCTCGCTCAATCATTGGATCATTTTGTGGTTCCCGTCGACGATATTGTCGTTGCCGAAGAATTTTACGTCCGCGTTTTTGGCGGCGTCATCACGAAACGGAACGGCTTGAACACGCGGCAACGCAAGCGCGGCGCCGTGCCGCACACTTTCATTCAAATCGGCGGCAAACGCATGGGTGTGTATCTGCAGAGCGAAGAGCGCCCGCCACCCGTGTCGGCGCGCGGACTCCCGACGTACTCCTTTACCACCGCAGCGCACGGGCTCGACTCGGTTATAAACCGTTTGCGTGATCTCGGAAGCATCTATGACGGACCGATTAGGCGTCCGTATCCTTTCGCAGACCAGTCTTTATTTTTCACAGATCCCGCAGGTAATCACTACGCAGTATTCACACCCACCGAATCCGGGCGAGCTCAGTATGAAACCGGACGTATGACTGGCGTCGGCTACATCGAACTGGAGGCGCCTGATCTCGCTGCTTCCATAGATTTCTACGAGAAAGTCCTCGGATTTAAGCTGAGTCATCGGTCGGAAGATCTGCGTCAGGCGATGTTGACGATGGCCAGCGAACAGGCCCTGATCCTTACCGAGGCACCGTTTTCATCAAAAGGGCTCGTGATGAGCCGCAAGGTGCCGGGACCGCACATCGCTTTCTATGTTCCCGGAGACAGATGGCGCGATGCACTGGCGCATCTTGATGCACTCGGGATAGCGCACGGTGACCGTGGCGCGGCGAAGGAGCGGCAGGAAGGACAAGGCGGTACCTACATGGACGATCCCGCGGGTTACGTGATTCAGTTCATTACCGACGGCATGGAATAGAATCACAATGAACGATCGACAAAAACGTGCTCGGCTGCGCGAGCTTCTCGCCGGCCCCAACGGCATTATCGCGCCCGGCGTCACCGATGCGCTGTTTGCTCGACTGGCGCAAGACTGCGGCTATAGCGCGGTACATCTCTCAGGTAACGCGATTCACAAGAATTTTTGCCTCCCCGACCGTAACCTGTTGAGCGTCACACAAATCGCTCAACGCACGGCACAGATCGTGGAGGCCACTGAGATTCCGCTAATCGTGGATGGCGGCTCGGCGTGCATTGAGATGAAAGCCTTGGCGCGAGCGGTAAAGTTGTACGAGCGTGGTGGAGCAGCAGCGCTGCGCTTCGAGGACGCGCTCCTCAATGAGTACGGGGCCCCGGCCGAATCCCTGGCCATCGCCCCTCCTCAATTGATGATCGAGCGAATCAAGGCTGCCGCCAATGCACGCACAGACGAAACCCTGGTTCTGATCGCGCGCTGCGACTCCCGTCCAAAGGAGTCATTGAACCAAGTTCAAGAACGATTGGCAGCATACGTTGAAGCTGGAGCCGATGCCGTAGGCGTGCAACTTAATGACATCGAGGAATTTCGCCGCATTGCCGCAACCGCGCCGGCACCATTGGTCAGCATGTGGCCGAGAGCGCGCATGAGCGCATTCGAGTTCATCAAGATGGGCTATCGCATCGCTCTGATGCCGTCGAGCGTTCCCATGGCTGCGATTACTGCGGCCCGCGAACTGCTGCTTGAGCTGACGCGGTCCGGGCGAGATCAAGATTACTTCGCTCGCCAACGGGAATTCGCCGATAGCGAAAGCTGGTACAAAAATCTCGGCGCTATCCCAGAATAGATCTTTGGAGACGCAATGCTACAAGAAATTCCACTGGCACAAGCCTACCGAGTAACCCCAACGGGTTTGTATCTCATTTCCACGGCCTATCAGGGCAAGCGTAATGTTCAATTCGCATTTCGCGCCCTCGGCATCAGTGAGGCACCGCCGCTACTGCTCATCGGCATTCAGGACAAGAATTTCAGCCGGGAAATGATCCAGAAAAGCGGCGAATTTGTCCTCAACGTTTGCTCGGAGAACCAGTTGCAAGCTGTTGATAAAAGTCGTGATCTTTCCGGACGCGAAGTGGAGGATAAGTTTCTTGCCCTCGGTCTGGAACCATTACCGGCAACCAAGGTACAAGCTCCGCTAGTTGCAGGCTGCCACGCCAGCGTGGAATGCCGCCTCGTCAGTGATTTTTTCGCCGAAGGATTGCATCTTTTTGTGGGTGAAGTGCTCGCCGCCCGTCTTGATCATCAACTTGCGCCAGTGGGTCGATTGGCCGGCAAAAACTATCGCCTCGGCAAGCCGATTTAGATCGGCGGACACGAATTATGAAACAGCGGATTGAGCTCTGCGCCGTATTAGTTCTGTTGTTTAACTTTGCAGAGAGCATTTCTCCCGCCACGGCGGCCACTCCAGAAGAGGCACTGGCTAAAATAAATCGATTGCCAGCGGCTGAGCGAGATGTCGCTCTAATCAAGGAAGCAAAAAACGAGAAAACGGTTATCTGGTATGCGCCTATGAACCGCGAGGACCTGCGGCAGTTCACGGCCGGGTTCGAAGCGGAGTATCCGTTTCTTCACGTCGAGATTCTCACCGGAGGGCCGCAGAGTTTGCTCAATCGAATCCTGACCGAGCGTCGTGCGGGCAAGGACAATTTCGATACATTGAACATTCGGAGCTCCGCGCTTTACACGCTGAAAAAAGCTGGCGCTATCGGTCGTTATGAATCGCCCCAACGGCGCGGGCTTAGACCAGGATTCTACGATAAGGAGGGCTACTTCAACGGTCTCTGGGCATCGCTCATGGTTTACCTGTTCAATAACAAACAAGTCAGCCGCGCTCAGGCACCGAAAAGCATCGACGATCTCTTGCAAGCCAAATGGAAAGGCAAAATGGGCATGGATCAGGATGCCGATGACTACATCGCTGCATTGCTCGATTATTACGGTGATGAGAAAGGCAAACAGATGGCGCGAGCTTTGGGCGCGCAACAGTTGAATATTCGCAAAGGCCGGACGTTGGTGTCGCAGCTAGTGGCTGCCGGCGAGTTTCCCATTCAGATTGACGCGCATCATCACGAGGCTGTGGCTCTGCGTCAAGCTGGCGCGCCGGTGGATTATGTCTTTCCGGAACCCTTTATTCCGGTGAAATCCGTCTCGGCGTTCGTCATGTCGTCGCACTCCCCTCATCCACACGTCGCCGCGTTACTGGTCGATTTTATGCTTTCCAAGAAAGGTCAAGAGATCGCGTTCAAGCAGCGCCGTTGGCCGGCTTTCAAAGATCTCGCTGTGGGCGGACCGGACGATGTCGGTAGTCGCAAGACGCTAGTCCCGGATGCGGACAAGTGGGGTAGCCGGTACGAGGAATTGGTCCAGCTTACAGCTCTACTCGGTCGCTGAAACAACGACGTTCTAGCCGCCCTACCACACGCACTCGCATCAGACAGACGGCAGCCCATCATTTTTGTAGCGTCACTCGGCCAGGCAGGCCTTCGCCGTTGGCACAGATTCTCCAGCGGAATTGAAAGCAACTACGACGTAGCACGCCTTCGGTGGCGCAGCCTGATCGACAAAATTCGTCGTGTTCGGTCCCAGTTCAGCTATTTTCGATACTTTATTGCCGACGAGTCGATAAACCCTAAAACCATCTTCGCTGTCACTGTTGTCTTTCCATGAAAGACTGGCTGCCTTCGTCGGTTCCGATGGGTTATTCGGCACATTAAGAGACGACGTCTGGGAGGTTGAAACCGATCCGCATTGCTCGACGCGCCTGCCACTCTGTTCCGTTTAGGCAAAGCAGGCGGACGTCCGTTCGACGGCGCTATCGCCTGACAGCATCGATACGGCACCGCACATGAGCTTGCCAGCTGTCGAGCACTCTTCTGAGATACGGACCTTGGCCGGAACCGGCGCCGTCTCAGTGGGATGAACTTGAGGCCTGGGAGAGCATGCAACCGAAAGCAGTGTCGGCACAAGAGCGACAACGGTTCGACACATTCCTGTCATTGCCATTTCTTATGGACGACGAGCTAAGTAGCTGGCAACCGCCATAAGTCACACAAAGGTCGTGCAACCAACAAAGTATGACATAGAGCGCGACCTTGCCGATTGTCAAAGCTGGCGTGGCAATCGCGAGCGGCGTTGATTTAACTGCTTTGCATTACACTCGTCTGCATCGCATACTCAGAGCTATGGGTCGGATCTGCCGCTTAGCAAATCTAAAAAACCTATCGCCCAGATGCTCTCTACCAGCTCTCGCCATCATTGGCATTTTGCTTTTCGTCTCTGAAACAAGCCCTCAACAAAACCAACTGCAAGACTGGTTATCTTATTATCCGGCAGTATCCAGACTGGAGGGTAAACTTGTCAAAATTACCAAATACGGCAAGCCGAGCTACGGTGAGAATCCTGAGACCGACAAAAAAGTCGAAGTGTGTTTTTTAATTCTCCCGGTGCCCGCGCGAGTGAAAGCCCGATCAAGTAGCAGCGTCAACAACGAGTCAATCACGAATCTGTCATTTGTCCAACTTATCTTTCCTCCGGAAATTAGCGATTACGCAAAGTACCTGGAAAAGCAGATCGTAGTGGCCGGCACCTTGGTGAGAGGTTATAAGGGAGAGCATTTTGCGGAGGCGGTGATGACGGTCAAGGCGATTAATCCCACAGGAAAACCCATGTAGGTTGGAGACGAGATCCAGGCAATCGAGCATACGCTCGCCGATATCTATGCTTCAGCGCCGAGGAGTACAAAATGAAAGGAATTTTGTTCACTGTTTTGTTGACTGCATTGGTTTTCTTCGCAGCGCTTGACTCTATAGGGATGGCTCAATCGACAAAGCAGGAAGCCACGAAAGATAATCAGGAGCAGAAGAAATCTTCTTTCGGCTTTGAAGATGATCAAAGTGCGATTTGTCTGTCTGCTACCCGACAAGCGAAGATGATAGCCTCGATCGTAGATTCCTATTCTCGTCGGCTCGCTGCCTGTGCGCTGTCGAACCCAAGCTTTCGGGACGACTGTTCCGCCGACTTTGGCAGGTTAGCACGAGGGTACAACGAGTATCAGGTGGCGGTATCCTCGGTGCGTAACTACTGCAAATAGGTTCATATACTGATTAGGCTTCCATGAGGTTGCTGTCGGCGACGCGTTATATTTAACACCTGGAGATGGGTATCAGACGAGGTGCTGAATAAACTCGTATCTGAATAAACTCGTATATTGATGCTATCAAAAAAGGAACCTTTTGATGAGACGCCATGATTCTCTGGGAAAAAACTTACTACCAAATATTTGCGTTCTGTTTTTAGTAATTTGCCTCTCTGCGGCGCGCGCCATTGCGGCTGCGCCATCAACGATTCGTGTCGGATATCCGCAACTCAACGGCGGTCAAATACCGCTATGGAATATTCCGGAGCAGAAACTCGATCAAAAATATGGCCTCGACATCAAGCCGGTCTATATACCCGGTGGGGTGAGACTCACGCAATCCGCTCTTTCGGGTTCCGTCGACATCGCTCTGACCGGAGGCGCGGCGATCAATGCGATGTTGAGCGGTGCCGAAATGATTTATGTCGGTATGCCGGTGCCGACCTATGCGTTTTCACTTTATGCAAGACCTGAGATCAAAGACGTCACCGACCTGCGTGGAAAGACACTGGGCGTGATCACCAAAGGCGCATCGTCCAATCATGCTTCCATCGCTCTGCTCAGACAGTACAAAATGACGCAGCACGATTTGAAAGTGCTCTAGTTCTCGCGCCAAGAGGATGCTCTGTCTGCGCTTCATCAAGGTCTTGTGCAAGCCGCGGTTCACTCGCCACCTACGACGTTAATGGCGCGCCGGCTTGGGTTTAAAGAATTAGTGAACATCGGCTCACTCAAACTCCCATATCCCTTTATGGGAATCGCGATCCGAAGGTCCGCCCTACAGCAGAATCCTGAAACGATCCGAGGCTTTCTCAAGGCCTTTCTTGCCGGGTTAAAAATGGCTATAGAGCAGCCCGAGCTCTCCAAGCGCGCCGCCGCGAAATACCTCGCCACCAAGGACCAGGAAATTATCGATGAAGCCTATAAGGGGTTCGCCCCGTTGTTTCCGAAAATTCCTTACGTCACTGATGAGGCGATCCGCTCGGCGCTGTCGGTCACTGATCATCCGAAGGCGGCGTCGGCCAATCCCAAGGATTTCTACGACAACCGATTTTTACAGGAGCTGGAAAGTAGCGGATTCGTCAAAGAACTCTATGCCGCAAAATAAGGAGGAGGTGCGCCCTGACGAAAGGCTACGAGTGTTGCTGCTCGCTCAGCCGCGCCAATGCCGCCTTGATACTCGATCGCATGCGTTCGAGCGCGCGCGCGAGTTCACCAAATTCGGTGCTGTCGGCCGTTCCGAAGGGCGGCGCATCGAGATCGCCGTTACTGATTTTTTGTGCCGACCGTACTAGCCGAACGATAGGCCGATTAATCTTCCACGCCAGATAAATTGCCATCGCAATACCGCCCATCACGACAAGAAATAATGTCTCGATGAGCGGCGTTATCGCTCGGCTGATCTCACGGTCAACTTCTTTTTGCCATATTCCGATCCGCACCGTACCGCTCCGACCCTCCAAAACGGGCACGCTCACCTCAATGACTGGCACTCCGCCGAGACGGAGTGACCGTTCGCCTTGATCACCTACTGCTGACGATGTGTTTTCTAATTCTGCTGGCAGTACATCGAACGTGTGCGCGTAAATTTTGTTCAAGTTATTTTGCACGAGAATATAGGCCACTTCGGAACGGTGGGTACGTTTCTGAAGTAGCTCTCGCATCCCTTTGGCATTCTTTTTTAAAATGTATCCTGCCGCGCTGTCACTGACGTTTATCGCCGTGACCCGCGCCCGTTCAATCGCGTGATAGCGTAGCGACGACTTCACTGTGAAATACACCACGGCGATCGTAACTAAGCCGAGCATCGCTACAATGCAAGTGAACGTCGCGACCATCCTGCCGCTTAAACTCTGCACATAAAGTAGCGAAAATCTCGCGGGCTTTCGTCCCGTGACTTTAGACACACCGCGCGTCGGGACAGACTCTTGATCCGTCTGTTGTGATCTATTGGCGCGATCCTGTTTGAGAATCCGCAGCGCAGAGGAGAGCGCCTGCAATCCCAAGAGTACACCACAGAGACCGAGCACAGCGTAAAAGAAAGATTCCACTGTGAAGTTCAATAATTTATCGAGCTCTCACCAATTTTGACACACCCATAGGCAAATCCGGCACTGGCACACCAACGGCCGGAGTTGTGCCAAAAACTTCGAAAGAAATCAAACCCCTCCTCTCTAGGAAAGAAAGAAGCCCCACCACACCTAAATTGCGGACAGATTGCTCGAAACGAGTAACTGATCCGCGGGCAGCCATCCTTTTTAGGCCAGTATCGGAGAAGTCTATGCGGAATAAGCGCATTACTCGCTGTCCTTCGATAGGGTTTCTAGGGCCTTTTCCACCAACCGCCGCCGTAGTTTCTTCTCCTCTTCCGGCGAGGCATTCGCATCGCCCACCACTTGTACAATTCCGTTTCCGAGCACGACGCGATTGCCGCTGACCATTTTGGCAATCGGCAGAGCTGAAGTTATTTGGACAGTGGGAATGCCTGCCTTCTCCAGCTCCGTGGTGATCGCAGCGCCGCTGCGCGTGCTGGTTCCTCATGTTGATGTGAGAATGATGGCATCGATTCCGAGGCGTTTGGCTTTGTCGGCGATCTCGCGACCCATCCGGCGTGTATTCGAGAGTGGATTGGCCAGGCCGGAAGTCGAAATGAATTCATCGCACAGCTTGCCAATCATGCCCTCCTTCTCGAGCTCGCGAACGACATCGAGCGGTACCAATCGATCGGGATCTTGCCGGACAAACTGCGGATCATAGCCGCCGTGCGAGATCTCGTAATGTTCACCTTTCAAATCGTCACAGTCCTTGATGCTGTAAGAACCCCAACGGGTGGCAGCCGCGCCTTGGATCTTATCGGGATTACCCTTCGGCACGAGGCCGCCGTCGGTAACAAGCATGAGCTTTGCTCTTTTCAAATCCTTGACACGGGGTGGCATGGGAATACGCTCGAAAGTTGCTGGCACCATTTCCGATTCTAACGGTTGGCCCTTGGCTTTCGCGATGACCATATCGACGAGCCGCTCAGCCGCGGTTTTCTCCACGAATTGATCACGAATCAGTCCGCGCGGAATGTAGCCATCTTCCGCGGGGGAGCCGATTTCCTGATTGAAGCTAACTTTCCGCGCAAAACAGGCCATCCGCGCCAACACCTCGCCCATTTTTGCGGCGCTTTCACCGCTGTCGATGATATACAAGCTTTCCCGATAAAGATCCGCACCAGGATTTTCCCGGGCCATCGCGGTGATAGCTGGAATTTCTAATTGCGATTGTGCGGCCTTACACAAAGCACCCGCGGCAAGACCGTATCTTCCAGCTAAAAAGCACGGACCCGCAATAAACAGGTCGGCGCCAGCCGCGCGAATTTTTTCTAAGGCTGAAGCGATCAACTCGTCTTGGTGCTCAACTGCGTAGTTGTCGCCGCAAATTAGTGTCAGCGCGACTTGCGTCTCGCTGCCGAGCAATTGCTCCAACCGCTTGCCCGGACCGATCGCACCCTCGCGAATCTCCAGCAACATGCCCGCCTGCTCTTCTCCGCCGAGGCCACCGAAAAACTGATTCAGGTAATGAACCACTCGCATGTATCCTCCAAAGGTTCTAACTCTGCAGAACCGGGCGCACCATGCTGCGCCCCTATACGAGGCTTATGCCTATTCTCAATAAACTACAGAGCGCAGCCGTGACGCGCCCTGCTGATTAGCGACTCCAGCGACGTTGAGTGAATCGATCTCAAATGGTCCCGCGAGTATTTCTGCCATTCCGCCGTTCGCTGCAAGCACGCGCTCCACACGGGGCAATTTCCAGCGCGTGCCATTGCCACCGATACACACGATCGCATCGATCTCAGGAAAATTGAACAGGAGCGCCGATTCGACCCGGTGATCACGGGCAAGATCCGTCACTTGAACCGCGGTCTTGATGCCGTCCCGTTCCAACAGTCTCGTCGTTTCGGCCAAATCGCTATGTGGCACGCCGCCACCGAACTTCGTCAGCACCGCCGCTTCAGCGCGCAGAGCCCATTTGACCAGATGAGCGGCAAACTGGGTATTGCGCTCCCGGTCTAAATTGTCCGCCGCTGCGATGGTAACCACAGTGCCAACGAAGTTTAGTTCTCCTCGTTGATGCCGCCTGTAGAGCTCTGCGACGATTGGATTATTTTGATAAAAGTAGGTCTCCGCCCCACCGATCGACGTGTGATACGACGTCGTAATTGCGCCGTCGAGCCATTCGTTGGGATGCAACAATGTCGGCAGCATACCGTCCGTATTGGCGCCATAAATAATTTGCTCCTCAGGCTCGGGCTTTCGCTGTCGTGAAAAAATCTGGCCGACGTATGCGACACGAATAAGCGCGGCGCGCTCGGCATCAATGAAATTATCCAAGATTTGGCTATCCGCCGGCGCTACGTCGCGAGCAATTTGTGCCAGTCGCACGGCGACTCTCAGCTGTGCCATGCGGTAAGCTTTGTGTCGCGTATGCCTAGGGGTTGTCGGTTTCGTATGCGGAATGACGATCAAGTGCCATAGCTTGGAATAGCACGAAGCGCTACCGGCTTCCCCGCTCATTTCCAGAACGTAACCGGTCACCCCGCGTGATTCTCCCGGTGACTCTTCTCGCAACAT
>Ga0207683_10006434_pt1 | contig 10061 bp, 20 predicted proteins | sample KBSM73metaG_FD_184333 | JGI IMG/M metagenome (GOLD analysis project Ga0207683, IMG submission 184333) | Miscanthus rhizosphere microbial communities from Kellogg Biological Station, Michigan, USA - KBS M7-3 metaG (SPAdes) (version 2) | ecosystem: Host-associated > Plants > Roots > Rhizosphere >...
GCGGCGACGCGACCACGGACCCGCGGGCCTTTGCCGCCGGAGAAGCCTTCGTAGTTGCGCGTGACGAGGTGCGCCTCGATCTGCTGCACGGTATCGAGCGCGACACCGACGACGATCAGGAGGCCCGTGCCGCCGAACTGGAACGGCACCTGGAAGTACTTGATGAGCAGCGCCGGGATCATGCACACGACGCTGAGGTACACCGCACCCGCGAACGTGATGCGCGACAGCACGAACTCGATGTACTCGGCGGTCTTCTTGCCGGGACGGATGCCGGGGACGAAGCCACCGCTCTTCTTCAAGTTGTCCGCGACGTCGACCGGGTTGAACGTGACCGACGTGTAGAAGAACGCGAAGAAGATGTTCAGGATCGTGAAGATCGTGTTGTAGCGCCAGTCCGCCGGATGGAGGATCGACGAGAACTCCTGCATCCAGCGCGAGCCACTCATGCTGGCGATCTGCGCCGGGAACATCAGGATCGACGATGCGAAGATCGGCGGGATGACGCCCGAGACGTTGATCTTGAGCGGCAGATACGACTGCGCGCCCTGGTACATTTTTCTGCCGACCTGCCGCTTCGTGTACTGCACCGGCACGCGGCGCTGCGCGTTCTCGAAGTAGCAGATCGCCGCGACCGTCGCGATCACGAGGATGAGCATGAACAGCACGACGAGGCCGCTCGTGCCGCCCGAGCCAGCGCCGCCGGCGAGGAAGCGCGTGAGCCCGTCGGGCATCGCCGCAACGATGCCGGCGAAGATGATGAGCGAGGAGCCGTTACCGACGCCGTTCTCGGTGATCAGCTCGCCGAGCCACATCACGACAACCGTGCCGGTCGTCAGCGTGAGCACGGTCATGAGCCGGAACGCGAGGCCGGGATGTGCGACGACTTCAGCGCCGCCCTTCGACAGGCCCTCGACGTAGGTCGCGATGAACCACGACTGCACGACGCCGACGAGCACCGTGCCGTAGCGGGTGATCTGATCGATGCGCTTGCGGCCCTGCTCGCCTTCCTTGCTCAGCTGATCGAGCTTGGGAACGACGACAGTCAACAGCTGCACGACAATCGAGCTCGTCACGTACGGCATGATGCCGAGTGCGAAGATCGACATCTGCTGCAGCGCGCCGCCCGCGAACATGTTGAACATGCCGAGGAACGTGCCCGAGCCACCCTTGGTGACCACGTGGCTCATCTCGACGCGGTTGACGCCCGGAATCGTGATGAAGACGCCGACTCGATAGACGGCGAGCATCGCGAGCGTGAACAGGATGCGGCGCCGGAGCTCCGGCACCTTCGTGATATTTCGCCAGGAGCCAGCCACTAGAGCTACTCGGCGATCTCGACAGTGCCGCCCGCCGCCTCGACCTTGCTACGCGCGGTCGCCGAAACGCCCTGCGCCTTGATCGTGAGCTTCTTGGTCAGGTTGCCTTCGCCGAGGATCTTCACGTGCTCGACGAGCTTGGGGACGATGCCCTTCGCCTTGAGCGACGTGAGGTCGACCGTCGAGCCGGCGTCGAACAGCTTGTCGAGGGTCTCGACGTTGATCGGGAACGCCTCGATGCGGTTCGGGTTCTTGAAGCCGCGCTTCGGAATGCGGCGCGGCATCGGCATCTGGCCACCTTCGAACGCGAAACGCGCGCCGTGGTGACCGGGGCGGGCCTTCTGGCCCTTGACGCCCTTACCGGAGGTCTTGCCCTTACCCGAGCCACGGCCGCGGCCAAGGCGCTTCTTCTCTTTGGTAGCGCCGTCGTTCGGATGGAGGTTGTGCAACGTGATCGACATGGGAACGTCCCCGGCGCCGTGGAATCTGGCGCGGAATGAGTCTCAGAGCAACTAAGAGATCGGCTAGGGCTATTCGGCCGCTTCGACGGTGACCAGGTGGCTGACCTTGCGGATCATGCCGCGAATCGCGTCGGTGTCCTGGAGGACGACCGAGTGATGCGGGCCACGGAGGCCGAGACCGTCGAGCGTACGGTTCTGGGTGTCCGAGCGGCCGATGCCGCTCTTGACCTGGGTGATCTTGAGCTTGATAGCCATGGCGGTTATCCCTGCGGCGCGCGGTCGCGCCGGATCTGGAAGTCAGACACGTTCTTGCCACGCGTCTTGGCGACCTGCTCGACCGAGCGGAGCGCCTTGAGCGCGACGACCGTCGCGTGGATGACGTTGTGCTTGTTCGACGTGCCGATCGACTTGGTCAGGATGTCGCGGATGCCCGCAACCTCGAGGACCGGGCGGACGCCACCGCCGGCGATGACACCGGTACCGGGAGCGGCCGGGAGGAGCAGAACCTGCGCCGCTCCGAAGAAGCCCTCGATCTCGTGCGGGATGGTGCCCTTGATCAGCGGAATCTTGAACAGATTGCGCTTCGCGCGGTCGGTACCCTTGCGGATCGCCTCGGGCACCTCGTTCGCCTTGCCGAGGCCGGCGCCGACGTGACCGTTCTGGTCACCGACGACGACGAGCGCGGAGAAGCTGAACCGCCGGCCGCCCTTGACGACCTTCGCGACGCGGTTGATGTGGACGACGCGGTCGACGAGCTCGCCGACTTCTTCAGGATTGATGATCATTAGAACTCCAGACCCGCTTCGCGCGCGCCGTCGGCAACTTCCTTGATACGGCCGTGATAGATGAACCCGTTGCGGTCGAAGACCACGGCGGTGACGCCGGCGGCCTTGAGCTTGGCGCCGATCGCCTTGCCGACCTCACGAGCACGCGCCTTCTTGGGCTTGCCCGAGACCGTCTGCTCCAGCTTCTCCTCGGTGTCCGAGGACGCCGCGAGCACGCGACCGGTGGTGTCGTCGATCGCCTGCGCGTAGACGTAGCGCGCCGAGCGGAACACGGAGAGGCGCGGCCGCTCGGCCGTACCGTGGATGCGCTTGCGGATGGCGCCCTTGCGCTTGGTCCGCTTGCGCGTCTTCTCGCTGCCGAATTTGAGATGTCCCGACATGGCTACTTTCCTGCCGTCTTTCCTGCCTTACGCAGGATCGTCTCTTCGAGATACTTGATGCCCTTGCCCTTGTACGGCTCGGGCGGACGGAAGCTGCGGATCTTCGCGGCCGCGGCGCCGAGCGCCTGACGGTCAATGCCGCTGAGGATCAGCATGTTCTTGTCCGTCTTGGCCGTGATGCCTTCGGGCAGCTGATAGTCGATCGGGTGCGAGTACCCGAGGCTCAGCGTGATCTTCGCGCCCTTGATCTCGGCCTTGTAACCAACGCCGTTGATCTCGAGCTGACGGGTGAACCCGTCGGTCACGCCCTTGACCATGTTGCTGACGAGCGCGCGGATGAGACCGTGCGCCGCCCGCTCGGGGCCGAGGTTGCCGGTGCGCTCGAACACGAGCACGTCCTTGCCCTCGTCCTTGGCCTGCTTGACCTCGACGTGGGCGTTCTTCTTCAGCGAGAGGGTGCCCTTGGGTCCCTTCACCTGGACAACGTCCTTGGTGATGGAGACCGTGACGCCCTTCGGGATTTCGAGTGGCTTACGTCCGATACGCGACATGACTCACCAGACCTCGCAGAGGACTTCGCCGCCAACGCCCTTGTTCCGGGCTTCCTTGTCGGTCATCACGCCCTGCGACGTGGAGATGATGGCGATGCCGAGGCCATTGCGGACCTTCGGCACATCCTTGGCCGGCACGTAGGCGCGCTGGCCGGGGCGCGACACGCGGCGCATGCCGGTGATCGCGTTGGAGTTGCGACCGTCGTAGCGAAGCTCGAGCTTGAGAACGCCCTGCTTCTTGTCTTCGGCGGTCGAAACGGACTGAACAAAACCCTCGTCGCGCAGGATCTCGGCGATGCGCAGCTTCATGTTCGAGCGGGGAAGCTCGATCTGCTGCTTGCGCGCGCGGATACCGTTGCGAATGCGAGCGAGGAAATCAGCGATTGGATCGGTCATCGACATACGTATTTCCTCACCAGCTCGACTTGATGACGCCCGGGATGTCGCCGCGGAGCGCGAGCTCGCGGAAGCAAAGACGACACATCTCGAACTTGCGGAGGTACGCGCGGGGGCGACCGCAACGCTTGCAACGGCTCTTGATGCGAACCTTGAACTTCTGCTTCTTGGGAAGCCTGTCGACCAGCTTGCTCATGCGGACGCTCCTGCAGTCACGGTGGCCGGGGTGGCCTGACGGAACGGCATGCCGAGGTGCGTGAGGAGCGCGCGGCCCTCAGCGTCAGTCTCGGCGGTAGTGACGATCGAGATGTTGAGGCCCTTGATCGAGTCGATCTTGTCGTACTCGATCTCCGGGAAGATGATCTGCTCGCGGACACCCATGGTGAAGTTGCCGCGACCGTCGAACCCACGCGACGACACGCCGCGGAAATCGCGGACGCGCGGCAGCGCGATGTTCATCAGGCGGTCGAGGAACTCCCACATGCGCTCGCGGCGCAGGGTGACCATGACGCCGATCTTCTGGCCCTTGCGGACCTTGAAGACCGCGATGTCCTTCTTGGCGCGGCTGACGACCGGCGACTGGCCGGTGATCTGCTTGAGCTCCTCGATGCCGAAGTCGATCATCTTGGGCTCTTCCTTGGCCTTGCCAAGACCCATGTTGACCGTGACCTTGAGGATGCGCGGGACCTGCATCGGAGTCTTGTAGTTGAACTCCTTCATCAGGGCGGCGCGCACCGTCTCCTCGTAGTGCTTGCGCATACGAGGCTTGGTCTCGCGCTTGTACTTCGGCGCCGGACCCGCGGCTTCGGCGGCCTTCTTGCCACCGCCCGCCTTGGCCTTCGCCTTTTCTGCGCGCTCTTTCTTCTTCGCCTCGGCGGCTGCCTTGGCGTCTGCGTCGTTGTTGTTCTCGTCAGCCATGACTCGTGCCCTTTACGCGCCGGCAGCCGAGAACTTGGTTCCCGACTTCACGCCAACGCGGACCTTGGTGTCGCCTTCGACGACGTTCTTCGTACGCGTGCCTTTGTTCGTCTTCTCGTCGAACAGCTGCACGTTCGAGATGTGGATCGACCCTTCTTTGTCGACGATTCCACCCTGCGGGTTCTTCTGCGAGGGCTTGGTGTGGCGCTTGACCATCGCGACCTTCTCGACAACCACGCGGTTGCCGAGCACGCGAAGGACCTTGCCGCGCTTGCCCTTGTTGGCACCGGCGATGACGACGACGGTGTCGCCTTTACGAACGTGCGGCATTAGAGAACCTCCGGAGCCAAGCTGATGATCTTCATGAACCGCTTGGCGCGAAGCTCGCGAGCGACCGGGCCGAAGATACGGGTCCCGAGCGGCTCGTTTTCCTTGTTGATGAGGACGGCCGAGTTGCCGTCGAACTTGATGAAGCTGCCGTCCGAGCGGGCGAGCTCGAACTTGGTGCGGACGATGACCGCGCGCGCGACCTCGCCCTTCTTGACCTTGGCGCCCGGAATCGCCTCGCGGATCGAGACGATCACGACGTCACCGATCGAGGCGTAGCGACGGCGGCTGCCGCCGAGCACCTTGATGCAGAACACCTTCTTCGCGCCGCTGTTGTCCGCGACGTCGAGGACTGAAGTCATCTGGATCATGACTAACGACCCGCCTTCTCCGCGGCCGCTTCGGCCGCAGCGTCGGCCGCCGCGATCTCGGCGTTGTGCGAGATCGTGCGGATGATGCGCCAGCGCTTCGTCTTCGACATCGGACGCGCCTCGACGATCTCGACGAGATCACCGACCTTGGCGCCGTTCTTCTCGTCGTGCGCCTTGTACTTCACGCGGCGCGTGACGAACTTGTGGAACCGGCGGTCGCGGACGCGACGGATGACCGTGATCACGGCCGTCTTGTCCATCTTCGTCGACGTGACGGTGCCGGTGATGATGCGCCGGCTGCCGCGCGTGTCTTCGCTCTGAGTCTCGGGGGCCATGACTTATGCCTTCTTCTGGGCCTGCGTCTCGGTACCGAGCTCGCGGGAACGGAGGATGGTCTGGATGCGTGCGATGTCGCGGCGCTTCGTCTGGAGCAGCGCGGTCGACGTGACCTGGTTGGTGTACTGACCGAGCTGCAGACGGAACAGCTCGTCCCGGGTCTCGGCCAGCTTCGCCGTGAGCTCGTCCTCGGGGAGGTCGCGCAGGGCCTGGAGGTTCTTGGTCGACTTGCTCACAGTGCACCTTCCCGCTTCACGAGCTGGGTCTTGACGGGGAGCTTGTGGTGCGCGCGGTGGAACGCCTCGCGGGCGATCTCCTCCGTGCAACCCTCGACCTCGAAGATCACGCGGCCCGGCTTCACGACGGCCACGTAGCCCTCGACGCCGCCCTTACCGGTACCCATGCGAGTCTCGGCGGGCTTCTTCGTGAACGGGTGGTCGGGAAACACGCGGACGTAGATCTTGCCGAGGCGCTTCACCGAGCGGCTGATCGCGACACGAGCGGCCTCGATCTGACGAGCGGTGATCCAGCCGGGCGACATCACCTGCAGCCCGAAGTCACCGAAGTCGACCGTGTTGGCGCCCTTCGCGAGCCCGCGGGTGCGGCCCTTCTGCATCTTGCGGAACTTCGTCCGCTTGGGGGAAAGCATCGACATGGTTCGTTACCTCTAGGTGCGCGGAGCCGGGGTGCCGGGGACCTTGCGGGCGGCGGGGAGAACCTCGCCGTGGAAGACCCACGCCTTGACGCCGATCGAGCCGTACGTCGTGTGAGCCTCGGTGAAGCCGTACTCGATGTCCGCGCGGAGCGTGTGCAGCGGCACCCGACCCTCGCGGTACCACTCGCGGCGGCACATCTCGGCGCCGCCGAGGCGGCCGCTCGAAGCGACCTTGATGCCCTTGGCGCCGAACTTCATCGCGGTCTGCGTCGCCTTCTTCATGGCGCGGCGGAACGCGATGCGGCGCTCGAGCTGCGTCGCGATGTTCTCGGCGACGAGCTGCGCGTTGGTCTCGGCCTTGCGGACCTCGATGATGTTCAGGAACACCTCGTTCGAGGTGAGCGCCTGGACTTCCTTCTTGAGCGTCTCGACGCCCGCGCCGCGCTTGCCGATCACGATGCCGGGACGCGCGGTGTGGATGTTGATCTTCGCCTTGTTCGCGGCGCGCTCGATCTCGATGTAGCTGACACCGGCGTGGTGCAGCTTCTTCTTGATGAAGCCCTTGAGCTTGAGGTCCTCATGGAGCCACTTCGCGTAGCTCTTCTCCTCGTACCAGCGAGACGACCACGTCTTGATGATGCCGAGGCGGAATCCAGTCGGATGTGTTTTCTGGCCCATGGTCGTCCTACTTCTCGTCCGTGACCACCACCGTGAGGTGGGAGGTCTTGTGATTGATGCGGTTCGCGCGGCCCATCGAGCGGGGCATCCAGCGCTTCTGGATCGTGCCGCCATCGACGGCGATCGTGTGGATGCGCAGGTTCTCCACCGACGCATCGCCACCGCTCTTGTCCTCGGCGTTCGCAGCGGCCGACTTGATCGCCTTCGCGATCAGACCAGCGGCCTTCTTCGGCATGAGATCGAGCAGGCCAACCGCCTCCTCGACCGTCTTGTTGCGGACGAGGTTGGCGACGACCCGCATCTTGCGGGGCGACATCGAGATGCCGCGGACCAATGCACGTGCCTGCATGACTACGCCTTCTTCCTCTCGCCGGAGTGACCGTGATAGGTGCGCGTGTGTGAGAACTCGCCGAGCTTGTGGCCGACCATCTGCTCGGTGATGAACACCGGGATGAACTTGCGGCCGTTGTAGACGGCGAACGTGAGCTGGACCATGTCCGGCGTGATCATCGAACGGCGCGAGTACGTGGTGACGACCCGCTTGTTCGGGTTGGTCTCCTTGCCGGCGGCGACGATCTTCTTCGCCAGGTACTTGTCGACGAACGGACCTTTTTTGAGGCTACGAGGCATTGCTGGTTCTCACTTGCGACGGCGGATGATGAACTGCTCGGTCCGCTTGTTGTGACGGGTCTTGAGGCCCTTGGTCTTGACGCCCCAAGGAGTGCACGGGTGGCGACCACCGGAGCTGCGGCCTTCGCCGCCGCCCATCGGGTGATCGACGGGGTTCATCGACACGCCGCGGTTGTGCGGGCGGATGCCGAGCCAGCGCTTGCGGCCGGCCTTGCCCCACTGGATGTTGCCGTGCTCGGAGTTGCCGATCACGCCAACCGTCGCGCGGCAGTCGATGTGCACGCGGCGCATCTCGCCCGAAGGCATGCGCAGCGTCGCCCAGTCGCCTTCCTTCGCCATCAGCGTGACCTTCGTACCGGCCGAGCGACCGACCTGCGCACCGCGGCCGACCTTGAGCTCGACGCAGTGGATGTCGGTGCCGATCGGGATGAAGCGCAGCGGCAGCGAGTTGCCCGGCTTGATGTCGGCGGTGTTCGCCGAGACCACCTCGTCACCGACGCCGAGGCGCTGGGGAGCGAGGATGTAGGCCTTGTCGCCGTCCTTGTACTGGATCAGCGCGATGCGCGCCGTGCGGTTCGGGTCGTACTCGATCCCGAGGACGACGGCGGGCACGCCGGTCTTGGTGCGCTTGAAGTCGATGCGGCGGTACCGCTTCTTGTGACCCGCCGAGCGGAAGCGCGAGGTGATGCGGCCGTAGTTGTTGCGGCCGACCTTCTGCACCTTGTGCTCGAGGAGGCTCTTCTCCGGCTCGGACTTCGTGATCTCGCCGAAATCCTGCGTGGACATGCCACGACGGCCCGGGGAGGTTGGCTTGTAAAAACGAATCGCCATGGCTTAGACGCCCTCGAAGAACTCGATGTTGTCGCCGGGCTTCAGCGTCACGAACGCCTTCTTCCACGACGGACGCTGACCGGAGAACCGGCCGACGCGCTTGACCTTGCCGCGCACGACGAGCGTGCGGACGTTGGTGACGGTCACCTTGAACAGGGACTCGACAGCCTGGCGCACCTCGATCTTGTTCGCGTCGCGAGCGACCTCGAACACGACCTTCTGGCTGTACTCCTCGCCCTCGGCCGCCGAGGTCGCACCGCCACCGGTCTCCCGGAGGCGCGCGCTCTTCTCGGTGAGCAGCGGACGCTTGATGATCGACTGCGCGCTACGCATTGGACGCTTCCTTCTGCTTCGGCTTGAGCGCCTCGGTCACGGCCTGCGCGGCGTCCTTGGTGAGGACGAGCGTGTCGTGGCGGAGGATGTCGTAGACGTTGAGACCTTCCGGGGCGAGCCACTGGCTCGAGGCCAGGTTGCGCGCGCCGCGGACGAGGTTCTCGTTGGTCTTCGCGTCGACGATCAGCGTCTTGCTGCTGCCGCCCATCGCCGCGAGGGCGGTCGCGACCGACTTCGTCTTGCCGTCCGTCGACCAGCTGTCGAGGACGACGATCTTCTGCTCGCTGGCGCGCAGCGAGAGCGCGGCGCGGAGCGCGGCCTTCTTGGCCTTGCGCGGCATCATGTACTCGTAGTCGCGCGGCTTGGGTCCGAAGACCGAACCACCGCCCACGAAGATCGGGGCCTTCTTGGCGCCGTGACGCGCCTGACCGGTGCCCTTCTGCTTGTAAATCTTCTTCGTGCTGCCGCGGACCTCGCCGAAGCGCTTGGTCGAGGCGTTGCCCGAGCGGCGCTTCGCGAGCTGCCACTTCACGGTCTCCCAGAGGAGATGCTCGTGGACTTCCGCGCCGAAGACGCTGTCGTCGAGGTCGTACGACCCGACGGCCTTGCCACTGATGTTCTTGAGCTCGATCTTCATGGCGTTACTTTCAGGTCTTGATCTCGACGTCGACGCCGGCCGAGAGGTCCAGCTTCATGAGCGCGTCGAGCGTCTGCTGCGTCGGCTCGAGGATGTCGAGGAGCCGCTTGTGGGTGCGGATCTCGAACTGCTCGCGCGACTTCTTGTCGGTGTGCGGGGAGCGCAGCACCGTGTACTTGTTGATCTTGGTCGGCAGCGGGATCGGGCCGGCGATCTTGGCGCCCGTGCGCTTGGCCGTCTCCACGATCTCGCCAGCGCTCTGATCGAGCAGCTTGTGATCGTAGGCCTTCAGACGAATGCGGATGCGTGGAGTCGTCATGATTGTCTTCCTCGGACTTACTTCTTGGCCGGAGCAGCTGCGGCGGCCTTGTCTTCCTTCTTGGCCACGACCTCGGCGAGGATCTTCGTCACGACGCCGGCGCCGACGGTCTTGCCGCCCTCGCGGATCGCGAA
>Ga0207683_10006436_pt1 | contig 10059 bp, 9 predicted proteins | sample KBSM73metaG_FD_184333 | JGI IMG/M metagenome (GOLD analysis project Ga0207683, IMG submission 184333) | Miscanthus rhizosphere microbial communities from Kellogg Biological Station, Michigan, USA - KBS M7-3 metaG (SPAdes) (version 2) | ecosystem: Host-associated > Plants > Roots > Rhizosphere >...
CGTGGTGAGGCCGGGCCGGCCGGCGGCCTGCCCGCCGATGTCGGCGATCACGTAGACGTCGGCGGCGAACCGCTCGGGGTTCGCCTCGACGAACGGCTCGAGGTGCGAGATCGTCTCCTCCTCGCCCTCGACGAGGATCTTGATGCGGCACGGCCGGTCGGCGCCGAGCAGCTTCAGCGTCGCGTAGTGGATCACGAGTCCTGACTTGTCGTCGGCCGCGCCGCGTCCGTAGATGCGGCCGTCGTCCTTCGTCACCGGCTCGAACGGCTCGCTCGACCAGCCCTGGCTCTTCGGCGCGGGCTGCACGTCGTAGTGCGCGTAGAGCATCACGGTCGGCGATCCCTCGGGGCCCGGCAGGTCGGCGTACACGCACGGGTAGCCGCCCGGCACGTCGAGGAGCGCGACGCCATCGGCCCCCGCCGCCTCGAACAGCTCCACCACGGCCTTCCCCATCTCGTGCACCGGCTCGGGGTCGAACCCCGGGAAGGCCACGGAGGGGATGCGGACCAGGTGCTCGAGGCGCTCGATCACCTCGGGCATGAGCTGCGCGGTCGCGGCGGAAAGGTCATCGGCGTGGGTCATCGCGTGGTCTCCTTCGAGTCGGGCGTCAAGCCGGGATGATCAGCTGGATGAGCAGGCCGGATGCCACGACGGCGACCCAGGACACGAGCATCGGGATCGTGAACGAGTGGTACACCGGCACCTGCGTGAGCTTCGTCGAACCGGTGAGGTCGGTCTCGACCGCGGCGATCTGCGAGCCGTTGGCCGGGAACAGCCAGACGCCGACCATCGCGGGCCACAGCGCGGTAAACACCGCGGGCGCCAGGCCCGCTGCCAACCCGATGGGGATGAGGGTTCGGGTGGTGGCTGACTGGCTCGTGGTCAGTCCGGCCACGAGGAACAGCGCCACGGCCAGGAACAGGCTGTAGTCGGCGACGATCCCGCCGAGCGGCTCGACGATGGTGTCCTGGTTGCCGCTGATGAAGGTGTCGGCCATCAGGCGATGCCGAACAACGCGATGGCGGCGACGAGCCCGGCGGACAGCAAGGGCTGACGCAGCACGAGCGCGGGCTGGATCCGGCCCAGGAGCAGGATCACCAGCGCCACGCTGAACATGACGATCTCGATGACCTGGGTCATCCCGAGGGGCGCTGCCTTCGCACCGGTGCCGACGATCGGGCGCAGTCCCTCGAACAGGCCCATCGCGACGATCAGCACGACCCCGGTGAGGAAGACGTAGGCGCTGCGGGCCGATCCAGGCGGCAATGTCACGTCGATCGGGTGGTCGGCGATTGCGATGTCGCCTGGCCCGGTTCGTGCCTCGGTTCGTGCCTCGGTCACCGCGGCCACTGCGCGAGACCTGGGCGCGGTGGTGCTGGTTGTGGCGCCTGCTGCCACGAGGACGGTGGGGATCGCCACTTCGCCCGCGGCGACGCGGCGTTGGAGCTCGGGGTCGTCGACCAGTTCTTTGCCGATGCGCTGCTGGACGAGCGAGGTGAGCAGGCAGGCCACGATCGAGGCCGGGATGGTGATCGCCAGGATCTTGGGCAGCGAGAACGATCCCGGCAGCAGGGTCAGATACGCCGCCATGGCCGAAGACACGGGGCTTGCGGTGATACCCAGCGCGGAGCACACGGTGGCTGCGGCCAGTGGTCGCTCGGGTCGGATGCCGTTGCGGTAGGCGGTCTCGTAGAAGACCGGGATCAACGCGAAGTAGATGTTCGACGTTCCGGCGCCGACGGTGAACACGAACGCCACGAGCGGGGCGACGTAGGTGATGTGCCGCGGGTTCCTTCGGATGATCTTCGACGCGACCGTGACCAGGAAGTCGATGCCGCCCGCTGCCTGCATCGCCGCGCTGGCCGTGATGACCGCGATGATGATGAAGAAGGCGTCCACCGGGGTGAACCGGGGTCCATCCCGAAGATGAAGATCAATACTCCGGCGCCGAGGACGCCCCACAGCCCCAGCCGATCCCTCCCATGTGGACGCCGAGGAAGATCGCGGCGAGAACCACGAGTCCCTCGAGTGCCACGATCACGCCGGCCATGACTCCTCCTACTCGGTTGCGTATGCGGATGTGCGAGGCGCTGTGACAGCACGCTGACGACAACGCCATCAACCTCCCCGAGGGCCAGCGGAGGTCGATGGCGTCGTCGGTTGCGGGGGATCAGGCCGGTTTTGTTGCTCGCGGCAACCATTCCGGTTGATCGGCGCCCATCGGCTGCAGGACGGTGGTGGTGAAGCCCTGCGGGAGTGAAGAGAATTCGATCTGATCGGTCATTCCCTGGTAAGTGCCGAGTGGGGTCTTCGCGGTGAACAGCTCGGGGGGGATGGCCGTGTGTTCCGGAGTGCTTCCCGCTGTCGCGGTAGCGAACTCCTTGTCGAAGATTCCCAGGGACATCATCCAGAGGCAGACGCGGGTGAGTGAGACGCGGACGCGATACGAGCCGCCCTCGACGGCTCGGCGGCGCAGCGCCTCCAGTACCCCGATCGTGCCGAACCAGCCGACGATGTTGTCTGAGATGGGCAGCATCGGCGGCTGCCTGGGTGCTTCGAGGGTGCCGCCGAGCGCGAACATCCCGCTGACGCAAGCGCCGACCTCGTCGAATCCCGCGCGTGTCGCCCACGGCCCTTCGGCGCCGTGCAGCAGCACCTGCGCATGGATCAGACCGCGGTGGCCCGCGGCGACTTTGTCGGCGGTCAGGCCGACCTGCTCCAGGTGGCCAGGGTGACGGTTGGAGAAGAAGACGTCCGTTTCCCGCAAGAGCTCGTCCAGCTTGGCACGATCGTCACCGGTATCGGACAGGTACGTCGATCGCATGCCTACCTGTGTGTCCCAGTACATCGCCTCGACCTCGCTGTCGTCGGGGCGCCACACGTTCAGGACGTCGGCCCCGAACGATGCCAGGTCCCGGCCGATCCCGGCACCGGCGATGACATGCCCCATTCCCAGGGCCCGGATGCCTTCCAGCGGCGTTGACGCACCGGTTGCCAGCGGCTGCGGGTCGCCGTCAGCGATCTTCTCAACGGAGATGAGTGGCATGTGCTGCAGCACCTGCTGGTACTGCTGTTCCTGGAAGAACTCCTCGGTCGATCGCACCTTGGCGATGACGAGGCCTGCATCAGCGGCCGCCTTCTCGAGCTCGTCGGCGTCCCACTTCGCGATGGCCTCGTTGATCGACTTGTGGTTGTCGGCGCAGTCCAGGAACGTCAGGGCCTTTTGGTGCAGCCCCGGGTAGACATTGAGCGCAACCACATGCCGCCCGTCCCGGGTAGCGCGGAAGAACGGCACTTCGACGAACGCATTGTACTTGTTCCACTTGAGCGACGGCGGCCGGCCGTTGATCTGTTCCCACCGCCCGTCCCCGAATCCGGAGAACCGCTGGAACGCCCTCCGAACGTCGATGGCGATGTCCTGGTCGCCGCCGCCGCGTTCGCGCCAGACCGCTGAAGCAGCAACACCCTTGGCGACGAGCGCTACCGCAGCCGCAGACGCGAAACGAAAAGGACTGGCGATCAGCGGGTCGGCTCCGCCGTAGAAGCGCACCTTGCCACCAGCGTCCGTGACGCTGAGACCGACCGTGCTGAGCACGTCGTCGAGGACTGCGCTGAAGTCGAAGTCCGTAGCGGTGAGAGGGTTGTTGACACTGTACCTGATCTGTTCCGTGAGGCCTGACATTGCTGCTCCCGAGTCCGCTGCTCTTGCCTGTTCCTGTGTTGTCATCATGGTCTCCTTTTCTCGTGAACCTCGTGAGTCGGTGAATCACTTACGTTCCGTTGTTTGTCCGGATATCGTCTGCGCGGCGCCCGAGTCGGTGCAATTGAGGGCGCTATTGGGCTGTCGCCCCATTTCGGCGCGGTTCGCGTACAGTGATCGCTAGCTGGGCTGCGGGGAGCTCGTCAGGGCCCGTTGGTCCTGCCGCACCCGGAACGCCAACAGGATCAGCGTGAGGCCGCCGGCAAGCGTGAAGATCCCGACGAGCCAGACCAGGGCGAGGATGCCGCTTGCAGGCCAGGCGAGCAGCACGATGCCGAAGACCACGTTCAGGATTCCGGCCGCCAGCGTCCAGCCCCAGGCTTGCGACCCACGCTTGCGGGACGCGAACGCGCCGCCGATCTCGCCGACCCCCAGCATGATTGCCCAGAACGCGACCACGAACAGCAGCGCCAGCGCCGTGACACCGGGCCAGATCAGCGCGATGACGCCGGCAAGTGCCGACACAACGCCCTGGACGACCAGCCACCCCCAGTACGGCTCACCCCGGCTCCGGACGCCGATCAAGATCGCGGAGGCGGCATCGAGGATGGCGTAAAAGCCGAAGACGAAGACCAGGGTCAGCAGAGCAATGTCCGGTGAGACCAACGCGATGATCCCAAAGAGGACCATGAAGATGCCGCGCAGCAGCACCAGCCACCACACCGCCTCGGCAGTGGACTTGACGTTCGTGTCCATGACACTCCGATCTCGTGATCCTATCGAAGGGGAGTTGCTTCCGGTCAGCGGAGCCGTACGATCGGTTGCTGCCCCGTTATTCCTGTGAGAACGTCTCGATGGCCTTAAATGGCCACATTTCCATGGCCAATGGTCGGATCTCGGCTGCACCCTGGACGCCGAATCCAGCAAACGCATCGAACGACAGTTAGTCTCGCAGCCGGCTCGCGTCCGCTGTACCCGTGAACTACCGGGCTCAACACCCTGGCCGTAACGCCGGGAACGCTGTCCGCCCACTGGTACGGCAACCGCAGTCGCGCGCACCCTGCCCGGCGGTGCGCGCGCCTCGGCCAGGGAGCCGGCCAGGGTGTCTTGCGGGTGCGAAGCACCGGGCCCCAGCGCGACGGTGGGTCCACACGCCAGCAGATCAACGCAGAGGAGAAGACGGGATCATGACGTCAAGGCTCCGGCCATGACCAGGCAGCCCGACGGTCTGGTCAAGCGGGTCCCGGTCAAAGCCAGGGGGCGGAGCTCGATGACATCCAGGCCAGGTTCCGCCAGAACGGCGCCAAGTTCGAAACCGATGCCTGGTATTTCGAGAAGCTCGCCGGCATCACGTTCATCGACAACGACACCCAGCTCGTCGCCGCCGTCACCGGTGACGGAGACTTCCAGCCGTACCTCGCTGACGTCTTCGCCAACGCCGCGCCTTGAGATCCAGGCGTCGCCGGTTGAGCAACGCTGCGGCATGGGCCCGGCCATCGCCTATGCTCAGCTGATGCGGGCTGCGGACCCGGTCAGCAAGCAAGCTTCGCTACCGGCGGATACGGCGCCCGGGGACATCGGGCAGCTGGCCCCTGGTCGTAGGTTCCTGCGGTGAGCGCCGCCCGGCCGCCGGTGCTTCTGGGGCGGGGCGACGAGCGTTGGTTGCTCGAAGGGTTGATGGAGAACGTCCGCGGCGGGCAGAGCGCCGTACTGCTGATCCGCGGTGAGGCGGGGACGGGTAAGTCAGCGCTGCTGGATCATTGCGCCCGGCAGGCGTCCGGTTTCCGGGTGGTGGCCATCTGCGGTGTCGAGGCGGAGATGGAGCTGCCGTTCGCGGCGATCCATCAGCTGTGTACGCCGATGCTCGGACGACTCGAGGTGCTTCCCGAGCCGCAGCAGACCGCCTTGGGTGTCGCGCTGGGCCTGTCGTCCGGAGAGACTCCCAATCGGTTCCTGGTGGCGCTGGCAGTGTTGAACCTGTTGTCCGCAGTGGCCGATGAGCGGCCGCTGTTATGCCTGCTGGACGACGCGCAGTGGCTCGACAATGCGTCTGGTCAGGTCCTCGGGTTTGTCGCCCGTCGCCTGCTCGCGGAGTCGGTGGCGACCATCTTCGCCGCCCGCGAACCGGCCACCGGCTGGCTGGCAGGCCTGCCCGAGCTGCTGCTCGGCGGACTCGAGGAACAGGACGCGCGTGCACTGCTCGCCTGGGCTGTGCCGGGACGCCTCGACGAGCGCATCCGTGATCGGATCGTCGCCGAGACCGGTGGCAATCCCTTGGCGCTGCTGGAGCTGCCGCGCGGCATGAGCGCAGCCGAGTTGGCCGGTGGGTTCGATTTGCCGGGGGCAGGTGGGCTTTCCGAGCACATGGAGAACCACTACCTCCGTCGGGTCAGAACCTTGCCCGAGGCAACACAGCGGCTGCTGTTGCTGGCCGCCGCCGAGCCTGCGGGAGACGCGGCGCTGGTCTGGGGCGCCGCGCAGCAGGCGGGGATCGGATTGCGAGAGCTCGCGCCCGCCGTCGTCGCGCGGCTTGCCGAGCAGACCGGGCAGCAGATGCGGTTTCATCATCCCTTGGTGCGCTCAGCGGTATACCGGTCGGCGGCGCCATCGGCTCGCCATGCGGCGCATCAGGCGTTGGCGGAGGTGACAGATCCGCGCCGGGACCCGGATCGGCGGGCCTGGCACCGTGCGCTGGCGGCGGCCAGCCCGCATGAGGAGGTCGCGGCCGACCTCGAGCGTTCGGCCGACCGCGCGAAGACCCGGGGTGGTCTGGCGGCTGCGGCCGCGTTCCTGGAGCGGGCGGCCGAGCTGACCCCGGATGCGGCGCGGCGGGCTGGTCGTGCCTTGAGAGCTGCCCGGGCCAAGCACTTCTCCGGCGAGGCGGAGGCCGCGCTGCGACTGCTGGCCCAGGCTGAGGCCGGGCCGTTGAATGAGCTGGAGCGGGCCCGGGCGCACCTGCTTCGTGGACAGACCACGTTCGGCTCGAGCCGGGCCCTTGACGGCCCACCACTGCTGCTGAGGGCCGCCCGCGAGCTGGAACCGCTGGACCCGATGAAATCGCGGGACACCTATCTGGGCGCGCTCTTCACGGCGATCATCGTGGGCCGGCTGGCCGGTGACGTGGATCTGGTGAGCGTGGCCCGAGCCGTACGGGCAGCTCCTGCGTCAGCGGCCCGCCCACAGGACCTGCTGCTCGACGGCCTCGCCCTGGTGATCACAGAAGGCTATGCCGCCGGGGCGCCGCTGCTCAAAGAAGCGGTACGCGCATTCCGCACCACCGACATCACGATCACTCAAGCCATGGGCTGGCTCTGGCCGGCCGCGCACGCCGCGTTCGACGTGTGGGACGACGAAGGCTGGGAGGAGCTCAGCAGTCGGCACGCGAGACTCGCGCGGGAGGTTGGCGGGCTGTTCATGCTCCCCCCCGCGCTCGACACCCAGATCCGCTTCCAGCTCTTCGCAGGCCAGCTCACTTCTGCTGCATCGTTGGTCGAGCAAGTCACGGCCATCACCGACGTCACCGTGGCAGTCCCGTACGGCGTGCTGGGGCTCCCTCCGTACAGCGCGCTGGCACTGGCAGCCTTCCAAGGCCGCGAGGGAAACGCGACCCCGCTGATCCACACAGCGAGCGCGAAGCTGCTGAGGCGAGGCGAGGGCATGGGCCTGACCATGATCGAACACGCCAAGGCCGTGTTGTACAACGGGCTGGGCCGCTACCCGCAGGCGTGTGAAGCAGCCAAGTCAGGTGCTGGGCAGCCAAGCGAGCTGGGCATGTCCAACTGGTTGCTGCCCGAGCTCGTCGAGGCCGCCGTCCGCACCGGCCAGCACACACTCGCCGAGGACACCCGAGCGCGACTCGAACAGACCACCACCCCCAGCGCAACCGACTGGGCCCTGGGCATCCAGCAGCGATGCAACGCGCTGGTCACCGGGGGCGATCAGGCCGAGGGTCACTACCTCGCCGCGATCGGCCACCTCGGGCGCACCCGCATGCGCACTGAGCACGCCAGGGCGCACCTGCTGTTTGGCGAATGGCTCCGCCGTGAGAGGCGGCGCACCGAGGCGGTTGAGCATTTGCGCACCGCGCACAACATGTTCGTCGAGATGGGGATGGAAGCCTTCGCCCAACGCGCCCGCCGCGAACGGCGGGCGAATGGCGACACCGTCCACAAGCGGCGTACGGGATCCCACGACGAGCTGACCCCGCAGGAGGCCCAGATCGCCCAACTCGCCCGCGCCGGACTCACCAACCCTGAGATCGGCGGCCAGCTGTTCCTCAGTCGACGTACCGTCGAATGGCACCTCAAGAAGATCTTCAGCAAACTCGCCATCAGCTCACGCCAAGAGCTGCACAGCGCACTACCGGACCGCGACCAGCGAATGACTACCGCATAGCTCGACGGCGACCCGCGCTCGTCGTCGCAGCTGGCACCCTCTCGCGGGGACTGACCCAGCACCGGCAACTCCGAGCTCGGTGGGCTTGCGCGCGGACCGCACCCGATGATCTCGAAGCGACCAGGTCGTAGAGGACAGGGCCCGGCGCCAGACCGATGGTAGAAGAACTCCGGCGACTCGAACACGGCGTGGTCTACAGCCCGGGGCATCCGAGCGTGGCTGTTGGTCGGGTTAGTACTCCAGCCGTAGATCGTGATCTTCCCGGCGTGGCGGTCCCGGACGTGGAACGGCCACCGCTTGATGATCGTCCGTTGTGTCGACATCAGAAGATCAAGCGGTGGCCGCGGGCCACAGCGTAGAGCCAGGGTTGTGGAGAGCCGAGACCGACAGGCTGCTCGATCGGATGGCAGGCCGGTTCGCCCGGGTCGAGACCCGCCGTCGCGCCCGCGGGTTCCTGCTGGGGCTGCTTGCGGACCTGCCGCGGAAGAACTGCTGGACTATCGCCGAGCACGCCGGTGACCGCGATCCGCACGGCATGCAGCATCTGCTGGCCCGGGCCAGCTGGGACACCGACGGCGCCCATGACGACCTGCGCGACTATGTCATCACCTACCTCGGCGACGCTGACAGCGTGCTGGTGGTCGACGAGACCGGCGACCTGAAGAAGGGCGTGTGCACCGTGGGGGTGCAGCGGCAGTACACCGGTACCGCCGGCCGGATCGAGAACGCGCAGGTCGCGGTCTACCTCACCTACGCCGGTCGCAGCGGCCACGCCATGATCGACCGGGAGCTCTACCTGCCCTCCTCGTGGGCCAGTGACGAGCAGCGCCTCGCCGAGGCGGGGGTGCCTGATGACATTGGGTTTCTCACCAAACCCGCCCTCGCAGCAGGCATGCTGACCCGCGCCCTGGACGCCGGGGTCCCGGCCCGGTGGGTGGCCGGCGATGAGGTCTACGGCGCCGACCCGTTGCTGCGCGCCGAGTTGGAGGCCCGCCGGGTCGGGTATGTGCTGGCCATCGGCTGCGACCGCCGCATCCCGACCCACGCCGGGCTGATCCGCGCCGACGAGATCACCGCTGGCCTAACGCGCCGGTCCTGGCAACGGCTGTCCGCTGGGACCGGAGCCAAGGGCCATCGGTTCTACGACTGGGCGCTGATCGCCCATCCCGACCCCGCCGGGCCCGCCGATCCGGCCGACACGCAGTGCTGGTGGCTGCTCGTGCGCCGTCATTGCGACACCGGCGAGTTGGCGTTCTACCGCTGCTATGCACCCGATGTCGTGCCGCTGCGCGAGCTGGTCCGGGTCGCCGGCCAGCGGTGGACGGTCGAGGAGTCGTTCCAGGCCGGGAAGGGCCTGGCCGGCCTGGACGAGCACCAGGTCCGGCGCTGGACGTCCTGGCGGCGGTGGACGCTGCTCGCGATGATCGCGCACGCACTGCTCGCCGTGATCGCCACCCGCGAGCACGACCAGCGGCCCGCACCCGACGGGCTCATCGCGTTGACCTGCAACGAGATCCGCCGCCTACTCGTCAGCTTTGTCATCGAACCGGGCCGAGCGCTCGCTTGCCCGCTGGCCTGGTCACGATGGCGACGACGCCACCAACACCGCGCACGCACCAGCCACTACCAGCGCCAAGAAGCCGCTCAACCATGGACATAACGAACTACGGCTGGAGTACTAGCGCTCCGCTTCATAACATTGCGATAGCACGCTGCGTTTGCAGGCCCGTACAGAAGCTCTGTACAGACAGATGCGTGCGCTGGCTTGCTCGATCAACAGTCGTGGTGATCTGAGATTTGAAGATAGATCAACTACTCCTCTTGGCACGACCATGAACCAACAGCCCGTGGCGCTCGTGAAGAGCGTGATGGACCCTGCTGAGGACCGAACCATCGGATCGAGCTCACGACTCTGGTTCCGGCGTGTCATGACTCCATCTCCTCAGAAGATCGAGTCTCTGAGC
>Ga0207683_10006437_pt1 | contig 10058 bp, 9 predicted proteins | sample KBSM73metaG_FD_184333 | JGI IMG/M metagenome (GOLD analysis project Ga0207683, IMG submission 184333) | Miscanthus rhizosphere microbial communities from Kellogg Biological Station, Michigan, USA - KBS M7-3 metaG (SPAdes) (version 2) | ecosystem: Host-associated > Plants > Roots > Rhizosphere >...
GCAACGGACGAACGCCGCACGTCGCGCGCAAGTCGTGAATCGACTCTGGCGATGTATGCGGCGGAAGCAGGGCTCCGGCAGACATACGGCGCCTGGCCAACGGCGGCAGTGAACGCTCTCACCCCCGGAGACAGCCTCGATCTCGGCTGGAAATCGCTGCCGAACAAGGCGGCGTACCGGGCAGTGATACATCGCGTAGACAAGGGCGGTCTTCAGGAGTACGCTGTCATCGTTCAGGGCAGGCGCACAGATCCGACTGCCGGAATCATGACAATCCAGGGCGCGGTCGGCGCTGTTCCAACCTTCAAGTACGCGGTCGCTACCGATTCGGGCCTGTATCTGAACAACGGCGGCCTGTTCGACGGCTACGATTCCGATCGCGGGGCATACGTCGCATCGAGCGCGGACAGCACGGCGAGCCTTCGATCAGGTGTCGACCTCTACGTCGCGCAGACCCTGGTGAAAGGAGACGGTTCGGCGGTAACGACCGTGACTCTGGGCACTGGAGGGGTGGTGACGGGTGGTACGACCGCGAGCATCGCTCCTGTTCCTGTCCGAGACATCATTCCTTGCCCGGCCGGCGGCTATACGCCTACGGCGAAGGTGCCCACCGGTCCGGGCATCAGCTACAACGCCGTGACTGGCGTGCTCACCCTGAACGGCGGGCCTACCAATCTCACGCTGACAGACACGACGTACTTTTTCAGGGCGATAGTCCTTACGAACAACGCCAAGCTGACTCTTCCCGGCAACCCGCGAGTGACAATCTTCCTGCGTGACTCACTCAACGCGTCCGGGGGAAACGTCATCAACCAATCGAACTATCCACCGGCCGTTTCATTCGTCTCGTGCGGTACATCCCCCACGCCGGCCTACTGGGCACTCAGCTCGGGCTCAGGCCCGGGCGCGTATCCGGGATACTTCTCGGTATATGCACCAAACCACGTCGTGTACGAGCTGGGTGGCGGTGATTTCTACGGCGCGGTGGTCGCCTGGATCTACTACGCGACGGGCGGTGGCCGATTCCACTACGACGCCGCGCTGGCGCGACAACCGTCCAACAGGCTCGAGGTGCAGAAAGGCTCCTGGGCGCAGCTTCCCGGAAGCTGATAGGTTCGTTGAAGCTCTGCGGGCGCAAATGTTACTATTCAAAGGGCGGACACGATGTCCGCCCTTTGATTTTTCGACGAACGATTGAGCCTCGATGAAAATCCTCGTCATTGAAGACGATCCGACGGTTGGCCAATTCGTAAAGCGCGGTTTTGAGGAGCAGCGCTGGGGCGTCGACCTCGTCGCCAACGGTGACGATGGTGAGGCACGCGCCGTGGCCGAGGAGTACGACGTCGTGATTCTCGACATGCGGCTGCCCGGAAAATCGGGCGCGCAGGTTCTGCACGATCTGCGTGCGCGTGGCTTCGACCGGCCGGTGCTGATCCTTACCGCGCAGGATGCGGTCGACTCCAAAGTGGAGACGTTGCGCGCGGGCGCGGACGATTACGTCACCAAGCCGTTCGCATTCGAGGAGCTGCTGGCGCGCGTGGAAGCTCTTTCCCGGCGCCCGCGCGCGCGGCTGGCTCCGGCGCTCAAGGTCGCCGATCTAAGCCTGAACCTGGATACCAGAGAGGTAGCGAGAGCTGGTCATCCGATCGAGCTGACGCCCAAAGAGTACACGGTACTCGAGTATCTGATGCGACACGCCGGTCGCGTGATGAGCCGCACGCTGATCACCGAGTACGCGTGGGGCTATCACTTCGATCCCGGCACCAACATCGTCGATGTCGTGATCAACCATCTGCGCAAGAAGATCGACGCCAACAGCGCGGGGAAGTTGATTCACACCATTCGCGGGGTGGGGTACGTGATTCGCGAAGAGGGCCCCGGCGCCAAGGCAGGCTAGGAAAGCATGCTCTCCACACGCGTCAAACTGACGGCGGCTTTCGTTGCAGGACTCGTCGCCGTCACCATAACTCTGTTCCTCGCCGTCCTCGCCGCGCGGAACGACGCGGTGTATCACGACATCGCGCAATACGCTGCGGCGCAGGGCGACTTGGCGGCCAGAGTCATCGCCGAGGCGGAGCAAACGGGTCAGCGGGTGGTGGCAACGAGCGACACGGCGCTGATCCAGTCGTTATCTCCGAAAATCGTCGACCGACTGCAGTCAATACCGGGTTACATAGTGGTGGTCGACAATCGGGGGCGCGCCGTTTACCGGTCGAACGATGTGCTGCGGTTACAACCCAGTGACATGGTCACGCTGCAGACGCAGCTGGCCGATCTCCCCAAGTCTGGTGAAGCGCTGATTTTCTCGCTGGACGGGCTTCAGGAGAAACTTCTATTCGTCTCCCACTCGCTGACGGGCTCGACCAGCGGGCTGAGCCGCATCGCGTCGGGAGCCGTGGCGACACGGGCGACTACGGTTCCCCCCGAGTACATGTTCGACGCGCTCATCATCGTTCCGCTGATCATCGTCGCCGCGGGGGTTGGCGCGTTTCTCTTTCTCGGCCGCACCCAGCGCCAGCTGGCGGAGATCACGACCGAGGTGGCCGCGATCACAGACGGACGCAGCCTGCATCGCCGGCTGGCCCTAAGCGAAGAGACCACTGATTTCGCTGGTCTGGTAACGACGCTCAACGCGATGATCGGCCGCCTGGAGACATCCTTCGCCGGACTGAGGCGATTCACCGCCGATGCGAGCCACGAGCTGAAGACGCCATTGGCAGTGCTGCGGGCGGATGTCGAGCGGGCGATGACGGAATCGGCGAGCCAGAACGAGCGGATGGTCGCGCTCGAGGAGGCTTTGCAGGAGGTTCGCAGAATGAGCGACCTCGTGGAAAGCCTGTTGACTCTGGCCCGCGCCGATGAGGGAAGGTTCGATCTGCACCGGGAGCCGGTCGAGCTCCAGCCGCTGGTGCAGGAGGTTTACGAAACGGCGCTCATACTTGGTGAAGCTCAGGGCGTAACGGTCAATCTCCCTTTCACCGCCGACGCGACTGTAATGGCAGATCGCACTCGTTTGCGCCAGCTCTTTCTCAACCTGGTCACCAACGCCATCAAGTACACACCGGCCGGCGGCAAAGTCGAGCTCGGATTGGGCCGGCATCCGGACAACGTGACATTCGCCGTTCGTGATACGGGAATCGGAATATCCGCCGCCGACTTTCCACACATTTTCGAGCGGTTCTGGCGGGCCGATCGAGTGAGATCTCGAATGTCCGAGCGCGGTGGATTCGGATTGGGACTCGCGATCAGCCAGTGGATCGCGCAGGCGCATGGCGGCACGCTCACCGCATCATCGCGACTCGGCCGCGGGAGCTTGTTCACTGTAACGCTCCCATTGAGCGGGGATGGTCAGAAGGCCTGAGCCACGCTCGTTAATCGAGCGTTAATGCGCCCGTTAGAACCAATTCATCTGCTTGTAACGCGCGCGTTATTGGATCGCGTGTACGACCCTCACAGGTTGGACCGAATCAACCGGGGGTCGCAATGTTCGACACGTTGCTGGAATCCAGATCCACGAGAACGAGATCGGCGGGCGGCACGGTAGCCAGCGTCACTGCTCACAGTGCATTGATTGCGGCTGCGGTGTTTGCAACCGCTCAGGCGCGGGTGGAGAAGCCGCCATTGCCTCCGATGATGCGCGTCAACTTTGTCGCTCCGCGACCGGTGGTTGTCCCGCCGCAGTCGCCGGTAATCGAGCGAGCATCATCAATCGCAATCGTCCCGAAGCCGGTCGATATAGTGCTTCCAGCTTCGAGACTGCCGTCGGTCGATGTATCGACGCTGCCCGCCATAGGTGATCGACTGGCGCCGGTGATGCCGGCGGCAAAACCAGCCGGACCATCGCGCAACGCAGTGAGCGGCGAGCCGACGGGCGCGTTTCAGGAGAACGAAGTGGAGAAACCGGTGAGCTTACTTGCCGGGAGCGCGCCCCGTTATCCCGAGGTACTTCGCGCTTCAGGCGTGGAAGGCCGTGTTGTTGCGGTGTTTGTCGTGGACGAAAAAGGGCGCGCGGAAATGGATAGTGTGCGATTCGTCGGCAGCGGAAATTCACTCTTTCAGGATGCTGTGCGCGCCGCCTTGCCGCGGATGCGTTTCGTTCCCGCTGAGATCGCCGGCCAAAAAGTGCGCCAGCTCGTGCAGATGCCCTTTGTGTTTACAATCGATAGGTAGTTAGGGGTTCATTAATACTATTTCATTGATTCTTAATCTTGCGGGTATTCCCCCGACTTCTGGTTGCGAACAGTTTTCGCATACGACTTCCCCTCGGGAGAGAAATGTTTAACCAACTTCTTGAGTCAAAAGCTAAGAAGCAGAAGATGGCTGGGGGCACGGCGTTCAGCATCGTGCTCCACACCGTCCTGATTGCCGGAGCGGTGTACGCCACCGCGAAGGCGGGCACAAAGGACGAGAAGGCGAAAGCCGAGAAGATTCAGTTCGTCGAGATGAAGAAGGAGCCCCCCAAGCCGAAGGTCGAAGAGCCACCGCCGCCGAAGGAAGTAGTCGTCAAGCCGCCGCCGCCGAAGGGCTTCCAGGTTCTTCGAGCGCCCGTCAAGATCGACATCAAGATTCCCGAGATCGATCTGTCGAAGGCGGTCACCAACGAAAACGACTTCACCGGTAAGGGCGTGAAGGGCGGAACGGGTTCCGGCGTCGTTGGCGGCGTAGCCAACACCAACCAGACCTACTTCGAGTTCCAGGTCGAGAAGCCCGCGGAGATGCTCTCCGACAGCCCGAAGCCGAAGTATCCGTCGGTGCTCGAGAGCTCAGGCATTGCGGGCGAAGTTCAGGCACAGTTCGTGGTACGTAGCGATGGCAAAGCCGACATGGATTCGTTCAAGGTGCTGAAGACGACCAACGAGCTGTTCACCCAGGCAGTCAAGAACGTGCTCCCGCGCATGCACTTCAGTCCCGCGATGATCGGCGGCAAGCCGGTCAACCAGCTCGTTCAGCAGTCATTCCAATTCGCGGTTCCCCGCTAGTCTACCCCTCACGGAGTTAACAAATGCAGCTGTCATTACTCGACATTTATAACCAGATGGGCGGCTTCGCGAAGGGCATCGTCTATGTCCTCGCACTCATGTCGATCTGGACCCTCTCGGTTGCCATCAAGAAGTGGTGGGATCTGCGCGCGGCTCAGAAGGAAACCCGCAAGTTCGCTCCCGAGTTTTCGCAGTTCCTCGAGGAAGACAACCTCGCCGAGGCCGTCACGCTCGCCGACAAGTACAAGAAGTCGCACGTCGCCCGCGTGCTCGGCGGTGCACTCACCGAGATTCGCCCGTTGATCCAGGATGGATCCGTCACCGTCGCCGACATCAACTCGGCTGAGCGCGCGATCGAGCGCGAGATGCTGATGACGATCACTGACCTGAAGCGTGGCCTTGGTGTTCTGGCCACCGTCGGCGCCACCGCGCCGTTCGTCGGACTGCTCGGCACCACGATGGGTATCGTCAACTCGTTCGCCGCCATGGCAGCGTCCGGATCCGGTGGACTGGCTTCGATCTCATCCGGTGTGTCTGAAGCTCTGATCACGACCGCGTTCGGTCTCGTCGTCGCGATTCCGGCGGTGTGGCTGTTCAACTACTTCCAGATCAAGATCGACAACCTCACCGCCGAGATGACGTATACGTCGAAGGAAATGATCGACTATATGATCAAGAACGTCTCCGGCACCGGTGAGTTCGGTCGCTCCCGTTTCACGCGCGAGTTCAACACCACGGCGACGGCTGGAAATTCACCGATCTCGCAGTAGATCCCGGGAGGGCTGACTAATGGCAATGTCTGCCGGAACTTCCGGAGTCAAGGCGTCACCAAACGTGACGCCGATGATCGACGTGATGCTCGTGCTGTTGATCATCTTTATGCTCGTCATCCCGGCGATTACGGCTGGTTTTCAGGCCGTACCGCCGACGGGTGTCAACCTCAAGCCGCATCCTGAGGAAGACCAGGATCAGGTTCTGGGTATCGACGCCAGCGGGCAGTACTACCTGAACAAGAAGCCCATTCCAAATGCGGAGCTCGCGACGCGGCTCAAGGCGATCTTCGAGAACCGCACCGAGGACAAGCTTCTCTACATCAAGGCGCACAAGGATCTTCAGTACGGCAAGGTTCTCGACGCGATGGACATCGCTGCCCACAACGATGTTCGCGTGACCGGAATGATCACCGACCAGCGTCCGGGCACCATGTCAGCGGTCCGGGACGACAACATGTTCAATAAACCGGCCGCAGGAGGGAAACCCTAATGGCAATGGGTTCAGGGAATGCCACCGAGGGCCTGACGAACGAGATCAACGTCACGCCGATGATCGACGTGCTGCTCGTATTGCTCATCATCTTCATGATGGTGATTCCGATGTCGCGTAAGGCGATCGACCTGCAGCTGCCTGATCCGACGCCGGACGATACGAATCAGGGACCGCCTCCATCGCAGATCGTACTGGAGGTCCTGCCGGGAGATGTGTTCAAGGTCAACTCCCAGCCAATCCCGAAGAACGAGCTTCAGAAGAGGCTGAAGGAGATCTACGATCCCCGGCCTGACAAGATCATCTTCGTCAAAGGCGATCCGGCGGTTAAGTATTCCGACGTGATCGCGGCGATGGACATGGCGCGCGGAGCGGGAGTCAAGGTAATTGCCGCGACACCGAAGGAAGTGAAATAGTCACGCGGTATGTGCCGTTCGAGCAACGGCGAAAGAAAGAAGAACGGTGGAAAGGGGTCATTGCGTCGCTGCTGGTGCACGCACTGATCCTTTTTCTCATTATCGGTCCTATCGTCGGAGCGAATAATTTTACCCGGCCCGATGTTCTCGGCGGGGGTGGTCCCGGGCCCGCCGGCGGCGGTGGAGGCGGCAGCAACGGACCCGGCTCGCGCGAGCAGCACGTCGAGTTCGTACGTGTGAAATCGGATCCGACGACGATGCCCAAGCTGACGCCGAAAACGCCGCCGCCGGTGAAGCCGCCGGAGCCGAAACCACCGGTGGAGACTCCGGTGCAGCCCGCTCAACAGGTGGTAGAGCCACAGGTCAACGCCGGTTCGACCGGAACGGGAACTGGCAACGCAGGAACTTCGGGGGCCGGTCCCGGAACGGGTGGTGGAGTTGGTTCGGGCGAGGGGACAGGCAGGGGCAGCAGCATCGGTCCCGGAACCGGGGGAGGCCCCGGGAAGGATTACCCGCCGACCGTCAGGGATTTATTCATCCCGCCGATGCCGGCGCCACAGGCGGTAAGGGGCTTTCACATGAAGGCATTTTTCGACGTCGACGAGAAGGGCAACGCCAGGCTCATTGGATTCAATCCAACTCGCGATGGTGACTACAACAAACGGGTCTCCGAAGTTCTGCGCTCGATGAGGTTCCGACCGGGCGTCCATGCCGACGGTACGCCGAAGCGCGACACTGCCGAGATCGAGATAATTTTCTAGTCCGTTTCTCTGGCAAAAACCCCTCTGCGGGCGTTACATTCCGCCCGCAAAGCGGGAGGAACACACCCAGTCGTAACCGCAACCCAGGAAATGCCTTGACTACCACGACAGCAACGAGTGGGGCCGACAGCACTGCATCGTCGCGCGAGTTCGTCAAGGCGCTGACGCTGACCGACGCGACCATGCTGGTCGCCGGCTCGATGATCGGCTCGGGCATCTTCATTGTCGCCGCCGACATCTCACGCACCGTCAACTCGCCGTTCTGGCTGCTGATGGCGTGGATCGTCTCCGGGGTGGTCACGATCCTTGGCGCCCTCGCGTACGGCGAGCTTGCGGCGATGTATCCCCGCGCCGGCGGGCAATACGTCTTTCTCAGAGAGTCCATGGGTCACCTCATGGGCTTTCTTTACGGTTGGACCCTTTTTGTCGTGATTCAGACGGGAACTATCGCTGCTGTTGCCGTCGCCTTCGGAAGATTCCTCGGGGTGCTGTGGCCCGCGATCACGCCCGATCGGTACTCGTGGTTCCCGCAAATGGACTTCACGACGGCCGGGGCTCCCGTGCAGCTCGGACTCTCTCCTCAGCGGCTGATCGCCCTCATTTCCATTTGGATCCTCACCTGGATCAACCTGCGCGGCATCAAGGAAGGGAAGTGGGTCCAAACGACGCTGACGGTGGTCAAGACCGTGGCCCTCGCCGGCTTGATTCTTCTCGGCCTCACTGTTGGACGCCACGCCGAAGCGATCACCGCCAACTTCTCGAGCGGAAATTTCAACCCGGTCAACTTTACGGGGGCGTTCGTCCTCGCATTCGGCGCGGCACTGGTTGGCTCTCTGTTTTCGAGCGACGCGTGGAATAACGTCACGTTCGCCGCGGCGGAAGTTCACTCTCCCCAGCGGAATCTTCCCCGCGCGCTGATATATGGGACGGGCCTGGTTTGCCTACTCTACCTGCTGGCCAATGTCGCCTACCTGAACGTGCTGCCGATGAAGGGAATTGAGAACGGTACGAGCGTGATGGAGAGGGGGATCCAGTATGCGACGCAGGATCGAGTGGCGAGCGCGATGATGGAGACGATCTTCGGGGCAGTTGGCGCATCGATCATGGCGGCACTGATCCTGGTCTCCACTTTCGGCTGCAACAACGGTCTGATTCTGTCCGGAGCCCGGGTTTATTACGCGATGGCGCGCGATCGACTGTTTTTCCGCCGGACCGGAAACCTAAACAAGCACAACGTGCCGGCAGCGGCGTTGATCGCCCAGTCGATCTGGACGAGCCTGCTCTGCCTCACGGGCACCTACGGCCAGCTTCTGAACTACGTGATATTCGCCGCGCTTATCTTCTACGCGCTCACGACGGTGGGGCTGTTCATGCTGCGCAGGCAACGCCCGGATGCGGAACGACCGTATCGAGTCGTCGGCTACCCCGTTCTGCCCGCTCTCTACATCGTTCTCGCGTCGGCAATCGCGGTGATCCTGCTGATCGCGAACCAGACGCGTGCCCAGGCTCTGTCAGGGCTCGTGATCGTACTGCTCGGCGTTCCCGTCTATTTCATCTGGCGCAAAGTGGAATCCGGACCAGCGCGCTGAGCACCAGGTCGACCCGTCCGGCCGGCCGTTATTTACCCTTGGAGAATTCAGAATGAATCGGAAGTTTGCAGAATTGTTTGGTATGCTTGCTCTCATCCTTTCGCTGTTCGCGTTTGCTTCGGCGAGCGCGCAGGGCGTTGCAGAGAACCGCCCGGACAGCGCGATGGCCGCCGCAGCGACCGGCACCGCGCAGCCGGTTGCCGTCGAGCACAAAGCCGGTGGCGAGGCCAACCTGATCATCCCTGACCTGTCACAGGTCAGCTTCCTGGGCGGGATTCACGGGCGCTCACTGCTGATGGGCGGCCTGGTCATCTGCGCTCTTGGTCTGCTTTTCGGACTCGTTTTCTACGGGCAGCTCAAGCGGATGGCGGTCCACAAGTCGATGCTCGAGATCTCCGAGCTGATTTACGAGACCTGCAAAACGTATCTGATCACCCAGGGGAAATTCATTCTGATCCTCGAAGTCTTCATCGGCTTCGTGATCCTGCTGTATTTCGGATTCCTGCTCAAGTTCGAGCCGATGAAGGTGGGGATCATTCTCCTCTTCAGCCTCGTCGGTATTGCCGGCAGCTACGGTGTAGCGTGGTTCGGCATTCGTATCAACACCTTCGCCAACTCGCGCACCGCGTTCGCCAGCCTGCGCGGCAAGCCTTTCCCCTGCTATTCGATTCCACTGAAGGCGGGAATGAGCATCGGCATGCTTCTCATCAGCGTCGAGCTGGTGATCATGCTCTTCATCCTGCTGTTCATTCCGGGTGACTACGCGGGCCCGTGTTTCATCGGCTTTGCCATCGGTGAGTCGCTGGGCGCGGCGGCGCTCCGTATCGCCGGCGGAATCTTTACCAAGATCGCCGACATCGGCGCCGATTTGATGAAGATCGTTTTCAACGTGAAAGAGGACGATCCGAGAAACCCCGGCGTGATCGCCGATTGCACTGGTGACAACGCCGGTGACTCAGTCGGTCCGAGCGCGGACGGCTTCGAGACCTATGGCGTGACCGGCGTTGCGCTGATCTCGTTCATCGTTCTCGCGGTGCGGGAGCCGACGGT
>Ga0207683_10006441_pt1 | contig 10056 bp, 9 predicted proteins | sample KBSM73metaG_FD_184333 | JGI IMG/M metagenome (GOLD analysis project Ga0207683, IMG submission 184333) | Miscanthus rhizosphere microbial communities from Kellogg Biological Station, Michigan, USA - KBS M7-3 metaG (SPAdes) (version 2) | ecosystem: Host-associated > Plants > Roots > Rhizosphere >...
GGCGCCGACATGCCGGTCGTGATCTCGCTGCTGAACGCCTTCACCGGCCTCTCCGCCGCGGCCGCCGGCTTCGCGCTGGACAACGTCGCGCTGATCGTCGCCGGCACCCTGGTCGGCTCCTCGGGAACGATCCTGACGATGGAGATGGCGACGGCGATGAACCGCTCGGTCGCCAATATCCTCTTCTCCGGCTTCGGCGGCGCGCCTTCGGGCGGCGGCGGAGGCACGGGCGAGGAAAAGCCCCACGTCTCGATCGGCGCCCAGGACGCGGCGATCAAGCTCGCCTACGCCGACACCGTGGTGATCGTCCCCGGCTACGGCCTCGCCGTCGCCCAGGCCCAGCACGCGATCAAGGAGGTCGCCGACGAGCTGGAAGCGCGCGGGGTCACGGTCAACTACGCGATCCACCCGGTCGCCGGCCGCATGCCCGGCCATATGAACGTCCTCCTCGCCGAGGCCGACGTCGCCTACGAGAACCTCAAGGAGATGGAGGAGATCAACCCGGAGATGTCGCGCACCGACGTCGCCGTGGTCGTCGGCGCCAACGACGTCACCAACCCGGCGGCGAAAAACGACCCCGACTCCCCGATCGCCGGAATGCCGATCATCGAGGTCTCCGAGGCCCAAGAGGTGATCGTGATCAAGCGCTCCCTCAGCCCCGGTTTCGCCGGCATCGACAACGACCTCTTCTACGAACCGAATACGTCGATGCTTTTCGCTGACGCCAAAGCGGCAGCCAGCGAAATCGCCGCGGAGATCGGGAATCTTTAGAAGCGTTTAGGGACCGGCCGGGTTGGCCCGGCGGGTCCCCTGCGGCGCCACCCCCGGGTTAGGGCGGGCTGGCTAGCTCGCTCGAGAAGTTGTGGTTCCTTTTGCACCCATATCGTCCGAAAGGAACCACGAAACCGGGATTGGCTGGAGTCAGCGAATCTCGTGGTTCCTTATGCACCCCTAGCGTCTGAAAGGAACCACGGGATATGGGGGGTGCCCCTACGGTCTGTCACCCGCTGGGTTGATTGCCTTCGATCGCCGGGCTTGTCAGCTCGGCAGCCAGGGCGCGAATTGCCGCGGTGCCTCGCTTAGCGAGAGCGCTGCTGACGTGGGCTGGCAGCTCGGCTACGAAGGCAGTGCTGTCGGGGAAGGTGTGGTTCTGCCAGCGGGAGGCGCTGCCTGGGTAGGGACCGGGGAGGCGGACTAGGGGGAGGCCGATTAGGTCGGCGAAGCGTCTGGCGGCGAAGGGGTGGCCTTCGGGGTTGTCGATCAGGCCGAAGGGTTGGTGGAACCAGATGGTCAGGTCTGGCTTCTCTTCTTGGATGAGGTGGTGGGCGGCCTTGGACTCGGGCTCGGAGAGGGGGCTGGGGCCGGAGTATTCGCCGCCGCCCAGCAAGCGCCAGCGGTAGGGGAAGTTGCGGTTGAGGTCGACGCCGTGGGCGTTGCCTCTCGTGTTGGCGGCGACGCCGTCGGGGTTGATCGTGGGGAGGACCAGCAGCTCGATGCGGTCGAGTGCGGGGGTGGCGATCAGCTGCCGGGCAATTCGCATTCCCGCCGTCTCGTCGCCGTGGATCGCGCCGACCACGAGCACCGTGAAGGGCGCATTCGCCGGGCCGCTCCTGAAGACGACGATCGGCCTGTGGTGGACCGAGTGGCCGATCACCCGTACCGCGTCGCCGCGCGCCGCTGCGGGAACCAGTAGGGCGATCAGCGTCAAGCCGATCAACCAGCGAAGTCGTAACCGTCCACCCACCGGGGCGGAACTCTAGGCCGAGGCGCGAACGGAGGAGCTACTCGCAGAAGTTTGGCTCGGGAACGTCTATTTCGGAGATGCGGTGGCTTTCCTGGTCGACGATGAAGGTCATCCGCGGCGTTTCGGGATTGTTGACCCAGATCAGCCCGATGTCGAACGGCGGGTTCGAGCCCGGCGGGCTGTACTCGGCTTCCGGATAGGCATGCAGGGCGAGGCCGGGGGAGGACCCGATCGTCACCCCCTTGGCGGTTCGCGCTCCACCGAGGACGCCGATCGACCGCACCCGGCTGCTGTTCGGGCCGAAGATGGCGTAACCGTTGAACTGGCGCAGCCGCGCCACTCGCTGCCCGGGCTCGAGTTCGCAACCGGGGCCCAGGTGCTTGATCAGGTGCCGGCGGCGCAGGGACCGGATGGTGTCGCCGAGGTGAACCGCTCCGACCCCGCGAGCGGTGACGATCGGCCGGCTCAGCTCTTCCCTGACGTCACCCGAATCTCGTCCCACGGCCGCCGCGGGGACGACGAGGGCGACGATTGCGATCACTGAAACGAGAGTTTGCTTCACGCGCTCAATTGTCCCACGCCAACTGCGTACTCGCTTGTATTTCCGGAAGGCTCGAAGTCGATCCAGTCTGGCGCGGCAGTTGGCATGAAGTGCACACACTTTTGATCTATCGCCGCCTAGCGTCAGCGCATGCGGTCGCAGCGTGGTCAAGGGACGGTCGAGTGGGTCGGGTTGGTGACCCTCGTCTCGCTTGCGCTCCTTGTCTTGGTTTTTGCCGGGGTGCGGGTGCCGGGAGCGCCGCTGGCGCGGGCGGTGGCCGATCGGATCCTCTGCGCGGCGGCACTGACGGACGGCTGCGGAGACGAGCCGGCGCTGATCGCCACCTACGGCGACGAGGTCGGCAGGCTGGCACGCGCCCACATGCCGATGCTCGCCTTCGAGACGGGCTCGCGGGCGCTACCGGTCGACTTTCGCCGTTGCCGGGTCAGCGAGTGCGGCGACGCGGCGGGGGAGGGCCTACTGCACCAGACCGACGCCGACCTCCCCGTCACCGCCTTCGTCCACACGGTCGACTGCCGCGAGGGGAAGGCCGAGCGAACCGAAGCCGGCGGGGCCGACTGCTCCGGCAAGCGGGCCGGCAATCTCTATCTGCAGTACTGGCTCTACTACGCCGACTCGGCGACGCTTCGCGGCATGCCCGTCGCCGGGCCGAAGGGCTACCACTTCGACGATTGGGAGAGCGTGCAGTTTCGCGTCGCGCCAGACGGGACGGTGGACCAGCGAGCCTCCTCCCACCACGGCTACAACTACCTCCTCAGCGACAACAACTGGACCTCCGACGCGGGACTTGTCCCGCACGACGGCTGGGGGCCGGAGACCCACCTGCTGCTCGTCTCCGGCGGCAGTCATGCCGGCAACGCGATCGGCTTCGCCCACACCAACCGCTACACCCCCGGCCGCCGTGTCCACCTGGTCCCGCTCGAGCCGATCGCCGCCGCCAGCGCCTCTGAATTCGCCATCTCGCCGCCCTGGCTGAAGCACGTCTGGACCGATCCCGAGGCCGAGGGAACCAGCTGATTCACAGGCCGGTACCCAGTTGTCGCTAGGGTCTTCCTATCCCGGCCGAAGTGTCCTCAGTGTCGAAGGCGGCGATCGCGGAAGCTCTTTCCGAGGCCCGAGCACGGACGCTGGCCCTGGTCGAGCCGCTCGACGATGAGCAGCTGAACAGGGTCTACTCGCCGATCCTCAGCCCCCTGGCTTGGGACCTCGGCCACATCGCCAACTTCGAGGAGCTGTGGCTGGTGCGGACGATCGGTGGCCGTGAGCCGCTGCACGGCGACCTCGGCCGCTTCTACGACGCGATCGAGAACCCGCGCAAGATCCGCGGCGAGCTGCCGATCCTGCGCGACGCCGAGCTACGCGCCTACATGGCGGACGTCCGCGAGCGCAGCCTCGACGTACTGGAGGGCGTGGAGATCAGTGCCGAGGTCGAAGATCCCCTGCTGCGCGACGGGTTCGTTTACGAGATGCTGCTCGCCCACGAGCTGCAGCACAACGAGACGATGCTGCAGCTGCTGCAGCTGGTCGAGGGCTACGAGCTGCCGCCGGAGATCGAGGCCGAACGCAGTTCCGGCTCGGATGGGGAAGAGATGGTCGCGATCGAGGCCGGCGAGTATGAGATCGGCGCCTCCAACCGCGGCTTCGCCTACGACAACGAGCGGCCGCTACACACCGTCGCCCTCGCGGCCTTCGAGGTCGATCGAACCCCCGTCACGAACGGGGCGTATATCGCCTACATGAAGGAGGCCGGAGCCGAGCCGCCGCTCTACTGGCGACGCGAGGGGGATGGGTGGATCGACACCGCGCGCGGCCGCCGCGATCCGATCGACCCCACCCAGCCCGTAGTCCACGTCTCTTGGGAGCAGGCCGACGGCTTCGCCCGCTGGGCCGGCAAGCGGCTGCCGAGCGAGTTCGAGTGGGAGGCTGCCCGCCCACATCTCAACGGGGTCGGCCACGGCTGGGAATGGACCTCATCGGACTTCCTCGCCTATCCGGGCTTCGCGGCCTTTCCCTACCGCGAGTACTCCGAACCCTTCTTCGGCGACGAGTACAAGGTGCTGCGCGGCAGTGCCTGGGCCACCCACCCCCGCGTCGCCCGTCCGACCTTCCGCAACTGGGACCTGCCGCGGCGCCGGCAGATCTTCTCCGGCATCCGCTGCGCGAGGGACGCATGAGCATCGCGATCGACGTCCACCTCGACGCCGACGCCGCCGCGCGGATGGCGCGCGACGTCCGCTCCGGCCTCTGCGCCTACCCGAAGGAGGTCGCCCCGAAATACTTCTACGACGAGCGCGGATCGCTGCTGTTCGAGCAGATCACCGAGCTCGAGGAGTACTACCCGACCCGGGCCGAGCGGGAGATCCTCACGACCCGCTCGACCGAGATCCACCTCGCCGCCGGCTGCCCCGAGACCCTGGTCGAGCTGGGCTCCGGCTCGGCGGCGAAGACGCGCCACCTGCTGAGCGCGATGCGCGACTGCGGCAGCCTCGACACCTACGTCCCGGTCGACATCTCCGAGGAGATCACCCAGCGCACCGCGGCCGAGCTGGTCGAGGAGTACCCGGGCCTGAACGTGCACGGACTCGTCTGCGACTTCGAGCAGCACCTGGAGCGCGTCCCGCACGGGTCCGGGACGCGGATGATCGCCTTCCTCGGCGGAACGATCGGCAACCTCTACCCGCGCCAGCGCCACGCCTTCCTCGAGCGGATCCGGGCCCTGCTGGGGCCGGGCGACCACCTCCTCCTGGGGACCGATCTGATCAAGGACCGCGCTCGCCTCGAGGCCGCCTACGACGACGCCGCCGGGGTGACCGCCGAGTTCAACAAGAACGTGCTGGCGGTCCTCAACAACCAGCTCGGCGCCGACTTCGACCTCGACGCCTTCGAGCACGTTGCCCGCTACGACGAGGAGGCGGAGCGGATGGACATCCGCCTGCGCTCGCTGGCCGACCAGGACGTGCGGCTCGACGACCTCGACCTCGAGATCCACTTCGGCGAGGACGAGGAGATGCGAACCGAGATCTCGACCAAGTTCACCCGCGAGCGGATCGCCGCCGCCTACGACGGCGCCGGGCTGGAGCTGCGCGGCTGGTTCACCGACGCGGCGGGCGACTACGCCCTCAGCCTCGCGGCACCTGCTGGGTGACGCAGTGGATGTTGCCGCCGCCGAGGAGGATCTCCCGGGCCGGCACGCCGACCACCTCGCGTTCGGGGAAGACGCGGCGCAGGATCGCCGCGGCCTCCTCGTCGTGGCGCGGGTCGAGCAGCGGGTAGACGATCCGCGAGTTGCCGAGGTAGAAGTTGACGTAGGAGGCGGCGAGGCGATCGCCGGCGCGGCGCGGCTGGGTGCCCTCGCCGGCGTCTACTCCTTCGGCCTCCTCGGCTGAGGTCTCCAGTGGACCGGGGGAGGGGAGGAGCACGACCTCGAAGGGGCGCCCCCGGGCGTCGGCCGCCGCTTCCAGCCGCTCGCGCGCGTCGCGGGAGATCGCGTGCTGGGGATCGTCCTCGTCGTCGGTCCAGGTCAGCAGGACCGTTCCCGGGCGGGCGAAGCAGGCGAGGTTGTCGACGTGGCCGTCGGTCTCATCCGCGAAGACGCCGGCCCCGAGCCAGACCACCTTCTCGGCGCCGAGGTGCTCGAGCAGGACCCGCTCGATCTGCTCGCGCGAAAGCTCGGGGTTGCGGTTCGGGTTGAGCAGGCACTCTTCGGTCGTCAGCACGGTCCCCTCGCCGTCGACGTGGATCGCGCCGCCCTCGAGCACGATCGGCGCCTGGTAGCGGTCGTCGCCCTCGATCTCGAGCACCTTGGCGGCGACCCGGTCGTCGCGGTCCCAGGGGAAGTAGAGGCCGCCCTCGGTCCCGCCCCAGGCGTTGAAGCGCCAGTCGACCCCGCGGCGGTTGCCGCTGCCGTCGAGGAGGAAGGTCGGGCCGGTGTCGCGCAGCCAGGCGTCGTCGGTCGAGACCTCGACCACCCGGACCTCGGGCGGCAGCGCCGCCCGGCAGTTCTCGAACTGCGCGTCGGAGACGGCCATCGTCACCGGCTCCGATGCCGCGATCGCGGTGGCCACCGCGGCGAAGGCCTCCTGTGCCGGCTTCGCCCCCAGGCGCCAGTTGTCGGTCCGCTCCGGCCATGCCATCCAGCAGCCGTCGTGGGGCTCGAACTCGGCCGGCATCCGGAACCCGTCCGCCGCCGGCGTTGATTTGTGCGTCGCGCTCACCGCCCTCTATCTTGAACCAGTGGACGAGATCCGCCTGATCCATGCCGAGCGGCCGCCCGACTCGCCGGCCCGGACGCGGCCGCCGGGTCGGCCGCCGTTCCGGATCGCCGCCGTCCAGCACCGCTGGCACCCCGACGCCGCCGAGCACGAGGCGGCGCTCGCCGAGGGGATTCGCCTCGCCGCGGCCGAGGGAGCGCGACTGGTCTGCCTGCAGGAGCTGACCCTGAGCCGCTACTTCGCGGTCGACCCCGCCGGCCCCGAGGCCGCCGGCGCCGAGCCGGAGGAGCTGCCCGGCGGCCGGACTTTCGAGTTCGCGACGCGGATGGCCGCCGCCCACGGCGTCCACGTCCACGCCTCGCTCTACGAGCGGGCCGAGGAGGGCGACGGCCTCGGCTTCAATACCGCGATCGTCGTCTCGCCGCAGGGCGAGCTCGTCGCTCGCACCCGCAAGCTCCACATCCCGGTCACCGCCGGCTACCACGAGGACCGCTACTTCCGTCCCGGCCCGAACGGCGCCGAGGCCTTTCCCCTGGTCGGGCTCGGCGAGGTCAAGCTCGGCCTGCCGACCTGCTGGGACCAATGGTTCCCGGAGGTCGCCCGCGCCTACAGCCTCGAGGGCGCCGACGTCCTCGTCTACCCGACCGCGATCGGCTCCGAGCCCGACCATCCCGAGTTCGACACCCAGCCGCTCTGGCAGCAGGTGATCGTCGCCAACGGGATCGCCAACGGCACCTTCATGGTCGCCGTCAACCGGATCGGCACCGAGCAGCCCCTCACCTTCTACGGCTCCTCATTTATCAGCGACCCATACGGCCGAATCCTCGCCCAGGCGCCTAGGGACGAACCGGCGGTGTTAGTGGCTGACCTGGACTTGGATCAGCGGAGGGACTGGCTGGAGCTCTTTCCGTTCCTCAAAACCCGTAGGCCTGATGCCTACGACTCGTTGATCGAGGAGTCGAGGGACGATTAGCTCGTTGGGGGAGGGAGTCGGCACCCCTCCTCCGGAATTGACCTCCCCTTCGCTTCGCTCCGGGGAGAACTTGGAGCGCGCTTCGCGCGCAAACACCAGATTGCATGTCGCCGAACATTCCTGCGGAGGGGTGCCGACTCCCTCCTCGACAGCTTTCAGCAGACGCCGAACCTCGAAACCGCGTGAGCCCGTCTTAAGGAAGGGCTGGTGCGGTTTCGGCAGGCAGTTGCTCAGATGGTCGGTGCCAGAGAGTCGATCGCCTCGGCGAGTTTGTCCGGGGTGACGATCGGGGTGAGGATCGGGAGGGTGATGCCTCCCGCGACGAAGGCGTCGAGGCGCTCTTTCATCTGCTCGAGCGTGCCGAAGATGAACATGTCCTCGATCAGCTCCCATGGTGCCGCCGCGGCGGCGGCCTGGCGGTCGCCGGATTCCCAGGCGGTGACCATCGGCTCGATCTGCTCGCCGTAGCCGAGCCAGCGGTAGAAGTTGGCGTAGACCGGGACGGTGATGTAGGAGGAGAACATGAAGCGGGCGAGGGGCTCGACCTGCTCGCGCTCGCCCGGGATGCAGAAGAAGCGGCAGAGCAGCTCGAAGCCCTCCGGGGCGTTGTCCAGTTGCGCCGTCACCTTCGGCAGGCCCGCCAGCGGCAGGAAGTTGGTGAAGGCGCCGTCGGCGCGCTCGACCGCGAGCTCGAGCATCTTGCCGCGCAGCGCCGCCAGGACGATCGGCACCCGGTGCGCCGGCTTCTGTTCGAGCTTGAACCCGGTTGCCGTCCGCTCGCCCGCCAGCGCCGGCTCGAGGAAGTCGAGCGTCTCTCGCACCCTGCTGAGCGGCTTCTCGAAGGGGATCCCGTTCCAGCCTTCGACGATCCGGTCCGAGGAGGAGCCGAGGCCGAGGACGAAGCGGCCCTCCGAGGCGTCGGCGAGCGCCGCCGCCTGCTGGGCAAGCAGCGCCGGCCCGCGCTGGAAGACCCCCACGATCCCGGTGCCCAGCCGCGCCCGCTCGGTCCAGGCCGCGCCCAGCGCCAGCGGCGTAAACCCGTCCGGCCCGGCGGTCTCTCCGGTCCAGAGATCGGTGTAGCCGGCGGCCTCGGCGCGCTTGACCAGCTCCTCGTGATTGGCGAGCGTCAGGCCGGGCAGCGGCAGCGTCAGGCCCCAGCGGTCCATGCGCTGACCCTAATCGTTTCAATAGGGTTGCGAAAGATGGAGGCCACCCCAGCCACCAAGCCCGACCGCAACCTCGCGCTCGAGCTCGTCCGCGTCACCGAGGCCGCCGCCCTGGCTGCCGCCCGCTGGGTCGGCCGCGGCGACAAGATCGCCGCCGACGGTGCCGCGGTCGACGCGATGCGTTTCGTCCTCGACTCGGTCGCGATGGACGGGGTCGTCGTCATCGGCGAGGGCGAGAAGGACGAAGCACCGATGCTCTTCAACGGCGAGCAGATCGGCGACGGCAGCCCACCGGTCGTCGACATCGCCGTCGACCCGCTGGAGGGGACGACCCTCTGCGCCAAGGGGATGCCCAGCGCTCTCGCGGTGATCGCGCTTGCCGAGCGCGGCTCGATGTTCGACCCCGGCCCCTGCGTCTACATGGAAAAGATGGCCGGCGGCGAGGAGATCGCCGACCTGCTCGACCTCGACCGGCCGCTGCCCGAGACCCTGAAGCTGATCGCCGAGCGCAAGGGCGGCAGCATCGGCGATGTCAGCGTCGTCGTGCTCGACCGCCCGCGCCACGAGGAGACGATCCGCGAGATCCGCGAGGCCGGCGCCCGCATCCGCCTGATCAGCGACGGCGATGTCTCGGCGGCCCTGCTGGCGGTCAGCGAACGCTCGCCGGTCGATCTGCTGTGGGGGATCGGCGGCACCCCGGAGGGAGTGCTCTCGGCGGCGGCGCTGAAGTCGATGGGCGGCCAGTTGATCGGTCGACTCTGGCCGCGCAACGACGAGGAGCGCTCGGAAGCGGTCGACGCCGGCTACGACCTCGACCGCGTCCTCACCGCCAACGACCTCTGCTCCGGCGACGACGTCTTCTTCTCCGCCACCGGCGTCACCGACGGCGACGTCCTCCAGGGCGTCCGCTACCGCGGCCCCGGCGCCACCACCGAGTCGCTGGTGATGCGCTCCCGCTCCGGGACCGTCCGCCGCGTCCACGCCCGCCACGACCGTTCGAAGCTGCGTGCGGTCACCGGCGAGCGGTACGGCTGATTATCGGCTCTCCGGGTAGGAGAGCGCTGTGATCGCCGTTGCCGGCTCGACCGGCTATGTCGGAGGCAAACTCTGCGTGCGGCTTTGCGAGGAAGGGCAGAAGGTCCGCGCCCTGGCGCGCGACCCCGACCGCGCCCAGGACCTGAAGGACGCCGGCTGCGAGGTCCGCCAGGCCGACGTGCTCGAGCCGGACACCTTGGGCCCGGCCCTGGAGGGGGTCGACGTCGCCTACTACCTGGTCCACTCGATGGGCCGGGGGGCGGACGGAGACTTCGCCGAGCGCGACCACGAAGGAGCGGAGAACTTCGCCCGTGCCGCCGCCGCGGCCGGGGTCAAGCGGATCGTCTACCTCGGCGGGCTGGGGG
>Ga0207683_10006443_pt1 | contig 10053 bp, 8 predicted proteins | sample KBSM73metaG_FD_184333 | JGI IMG/M metagenome (GOLD analysis project Ga0207683, IMG submission 184333) | Miscanthus rhizosphere microbial communities from Kellogg Biological Station, Michigan, USA - KBS M7-3 metaG (SPAdes) (version 2) | ecosystem: Host-associated > Plants > Roots > Rhizosphere >...
CTCACGCCGAACTGGCAAAGCCGGCTGCCCGGACACGGCTACGAGGGCAACGATCCGGACGGCTTCCGGACGATGGCCGAGACGGTCGCGTTCATCGAGCGCTACGCGACGCTGCTGTCGCCGCCGCTGCGGACGCACTGTCCGGTCGTTTCCGTCCGGCGCGTCGCCGAGGGCTACGAGGTCGTCACGGAGCAGTCCACCTGGCAGTGCAAGGCCGTCGTCGTCGCCACCGGTGCGTTCAACATCGCGCAGGTGCCGAAGCTGTCGGAAGACATCCCGCCCGGCATCGCGCAGCTGACCACCGCCCAGTACCGCAACCCGCAGGGCCTCGCGCCCGGCGGCGTGATGGTCGTCGGTGCGGCCGCTTCCGGCGCGCAGATCGCCGACGAGATCCACCGCTCGGGGCGCCCGGTGACGCTGGCGGTCGGCGAGCATGTGCGCGCGCCCCGGATGTACCGCGGGCGCGATATCCAGTGGTGGATGGATGCCACCGGCTTGAACGACGAGCGCTACGACCAGGTCGAGAACCTGAGGCGCGCTCGCGCCCTGTCGTCGTTCCAGCTCGCGGGCTACGCCGACCGGCGCGACATCGACCTGAACGCGCTCACCTCCCTCGGGGTCGCGCTGGTCGGCCGGCTGGCCGTCGTCCGGGACGGCAAGGCACAGTTTTCCGGCTCGCTGCGCAATCTGTGCGAGCTCGCCGATCTCAAGCAGAACCGGCTGCTGAACACGATCGACGAATGGGCCGCGGAGCACGGCGTGAGCGACACGGTCGACCCGCCGCATCGCCCGGAGCCGACGCGCGTCGAGGCATCGCCGCCACTCGGGCTCGATTTCGGTCGCGCCGGGATCAGGACGATCGTCTGGGCGACCGGGTTTCGCCCCGACTACTCCTGGCTGGACATCCCGGTCCTCGACCCGAAAGGCAACATCCGCCACGACGGCGGCGTCGTCACCGAAGCGCCGGGGCTGTACGTGATGGGCCTGCCGTTCCTGCGGCGCCGCAAGTCGACCCTGATGGACGGGGTCGGCGACGATGCGCGCGACCTGAGCGCCCACCTCGCTTCCCATCTCGGCGCGGGGTGAAGGCAACAGCGCTCAGAACTTGTGGCGAACGCCGATGGTGAAGAAGCGGCCGACGGCGCCCGAGTGTCGAGCGGGTTGTAGCCGATCGCGCCGTAGGTCAGCGGATCGAAGGGCGGCACGCGATCGAACACGGTCGACATCTCGGTGCCGACGCGCTGCCGAAAGCGAGGCTGGTACCCAGGGCCCAGACGCGCACCGAGGTCCTGCGCCGATTCCTGACGGGCTGCTCGCTCCCGGCGAAGGCCGTGCTTGTCACGGCACCACGTTCGTCGCCGGCTCATCGGAATCGAGCGGCAACTCGATCCTCGATTCACTGCCTGATCCGGCGTTCGAGGCACGGCACTCGAAGCGCGCTTCTTCGCCGTACAACGCCCGCAGCCGCTCGTCGATCTGCTGGAGCCGGGACTCGCCGGCGATGCCGCGGCTGAAGACGCCGTTGCTGGTCGCGAGGTCGACCGAGAGTCGTCCGGCGTCCGCTTGCACGCGCAGCCGCAGCCGCATCGATGCCGCACCGACGCCGGCGACCGCGCACTGCACGAGAGGCAGCAGCACCAGCGCCGGGAGTCGCGCGCCGCTCACGGATTCCGCGGCGTCCAGATCGACGCTCCATTGCGTCGCTCCCCGTCCGACGATGTCCAGCCACGCACGCACCAGGCGCAGCTCCTGGGCGAGCGTCGACGTCGACTCCCGAAGGTGGGGAAGCGCGGCGCGCAGATAGAGGATGAGGTCTTCCATCATGGCGCTGCCGACCGCGGCATCGGCCCGATATGCCTCGCGAATGCGTTCGAGCGTGTCGAACAGGAACATCGGCTCGACGCGCGCCTGCAAGGCCTGCAGCTGCGATTCCAGGGTCTTGCGCTGGGCCAGCGCGCGTGCCCGCTCGGCTTCCTGCTGGCGCTGCCGGGCGGCAAGCGCGGTGCGACGGCTGACGAGGACGAAGGTCGCGAGCCCGCCGACAAGGGCGCACACGATGGCGATGCCGAGCTGATGCGCGATCCGGTGCGCGTCGTTCAGGTTCGGCCCGGCGACGCCGCCGGATCGGGGCCCGGCGAACGTCATGCCGACGGCCGAGCGGAGATGCCAGCCCGCGACAGCGCCGATGAGCGCAGCGAGGACGATCGCGACCGTGTAGGTGAAAGTGCTCGGCGCACCGCGTTCGATGAGCTCGTCGGCCGCGACGACGGCGATGAAGATCGAGACGGCGGTGACCGACGTCTCGACCAGCCTCGCCAGTTGAGTCTGATACGCGGCACTCCACGCCGGGCCGACCAGGCCCATGCCGCCGACGATCACGAGCACCGCCACGACGAGCAATCCCGTGCCCAGCGATCGCGTGTTCCAGCGGCGCGGACGGAAAGCGGCGCGGGGCGGGTCGCCGAACGTTCCAAGAGGCGTCGCGGAACGCAAAGGCGCTGCGCTCATGGCGCCACCGCGGCGGGCATCCGGATCATCGCCAGCAGGCCGTGCGGCTCCCGCGCCGCCAGCATCAACTGGCCTGCATCACCGAACATGGCCGCGAGGCGGATCCGGATGTTCGCCAGCCCGGTTCCGCCGCCGGAGGTGTCGTCGCCGAAGCCACGGCCCGTGTCGGCGACCTCGAGCTCCAGGACTTCGTCGTGGACGCGAGCGCCGACGTCGATGCGGCCGCCGTCGCGCTCCGGTGCCAGGCCGTGCTTGATCGCGTTCTCGACCAGGGTCAGCAGCATCATCGGCGGCACCTCGACCTGTCGCAGTGACGACGGGATGTCGATCCGGAATGCCAATCGCCGCCCCATGCGAACCTTCTGGAGGTCGAGGTAGGCCTCGATCAGGGTCGCCTCGCGTCCGAGCGTCACCCGTTCGCCGCGCATCGACGGCAGCGCGACCTCGAGGTAGCGCATCATCCGTTCGAGCATCGCATCACCGGCGACGGGATCCACCTCGTACAGGCGGCGCACGTTGGCCAGCGTGTTGAAGAGGAAGTGCGGCTCGATCTGCGCTTCGAGCGTTTTCAGGCGCGACTGCAGCGTCTCCTGCTCCAGCCTCGAGCGGTCGGCCTCGGCAGCGCGCATGGCGTCGAGGCTCAGGATCTCGCGTCGGTGGAACTCGCCGACCGTGACGATGAACGCCGCCGGAAGCGCATTCGCCACCGAACCCGGCATCAGGTTCCACAGCGCGAGGTCGAGCGGGGCGCCGGACCAGACCATCGCAAGCGTCTGGATCGTCAACGCGACGACCGTGCCCAGCCCGATCGCAAGGACGAGCGCGACGACGCGACGCGGACCTCCGGCGGGCCCCAGCCTGCGCACGGGCTGGATCACCACGAACATCACCAAAGCGAAGATCGCCGTGAACACGAAGTCCGTGCAGATGTGCTCGAAGTTCGTTGCGAAGTCGAACGCCGGACGCTGGGGGCTGATGGCGAACCTGACCGTCTGCCCGAGGATGAAGAGGGATAGCGCGACAGCCGCGACGAACCCCAGCGGTCGAAGCTCGGCTGCAACGGTTCGACGGATCGAACGCGACCATCCCCGCAGTCGTGCGCCGAGGCCGCTCATGGTCCGGTTCGGATATCGGGCGTGTCCTGCTTCGCGACGCGCTACATCTGTCGGAAGCGGTACGCGAAGGGCTCGCTGACCGGCAACGCTTCCGGGCGCGCCTTGAGCCGGAGCTCGTACTGGCCGTTGAGCTTGCGGTGCGCCAGCGCGATGGCGTTGACGTTGACCACCAGCCCGCGGTGGGCGGGCCAGAACACCTCGGGATCGAGCTCGTCGATGAGCTCCTTGATCGTCTTGCGGATGACGGCTTCCGACTGGGCCGTGACGACCAGGGTGTACTTGCTGTCGGCCTTGAAATAGCAGATCTCGTCGGTGGTGATGAGCTTCACGTTCTGACCCTGCGACGCGTTGATCCAGCGCAGGTACGACCGCTTCGGCGCCTGGTCGTGCAAGGCGTGCAGGATCTGGCTGAGGTCGGCCGGCGCGGCGTCGAGGCGCGCGCGCACGCGCGTGATGGCGGTTGCGAGCCGTGCTGCACTGAACGGCTTCATCACATAGTCGACGGCGCCCTGCTCGAACGCCGTGACCGCGTGCTCGTCGTACGCGGTCACGAACACGATGTGGCAGCGACCGCTGGCGGCCTTCGCCACCTCGAGGCCCGACAGCCCCGGCATCTGGATGTCGAGGAACATCACCTGCGGCTCGCAGCGCTGCATCGCGTCGAGCGCCTCGATGCCGTCCTCGGCCTCGGCGACGATGCGCAAGCCCGGCCAGAGCCGCGTCAGGTTGTCCTTGAGCTCGCCGCGCAGGACGAGTTCGTCCTCGGCGATGACGGCGTCGGTCATGGGCTCCCTCCCGGCGATCGCCGCCGGGCCTCGCTGTTGTTCGTGCCGGCAGCGATCCCCATCGCTCGTGACGCCGGTTGGCTCGGATCATCGCGTCGGCCGCTCGCCGCTGTCAATCGAAGCTCGCCAACCGGCCCGCGCCGTGCCGCCGCCGGGTTGGCCGGACGGCGTTCCATTCACTTGAATCGGCTCGCCGCGTCGGACACACAAACCGTCGCGAGCACCGTCCCGGCAAGATCGCGAACTTCGTTGCGTGTGTTGCCCGTGTAGCTGTCGCCGTCGGCGGACAGGGTGCGCGTCGACGTGACCACGTTCGTCCCGGCGGGCGATCCGTCGCTGTTGAAGCGGTAGAAGCGGAACTTGACGGCATAGCTGCCGTCGGCGTTCTTGCTCCAGTTTCCGATCCCGCCGGAGCGAGCTGACGGTGCACCGCCGCTGGTATCGGTCAGCGTGCCGCCCCGGTGCATCGCTTGCGCCCCCTTGAACGTCGCGATGACGGCATTCGTCGCGCAGTCGCGCTGCGTGACGACCGCCTCCCAAATGCCCTCCATGGGATCCGGGGCGGTCTGTGCGACGGCATCGCCACCGCCGCCGCAGGCCTGGACGAAGAGCATCGTGGCGACGGCAGGGAGAAGACTGGCCGCGGCGATCTTGAGTTGGATTCGGTTCATTTCCGGTGCCCACAACGTTGAAGAAGGGCAGACCGTAAGGCGGCCGAAGAAGATCGCGACCTGGCTTGCGACGAATTGGCGAAATGCGACGACGAGTCCGGGCAAACGCCGACGAGCCAGGGACGAGCGAGCCCGTTCCGGTCAATCCGCCGATGTCAGCGGCCGGGCGACGTCCTCGAGCGAGCGCCGTTCGGCGGCCACGCCGAGTCGAAGCGTGACCACCGCGGCGATCAGCATCAGCGCCGCGCCGAAGGCGTAGCCCCCTGCGATCGCCGCCCGCTCGCCGGTGCCGATCAGGACGCCGAAAAGCCACGGCCCGACGATGCCGCCGAGCGCCGTCCCGAGGGCGTAGAAGATCGCGATGGCGAGCGCGCGCATCTCGAGCGGGAAGGTTTCGCCGACGGTGAGGTAGGCCGAGCTCGCCGCGGCCGACGCGAAGAAGAACACGACCGACCAGGCGAGGGTCAGGCCGGTGGCCCCGAGCAGGCCTTCGACGAAGAGGGCCGCGGTCAGCGCGAGCAGGACCCCCGACGCCGCATAGGTGATGGCGATCATCGGCTTGCGGCCGACCGTGTCGAAGAGCGGGCCGAGCAGGAGCGGACCGAGGAAGTTGCCGGCGGCGAACGGCAGGATGTAGAGCCCGATCGCCTCGGCAGGCACGGCGAAGAAGCGGCCGAGGACGAGCGCATAGGTGAAGAAGATGGCGTTGTAGAAGAACGCCTGCGACGCCATCAGGACGAGCGCATATACCGAGCGCCGCGGGTAGGTGCGAAACAGCGTGCGTGCGACGTCGAGCAGGCCGATCCGGCGGTGCACGAGCGCGATTCGCGCCGCGCCGGGCGCGTTCGTCGCGCCGCACGACTGCTCGATGGCGGTCGTGACGCGCTCGGCTTCGTCGATCCGGCCATGCGTCATCAGCCAGCGCGGGCTCTCGGGGAGGAAGCGGCGCAGCCACAGGATGGCGAGCCCGAGCGCCGCGCCGATGCCGAACGCGAGGCGCCAGCCCAGGTCGGGAGCGAACCGCCCGGGCTCGAGGAGGACGACGCTGCCGCCGGCGCCCAATGCGGCGCCGATCCAGAAGCTGCCGTTGACGACGAGGTCGGTGCGCCCGCGATAGCGCGCCGGAATGAGCTCCTGGATCGCGGAATTGATCGCCGCGTACTCGCCACCGATGCCGGCGCCGGTGAGCATCCGGAACAGCGCGAAGGTCCAGAAGTCGGTCGAGAACGCGGTCGCGGCGGTCGCGAGGAGATAGACGCCGAGGGTGACGTTGAAGAGCCGGCGTCGCCCGTAGCGGTCGGCGAGCCAGCCGAACAGCATCGCGCCGGTGACGGCGCCTGCGACGTAGAGGCTCGCCGAGAGCCCGATCTCGGCGTCGGTGAGTGCGAGCGTCGGGCTCGCCTTGAGCGCACCCGAGACCGAGCCGGCGAGCGTGACCTCGAGCCCGTCGAGGATCCAGGTGATGCCGAGCGCAACGACGACCAGCGTGTGGAACCGGCCCCAGCGCAATCGGTCGAGCCGCGCCGGGATGTCGGTCTCGATGAGCGTCGTGCCGGCGTTGCCAGGGCCGGCCGGGACGACGAGGGCGGCATTCGCGTCGGCCATCGCGCCTCAGGATACGCCGCGCCTCGCGGAGCGACGCCGCTGCGGGCAAGGGCTCGGCCGATCGGGCGCACTCCGGATCTCTAGCTCGAAGCTCCCGGAGTCGCTCCTTCGATGTCGTATCCCTTCTCGATCCAGGCATCGATGCCGCCGCCCAGCGGGCGAACTCGCTTGAAGCCCACGCGCATGAGCTTCTTGGCGACCACGGCGGCACTCGCCTCGTTGGGACAGTCGCAGTAGACGATCACGTCCTGGCCGATGCGCTCGTTCAGCCCGCCGGCGCGCAGGCTCTCGTCGAACGCGTGGCTGTCGATCCAGATGGCGCCGGGGATGCGGCCGCCCTTCTGGCTCGACCGGGAGCGGACGTCCACGACCAGCGGCGGATCGCCGCGGGCGAGCAGATCGTTCAGCTCGTCGACGCCCACGCGCGACATGCGCAGGGTGCGGATCAGCTGGTAGCGCTGCAGGGCCTTGACGGCGATGAACAGCGCCAGCGCGACGATCAGCACGATCAGTCCCCAGCGGCCCGCCGCGGAGAAGACCGCGAGGATGTCGTTGACCGCGTCGCGGAACACCCAACCCAGCGCCACGGCGAGCCCGCTCCAGAGCAGGGCGCCGAGGGTGTCGAACAGCGTGAAGCTCCAGAGCCGCGTTCGCACCATCCCGGCCATGCTGGTCGCGACCGCGGCAAATCCCGGGACGAACTTGGCGAAGACGAGCGACGGCGCGCCCCATCGCTCGTAGATGCTCTCGGTCTGGCGCACGCAGCTGTCGGGCGACAGCGAGAGCCGGCACATCAGGCGCAGCACGCGACGGCCGTACCGGCCGCCGGCGAAGTACCAGGCGAAGTCGGCGATCAGGCTGGCGATCGTCGCGACCGCGATCACCTGCGGGACGCTGATCCCGCCGCGCGCCGTCATGGCACCGACCACGATGAGCGTCGGGTACGCCGGCACCGGCAACCCGGCCTGCAGTGCCAGGACGTTGGCGAACACGAGCCAGAGGCCGTACTGCTCGATCAATGTAAGCAGGACTTGCATCCGACGATTGTGGAACGGCGAGCGGATGGACGATGCGGTCCGATTCCGCCGAGGGCAGCACCGGCTGGCCGCGTCGCCATCCGGTGCCATCGGCTTGACGTGCGTCAACGCGATGGCGACCGTGCCGCCTATCATCCGTAGATGCATAGCGAATGCATCTTCGCCGGCTCCTACCCCCTCACGCCATGAAGCTGACGAGCTTCACCGACTACAGCCTGCGGGTGCTGATCTACCTCGCCGCGGATCCGGGTCGCCGCGCGACGATCGCCGAAGTGGCGAGCGCCTTCGACATTTCCGAGAACCACCTGACCAAGGTCGTTCACTTCCTCGGCCAGGAGGGCTGGCTCGTCAACATGCGCGGCAAGGGTGGCGGCATGAACCTGGCGCAAGCGCCGGAAACGATCGTCATCGGCCGGGTCGTGCGCGCGACGGAGGGCGCGCCGCAACCCGCCGAATGCTTCGGGAGCCATCCCGATCGCTGCCGCATCCATCGCGCGTGCCGGCTGAAGGGCGTGCTCAAGGAGGCCGCCGATGCCTTCTACGTCGTTCTCGACCGGTACACCCTGGCCGACCTCGTGCACAACCGCCACGCGCTCGCCCGCATCCTGCTCGTCGCCTGATGGCCGTCATCCGCATCGAGGAATCGGCGCGGCCGCTGCCGCCGTCCCGCGGCATCGCCCTGTGGCAGCTGGGCTTTCGTCCGTTCTATCTGCTCGCCAGCGTGTTCTCGGCGCTGTCGATCGGGCTGTGGGCGGCGCAGTTCTCGGGGTGGCTCGGCCATCCCTATCTGCAAGGGCCGCTCTGGCATGCGCACGAGATGCTGTTCGGCTTCGTGCTCGCCGTCGTCGTCGGCTTTCTCTTCACCGCCGGTCGCAACTGGTCGAATCGGCCGACCCCGAGCGGGCTCGCGCTCGCGGCCCTGGCGGCGCTGTGGCTCGCCGCCCGCCTGCTGGTGCTGACGCCCTGGGTCTGGGCGTCGGCGATCGCGAGCGCGGCGTTCCCGATCACCGCAGCGATCGGGCTGGCGATTCCGCTGGTCGGTGCCGGCAACCGACGCAACTACTTCTTCGTCGTCCTGCTCGTGCTGCTTGGCTGCGCCGATCTTGCACTGCATCTGTCGGTGCTCGAGGTGTGGACGCTGCCGCCGCAACTCGGACTGCGGATCGGGCTCGACATCGTCCTGTTCATCCTCGCCGTGATGGCCGGCCGAGTCGTGCCGATGTTCACCAACAACGGCGTCCCCGGCGCCGGCGCCGGCCGGAACGAGGGGGTCGAGAAGGCGGCGCTGGGGTCGCTGATCGTCCTGGCCGGGCTCGACGCCGCCGGCATCGACGGTGGCGGCGTCGCTGCGGTCGCGGCGTTCGCCGCGCTCGCGCATGTCATCCGCTGGCTGCTCTGGCGTCCCTGGAAGACCGCGCCCGCGCCGTTGGTCTGGTCGCTGCATGTGGCCTACGCATGGATCCCGATCCACCTGCTGCTTCGCGTCGGCGTCGAGTTCGGCGCCGTCGCTCCTTCGCTGGCGAGCCATGCGCTCACGGTCGGCGCTGCGGCGGGCCTGATCATCGCGATGATGGTCCGCACAACGCGCGGCCATACCGGCATGGCGCTGCGCGCCGATCGCTTCGACGTCGCCTGCTTCGGGCTCGTCATCGGCGCGGCGCTGGTCCGCGTCGGCGCGCCGCTGTTCGCGCCGTCGCTCGCGCTGCCGGCGATCGTGACGGCAGCGGCGCTGTGGTCGGGCGGCTTCGCGTTGTTCGCCGTGCGCTATGCGCCGATCCTGATCCGGCCGCGCCGCGACGGCAAGCCCGGCTGACGCGAGGACTGCGCAAGGGGCAGTAGCACCGAATGTCTCGGGCGCGGCGAAAAGTGCGCCCCCGGGTTTCGTCGCCCAGGCGCTTGATGCACATCAAGGTCTGCAGGCGGGCGCTTCCTACGATAGGTGCATTCCAAATGTACCTTCACTCGACTGCAAGGAACGCATCGTGACGTCTCGCACCTCTTTCTCGACAAGCGCCGCTTTCGTCCTCCTCGCGGCACTCGTGTGCCTCGGCACTGCCGGTGCGGCGCCGCCGGTCCCGGCCCGCGACGCCGGCGATCTCGGCCCGCCGCAGGGCGCGCCGATCCGCGCCGTGCTGACGAGCCCGCCGAACGTGCCGCCCCCGATCACGCGCAAGACGCCGGCCAAGGTGATCGTCGAGCTCGAGGTGGTCGAGAAGGACATGGCGATCTCCGAAGGCGTCTCGTACACCTTCTGGACCTTCGGCGGCACGGTGCCGGGAAGCTTCATCCGCGTGCGCCAGGGCGACACGGTCGAGTTCCACCTGAAGAACCA